>Ga0307373_10003494_pt1 | contig 27353 bp, 27 predicted proteins | sample OX2MG_FD_202534 | JGI IMG/M metagenome (GOLD analysis project Ga0307373, IMG submission 202534) | Soil microbial communities from Risofladan, Vaasa, Finland - OX-2 | ecosystem: Environmental > Terrestrial > Soil > Coastal area > Acid sulfate soil | place: Finland: Risofladan, Vaasa | collected... | reverse complement strand
ACCGTGATCAGCAGAGCCCCGGCGCGCCGCATGCACCGCCTCAGCGCCGTCGTCGCGGCGCTCATCGGCTCGATGCCCCACCTGCCACACTCACCGGCGCTACCGCTTGCGTTGCCACGGCCCCCCGCGTTCGGGCATATATTCCCCCACGCGCCGGTTTAGCTCAGACGGTAGAGCAGCTGTTTTGTAAACAGAAGGTCGCGGGTTCGATTCCTGCAACCGGCGCCAGTCGGGGCCAACGAACCGCGGCGGCCCTAGCGCCGCCAAGTCGAGCCGCACGTCACCAGTTCCACATCGTGCCGTCCTCTAGGCGGGCGATCGGCAATTGCCTCGGCTGATAGGGGAACATCGCCGCCAGCTCCTCGTCGATATCGACCCCATGGCCGGGCGCGTCGCCGGGGAAGAGCCTTCCGGCCTCGAACCGCCAGGCGTGCGGGAAGACGGCGTCGGTCTCGGCGGTGTGGCGCATGTATTCCTGGATGCCGAAATTAGGGACCCAGGCATCGAAATGCAGCGCCGCGCCCATGGTCACGGGCGAGAGATCGGTGGCGCCGTGGCAGCCGGTGCGCACCTGCCAGATGGAGGCGAAATCGGCTATGCGGCGCAGGTGGGTGATCCCGCCTGCGCCGACGACGGTGGCGCGGATGTAGTCGACGAGCTGCTCGCTGATCAGCTCCCTGCAATCCCAAAGGCTGTTGAACACCTCGCCGACGGCGAGCGGCGTGGTGGTGTGCGCCCGCACCAGGCGAAAGCCCTCCTGGTTCTCGGCGGCCGTGGCATCCTCCAGCCAGAAGAGACGGTAGGGCTCCAGGGCCTTGCCCAGCCGCGCCGCCTCGATGGGGGTCAGGCGATGGTGGGCGTCGTGTAGCAGCTCGACTCCGAACCCCAGGCGTCCACGGAGCCGCTCGAACAGCTTGGGGACGTGATCGAGATATTTCGGCGTCGACCAGATCGTTTGCGTGGGCAGGGCCGCGTCGGCGGGCTCGTAGAACATGCGCTCGTCCGAGACGCCGTAGGGCCTCTCTAGCCCGGGCACGCCGCTCTGGGCGCGCACCGCCGTGTACCCGAGGTCGATATAACGCTGAACCTCGTCGCAGGTCTCCTCGATATCGGTCCCGTTGGCGTGGCCATAGACGAGCACGCCGTCGCGGCTCTTGCCGCCCAGCAGATCATGGAGCGGCGCGCCGAGGGCCTTGGCCTTGATGTCCCAGAGCGCCACGTCGACGGCGGCGATGGCGCGCATGGTCACCGGACCCCGGCGCCAATAGGCGCCACGGTAGAGCAGCTGCCAGGTATCCTCGATGCGCCGCGCGTCGCGCCCGATCAGCAGCGGGATGACGTGGTCCTCGAGGTAGGCGACCACGGCCTTCTCGCGCCCGTTGAGAGTGGCGTCGCCGAGCCCGTGGACGCCGTCGTCGGTGCGAATCTTCAGGGTGACGAAATTGCGCCCGGGGCTGGTGACTATAACCTTGGCGTCGCGGATGCGCATGGCGCCGAGGTTACGATGACTCAGCGCCACTGCAAGCGCCCGAGGCCGGCCAGCCCGGTGCGTGCGCCGGCGATGCGCAGGGCCGCGAGCTGGCGGGCCAGAAGCTCGGGGGAAGCGGCGATGGAGGATCCTGGGGCGATCATGCCGGCCTGGACCATCAGCGAAATCCCGTCGGTCCCCTCGTGGCGCCATGCCTGGAGCCGCGCCAGCAGCGGATCGGAAAGCCGGATCTCGCCGCCACGGTCGTCGACACCGTCCAGGCACCGGATCCAGCAAGCGAGCGCGAAGCCCAGCGCCGGGCTCGTCAGGCCCCGGTCCTGCCGCTCCGCCAGGCTCGCCAGCAGCCGGGGCGGCAGCTTGCCCGATCCATCGGCGGCGATCTGATCGAGCCGGTGCTGCAGCGATGGGTTGCGCAGGCGGCGCATGAGGTCGGCGCGGTAGCGGCGCACGTCGAGACCGGGAACAGGCCCGAGGGTCTCCGCCGCCTCGTCCCAGAGCCGCTCGACCAGGTCCCGCAGCGGCGGCCAAGCGATCGCCTCGTGGACATGCACGAAGCCGCAGAGCAGGCCGGCGTAGGCGAGCGCCGAGTGCGCGGCGTTGAGCAGCCGCAGCTTGGCGCGTTCCCAGGGGGCGACGTCGCTCACCAGCTCGACGCCGGCCTGCTCCAGCGGCGGCGCGCGCGCTGCAAAACGGTTCTCGACCACCCACTGCCAGAAGGGTTCGGCGACGACGCAGGCCTCGTCGCGCACGCCCAGGCGCCCGGCTGCCTCGTCCCGGTCGACGGCAAGCGTCGCGGGCGTGATGCGGTCGACCATCGAGCTGGGGAAGGCGCAGGCGCGCCCGATCCATGCCGCCAGAGCCGAGGCGCCCGCGGCGCCGAGCACGGCCTGGCGCGCGAGCCGGCCATTGTCCGCCAGGTTGTCGCAGGAGAGGATGGTCAAGGGCGCGCCGAGGGCGCGCCGGCGTTCGAGCCCGGCCGCGAGCACGGCCCAGATCGGACCCTTGGCGTCGTCGTAGCCCTTCTCGGTGATCGTGAGGGTGACGAGGGCGACGGCCGGATCGGCGATCGCCGCCGCCAGCCGTTGGGGCGCCTCGGCGGCGACGAGCACGTGGCCGATCGCGCCGCAGACGCGCGCCCGGCGCATCTCGCCTTCGCGCTCCAGCAGGCAGTAGAGGCCGTCCTGGGGAGCCAGCTGGTCGCGGACCTTTGGCGAATGGATACAGGCGGCGGTGACGCCCCAGTCCAGGTGGCCCGTCTGCAGCAGTTCATGGAACACATAGGCCTGGTGGGCGCGGTGGAAGGCGCCGAGCCCCAGATGCACGACGCCGGCGCGGACCTTGCGCCGGTCGTAGCGCGGCCGCTCGACTTCGGCGGGAAGGCCGGCCAGCGCCGCCTCGCAGAGCCGCGCGCTCACAGTCGGTAAGCTTCCTTTGGCAGCCGGTAGGCGAGATCGTGGGCGACCTCGGCCGCCTCGTCCTCGGCCAGCCTCGCCTCCGCAACGAGCCGCGCCAGAAAGCCGCAGTCGATGCGGCGCGCCAGGTCGTGCCGCGCCTGGATCGAGGGAAAGGCGCGGGTGTCGTCGTTGAAGCCGACGGTGTTGTAGAAGCCCGCCGTCTCGGTGGTGCGCTCGCGAAACCGCCGCATCCCCTCCGGGCTGTCGTGGAACCACCAGGCCGGCCCGAGCCTCAGCGCCGGGTAGTGCCCCGCTAGCGGCGCGAGTTCGCGCGAATAGGCCGACTCGTCGAGAGTAAAGACGATCAGAGTAAGACCCGGCGCATCTCCGAAACGCTCGAGCAGGGGCCGCAGGGCGTGGACGTAGTCGGTGGCCGTCGGGATGTCCGCGCCCATGTCGCGGCCGTGCGTCGCGAACAGGCGCCGATCGTGGTTGCGCAGGCTGCCCGGGTGGAGCTGCATCACCAGGCCGTCGTCGAGGCTCATCCTGGCCATCTCGGTGAGCATCTGGGCACGGAAGAGTTCCGCTTCGGCAGCCGCCGGCCGGCCGGCGCGGACGCGGGCGAAGAGGGCCTCGGCGTCGGCCGGCGAGAGGTTCGCGGTGGCGGCGCTCGGGTGTCCATGATCGGTCGCGGTGGCGCCGGCGGCTATGAAGTCGAGCCGGCGCCGGCGATGCGCCGACAGATAACCCTTCCAGTCGAGCGCGTCCTGGCCGGTGACCTCGCTGAAGCGCTGCAGGTTGGCGACAAAGTCCTCCCGATCGGGATCGACCACCGGATCGGGCCGATAGGTGGTGATCACCCGGCCGCCCCAGCCGCTCGCCGCGATGGCGCGGTGGTGCTCCAGGGCGTCGAGCGGGCTCTCGGTGGTGGCGAGCACCTCGATGCCGAACCGCTCGAAGAGGGCGCGCGGGCGCAGCGCCGGGCTCGCCAGTGCCTCGGAAATGACGTCGAAGTAGAGATCCGCCGTGCCGGGGCCGAGCCGCACGTCGAGCCCGAACACCTCGGCATAGACATGGTCGTGCCAGAGCCGCGTCGGCGTGCCGCGGAAGAGATGGTAGTTCTGGGCGAACAGGCGCCAGGCGTCGCGCGGCGCAGGCGCAGTCGCCCCATCGTCACGGGCGCCGATGCCCAGCGCTGTCAGCGGCACGCCGCGTGAATGCAGCATGCGGAACACATAGTGGTCGCGCGCGATCATCAGCGTCGCCGGGTCGGCAAATTGCGCATCGGTGGCGAACCACGCTGGATCGCAGTGACCGTGTGGACTGATGATCGGCAGACGCTCGACCGCTTCGAAAAGCCGCCGCGCGATGGCCCGCGTGCCAGGTTCGCCGGGAAAGAACCGGTCTCGGTTCAGGTGCAGCACGCTCATGTTCAACCCCTCGACAACGGCAGCGAAGCCTAGCCGTTCGCCCTCGCCTTCGACCACCAGGAACACTACAACGGGACGATGACCGCGGCCGGGCGCGGTCGCGGGCAACCAGGAAGGGCCGCGGCATGAGGAAGAACCTGGCGCTGGCCAAGTGGCGCGCCGGCGAGCAGACGATCGGCGGCTGGCTGTCGCTTGCCAACACCCACGCCGCCGAGCTGATGGCGCACGCCGGGTTCGACTGGCTCTGCGTCGACCTTCAGCATGGCCTGCTGGACTACGACGACCTGCGCCACATGCTGCCGGCGATCTCCACCACCGAAACGACGCCGCTGGTGCGGGTGCCTGGCAACATGCCGGCGCAGATCATGAAGGTGCTCGACGCCGGCGCGATGGGCGTCATCGTGCCCCTGGTGAACAATCGGGCCGAGGCCGCAGCGGCGATCGCCGCCTGCCGCTATCCGCCGCTGGGCGGCCGCTCGTTCGGGCCTATCCGCGCGGCCCTCTACGGCGGGCGAGGCTACGCGGCCGAAGCCAACGGCGAGGTGGCCTGCATCGCCATGATCGAGACCCACGAGGGCCTGGAGAACCTCGAAGCCATCGTGACCACGCCGGGCCTGGACGGGGTCTATATCGGCCCCAGCGACCTCGCCCTGGCTCTGGGGCTGCCGCCGCTCGGCGATACGGACGAGCCGACGCACCTCGCCACCGTGGAGCGGATTCAGCACGCCTGCAGAGCGAGCAAGGTCCCGGTGGGCATCCACACCAGCACGCCCGAGTACGCCCGCAAACGCCTGGCGGCCGGATTCGACTTCGTCACCGTCGGCTCCGATGTCGGCTTCATCGGCCAGGGCGCCGCCGCGGCCATGGCCGCGGCGCGCGGCGTGCAGAAGCGGCAGGCGGAAAGCACTGGTTACTGAGTCCGGCCGCCGTCCAGCCAAGAATGGAGGACCAGCCATGATGAAGAAGCAGGTCGGGATCCAGCTGGCGAGGCAGGCGCGCTCCGAGACGGTCGAGGAGCGCTACGACCTCGAGCTGGAGGGGCTCGCCTCGGTGGCGGACATCGTCGAGCTGCGCGCCGACACGCCCGCCGAACTCGCCGGCGCGGCCAAGGACGTCGATGCGATGATCACCTCCTGGGGCCTGCGCATCGACCGGCAGGTGATCGAGAGCCTGACCCGCTGCGTCGTCATCGGCGTCGGCAGCGTCGGCGTCGACATGGTGGACGTCGATGCGGCCACGGCCGCGGGCATCGTCGTCACCAATGTGCCGGACGTGTTCATCGAGGAGGTGGGCGACCACGCCATGATGCTGCTCCTCGACGTAGCCCGCCGCACCGGCTCCATGGCGCGAATGGCGCGCGAGGGCCAGTGGCGCCAGGCGCGGCCGATCCTCAGCCGGGTGCCGCGCCTCCTGGGCCAGACCCTGGGCCTGTTCGCCTTCGGCAATGTCGCGCGCTGCACGGCCCGCCGCGCCCAGCCCTTCGGCCTGCGGGTGATCGCCTATGACCCCTACGTCAGCGAACTGGAAATCAGCGGCGCCGGGGTCGAGCCGGTGGGCTTCGCCGAACTGCTGGAGCGCAGCGACTATCTCTCGATCCACGCGCCACACAACGCCGAGACCGAGCACGCCATCGACGCCGCGGCGCTGGCGCGGATGAAGCCGACTGCGGTGATCGTCAACACCGCACGCGGCCCAATCATCGACGAGGTGGCGCTGATCGAGGCGCTGCAGCAGGGCGCCATCGCCGGCGCCGGCCTCGACGTGCTGGAGATCGAGCCCCCCTCGAACAACAACCCGCTGCTGACCATGGAGAACGTGCTGGTGACCCCGCACGTGGCCTCCGCGACCACGCGCATGCGCCCCGAGACCCGGCGCCGCGTGGGGCGTGAAGTGGCCCTGGTGCTGCGTGGCCGCTGGCCGATGAGCTGCGTCAACCCCACCGTCCTGCCGCGCGTACCTCTGGAACGCTGGCAGCCCTACCCCATGGGCCGTGGCCCGAACCGCTGAGAGCCCATCGATGAAAGTCGCCCAAGCCATCGCCAAGGCCCTGAAGGCCGAGGGCGTCGACGTGCTCTTCGCCTATCCGGTCAATCCCTTGATCGAGGCCGCCGCCGCCGAGGACATCCGCACTATCATCGTGCGCCAGGAGCGGGTCGGACTGCACATGGCCGACGCCTATTCGCGCCTCTCCAGCGGCGAGAAGATCGGCGTGTTTTGCATGCAGCACGGTCCAGGCGCGGAGAACGCCTTCGGCGGCGTCGCCCAGGCCTTTTCGGAGTCGGTGCCGATCCTGGTGATTCCGGCCGGCTACCCGCGGCGCCTGGCGCACTATTATCCGAACTTCAATTCCACCCTGAACATGCGCCACGTCACAAAATGGGCCGAACCTCTGACCATGGGGCGCGCCGTCCCCGAGGTGCTGCGGCGCGCGTTTTTTCAGCTGAGGAACGGCCGGCCCGGCCCGGTGCTCGTCGAAGTGCCGGTGGACGTGTTTGGCGAGGATGCGCCGGAGGGCTGGGTCCACGTCCCCAGCTTCAGGGCCAGGAGCGGTCCCGATCCGGCCGGCGTCGCCGAGGCCGCGCGGGTGCTGGCCGCTGCACGATCGCCGGTGATCTACGCGGGCCAGGGCGTTCATTACGCCAAGGCATGGGACGAGCTGAGGGCTTTGGCGGAAGCCTGGAACATCCCGGTCACCACCTCGATCGAGGGTAAGAGCGCCTTTCCGGAGGACCATCCACTATCGCTGGGCAGCGGTGGCCGAGCCAATCCGCGCCCGGTGAAGGTCTTCCTGGAGGAAGCCGACGTCATCCTGGGAGTCGGCTGCAGCTTCGCCCTCACCGCCTTTGGCGTGGCCATGCCGCCGGGCAAGACCATCATCCATGCGACGCTCGATGCGATGGAGCTGGGCAAGGACATGCCGGTCCAGCTCGGCCTCGTCGGCGACGCCAAGCTGACGCTGGCGGCCCTCGCCCAGGCCATGGCCGTCCTCGACAGATCGCCGGCCGCCGCCAGAGCCGGTGCGCCGGCGCGGATCGAGACGCTGCGCCAGACCTGGCTCGCCGAATGGGCGCCCAAGCTCGAAAGCACCGCGACGCCGATCAATCCCTACCGCGTCATCGCCGAGCTGAACCGGCTCGTCGATGCGCAACGCACCATCGTCACTCACGACGCCGGCAGCCCGCGCGACCAGGTGACGCCGTTCTGGCGCTCCACCAAGCCGCTCTCCTATGTCGGCTGGGGCAAGACCACCCAGCTCGGCTATGGCCTCGGCCTCGCCATGGGCGCGAAGCTGGCGCACCCGGACCATCTTTGCATCAACATCTGGGGCGACGCGGCCATCGGCTTCACTGGCATGGATTTCGAGACCGCTGTGCGCGAGCGCATTCCGATCCTCTCGGTGCTATTCAATAATTTCTCCATGGCCATCGAGATCCCGATCATGCCGATCTCGCAGGCCAAGTATGGCTCGACCAACATCTCGGGCAACTATGCGCAGATGGCCCAGGCTTTCGGCGGCTATGGCGAGCGCATCACCGACCCGGGCGAGATCGTGGCCGCCCTGCGGCGCGGCATCGCCGCCACCGAGCGCGGCGAACCGGCGCTGCTTGAATTCATCACCGACAAGGAGATCGCCATCTCGAACGGCTGAGCGGCGCCGAGGCGCGAGCCTACCCCAGCCAGGGCGCCCAGCCGGTCCACACGGGATGATCGCGCGCCAGCGGCAGCTCGACGGCCGCGCCGGTGGCGGAACTGTAGTAGATCGCCGACGCCAGCTCCAACGAAGCGTAGGCGTCGTCGAGGCCGAGCGGCCAGGCCCCCGCGCCGATCAGCGCCGGATGCAGCGCCGCGAAGAGGCCGGCGAAGCCCTGCCTGGCGTCCGGCGCGCCCTGCGTCGCGGCTTCGATCCGGGCGGCCGTCAGCTCGCCGCGGGGTGCGAAGCGCCAGCCGCCTTCGCCTGGACGATAGGGCGGCGCGCCGGGGTTCTCGGCGGTGAGTTCGGAGAAGCAGAACCGCAGCCGCGTGATCTCGTCGGCCGAGCCCAGCGTCACCGACGAGGTCGCGAGCGCCCCGGACGCCATCTCCAGGACGATGGCGGCGCAATCCTCGGTCTCCACCGGATTTACCCGGGTGGCGAGCCGGGCGAACACACGCCGTACCGGTCCCATCGCTTGGGTCAGAAGGTCGTGGGCGTGGATGGCGTGACCGAGCATGGCGCCGCCGAGCTCGGTAGCCCGGCGGCCGCGCCAGGCGACGTCATAATAGTCGGCGCGGCGATCCCAGTGGGTTTCGAGGCTCGCCACCAGCGGCGCGCCGGCCAATCCAGCGCCGACCAGTCGCTGCAGGCGCGCCATGCCGGCGCCATAGCGATATTGATAGATCGGAACCACCGCGCGCCCGGCCCGTTCGGCGGCCCGGCGCACCGCTTCGACCTCGGCCAGCGATCCGACCAGCGGCTTTTCGCAGACCACGTGCCGCCCGGCGGCCAGGGCCGCCTCGATGGCGCCCCGATGCAGATGGGGCGGCAGGCAGATGTCGACGAGGTCGACATCCGCGCGCGCCAGCACCGCCTCGTAGCGCGTCTCCACGGCCGCGCCGCAGGCGGCCGCCACCTTGGCGGCGCGCGCCGCATCGAGATCGCAGACCGCCGCGATCTCGTAGAGATCCGGATTTGCGCCATAGCCTTCCACATGCGCCGCGCCTATCCCGGCTCCGATCACCGCGACCCGGACCCTGGCCATCTCAGGCCGCCGCAGGCGCGAGCGCGCCCAGCCGCACGGCCATCGCCTCGGCCTGGATCGCCAGTTCCATGGCCTTGAAGCAATGAGCCTGGCTCATGGCGGTTTCGCTGCGGTCGAGCACGTCGGCGACGACGGCGGCCGCGTAGGGAAGCCCAGCCCGGGTGCAATCGATGCGGCGGGTCTTCTTGGCGTCCACGAGGATGAGGTGGTCGATGCCGGACCGGCCCGCCGGATCGACGTATTTGCGCAGCTCGATGTAGCCCTCCGCGCCCAGCACCGTCAGGCGCCCATCGCCCCAGCTCGGCAGCCCGTCGGGGGTGTACCAGTCGACGCGCGCATAGCCCTGCCCTTCCGGGCTTCTCAGGAGCACCTCGCCGAAGTCCTCCAGTTCGGGGTGGGACGGATTGGCGAAATTGCCGACGCTGGCCGCGACCACCTCGGCGTCCGTCGCCCCGGTGAACGCGAGGAACTGCTCGATCTGATGGCTGGCGATGTCGCAGAGGATGCCGCCATACTTGTCGCGCTGGAAGAACCAGTCGGGGCGAAGCGCGCGGTTGAGCCGGTGCGGCCCCAGGCCGAGCGTCTGGACGACGCGGCCGATGGCGCCGGCGCGCACCAGTTCGAGGGCGCGCGTCACCGACGCCACCTCGAAGCGTTCGGAGTAGTTCACCGACCAGATGCGGCCAGTCTCGACGACGGCCCGGCGCAGCGCGTGGAGCTGCTCGGCGGTGGTGCACCCCGGCTTGTCGGTCATCACGTCCTTTCCGGCGCGCATCGCCTCGATGGCGATGGCGGCGCGCTCGCACGGGATCGCGGCGGTCAGGATCAGCGCCACCTGTGGGTCCTCGATCAGGCGGCGGCGCTCGGCCACGCGCGGCACATGGCCAAAACGCTCGACGTAGCCGGCCAGCGGCTGCGGCTCGCCCTCGGTCCAGAAGCCGACGCATTCGCAGCCGAGTTCGAGGAGCCGGCCGGTCATCTCGTAGATGTGCCGGTGGTCGAGTCCGATCGCGGCGAATTTCAAGGTGCGTGGGGCTGGATTGGGCATCGGCGCTTTCTACGCCAACGGCCGAGCTCGGGCACCTGCGCCCAGGCCCTAGAAATTGGGAAAATAGCGGAAGCTGGTGAACACCATGTCATCGCTGGTCGCCGGCGTGACGCGGGCCGCGAGGCTCGCAGTTGCGAAGCCGGAGAACGCCGTCAGGCTGGTGTGCGAATACTGCACCCCGACGCGGACAAAGCCGAACCGGCCACTGTAGACCCTCTGCCAGAGCCCGGCGGTGATCTGGTCGATCTGCTGCGTGTCCGGCGAGCAGCTCGCCCCTTCGGCGAAGCACCCGCTTCCGAGCACGGCGTTCGGATTGCCGTATCCGAACAGCGCCGGGCCGAGCTTCTCCAGGGCCGCCCGGCTCTCGCGCTCCTGGCCGTAGTAGGCATAGAGGTCGAGCGCCGGGGTCGCGTGCAGCGTGCCGCCGACGAGAAACATGGTCTCGCCGATCGGGACCGGCGCGCCGTCCGCAGCCTCGACCGCGTCGGGCAGCTGGCCGCTGCCGTAGCGTCCGACACCCTTGCCGGTCAGGAACGAGCCCTGCACGTCGATGCGATGCGGCACGACGGTGAAGGTGAAGCCGCCGCCGACGCCGCCGCCGCTCGCCTGTCGGTCCGCGGCGCCCGCCGGCGCGCCCAGGGAGTTCCCCACCGCATAGGCCACGCGGTCATAATAGTCGCGCCAGATGCCGAACACTTCCAGATGCAGAGGTTGGCCCCCCCACAGCATCGGCTCGAAGGCCACCTTGCCGATCACGTCGGGGTAGCGGTTGTCGGAATAGGCGACTTGGTTGTTGAGCAGCGAGACGCCGGCGTTGGCGACGTTGGCCGAGACGCCCGGGGCCAGGAGAGCGGCGCCGGTTTCCGCGCCTGCGAAGGTCGTCTGCGGGTTCTCCGCCGAAACCGCGACCCAGAGCTGGCGATGGTAATCCCACGCGACCCGCAGCTGCGGCTGGCGCGCCCAGACGAAGCCCGGGACGTATTGAGCTTCGATGGTGGGCGGGATGTCTTCGGCTCGAGGCGTGATGCCGTGGCCGTTCATCGTCGCCAGCGACCAGGTCTGGCCGGCGAGCACGTGCAGGCCCAGATCGTCCCAGTCGACCGTGCCATAGACCTGCCGGATGCGCGGCTGGTACGAATTGCTCTCGTTCGAGTTGGCGGTCTGGCCGGCGCCCAGGAAATCGAACTCGCCATAGAAGGCCGCGTGGGTGGTCGGATCGATGTCGCCCTGCACCAGCAGCGAGAGCCGGCTCTGGCGCGCCGAGAAGCGGGTCTCGTCCTCGTGCGCCGTCGCCTGGTCGAGGTAGGGGATCTTCGAATAGTTCGAGCCGATGTCGGCGACGTCGTTGCGGCTGCGGTAGATGGTTTCGAAGGCGGAAAACCCGCCCAGGGTGACGCTCACGGCCGGGGTTCTCGGCGCCTTGGCGGCGACGGCGGCGTCGACCTCGCCGGGGAGCGTCTGGATCTGTTCGACGAGCCGTGCCTGGGCGGCCTGAGCATCGGCCCTCGCCCGGGCGGCGTCCGCCTGCGCCGACCGCGCTCGCGACTCCAGTCGCCCGCGCGCCGCCTCTTCCGCGTCGAGCCGACGTTCCAGCGCGGCGACTTCTGCGCTCAGAGCGTCCACCTTGGCCACGAGCGTCGGATCGGCGACGACCCGGGTCCGCTGATGGCGGGAGCGAGCCGCGGGCTCGGCGTGCGCCGCGACGCCCGCGCCCATGGCGACCAGCAGCCCAACTGCGACGCCTGCGAACAGCGACGGCTTCATATTCATGACCGGATCCCCTTCTCCCGCCCACTCGGGCCGAACCTTCCTAGCCAGAGGGCGTGACCGGCGAGCGACGATACCGCGACGCTTTTATAACGAGGCCGCCTCGTCGACCGCGCGCGCCAAGCCTTTCGTCACATGCGCAAAGGCGCTCTAAGGCGGCGCGCGAACGCCGCCCGGGCGCCGCGCGAGCCTCGGAGACGCCTCAGTGTCCCAAAGCCCGTCCTCGAATCTCGATGCGATGCCGGCTTCCCTTGCGCCGGCCGGAGATGCGGTCGCCGGCCGTGCTCTGGAGATCGCCGGCCTATCGAAGCGCTTCGGCCGTCACGTCGCGCTCTGCGACGTCTCGCTGGCGGCGGCCAATCACGAGTTCCTCGCCCTGCTCGGCCCGTCGGGATCCGGCAAGACCACGCTGCTGCGCCTCCTCGCCGGCCTCGAGCAGCCGGACGCCGGAGAGGTCCGCTTCGGCGGCGAGGATTTCCTCGCCTTGCCGGCGCGGCGGCGGCGCGTCGGCATGGTCTTCCAGCACTACGCGCTCTTCCGCCACATGACGGTGGCCCAGAACATCGCCTTCGGCCTCGAGGTGCGGCCGCGCTCGCAGCGGCCGAGCCCGGCGCGGATGCGCGCTCGGGTGGCCGACCTGCTGGCGCTGGTCCAGCTGGAGGGGCTCGGCCAGCGCTACCCTGCGCAGCTCTCGGGCGGCCAGCGCCAGCGCGTCGCCCTCGCCCGCGCCCTCGCCATCGAGCCGCGGATGCTGCTGCTGGACGAGCCGTTTGGCGCATTGGACGCCCAGGTGCGCCGCGACCTGCGGCGCTGGCTGCGCGAACTGCACGATCAGGCCGGCGTCACCACCCTCTTCGTCACCCACGACCAGGAGGAAGCCTTCGAGCTGGCCGATCGTGTCGCGCTGCTGCACCAGGGGCGTCTGGTGCAGGTGGGGCGACCCCAGGAACTCTATGAACGTCCGGCAAGCGCCCGCATCTACGAATTCCTCGGGCCATCCTGCCGCCTCGGCGGCGTGGTCGAGCGGGGCGGACTGCGCATCGGCGACTGGATCTCGGCGGCGCCGGAAGATGCGCCGGACGGAGACGTCGATGTCTACTTCCGCCCCGACGAGGTCGCCTTCTCGCCAGGCGGCGCGGGACTGTGCGCCGAGGTCCGTTCGGTGCTCTGGCGCGGACCGGACCTGCGCATCGAGTGCCAGATCGGCGGCCGGCGCCTGGAACTGCGCGCGCGCAAATCCGTGCTGGCCTCCGAACTGCCATCCGGAGTGCGCCCCGGCGACGCGGTCGTATTTCGGCCGACCCGGCTGGCGGTCTACGCCGCTTCGCCGTCCGAGCCTCCCGATAGTCCTTGAGAGAGAGTTGATCGAAGGGAATAACCTCGCCTGGCGCCCGTGCGCCCAGCCCAACCGGCGCGGGCGCGGGCGCCGGCGCGACGGGAGGCGGGACCGGTGTCATCTTTCGAACTGGCCGCGCTCTTCCTGGGGCTCGTCGCCCTCGGCGGCTGGGTCAACGCCAGGACGGTGAAGCTGCCGCACGGCGTGGCGATGCTATTCGTCGGGCTCGCCGGCGCGCTCGTTCTCCTCGGACTTCGCTGGGTCTGGCCAGGCGCCGCCTCCGAGGCGCTCGCAGCGCTGGGGCGGGTGAACTTCGCCCGGGCGCTGCTGGGCTACATGCTGGCCTTCCTCCTCTTCGCTGGCGCCATGCAGGTGGACTTCGGCGAGCTTCGCCGGCGCCGGCTGTCGGTGCTGACGCTGGCGACGCTGGGAGTCGTGGCGACCACCGCCGTCGTCGGCGTCGGCCTGTGGCTGGCCGCTGGCTGGCTCGGCCTGGCGCTGCCGCTGAGGTGGGCGCTGGTGTTCGGCGCCCTGATCAGTCCGACCGATCCGATCGCGGTTCTGGCGACGGTCAAGGGCGCAAGCCTCTCCAAGAGCCTGCAGGCGATCCTGCAGGGCGAGGCGCTCTTCAACGACGGCGTCGGCATCGTCGTCTTCACCGCCCTCGTCGCCTTCGCCGCAGGCGCGGCCCCGAGCCCGCTCGGCGCGCTCGGCGGCGTCGTCGTCCAGGCGGCGGGCGGCCTCGCCCTCGGCTCGCTGGCCAGCCTCCTGGTGCTGCGCGCCATGCGCGCCATCGACGACTTCGCCGTCGAGGTCAGCCTTTCGCTCGCCCTGGCCATGGGGGTCTATGCCGGCGCCCAGGCGCTGCACCTTTCCGGCCCCATCGCCGTCGTCGGCGCCGGGCTGTTGATCGGCGATGTCCGCGCGCGCTCGGCCATGAGCCAGACGACGCAAACCTACCTGCGCAATTTCTGGACCCTGGTCGACGAGATCCTCAACGCCCTGCTCTTCCTGCTCCTGGGGCTGCAGCTCTTCGAGGTGCGGCTGGAGCCGCAGGAAGCCGGCGTCTGCGCAGCGGCGGCGGTGCTGGTGCTCGGCGCGCGCTTCGCCGTGGTGCTGCCCTGGGGCGCCTATCTGCATCTGCGGCACGAGGAGCGCGGGGCCAGCCTGATCCTGGCCTGGGGCGGCCTGCATGGCGCGCTCTCGCTGGCTCTCGCCCTCAGTCTCCCGGCCGGATCCGAGCGGCCGGTGATCCTCGCCGCGACCTATGTGACGGCCATCGTTTCCGTCGCCCTGCAAGGCCTCACCTTCGGGCCTCTGACGCGGGCGCTGCACCGACGCGGAGGCGGCGCGCCGAGGCCGCGCGTCGGTCCAAGCACATAGTTCACTCGGATCGCGGCGGCTTGGCCGGGGCGCTCTTGCCCAGGACGGCGAGGATGATGAGCAGGAACGCGGCGAGGCGGAGCAGATAGGCCCGGCTGTCCTCGCCACGCGGCGTCTGGGTATAGGCGGCCACCACCTGGTTGGCGGCCATCAGGGCGAAAGCCGCGGCCAAGGCGCCGAAGAACCGGTCCCGCGTGCGCACCCAGAACCTGAGGAAGAAGGCGCCGGAGATGGCGTATCCGGCGCCAAGCGCCCCCGCGATCAGGAAGGTCATGGCCGCGTAGCCGGTCACCTGACCTCCCAGATGAAGCCGTAGAGCAGGGCGAGAAGTCCCAGACCCGCCGCGGCCTGGCGCCACAGCGAAAGATCGACGGCAGGCAGAAGCAGCAGGTCGATGGCGAGCAGCAGGTTGTTGAGCGCGAAGAAGGCGAAGCCGACCGCCGTCCAAAGCAGCAGGCGCGTCCTGGCCCGGAAATACGCACGCGCCAGCAGACCCGCGCAGAGGGCGCTCGTGGCAACGCAGAGCAGGTAGATCAGAACCGGCCAGTTCAAGGCGGCGGATCGCGCAGCCGGAACGCCGCCGCCAGGGTCGTCAACTGATCGTCTGGCGCTGCAATGGCTTTGATCACCGCCGTCGGGCGTTCCCGATAGGTCTCGGCCAAGGCCTCGCAGATCTCGTCCAGGGCGGCGACGCCGGAGGCGAAGCGGAAGCCGCCCTCCGCTTCGGGCGCCACCACTCCGTCGCGGACGAACCCTCCCAGCACCCCGTTCACCACCGCCTCGCTGGCGCGCAGCTCGACGACGAGTTCTCCGGTCGACCAGGTCCGAACGGGTGGACGGCGGATGAGCAGCAGCAGCTCCAGCGCCCACACCGATCGCACGCTGCGGCGAATGAAACTCAGGAGCTCGAGCATCTCGGTCACCGCGATGGCTACCCTGGGCGAAACGGTCGCTGAGGAGGCGGGACCATGGCGAAAACAGCCGGGAGAATCCACCCCTGGATCGAAGGCGCGGGCCACGTTTTTGCGTCCATCCACATTCCGATCGTGAGATGAGGGGGCTCTCGCACCCGCCGCATCGCCGATCACTTCGACCGAGACCGCAGCATGGACAAGGCCACGGGATCACGTCTGCGCGAGGCGCTGTTCCGCCTGAGCGTGACGGTGAAGGGACTGGATGCGCTCCTCGAACTCCTCGGCGGGCTGATGCTCCTGCTCATCAAACCGGCAGCCATCCTCCAGGCGGTGGCCTTCGTGACCCAGGACGAACTTGCCGAGGATCCGCGCGATCTCGTCGCCAACTATCTGCTGCACCTGGCCGGCGGACTCACCCTCGGCGCCGAGCGCTTCGCGGCGCTCTATCTGGCGGCTCACGGCGTCATCAAGATCGTCTTCGTCGTGGCCCTGTTGCGAGGCAAGCTTTGGGCCTACCCCGCCGCGGCGGTGGTCTTCGCCGGGTTTGTCGCCTACCAGCTCTATCGCTTCACCCTCACCGGCGCGATCGGCCTCGTGGCGCTGAGCGTCTTCGATGTCTGGCTGATCGCGTGGATCGTGATCGAGTACCTGGCCCTCAGGCGCCGGCCGTCCGGCTAGCCGATGCCTCGCAGCCATCCCCTCCCGCGGGAAATCTCCGTTGGACGCCGCGCGCATATGAAGTCAATTCTGGCCCCTTCCGGTGCTTCCTCATCGAAGGCGCAAATGACGGCCAGCCGTCTCGACGATGCGTCCGCGGCCGCGCCCGGCGCCACCCTGCCGGTCCCGCGCGCCCGCCGCACCGACATGTCGACCCGGCTCTTCTACGGCTTCGGGTCGGTGGCCTTCGGCGTGAAGGACAACGGCTTTTCCTACATGCTGCTGTTCTTCTATGGTCAGGTCGTCGGCCTCTCGCCGGCGCTGGTCGGGCTGGCGCTGTTCATCGCCCTGCTCTTCGACGCCTGCATCGATCCGCTGATCGGCCAGGTGTCGGACAACCTGCGCACCCCGCTGGGCCGGCGCCACCCGTTCATGTACGCCGCCGCGGCGCCGTTCGCGCTCTGCTACCTGGCGCTCTGGAACCCGCCGCACTGGGGCCAGCAGGCGCTGTTCGTCTATCTCGTCGTCCTGACGGTGGTGATCCGCACCGTCAGCTCGTTCTTCGAGGTGCCGAACTCGGCCTTGGCGGCCGAATTCTCCGGCGGCTACGAAGAGCGTTCGGTGCTGCTGAGCTACCGCTACTTCTTCGGCTGGGTCGGCGGGCTGACGGTCAACTACCTGGCCTACCGCGTCCTCCTGACCCCGGACCGGACCCATGCGGTGGGCCAGCTCAATCCGATCGGCTATTCGCGTTATGGCCTGGTGGCGGCGGTGATCATCTTCTGCGCCATCCTGATCTCGTCGGCGGGCACCCACCGGCACATTCCGACGCTGATGCCGCCCCCGCCGCGGCGCAAGCTGACGCTCCGGCAAACCTTGGCGGAAATGGGCGCGACGCTCAACAACCGCTCGTTCATCTTCCTGCTGATCTCCGGCATCGCCAGCGCCATGGCGGCTGGCCTCGGACCGGCGCTGAACAGCTATTTCAACACCTATTTCTGGGAGTTCAGCGCCAGGCAGATCTCCTACCTGACGGCCGGCGTCTTCCTCTCGGCCTTCATGGCGCTGGGTTCCGTGCCCTATCTTTCCCGCCGGTTCGGCAAGCGGATGGTGACGCGCACCATGATGGTGCTTTCCGTCGGCGTCGGAATCACGCCGCTCATCCTGCGGCTCGCCGGTCTCTTCCCGGCAAATCACTCGCCCTATCTGCTGCCGACCATCTTCTGCACCTCGGTGATCGGCGTCGCCTTCGGGATCGTTTCGGCGACCATGGGCTCGTCGATGATCGCCGACGTCGTCGAGGAGGCCGAGCTGAAGACCGGCCGGCGCTCGGAAGGACTGTTCTTCGCCGCGTCCGCCTTCATCGGCAAGGCGGTGTCGGGCTTCGGCATCCTGGCCGCCGCGGCAATCATCCAGGTCATCCATCTGCAGCCCGGCGCCAATCCCGCGGCGGTGCCGCCGGCCGTGCCACGCCAGCTGGCGGAGATCTACTGCCCGGTCCTCATCGCCCTCTACGCCGGCGCCTTCGTGCTCCTGGGCGGCTACAGGATCACCCGCGCCAGCCACGCCGAGACGCTCCAGCAACTCACCGCCGAGGCGGAGGAGGCGATCCACCCGGCGGCCGCCGCCGAGTGAGGCGCGCCGTCAGGGCGTCGCCGCGATCGCCTTGCCGAGCTTCTCGACCGCCTCGGCGATCTGGGCTTCGGAGATGATCAGCGGCGGCGAGAGCGCGATGGTGTCGCCCGTGGCCCTGACCAGCAGGCCGTCGTCGAAGCAGCGGCCGAACACCTCGGCGCCGCGCGCGCCCGGCGCCCCGGCGCGCGGCTCGAGGTCGAGGGCGCCGGTCAGGCCGAGGTTGCGCACGTCGATCACGTGGGGCGCCCGCGCCAGGCCGTGGACGGCGGTCTCCCACGCCCCCGACAGCTCGGCGGCGCGTCCGAACAGCTGCTCCTCGGCGTAGGTCTCCAGCGTCGCCAGGCCCGCGGCGGCGGCGAGCGGATGGCCGCTATAGGTGTAGCCGTGGAAGAATTCGATGCCGGGCGCCGCGCCCTCGACGATGGCGTCGTGGACGCGCCCGCTCACCGCCGTCGCGCCCAACGGAACCGCGGCGTTGGTGATCCCCTTGGCCAGCGTCATGATGTCGGGCGTGACCGCGAAGCGCTCGGCCGCCGTCGCAGCCCCCAGGCGCCCGAAGCCGGTGATCACCTCGTCGAAGATGAGCAGCACGCCGCTGCGATCGCAGAAGGCGCGCAGGCGCTCGAGGTAGCCCTTCGGGGGCGGCAGCACGCCGGTCGAGCCCGCCACCGGCTCGACGATCACCGCGGCGATGGTGTCGCCGTGCACCGCGACCAGGCGCTCGAGGTCGTCGGCGAGTTCGGCGCCGCGCTCAGGCTGGCCGCGGGTGAAGCGCTGGGCGGGATCATGGGTGTGGCGGATGTGGTCGACGCCGGGCAGCAGGGGTCCGAAGCTGCGGCGGTTGTTCCCCATGCCGCCGACGGAGATGCCGCCGAAGCCGACGCCGTGATAGGCGCGCTCGCGGCCGACGAGGCGGGTGCGCTGGCCCTGGCCGCAGGCGCGCTGATAGGCGAGCGCGATCTTGAGCGCCGTATCGACCGCCTCGGAACCGGAATTGGAGAAGAACACCTGGTCGAGGCCGCCCGGCAGCAGGGCGCGCAGCTTCAGCGCCAGTTCGAAGGCGAGCGGGTGTCCAAGCTGGAAGCTGGGCGCATAGTCGAGTTCGGCGGCCTGGCGCTGGATGGCGGCGACGATCCTGGGGCGCCCATGCCCGGCGTTGACGCACCAGAGCCCCGCCGTCGCGTCCAGCACCTTGCGCCCGTCGGGCGTCACATAGTGCATGTCCTTGGCGCCGACGAAGAGCCTCGGCTCGCGCTTGAAGGCGCGGTTGTGGGTGAACGGCATCCAGAGCGCCGAGAGGTCGTTGGGCGCGGCGACGCTGGCGGCGGTGACATCGTCCGGCAAGGCTCGTCTCCTGGGATTGCGCAGCGACACACTGCCCCGCCGGGAGGCGCTTGCGAAGACCCGACCTTGCGTCTCTACAGCGGCGGCCGGCGGCCGATCCAGGGCCGAGCCTGCTCCAACTGGGCGGCGAGGCGCAGCAGCACGCCCTCCCCGGCCTGGCGGGCGGCGAACTGCACGCCGATGGGCAGCCCCCCTGAGCTCCAGGCCAGCGGCACGCTCATCGCCGGCTGGCCGGAGAGATTGAAGGCCTGGGTGTTGGGCATGAAGGCGAACAGCCGCCGCGAGTAGCCGTGCAGGTCCAGCGGCTCGCCGTGCAGGGCGCCGATGGGGATGGCCGGCGAGCCGAGCGTCGAGGTGACGAGGACGTCGCAGCCCTCGAACAGCGCCGCCATGTCGCGCCCGAAAGCGCGGGTGAGGCGCAGGGCGCGCAGATAGCTCGAGGCGTCGATGCCCCGCCCGCGCTGGTAGCTCGAGAAGGTGATCGGCTCGATCTCGTCCTCGCCGATGGGCCGGCCGCGGCGCTCGGCGACCGCGTCGAGATCGGCGGCGACGCTGCACGAGACCACCACTCCGGCGGCCGCGATGGCGCCTCGGAGCGAGGCCGGCATCGAGATCTCCTCGACGCGATGTCCGAGACTCTCGCACAGCCGCGCCGCGTCCAGCACCGCCTGGGCGCACTCCGGATCGAGCCGGTCCGAGGCCATGGCCGCCGTCGTGAAGCCGATGCGCAGCGCGCCGGGATCGCGGCCCACCTCCTCGGCGAAGGGCCGGGCGGGCGGATCGAGCCAGTAGGGATCGCCCGGCTGCGGCTGGCAGGCGATGTCGAGGAGCACGGCGCTGTCGCGCACCGTGCGGGTGACCGCATGGCCGGTGGAGAAGCCGCCCCAGCCCTCGTCCTTGGGCGCATAGGAGACCCGGCCGCGCGACGGCTTGAGGCCGAAGAGGCCGCAGGCCGAGGCGGGGATGCGGATGGAGCCGCCGCCGTCGCTGGCGTGGGCGGCCGCAACCACGCCTGCCGCGGTCGCCGCCGCCGCGCCGCCCGAGGAGCCGCCGGAGGTGCGCGCAAGATCCCAGGGATTGCGCGTCGGCCCGAACATCGCCGGTTCGGTGATCGGCTCCAGGCCCAGTTCGGGGGTGTTGGTCTTGCCGAAGATCACCAGGCCGGCGCGCTGGTAGAAGGCGGCGAGCGGCGAATCCGCCGTGGCGATGTCGTCCTTGTAGAGCCAGCAGGAACTGGTGGTCGGCGTGCCGGCCAGGGCCGGCCCGAGATCCTTCAGGAGGAACGGAACCCCGCCGAGAGGTCCCGCGGGCGCGCCGTCCGCGACCAGGGCGCGGGCGCGCTCGGAGAGATCCTGGGTGACGGCGTTGAGCTTCGGATTGACCTCGGCCAGCCGCGCCAGCGCCGCTTCGAGGGCCTCGGCGGCGCTGACCTCGCCGCCGGCGATCAGCGCGGCCAGAGCCACGGCGTCCAGATTGATGTACTCTTCGCGCGTCATGCCGGGCTTCCTCTCGCCATCCGCGCCGGATCGGAGCACAGCTCGACCGCGCACGCCAGCCTCGGCTTTGCCCGCGCCATGATCTTCGTCACCGACGCCATCAGCCTCGCCGAGGCCGAGATCGAGGAGACGTTCGTGCGCGCCGGCGGTCCCGGCGGCCAGAACGTCAACAAGGTCGCCACGGCGGTGCAGCTGCGCTTCGACGCCGCCGCCTCGCCGGGCCTCTCCGCCGAGGTCAGGGCGCGGCTGTCGCGCCTCGCCGGCCGGCGCATGACCGCCGAGGGCGTGATCGTGATCAGCGCCCAGCGCTTCCGCAGCCAGGAACGCAACCGCGCCGACGCGCTGGAGCGCCTCGTCGAACTCATCCGTCGGGCGGCCGACGCGCCGCCGCCGAGGCGGCCCACCCGGCCCACCTACGCCTCGCGCCAGCGCCGGCTGGAAACCAAGGCGCGCCGCAGCGCCACCAAGTCCCTGCGCGGGCCGCCGACCGAATAGGGGCGCGCTCCCGTCTCAGGATCGCGGCCGCGCCACGATGTAGCGAAACTCATTGGCAAGTTCGTAGCTGCCGTTCTGCTGCCGGAACGGGAAAATCGCCTTGGAGATCGCCTCCGAGACCGCGGCTTCGCCGGACGTCTGGACGGCCCGAACAGCGGGGCCGGATGCGAGCAACCCACGGATCGCGGCCTCCTCGTCCTTGAAGCGAAACACGCCTTCGGCCACTCCGACGCGGACCGTTTCCAGTCCCGCCTTTGCCGCGAGTTCCTCGAGAGCGCCCGGCGGCGACAGCGCCCACGGGCCCGGCGCGCCAGCCGGCGGCGGCGGCATCAGAGGGCCGAGCGCGCCCAGATAGCCGCTCATCTGGCAGGCCGCGGGTTCGCCCCATACCGCTGCGACGACGCAGCCGCCGTTTCGCGCGACCCTGCGAGCCTCGCGCAGCGCATTCACCCGGTCCGCGGCGTACTGGAAGGAGTTGAAGCCGGTGACCACGTCGAAGCTGCCGTCTTCATAAGGCAGCTCCTCGAGTTCGCCCACGCGAACATCGGCGCCGGGCGCACGCGTCTTGGCGATCGAGACCAGCTGATCGGCGGCGTCGAGGCCGCTCGCCTTCGCGCCCAACTGCTGCGCGACCGCGAGCGCGAGACCGCTGCCGCATCCCACGTCGAGGACGCTCGTGCCCTCGGTCACTCCGGCGCTCTCGAAGGCGGCGCGGTACAGCGGTTCGAACGCGCCTTCCTGCAAATCAGCCCACGCGCGCGCCCGCGCACCCCAGAGCGAGCCCTGCGCCGCCGCCGTGCCCATATGAAACTCCCCTGCTGGCAAGCTCACCATTGCACGGATCACGCGCCGTGGGACTCGAAACCCGAAGGCGAAACCCTAAGGAACACCAAGGATTGCCAGGGACGGCGCGTCGGCTAGTTTGCCCGCCGGCCCGGACGAGGAGATTCGATCATGGCGCGACATGTCGGCCTGGCCGCGGCGCTCGCCTCGGCCCTGGCGCTGGGCGCCTGCGGCAAGCCCAACAACCCCGGCGTCGGATCCGAACAGCCGATCATGGGCTCCGAGCAGCCGTCGAGCGCGCCCGCCGCCCTGACCTCGGCGCAGAAGCAGGCGCTGCTCGCCCAGCTGCCGAGCCCCTACCGGTCGGCGGATCTCTCCAATGGCCAGGCGAAGATCGCCATCTGCCTTTCGTGCCACACCCTCACCCAGGGTGGGGCGGACATGACCGGTCCCAACCTCTGGGGCGTCTTCGGGCGCAAGGCCGGGTCGGAACCGGGCTTCGCCTATTCTGACGCCATGAAGGGCGCCGGCTGGATCTGGGACGCCGATCGGCTGAACACCTGGATCGCCGATCCGCGCGCCGTGCTTCCCGGCACCAAGATGACCTTCGTCGGCCTGGCCGATCCTACCGATCGGCGCGACGTGATCGCCTATCTGAAGATCGCGACCTCGCCGCCGCCGCGCACCTGAGGACGCATGCGACGCACGGTGATCTGGGTCGTCGCGCTGACCGCGGCCTTCGTCCTCTTCACCGTGGCCGCCGGCCTCTGGGTGGCGGGGACGCCGCATCCCCCGCCCGCGCACCGGCTGCTGCGCGCGCCATGAGCGCCGCGCGCCGTGAGCGCCGCGCGCCATCGAGGCTCAGGCGTCGTAGCCCGGGCTCCTGCGGTCGAGCAGGCGCAGCGCACCCGGCCAGGCGAGGCCGCCGCCGGCGCCGTTCCCGGAGCCTACCTGACGCCTCACCTCGTCCTGCGCAGACTGCGGCGCGACGAGGACGTTCTCCCGGCCGGCCGAGAGCGCCATCACCTGCTGCTTGCAGGCGCGCTCCAGATAGAACATGCCGTTCCAGCACTCGGCGGCGGTGCGCCCGACGGCCAAGGTGCCATGATTGCGCAGCAGCATCAGGCTCGCCGTCGGCCCGAGGTCGGCCACCAGGCGCTCGCGTTCGTCGAGGTTGAGGGCGATGCCCTCGTAGTCATGATAGGCAAGCCGCGGCAGCACGATCAGGGCGTGCTGGCTGAGCGGCAGCAGACCCTCCTTCTGCGCCGACACCGCGACCCCCTGGTCGGAGTGCAGGTGCATGACGAAATGGGCGTCCTCGCGCGCCGCGTGGATGGCCGAGTGGATGGTGAAGCCGGCCGGATTGATGAAGTCGTCGGTCTCCTGCAGCACCTTGCCGTCCAGATCGACCTTCACCAGCGACGAGGCGGTGATCTCGTCGAAGAACCGGCCATAGGGGTTGATCAGGAACTGGTGCCCGGGTCCGGGAATGCGCCCGGAAATGTGGGTATAGATCATGTCGTCCCAGCCATAGCAGGCCACCAGCCGATAGAGCGCCGCGAGGTCCACCCGCGTCTGCCACTCCTCCTCGGAGACGCTGCCCTTCAGCGAGGCAAGCCCCGCCAGCGATCCGTCAGCCATGGCCGTCGCCGCTCCTGGTTCTCTCTGTTCAGGTCCCGAGAGTCGGCCTTCGCGCCATTGGCGTCAAGGTCGGCGTCGAGCGGCGCGAGACCGCGGTTGCCCCGGGGGCTAGGCTGTTCTTAACCTCGTCCGTGCACCATCGGGCTCGAAAGTCGTCCAGCGGGAGAATCCCGGCGTGAGCTCGAGTTTACAAGCGGGGCCTTTGTTGGCCCTGGCCAGGAGTCGTGATCCGTTCGACCGCGAGCAGCTGCTCGCCCGCCTCGTCGCCCTGTGCGAGGATCGCGCCGGCGCTCTCGCGCCAGCCGCCGCCGCCGAGGTGGAGCTCGTCTTCATGGCGCTGGTCGACGAGGCCGAGCGTGATATCCGCGCGCGCCTCGCCGAGCGCCTGGCGAGGGCCGATTGGGCGCCGCCCAGGCTGATCGAGACCCTCGCCCGCGACGACATCGAGGTGGCGCGCCCGCTGATCGCCGCGAGCCCCCTGCTCGCCGACGAGGCGCTCATCCGGCTCCTGACCGAGGCGACGCTGGCGCACCGCATCGAGGTGGCGCAGCGGCCGCGCCTCGCCGCGCCGGTGGTGGAAGCCGTGCTCGATCAGGCCGAGCCGGCGGTCCTGACCGCGCTCGCCGGCAACCGCACGGCCGATATCTCGGCCAGCGCCATGGCCCGGCTGGTCGAGCACGCCCGCCAGGTGGCGGCGCTCGGTGCGCCCCTGGCGGCGCATCCGCGGCTCAGCGCCAAGCTCGCCGAAGCCCTCTACCTTTGGGTCGGGCAGTCGCTGCGGGCCGGGCTGGTCGAGCGCTTCGAGGTGAACGCCGCCGCCCTCGACGCCGAGATCGCCGCCGCCATGGCCGAGCCCCCGAGCGCGGCGCGCCGCGGCCCCAGTTCGGGCGAACTGAAGCTGGTGGACAAGCTCGCCGCCGCCGGCCAGCTGAAGTCGAGCTATCTGATGCGGGTGCTGAAGGACCATCAGCTCGGACTGTTCGAGGCGGCCCTGGCGCGGCTCGGCGGCTTCCGGGCCGAGGATGTCCATCGCGCCGCGATGACCCGCGACCGGCCCGAACTGATGGCGCTCGCCTGCGCGGCCATCGGTCTGGACCGCAGCGCCTTTCCGACGCTGCTGGAGCTGGTGCGCCAATGCAACGGCGGCTTGCCCGGCGGGGGGGCCGAGGGGGCGCGCAGGGCGGCGAACGCCTTCGGACCGTTCGCGCCCGACATCGCCGCCAGCGCCTTCCGCCAGGCGATCGCCGCGGTTTGACAAAGCCTGGCCGGTCGGCGCCTCTGGCGGCCATGGCCCCTCGCCTCGCCTTTCTCGCCAGCGATCGACCCGAGGCCCAGGCCGCCCGCGCCGCGCTGTCGCGCGTCTATGGCGAGACCTCGGAAGACGAAGCCGACGTCGTCGTCGCCCTGGGGGGCGACGGCTTCATGCTGGAGATGCTGCATCGCAGCCTCGCCGGCCACAAGCCGATCTATGGCATGAACCGCGGCTCGGTCGGCTTCCTGATGAACGAGTACGTCGAGCAGGGCCTGCTCGAGCGCATCGCCGGCGCCGAGCGCGCGGTGATCCACCCGCTGGTGATGCGCGCCGTCGATTCGGCCGGCAGCCGGCACGACGCGCTCGCCATCAACGAGGTGTCGCTGCTGCGCCAGACCTTTCAGAGCGCCAAGCTGCGCATCGCCATCGACGGCAAGCCGCGCATGGACGAACTGATCTGCGACGGCATCCTCGTCGCCACGCCGGCCGGATCGACCGCCTACAACCTCTCCGCCCACGGGCCGATCATCCCGCTGAACGCCGAGGTCCTGGCCCTGACGCCGATCAGCGCCTTCCGTCCGCGGCGCTGGCGCGGGGCGCTGCTGTCGCACGAGGCCAAGGTCCGCTTCGAGATCCTGGAGGCGGAGAAGCGGCCGGTGAGCGCCGTGGCCGACAACGTCGAGGTGCGCGACGTCGTCGCCGTCGACGTCGCCGAGGACCGCTCGATCGCCCTCACCCTGCTCTTCGACGCCGGCCGCAGCCTCGAAGAGCGTGTGCTGGCCGAGCAGTTCACGGCCTAAGTCACGGGTCGTTAAGGCTTTTCCGCTAGCGTCCGGCTCCGCGCGGCAAATGCGGGGAGGCTTGCTTGACCGACACCATTCCGGGCCAGATGATCCAGGTTCCCAACACCCTCAGGCTGAAGGTCGGCGGACGGCTCGGCGGCATCGACCCGGCGGCGATCGCCAGGGCGGAAGCCGCCCTGAAGAGCCTGTCCGGCAATTTCGCGGCCTGGTTGAACGACGAGGTCGCCAAGCTGGAGGCGGCGCGCCAGCGCGTGCGCAGCGAGGGCCTGACCCCGGAAGCCTCCGAAGGCCTCTACCTGCGCGCCCACGATCTGAAGGGGCTGGGCGCGACCTATGAATATCCGCTGGTCACCCGCATCGCCGGCTCGCTCTGCAAGCTGATCGACGATCCGGCCAAACGGGCCGAGGCGCCGCTGTTCCTGGTCGACGCCCACATCGACGCCATCAAGGCGGCGGTCAAGGGCGCAATCCAGACCGACACCAACCCCACCGGCCGGGTGCTGGTGCAGGAACTGGAGCAGCGGGTGAAGGACTTCGCCGCCGGCTGACGGGGCGGCCGGCCGCTTCGTCGCCGCGATACCCGTATTGCGTCCGTTGTCTAGGGCCGCCTCCCCGATGGACCGCCTCCAGTCCTGCCGCTGCATCACCAGAATTCCCCCGGCCCGTGCGCCGAGGATTTCCAGACCACCCGCGGCTGAGCAGTCGCGGCCGGCGGCGCCGTTGTTTCCACCGTTCTATCGGTGGCGAGGCCCGATGGGCCGCGGGGGCGCGGCGCCTCCGACGCCGTTATTTCCACCGTTGTATCGGTGGCGGCGGGCGCCGGCGCGCCATCGTCGTCCGCCTCGGGAGCCGCCGCTATTTCCACCGTTCTATCGGTGGCGGCGGAGGCTGGCGCGCCATCGTCGTCCGCCTCGGGAGCCACCGTTATTTCCACCGTTCTTTCGGTGGCGAAGTCTGGCGGATCGCCTTGGCGCGAAGCTTCCGACGCCGAAATCTGCGCCGCTGCATCGGCCGCGGCCTGCGCCGCCGCCCAATCGCCGCGCGCCTTGGCCGGCGCCGCTATTTCCACCGTTGTATCGGTGGCGGCGGGCGCTTCGGACGCCGGTTCGCCGGCCTCGTCCCAGGCGCCGCCCTCGGCCTCCGGCATCTGGCCGGCGGGCGCCTTGGGCAGGAGGCGCGAGAGCAGCCGCACGTAGTCGGGGAAGAAGAACCTGTAGAGCTTTTCCAGCGCCTCGTCCTGGTGGGCTTCGAAGTGGTCGAGCAGGGCCTGGGAGATGCGCCGCGTCTGCCGGCTCGAGGCCGTTCCGGGCGGCCTTCCCGGGTTGCCCGGTCCGAAGCGTCCGTTCGCGCTCCTCGGCGCCGCGGCGGCCGGCGTTCCAATCGTGCTCATGACGGCAAGGTCCCCGCCCGGCGCCGCGCGACACCCGCGCGGCCGCCCCGGGCGCGAGGCCAGAGTAAGCCCGCGCAAGAGCCCGCTAGGACGGGGTTAGCGATGCGAACGGCGCCGGCCTCGCCGCACACGGCTGGCGGCTCAAATGGGGTGCTTTTGGTACGCCGTGGGAATGCGTGTGTGTCCCGCTTTCAAGAAATACTTGCGGGAGCGTGGAATAGCGACTTGGCGGCCGGACGCGAGCATGTCAGGCAAGACCATACCACGCTCCCCGGCCAGCTCCGTGCAGGGCCAGATAGCCTTGCTCGACCAGCACCTTGAAATGGTCCTTGATTGTGTTCCGGCTGGCGCCGCTGA
>Ga0307373_10003493_pt1 | contig 27354 bp, 20 predicted proteins | sample OX2MG_FD_202534 | JGI IMG/M metagenome (GOLD analysis project Ga0307373, IMG submission 202534) | Soil microbial communities from Risofladan, Vaasa, Finland - OX-2 | ecosystem: Environmental > Terrestrial > Soil > Coastal area > Acid sulfate soil | place: Finland: Risofladan, Vaasa | collected... | reverse complement strand
AAATGACCATTTGGGAGCCGATTTTTGGGGGTTGCCAGGGGATCGTGCCCTGGTACGACGGAAGGCGCTATGATCCGCTCTGTGTCCCATTTCTTTCAGATGGGTCTTCGATTGATACATGCACTTGCGGATTTCACCGTAAGCACGCCAGTATCTATGATCTTATCTTCCGGCAGGGGTGGCAAGTAGTAGCCTTGATTGATGATGTCATCAGCGACTTGGGTGATCTGGCTGGGTGAGCCGGTACTGGGACAGAATCTGCTTCTCACGCGACCAACGGACACAACAAACACACTCACACAGTTTCACGTACCAAATGATCTACATATTGCACACAAGGAAGGTGAGGAACGTATGGAGGATACAGGCACGCAGCGCGAAGAGACTGCCGTGGTTCCACTTGGAGCCGCTCAACGTCCGACCTGGCTAGTTGAGGCGGCCCGCGTCGCGAACGAGAAGGCGCGTGAAGGCATCCGGGAACGCTATCTGGAGACGTGTTCCGATCAAACGATCCGCCGTCATAGGGCGGCGATCGCACTCTTTGAACAGTACCTGGAGGAAGTAAGGAAAAGGGGAGAGGCCGACCGAGTATTGCCGCCGCTCCACCGGCTGTTCGACGACCTGGCACACTGGACACACATCTCCTTTGGTCTGGTGGAGGGCTTCCGGGAGTGGATGAAGGCGCAAGAGTATACCATTGGGACGATTAACGTGCGCATCGATAGCGTGAAAATGTTCTGCACGCTTGCCATGAAAGCCGACTATCTCGATGCGGGCGAGCATGCCCGCATTTACCGGGTGCGGAAGATCCGCCCCAGCGAGGGACGCAATATTGATGAGAAGCGCGAGGCACGAGGGATGAGGACACGGAAGGAGGGGAGCAAGAAAGCCTCGCCGAACCTGGTGGATCCGCTGCTGCACCGCAGACTCAAGGACACGCTGCTGGCCGATGGGAGCGACCTGGCGATCCGCGATCTGCTGCTGGTCTGTTTCCTGGCCGATCACGGGCTGCGTGAGGGGGAAGTGGCAGGGTTACCGGCGCAGTGCATTGACTTGGAGCGGGGTACCTTTACCTTTTACCGCCATAAAGTCCACAAAACGCAGACACACTGGCTTTCTGATGATACCGCGATGGCAGCACGGCTCTATTTCAAGCGCTTTCCTCCGCGAAAAGACCAGCAACGGCTCTTTGAGGGGGATCCCCGCTCAGTGAAGGTGCGGGAGGATGGACATCTCTACCGCGGAAAGCGCAAAGAGGATGGCTACGATGAATCCTCGATCTATGTGCGCATCCGCGAACTTGGCCGACGCTATCTGACGAAAACGCTCCCGGATGGCAGTCAAGTGTCCCTGGACAACCTCTCCCCACATGACCTGCGTCATAGCTGGGCCACCGAACAGGCCCGTAAGAAAGGGGTGAATATCAAGGCGCTCCAGGATGCTGGTGGATGGAGTAATCCGATCACCCCCCTGGGCTATATCGTCAGCAATGAGATCGCCAACGATGAACTGATCGATCTCCCCCCGGCAGAGCCGAGGTCACGCAGGAACCGGGAGCCGGGAGATCAGCGTCTCCCTCCCTCCTGAGCCTTTGGTCCCTTTGTCGATTGGTGAGGGTTGTAGTCTTATGGCTATAGGAAAAATTATCACAAAGCCAGTGGAAAAATACTCGCCACTCTCCTTCGACATGGTAAACAGTTGATGTTGATGCAGCACAGAAGAGCTATCGCCACGTATGTGGACACTCGGTGCAGCGCGTGAACCCCGGACGCCCGTGAAACAGTTCATAGAACGTTTTGCAGCCCCGCTCGTCAATGGCCACCTTGACCGTGCGCCATCCGTCCTTCCAGGTGCCGCGCTCCGGAAAGAGTTCATAGTCCTTGATCGCCTTCGTCACCACTGACCAGGGAACTCCATGCTGCTCTGCAAATGGAGAGAGCGACACCAGATCAAGCGGCAAGATGCTATCGAGGTAGACTTCACCAGGCTTGAGCCGCTTGCGCTTCTTGGTGGTGTTCTTGCGCCTGGCCGGGGCATGCTTCTTGCTGATGGCCTGCTCCCTGACCTCTCTAAGAATTTGATCCAAGCGGTACTGTAGCCGCTCTATCTTCTCCTCCGCATCGTGGAGCCGCTCCATAAGCTCGTCAAGAGTGAACTGCAGCTGTTCGTAGTGTTCCTCAAGCGGGTAGTGAATCTGCATGACTTCGAGCGCGGTCTCGCTAGCCTCTGTCAGGTGTTCTGGCAGGTTCAGATGCGCCAGGTCCTTCGGGTTGACACCATATCTCTTGTCAGCCAATGGCAGCGCCGGCAATTTGCCGCTTTTGAGCCAGCGTTGGACCGTGCGTTCAGTTTTTCCCACGCGTGCAGCAATTTGCGTTGTGGTCAACTCTTCCATGTATTCCTTCCTCTCAGCATTCATAACGAGAGAGAGGCGACAGCAACGACAGCAACGACAGAGGTACTACGCTACATACTCGATCCACAGCCAAAGTACGTATCTTTGAGTTCACCGTTGCCACAACTGCAAAAAATAGTGGAGTTGTCTTGGCGGCATGTGGTCCCGAAGAGACGTGTAGCCTCTAACGATAACAGGGGTCGAGTATGAACGGCGGAAAACCACGCGAAGAGCTTGTAGCGGTGAAAAGGAACGTTGATACCTCTACACTTTGGCACGCGATAGAGTGCATAAAACAGAGACAGTTTGTCTCTGTTTTGCGGGGATACGAAGATGAAGAGGACACAAAATTGCTTCACGTGGTTTTCCGTACCGTTCATACTCAACCCCCTAGGAACAAGGCCGAAAATGCGCGAAGCTGTCAGGAAGTGCAAAGGAGCCGATTTCATGCACGCATGCAGCCTGGCCCACGTTTTTGTGGCGAGTTTCTGCCTGTCATTTTTGCCTGTACCCGTTCTGCTTGCGTATGAGTGCAGCAGTTTTGCCAGTACTACTCGCGGCAGATTCCTGCATCTGCTCCCAGTTTTCTGCGGCGAGTTGCGCGTGCTGAAGCCGCTTGAGAAGCAGGCTACGCCTTATCAGGGAGAAAGAGCGACTCGGCTACCTTGCACTTCCTGACAGCTTCGCGCATTTTCGGCTAACAAGAGGGGTACGTCTACGCGATGTCGCCGCGCTGCCATGGCGGGGCAACTGGATGCGGTCTCGTCACATCTGCTCCGGCACAGCTTGGCACGGCGTCTCCTAAAAAAGGGGGCCCAGCTTCCCGAAGTGCAGCGGATGCTGGGCCATAGTCGCCTCTCCAATACGGGTATCTATCTTACGCCCAGTGAAGACGACGTGCGAGCGGCGGTCGAGCGTGCTGGTCTCTCAACGACAGAGATATGTTGCTCGTTTTGCTCGTTTTTCCTCTGTCCTATTTTACACGTATCTCGGCGTTGGGCCGACAGGACGCCCGCTGGATGGCAGGTCATGGAGGGTTCGGATTATCGGCTTTGCACCCGCGTGGAGCTGGTCCCACAATTGGGACATACAGCACTGCTGCATAGTGCGCACAAGGTAAGCGTGATCTCATCAGTAACCTGTATCTGCGAAATTTGCAGATCTTGATCGAAGAATTCTGGAAAAATGGTCATGGTGTTCTACTCAGATGGGGAAATCTCTGGAAAATTGGTCACTGTTTCAGTATACCACATTTGGCATCAGCGAGGTTGCGTAAGAACCAAATTAACCGACAAAGGACACCGCTGTTCTTTGTTCACTCTGTGTCTCTGCTCATATGAAGAGCGTATGTCGCTGATACTATTCCCTGATGAATGCGCCGACATTCTGGATTGTCTGGTTGTTTCATCTCTCCATCCTCTGTAAAGAACCTCTGGTGCGTGACATCGAACGCTTGCCGGAGTGCCATATTGAGAGGAATCGGCGCAGAGTAGAAATCCTCCTCCTTATCAATAGCAACTTCAAATGGATTCTGGTCAACATCGATGACGTAAAACTTCCCTTTCAACTGCTCACTTCCCTCACCGGTCCAGGGTCGAGGGTTGCGCCCTTCGTGTCTACGGTTTTCTGGTACAAGTTGGTAGACTGTTTTTGGAGGAAACCCATACAGGGCAAACGCCTCACCTGTTTTTGACTCGTCCAAAACCGCTTCCTCCCATGCATGTAGCACTTGGGAAGACATTCCCTTTATATGCTCGGGAGTGCGCTCAACAAACTCGCTCAGACGTTTCTGCACGAACTTGTACTGGAGATCATGCTCCTCTTGAAGCGAGAGTGTCTGAAGCTTCTCCAGGTCTACAATGACCTGAACTTTCACTATCTCAAACCGCTCAGCCATCGCTCTCCGGAAGGCGGCTACATGCTGGGCGTCATCAGGGTGGAGCCGCTTATACAATTCAGCGAGGGGAAGCTCCTGAATTTCCTGGTGTTTTTTGCGGAAGGGTTCTCTATTGAGAAGATGGCCAACTCGTATCGCAGTTTCAGATGGGCCACTGTAGTGAATAGGGGGAAGCGGCCCAGCCAGCCAGTCTTGCCTCCACGCATCGATAGCTTTGCGCAGCTTGCGCAAGGAAGCCTTGTCCTTTGCGGACAGAGAAATATAGCTAAAATGTCTGAGAAGTACTAAGAAGCGAGTATACGAGGTTGATCCGTCGAGGCTAAATCGGGTCCAAAAGGAGTCAGCGTTCATCTCTGCTGCGCTGCTAAAAGGAAAGTCATCAGGCACATATCCTATCCCCGGTACGTGTTTCAAAAAGGGCTTCTCTTCAAGGTCGACAAATGGGGTCTGTCGAAGCAGCTCTTCTATCTCCTGTCCTACATGGACATTTTCTAGAAGCGAGAGTTTGTCTTCAGCCGTATCGTCAAGCAATATCCACAATAGCTGCTTGAGCCGATATACTCTTTCCCGTTCTCTTTCCGTCAATCGTCTTTTCAAAGCCTCTTCGGTCAGATTCCACAGGCGATCCAGGTTATCGAGCGCACCATGATGAATCCGCTGCGCAGCTTCCAAAAACCTTTCATCTTCCTGTTGATCTGGTTGTGGCAGAACCACCGGTTGTACATCTTCTTGAAGCTGTTTTGCTCGCATCTCCAGCATCTTTGCCTCATCATCCCGTTTCATGATCCGCAGGAGATCGGCGTAGTTGGTGAGGAGGGTGAGCGCATCTGGATGACTTTCGTCTCGCCTGATTTCCCAGATGGCAAGCGCACGTTTCAGGAGCGGCTCAGCCTGGGCATAGTTACCCTGGGCGACAGAGAGGTTTGCGAGATTGCCCAAGGTAATGCTCACGCAAGGATGGTCGAGGCCGAAGACGTGTTCGTTGACGATAAGAGCACGCCTCCAAAGCGGTTCGGCTCGGTCGAACGCTTCTTGCAAAAAGAAGAGCCCTGCTAAACGATCAAGGACCATCGCGGTCAGCGGGTGATTGGGACCAAGCTCCGTTTCACAGATGTGCAAGGCGCGGAGTAAGAGCGGCTCGGCCTGCGCATACCTCTGCTGCTTCAGATACAGGCCAGAGAGGTTATTGAGGCAGGTTGCGATAAGAGGGTGATTGGGGCCGAGCATGTGCTCAGAGATAAAGAGCGCTTGCTGGTACATCGCTTCCGCGCTGTCGTAACGGCCCTGTTCTTCGTAGAGCGACCCCAGGTTGTTATAAGTATAAGCGAGACGCGGGTGGACCGGCCCAAATGCGTGTAACCAAATGGCGCAGGCACGCACAAAGAGCCGCTCGGCCTGCGCGTATTTGCGCTGTTCCCCGTAGAGTGTTGCCAGGTTCGTCAGGCAAGTTGCGAGAAAGAAGGCCCTATCGGTCGGCACCGCAGCGTTTTCCTCAAGCACCTGCTCTAAGCAGCGCGAGGGCCTGCTGCGCACACGCTTCGGCCTGCTCGTACTTCCCCTGTTCTTGATACAGTGCGGCGAGGTTTCCGAGGCTGCTGGCCGTCAGCGGGTGATCTGGTCCCAGCAGTTGCTCGCACATTACACGGGTACGTTGCAGAATTGGCTCCGCTTCGGCGTAGCGTCCTCGCTGCATTAAGTATGTTCCTGTTTGGTTCAAGAGCCTGGCCGCTTCTTGAGAGGCGATGCGTTGCTGTTCAATCAATGGAACGCAGGCGAGCGCATGGGGGAGCAGCTGCTCGCATCGCGGCCAGGTGTCAAACTCCCCGTCGGGGAAGACCTGATTGACCGCTTGTACTGCGCGGTTTGCCCATTGTTGTGAGATACTCTCATCCATCGTATCTCTGAGTACGGCTTGCACTAATCGGTGGATGCTCAGCGTCTGGCGTCTGGGCTCTCGACGGATCAGGGAATAGGCTCCCAGTATGGCAATGACCTCATCGAAGAGCAGTGGGTCTTCTTGCGCTGGCGAAAGCCGGGGGCCTAAATGAGGCGCTCCTTCTGTCATGATCTCCTCGGGGATCGCATCGAAATGCAAGAAAGCGCACAGCCGCAGCAGATCGGCGGCGGCAGGATTCTGTTGTTCGACCTTCTCAAAGGAGAGCGACCAGGTCGTTGCCACTGGCTCAGGATGGTCCAGGGCCAGTCCACCGCGGCGCCGTAACAGAGCTGCTCGTCGCGTCCGATAAAGCTGAAGATAGCGCACGAGGCCGCATTGCGTCTCTTCGACATATGCGCCAGCCTGATCGAGGGCCAGCGGCAGCCCACCCAACTCCCCAGCAATCTCGCTGGCCAGAGAGACATCAGAGGGAAGGGCAGTTTCTAACGAAGCGCCGTGTGCGACCAGGCCCGCACGCCGCAAGAGCAGCAATGCCCCCACTTGTCCATCCAGCGTGTCTACCTCAAGGCGGGAGGCTAGTCCCCCCATGGCCTGCGCACGAGTGGTCAGCAAGACATGGCCGTCACATGCAGCGGGGAGAAACTCACGGACAATGGCCAGGTCGTCCGCGCTATCGAGAATGAGAAGCCAACCGACCTGGGTAGTCAGCCACCGGAGGACCGCATGCACCACCTGCCCCCGATCCTTCTCATCTTTCAGCGGGAGATTGAGCAGATGGGCGATGGCGACATATCCTGAGATCAACGCATCGCGGGTGTCGGCTCGCGCCCACAGGACCGCCTGATAGTCGTGGCGATAGTGATGGGCATACTCGATGGCGATCTGGGTCTTCCCGATACCTCCCAGGCCGCTCATTGCCTGCGGCTGAGAAAGGGCGGCTACATGTCCTGTTTGAAAACAGGCGCGAATCTGCGCAAGGATCGCCTCACGTCCCGTGAAAAACGGATTGCCTGAGAAAGGGACGTTCCAGGCGTGCAGCGGAGGAGCAAGGAGGGGAGAGTTGCTCGCAGAATCGAAGTATTGGTGAACAACGTTGTTATCTCCGATCACCTGCCCGTGCACGGGTTGCTGGTTCTCCACTCGGTATTTCCCTGCGCCTTCTGGATCGCTCACTGGCCTTTCTCTCCCCTACTCATGCCTTCGGCACCTCGCCGAACTGCTGCGTGATGGTATTGTGATCACCGATAGTTTGTCCTTGTACTGGCGCATTATTCTGGGTGGTGAATTTGCTCATTACTACCTGCTGAGGATGTACCTGCGCCAGCACATGCTGGGCGGCAGCCATCACCTCATGATCCTGCTCGGCATTGACCGTCACGATCTCTTTCTGAAGCCCCTCTCGGTGGCCTGCCGACTCTGGTTCGGCTTCCAGTTGGTCAATGGCCTGTACCATCTGGCTGCGAGCTCCGAATTTCTTCGCGAGGAGATCCTTGAGCGTCTGGTACGCATCGGTAATGGCTGTTTTGCTCGCCTCTGTGAGGCCACCAACAGCTCCGGCTGAGAGCGCGGCTATAATAGCAGTGGTAATCAGATCCATCTGTCTGCTTCCTTTTCTGTCTCTTTCTCTCGAATAACCCGCGAGATCGGCGTCCCTGTGGTTTGATCCGATCTCACAGGTACGGATAAACATGCTACAATGTTCAGATTGCCACCAATCGAAAACCCACTAAAGTCTTTCATCCTTACTGGAAGGAACTGGCAGCTAGCTCAAATCACAGCACAGGCATAACTTTCCTTTGCTTCAGCCACGCCAGCAGCTCACCCTCCTGTATACCAGGAGGAAGCGAGCCTACAATGGCGGGCATGCGTGTGCGACGGTCACACACCAGGAGGAAAGCATTCTCTGCCATAATCGTTTCGGTTACCACATGCAGGGCTGGTTCCTTGCCCGCGTGTTCTACAGCAAGGTGGGTCGCACAGAGATCACAGAGCGCACGGGTGGAATGAGTGACGATCCCGACGGTGTCTTGCTCTTTGCACGCTGCTTCCCATACAGCCTCTGGCACCTGCTCCCTCAGCACGCCCTGGCCGCGGAGTTGTTGCGCTAAATCAAAGTCTTCATAAAAGTGTGCCTCCCATGAAGCTTGTACAGGTTGACCCTTTTGTCGGTGAATCTCCCCCTGGCAACGGGTTGTTGGCTCATCTATAGAGCGAAACAGGGCTTGTGCTAAAAGGGCATCCACTGTTTCTCGGTGCGCTTTGGCTGTATGCGCTGCGTATTTTTCGTTTTCCTGGCATTCCTCTTCATGCTTGTCCCTTCTCATGTTGTTCGTTCAGTATGGGCAAAAACATTCGCATTGTAAAATGCACATGCGTGCCTGATAGCCATCTGGTGAAGTTTAGATATGATTGTTTACGCTACTCAGCACATTACCCTTTTGTTACCCTTGAACTTGCCCAGAAAGCTTCTAGATTTTACGGCTCTATTCTAATAGTGCTGGTCTCGGAAGTAAAGGGGCTTGGCCATTCATGGGACAAGCTGAATAATGTGTGCAGGCGCCATTCGTGCCGTGTTGCTGGGGTTTGGGGCGTTCCCTGGTTGATTTCCTTTTCGCCTTTCCGTTCAATCGCAGAGAAAAAGAATGAGTGTGCAGACGTTACTAGTGCTGAGGTCTGCATGGGCTTCCCGAATATCTGTCTGATATGTGAACAACCATTTATAAGCGTTGATAAACCGAAGGCCTACTTTTGCCCGGAACATCGGAATTTGAGCTTATATAGAGATGCCAATGCCTTCCAGCACGCGAGACTCTGGGTCATGACCAAGCGGCGCGTTTTGTTATTTCAGCTTTTCCTGCAACTGCGCCAACACTGTTTGGGCCTCTAGGGCATCAGCTACCTGGGCTGCAGAAAAGCGTGCCTGCATCTCGGTGCTTTGCCGATTCCACCATACTGGCGAGACATACATGAGAGGCCGATGAGTCGCTGCTTCGAAAAGCATGTGGAGGCGCTCGTCTTGAGAAAGTGCGTCAAGACGATAATCGTCTATGAATTTCGCTACCTTTTGGTTATTGCGGAACCAGCTGAGTACGCAAAAGTTTCTCTCTCTCTGGAGATCTGGGAAAAAGGAGAATATCACCATGTTTTCTGCTTGTGGAGAGGTTGCGCCATGAGCGGTATGTATCATATCATCTTCATCGATAATGGGGATAAATGCGTCTGTACAAGCAATACACGGTTCAATATCCAATGTGAATACCTTGCTGACGATCTGCTGATAATCCTTTGTCTGAAAAATGATTGTTTCGAGGCGGTTTCTGGCCTCTACCAATGTTTGTCTGGCGAATAGCCGTTTATACAGGAGGGCTGCTTCTGCTTCTTTGCTCGAAAGCAGGTAGTTTTCTTTCTCATCCCACCGGGCATTCCAGGTTTTGTAACAGAGAGTTCGATAGGCCTGCAGCACGGCCTGCCGTTGCTGTTTCTCTTCCTGCGAGGAGAAACCACGCTGTTCAAGCTCTGTAAAAGGCTTCGCATCGTGATCTCCACAAAAGAGTGGATAGGTTACGTCACGACGAATTCCCACGAGTCTTGGTTGTTGATAGATCTCCAATTGATCATGACCAAGGAAAGCATTCCGGGCAATTTTTCCATTGAGCGGTTCCCAGGCGAACACCATACCCTGTTCATCGAACCTATCGAGAATGGATTCTGCTATGACATGAGAGCCGATGGGTGTTTGAGTGCATCCAGTCACAAGGCACTCTTTGTTTTGAGTCAACTGCTGCATCGTTTTGAGATGCGGCCCAATAAACTGCGTATAGGATTGCTCTTCCAAGGTATATCCTTTCGTTGTTAATACACTTAAACACGCATTTACAGCCTTTATTTTCCCGCAATGTGGACTTCATGTCAAGCGTTATAGGTTGCAACGTTGTGGCAACGTTGCAGTCACTTCAATTTTATCATCTGCATGTCGTCGATCAGGCAGACAACGAGTATCACATCTGCCATGCAGACTCCCTGGCGACCTGGAACGTACACCAGTTCAAAGCAGCCGTAACCTCGGCCCTCTCCTATCGCTTGCGCACAGAAGCCTACAGGTGGAGCTGATGCAGTTTAGGACGTGACCTGCACAGGTCCGTCACAGTTCGCCGACGAGCCGGGCAGTGTGACGAATGTGGTGTGTCTCACCACGCAGCGGCTCTCTACCCATTCAGCCTACGTGCTGAACTCCCTCCTGTCCTCTTCGTTGTAGAGAGCAGATGAGCCACACCGAAAGGAATGGATATGAACAAGAAACAGCAGACAGGAAAGCGGAAAGCATCACCAGCAAGAAAGAAGCGAACGTCCACCACGCGGCGTAGCCATCGCCTAACGAAGGCCGATATGCAAGCACTCGCCACGCTTGACCGCCTCGTAGAAGCGGATCGGCAGATAGAACAAACATATGCCCTGCCTTTTCGAGCGCCCCGTCAAGTAGCTACCAGCTTGCAGCAATGCACGCATTGTCAGAAAGACATTGCCCTGCTTATTTTCGGCGACGACGCACGCGATACCGCTGGTCTGGAAGCCTACGCGAGACTGACTGCAGACCTGATTCAGCAAACAGCCCTTCCGGCCTATGTGATCGCTCCCCCCAGCGATCCCGGCGACCTGGATAGCCCGGCATTGCTGCTCAAAGTGTACCCGGTCCAGGCGGAACCCGGTTTTACGACTCCCGACGAGTGGGGACAGCTGATCGGAAGATTGAGTAACGAGCATTGTCAACGGGAATAGCGGGCGCGCGCATGTGTATGCCATTGGAACAACCAGGCCCGGACGCGGGTGCTCGTTCCAATTGACTCTTTATCCGGGCAGCACTGGAAAGAGTATCTTTGTTCTATTTTCCTGCGCTTCACCTCGCTGATACCAGATATTACATGCATACACACGCTTATCTTTTGGCGCGGTACTCCCGGTACTCTGGGGATTGGCGGATCAGGCGTTCGAGAAATCCGCTGTAGCCGCCTTCATACGCCGCCGTCTGGTTCGAGGCCTTGAGCGTTTCCAGAAATGCCACAACCTCTTCATCAAGCGAGATATTTTTGCGCACCCGCCGGATCGGGCCTTTGAGACGCCCATCTTTTTTGCCTTCGGGTGTGCTTAATAGCATGGGAGCATCGCGCACCAGGTCAACCGCCTTCTGCTCGAACTCAACCGGATCGAGGCCAAGGATCTCGGCGAGCGATTTTCCCGTAGACACGCTTTCCATGATTTCTCGTGCCAGGGCGCGAATGCCTGGCACACCTCGCAGGCTCTTGCCGCGACCACGCAGGATGGTCTCGATGCGCTCCTGCTTGAGTTCGAGGAGCTGATCGATCTTGTCATCGACGGGACCATATTGCAGCCAGATGCTCAGCACATTATGAATCTGGCCGAGCCGGTGCGTGCGGTCCTCTGCCTGCTCCGTGTCACCTGGAGTCCACGCACGATCCACCAACACGACTACCTGGGCAGCCGTTAAGTTGATCCCGATCCCGCCGGCGCCGATGGTGGCCACGAGGACGTTGCTCTCCTCTGCCTGGAAACGGTCGATCATGGCCTGTCTCCTGGCTTTCGTCACCTCGCCGGTCAAACAATCTGCATCGAGCTTCGTGGCGAGCCGTTCAGCCGTATCACGAAATGCCGTGAACAGCAGGACGCCCTGCCCTTGCTCTATCGCTTCCTGCGCGATTTCGGCTGCGCTCTCAACTTTGGCGAGCGAGGCTGCATGCCGGTAGATCCCCAGCTCCACCAGGGCAGAGACATACTCCGACTCAAACTCGCCCAGATCGCTCTCTTCGATCCCTTCGCCGAGCAGCTCCTCACGGCCAATGAGGAGCGCTTCATATTTATCAGCCATGCGCTCCAGGTGGGCCTCTCGCAGCCGCTCAATCGTCTTGTGGTAAGCGGTCTCCCCTGCCTTACTCACCTCGGCCAGGCGGTGCATGCGCAGCTTCTCTGGCAGATCGACGCACTCACTTTTTTTCTTATACAGGATGACATCACGCGTGCGCTCATGCAGTTCGTCAAGGTTCGAGGCCCCGGACGTGTCATAGACGGTTCTCTTGCGGCCCAACGACTTGAAGTAGGCACCACAATACTGTTTTTCATAGGCGGATCGGTCTGCCGCCAGGGGATGTTTGGCCGCGACCAGGAGCGGCCAGAGATTGATAGGGAGGGAGTTCTTAATTGGCGTGCCGCTTAACATGAAGACAGCTCTTGCCTGCGCCGCCAAGTTCAGGAAACCTTGCCCGCGCAAACTACCTTCCCCGGACTGTGCATAGTGAGCCTCATCGGTAATAAGCACGTAGTCTGTGTCATTAGGAGGATCTGGAAGCTTTGCCCAAGAATAGAGCGTGATCTCGACACCTGCGGCTGCGGCCTCGCGTTGCCAGTTGATGATCGTGCCTGCAGGTGCAATCGTCCAAATCGGCAGGTCATACGCCTGCGCAGCGATGAGTGCTGAGCGCGTTTTCCCTAAACCCATCTGGTGAGCCAGGATGAATCTACCAGCCTCGATCATGCGCTGAACCGCTTCACGCTGATGCCTGAAGAGGCGCTGACCGTTGACGGTCGGCGCACCATCGAGATAGGGTTGTGCAGCTTCAAGAGCAGCATACTGCGACAGCTCGTGCCAGCGCTGCTCTATTTCCTGGGCAGCAGCGACGAGTGCCTGCCTACGAGATGCGTGTTTGATGAGGGCAATGGCCTCGCGACTGTAGGTAAACCCCTCGAAGCCACGGACAACTTCGTAAACGCTCAAAGCAGCGATCTGGGGGAAGGACCATTCCTGGCGTTTGTAGCGGTTAAATGCCCAGTCCTCAGCGCTCTCTTTGAGCGGTCGTATTGCGTTGACCTTCGCCCGATCGAAGGGGAATTCGACGAAAATGCGGCCATCCTGGAGGTAGACGTACTTGGCGACAGGAGCTTTCTCACCCTGATCGGCGGCATCCTTTGCCTCTGGTGGCGATGCAGGCTGCTGTGAAGAGAGGGAGACGGGCGCAGTTTCAGGAAGAGCTGCGATAGCTTTCTCCTCTGAGCCTCGAACCTCATCATCCTGTTCAATAGCCCAACGCATGATGGTTGCCTCATCTGGCACGGTCATATTCGCTGATTCGATCAGTCGCCGATACCGACGCAGCAGGCGCACTCCTACCACCACCTCCTCCAGGCTGAGCTGTGAGGTCTCGGCCAGCTCACACCCAAAGGTTGCATCGAGCCGATGAAAACCGGCCTGGTCAGCAGTGGTCGTGCCATGTTCAGCAAGGGTACGCAACCAGGTGTGGACCTGCGAACGGATGTCTTCTGATACCGTGGCTTCCAAAAAGGACTCCTCTCGCTTTGCTGCTTCTTTCTGCTTCCAAAAAGAAGCGTGTGTATGCTTTTCTCTGTTGTTGGCAGTATAAAGCATACACACGCACATGGCAAGAGCAGAAGAGAGAGGGTTACATGCGCTCAAAAAGGCTGTGATGGCCTGTTAGGCCCGCCGACGAAATTTACAACGCTAAGGTCATTGCCGATCAAAAATCCGATCAAGAAACATATTTCAGTCGAAAAAAGCTGCCATATCCCAGATAATCTCAATTCTTACTCTCTTTTGAAGCGTACCTAAGCCGCTCTGCGCCATATCTTTCAGCTCATCTGTCACTGATAACAGTTCTTATCTCGGACACATTTAGGCGAAGTAGATGGATAGCTACCCCACAAAAAATGCCTTAAAATCGGCTTATAGCCCCTAATGCCCGCTACTTTGCCTCCGGTGTCAGCTTGCGTAGGATGGGGCCAACATCTGGGGTTGGCCGCGCCCGGAGGTGGGAATGGGATAGGGCCGGGGTTGTGGGGGATGGGTGGGATGGAGTAATCTACATCTATTCCTCCCCCAACATCTCTCGTAACAATTTTTCTGTCTCCTCTACACTGACATGCAGGATAGTTGCAACAGAGGCAGATAAGTCGTTATCTCTACTAACTTTCCAAAGTCGAGCCAAGCTGCGCAAAACGATGTCACCGTTATGGGTATCGTTGTAAGCAACATAGGTATCTAATGCTTGCAAGAAATACTCATGTGCCTGCTGCCACTGCTGTTGCTCTTCTGCCACCATACCTAACTGATGGTAGGTGCCAGCCTGCGAGAAGCGGTCGTTGTACTCGATGAAGATCTGCAAGGCTTGTTGATAGTACTGTTCCGCTTGTTCCCACTGCCGCTGCTGCTGCGCCACATAGCCCAAGTTGTGGTAGGTGTTGGCCTGATTAAAGCGGTTGTTATCCTCAATGTAGATCTGCAAGGCCTGCTGATAGTCCTGCTCGGCTCGCTCCCACCGCCGCTGCTCAAATGCCAGCTTACCCAAGTAGTAGTAGGCATTGGCCTGATTAAAGCGGTTGTTATCCTCAATGTAGATCTGCAAGGCTTGCTGGTAGTACTGCTCGGCTCGCTCCCAGTGGCGCTGCTCTTGTATCAGCCTGCCCAACTGATAATAGGTGCCAGCCTGATTAAAGCGGTTGTTATACTTAATGTAGATCTGCAAGGCTTGCTGGTAGTACTGCTCGGCCTGCTCCCAGTGGCGCTGCTCCTGCGCCACTGTGCCCAAGTTGTGGTAGATGTTAGCACTTAGCTCTTCAATGGTGTCGGCATCATAACTCTTATTCGTAAGCAAGATCGCAAGGGCCTTTTGATAGGACTTCTCTGCCGCCATAAACTGCTTCAACAAAAGCTGTCGCTTTGCTATTTCGTCGATCACACTTGCAACCTCAAGCCCTAACCGGCCTGCTAATTTATCCGGTGAGTAGTTTTCCATGTGATTTAACACAGTCTGACCCAATTCGAAACCACGACGCTGATCCTCAATTGCTGCCAAGTATAAAGATAGAGCAAGAAAAGGGTGGAGAATCGAGACCTGTGCCTCCAGCGACAGCTTCAAAGCAGTCACTAAATTTTCGTATTCCAGGGATGTGCTTATTTGGCCCCACTGCTGCTTCCGCGGTTCTTTAGATTCGAGCAATTGGACTAACATATCTCCTAACTGATCATAATGCTCACGAAACGCTGTCTCCACGGCACTTCGCACTTCTCGCTGTTCAGATGCATGCAGGCGGTTGCGTAGGAAGTAGGGGAAAATTGGCTGCAAGCGCACAAAACCAGGAACGGGATCAGCGCCGAGTAAGCCCCAGTTCTCGGCCTCGCGAATTACTTCCGACCAATGGTCAAATGGCAACGCTTTTAGAGTAGGTTGTTGTCGTAAATACTCAGTGTAGTTGTCAAGCATATCAAGCCAGATTACCGAGGTAAAGGGTGCCAGGCAGAGCAATAGTTGTTGTGCCTCTGGTGAGAGGTTGCTGTGCGAGTAGTCGATGCAGCGCAAGATACTCTCTGTTTTATCCTGGCTGTCGCTTTTCGGATCGACACTAACATCGCCAGCCTGCAATGCTGACAATACTTCGGTTGGTGTCTGATGTGCAAGATTGGTGAGTACAACTTCCAGCGCCAGTGGGAAGCCATCCAGCACCTTGATGAGTTTTCTTAGATACTCATCCTGGCGAAATTTGGTGGCGTTGTTTCTTTCCAGGATGCGGTCGGCCAGCGCGGAAGCTGCTTCAGGGTCCAGGCCGGGTAGTTCGTAGATGTTTTCGTCGAAGGTGCCTTTCGCCAGCCAGTCTTCCCCGCTGCGTGAGCCGAGCAATACAAGGGTACGGCCTTTAGCGAGATCAGTCAGGAAGCGGCGCAGTGCGACCTGCTCGTCTGGCTGTAGAGTATGCTGGATGGCGAGTTGCGCCCCGGTAATCGATTCCAGGTTGTCCAGGATCAACAGGTGGTTGTTGCTGCGCAGGCTTTGGGCAAGCATGGACTGCTGCGCTTTGGGCGAGAGCGGCTGGAAGTCGGTGTAGTATCGCGGGCCGTACAGGACTTGCGCGATGGTAGTCATGATCTGCTGGAGCGTCCAGGCTTTCTCGTCGTAGCCAAAGTAGAAGACGCGCTGCACGAAACCGGTGGTATGCCACCAGGCAGCCAGGTGTTTGAGGAGCGTGGTTTTACCTGCACCGCCCATGCCGCGAATGAGCAAGAGATTGCGTTTTGCCAGTAGACGCCGCTCGATGGAGAGGATATCAAGGTCGCGGCCCACGAAGCCGTAGGTTGGGGCTGATGGTCTGTACTGGGCCTCTTCCGCCTTGCGCTCAAACCAGGCGTTGCGCTCCTCAAGCATGAACTCGCGTGGACGCAGCGGGACGGGCGCGTTCTGGTAAGCGACGGGCAGCAGCCAGTCTTCCAGGTCGATCTGCTGGTCGAAGTAGGCGCGGCGCTCCTTGTGGTTGTAGAGTTCCGCACGCCCGTCGCGAATGGCAACCGGCAGTTCGGCATAGGCGAAGAGTTTCTCATACAGCGTTTTCATGAGCAGTTCGGCGGCGCTGACGGTCACCAAATAGCCCATCGCCAGGACGAATTGCACGCCCGCCTGCACAAGGTGGCTGCCTAGGCTGGTCTCGCGCTCACCCACTTGTTTGCCCGACTGACAGGCATTCAGGATGGCGATGGGGATGTGATGCGCGATCAGCAAACGTGCCAGTTCCGAGGCCTCGACGAGATCAGCTTTGTTCTCTTCTTGCTCGCTTTCAAACAAGAGGAAGGCTTTCTCGCCCTCATAGGGCTGCAGATCCTGGCGGGCGTAACGCTGGTTAAAGATAAAACGGTTGACCTGCTGGCCTTGTTGCAGTTGCTCATAGGGCAGGAGAGCGCCATGCACATCAAAGTGAATAACGTGGTAGTAGCCTTCCTGGTACTGGTCCGTGCTGTCACGCAGGTGGTTCTCTAGAGCTTTATAGGTGCCGGGACGCAGGATGTCGACCCGCACGGGGATGTTGGCGCTATCCAGCGCCTCGACCAGGGGACGCGAGATGGTGCGGTAGCCAACGTCGCGCCTGCCCGATGGCCGGGCGGTAACGATCAGCAGATTGATAGTGGGTGAGGGTTGAGCAGATAGCGCCAGGTTTTGCGGTTGAATATTTTTGCGCAGGATGGTCGCGTGCAGTGCGAGCAGTTGCTGCGTTTTCGGGTCACGCATGGCTTCCCAGTGCAGCGCGTGAAAAGCGGCAGGTCCTGCAATCTCAATCTGTACATTGCTCAGGCCGGATTTCAATATATCTCTATATTCATCGTAGATATCTCGATTGCCGAAAACTTGCTCGAACAGTGCTTCGCCATAGGTGGTAATGCTGGCAGCGGCATGCTGGGCGCGTACTTTATTGGTAAAAGGGAAGGTGAGATGGTCCTCAAAGTACCATTCGAGTTCTTGTTCCTCATCTTTCGTGAAAGGGTCGCTGATGGTGATGGGGTACTCTGGCCCATGATCGAAGCTCACAATAGCATTCGAGCCATCAGTCCCTCCGGGACGGTCTTGTATGCGTATCACCGACATACCCACACCTCCTTATGTTAACCTCAATGTTACCCTTTCACTACTCGTCAATATCCACTATTAGCATTTCGGTGCCGTCAGGCTTCTTTATCCGCTCAATGTGCGTATGTTTGTGCGTTGGTGTGACTTGGCTGGTTTGTACGCTATTTTTGTCCCTTAGTCGCTGGATAATATCTTTAATAAGGTCGGTGAGCAAATTGATGGTAACTCCCGTACCCACACTGATGAGTATTCCGGTGATCAAGGCCGCGTCAAATTGCACGCCTTCGGCTTCGGTGAAGCGAGCTTCAGCTATTACGCGAGTTTGGGGTGTTTCATTCCAGGTGCTAGCAAATTCTTCTGGGGGTATATCAAGGTTGGGCGAGAGCGCAATCTGGTATGTTTGGTAATCCATTAAAGCTCCCTTTGAGTTTCTATATGTTAGGTGCTTGATCGTTGAATATGGGTACTGGGTGTAAATGGAATTGCTGTACATAGTGTATCATATCTCTACCAAAAAGCAAGATTGACAATAGAGAATAGAGGCGATGCCGCTCAACCGCGTTTTTGGGGCTTAGCGTTGTAATTTCGTCGGCGGGCCTAACAGGCCGTGATCGATTGTTACATGTAGATTGTACCCAAGTTTGGCTCATCCGCGCTTTTGATGAAGCTCGCTTGCTTACGTGAGAGGATCAATAATCCTCTTTTCATTCACCGCAAGGTGATCGTTTTGTGGGAGATTTCTCGCTCATTTGAGAAAAGGGAGGCTTATTCATCGTAGGAAAATCAGGCAAAAAGCATTGGTGCACATTCCTCACGAGAAGCGCTTGCTCGTTTTTCGTCACGCTGATGCTCCTGGAGCTCTCGTGCAAGTTCCCGCAGAACCATCAAAGCCTTCGATGTGCTCCCGCTAGAAACGATGTAAGACGCGCTGGCGCAGCAATGCAAACCCGGCACGCCCATACATCATCCTTTTAATGAGCTTAATCCTGGTCACCTGCCCTTCTGTCTGCCCATTATTGTGAAAGAGCGTCAATCCAACCAGGACAGCGGCTTTGTCTCGTTCGAGTCCATTGGCAAAACGATGCAGTTCTGGAATGTTACAAGATCGCACTGATCTCAGCCAGCTCTCAAGGTGTTCGCCTCCAAGCTGGCGAACCATCTGTAAAAAGGTTTGTACCAATTGGTAGATGGTCTCAGCCGTCTCACTTTCCTGACGAATGGTCGCCAGTTCCTCTCGCTCCTTCTCCTTGAGATCAGCAAAATGACGGATGAAGAGCCACGTTGCCTCCTTCGCGGAAAAACGGTCTAAAGAGGTGGCTTCTAGAAAATCGCCTTTCACCTTGCCACGAAGTGGTTCAAGGTGAGCTCGGAGTGCACGATCGGAGTGGGGATATCCCATCGCTTGTACCTCACGCCAAATCTGTTGGATATTGTGACATCCGCCATCCCAGCGCTGCGTCACATACGAAGCGTACGCATCAAAACGGCTCCGGTGAGGGTGATGATAGTTGGTTTCCACATAGGTTTCCTCTTTCACCCATCGTTGGATTGTCCGTCTTCCCAGGCCGATTCGCCTGGCAATCTCTTTGACGATCATCCCTTGCTTGCGCAATGCCATCGCTTGCTGGTAGCGATCATATCGTTCCGCTTGATGAGCCGAGTAGGGCCGTCCATCAACCGCTATGAAGGAGAGTGGGGGATCCTCTAGAATGTCGGCTTTTGCCGCTTCTTTCGCCTTCAAGCCTTTCTGTAGCTCGGCACGGCAAGGCACCAATGCTTTTTCTACCGCCTCTGCCAAGTTTTTTATCAGGTGAAAACGATCTGCGGCCTCAATGGCTTGTGGAGCCCCTTGACGGGCAGCGGTGGCATAATCTCCAGCGCGATCACGGCTCACCACCTGGATTTCTGGGTGCGTCTGTAGCCAGACCCTGGCTGTTTCAGCCCTGCGATCAGGTAAGAGGTCAATCACTTTGTGACGCTGTAAATCCACCAGAACCGTCCCGTAGTTTCTCCCACGGCGCAAGGCGAAATCATCGATACCTACCTGTATTACCGATTTGACTGGATCAAGAGGCAGCATCATGAGACGACGCAGGATCGTGGTTGGCGATGTTTGCATAGCGAGACGAGCGGCGAGTCGGGTGCCCAATTCTCCACAGGTCGCCAGGCCAAGAGATTGCAGTGCCTCGCAGAGGCGAACCGTGAGACGTGCCCACGGCAGAACGAAGGCGGGAAGCCGTTCTGTAAAGATCTTCCTGATGCAATCAGCGGTATCACAAAAGAACCGACGCACATGCAAGATGAGCTGCACGCGGAAGCCTGCGCAGGGCAGATCTGCTACCATGCGAGTGTACTGGCTATGGCGGCGTTCGGCAGGGCAGAAACAGAGCGGACAGCACGATCTCACTTTCGTCGAGACCACTGCAACCATCAATAGATCATCACGCATGGTGGTGGTTGCAATCGCTAATCCTGCAGGAAGAGGGAGAAAGGGAGATGAGAACATTGGAGTACTCCAGACCAAAGGTCGCTCTGGTTTGCGACCTCACCTCTCATTGTATCATTTTTTACCAGGCAAGCGAGCTTCATCAAAAGCGCGGATGAGCCAAACTTGGGTACAATCTACATTACATCCTTCCTCATCGCTTTCCCGCTGATTTAGAAGAGGCTTTCCTGCTCTGGCAGCATCCCGGAGCGCACACGGCGCAGTTCTGCCTGCAGCCAAGCTTTCACTTCCTCGAACCGTTCATCGGCCACCTGATCGTATTTCGCTACCCGGAAATAGCGTTTGAAGCGTCCGTAGACCTGGGCATAGACTCGTGCATAATTGAGGGTACTACCGGGGCTGCGCCGGTCAGTCTCCTGAACGATTCGGTCAACCGCATCATGCACATATTTTGCGTGTGTTGGCGTTAAATGCGCGGTTCGCTCGTCAATCCTGGCGACTTTCGTTTCGGTTGTTTCCTGGTGGCCGACCAGCCCCTCGAGCAATGCGACCACATAGTCGAGTTGCGACGAGATCATATCCGTGCGCGTGAGCAGTTCTCGCTGATTGGCCTCAACTACCACCATCGTGCCAGCCTCCGCCAGGAGCGCCGCTTTATGCTCCAGCATCAGATCTACAATCGCGGAAAGCGTTTCAATCTGCTCGGAAAGGGCGACGACCCGCGGATCATACGATGGGGTGACCGCAGGAACTGATCCCGCCACAATGGTCTGCTCCTCAATCGGGAACAGTTCACCGCGTTGAAAGGCACGCCACAATGCCCGATAGCACAACCGACGGTAACGCTGCACCTTTTCCTGCAAAGCTGGTTTCACACGGGTGGGACTGATATTAAAAAGCCAGCCGGGGAGGACCTCCAGTGGCAGACAGATTACTGGCCGGTTATAATAGCCGCGCTTACGAGGAAGCTGCTCGTTGGTGACCACAATACTCAGCATCTCCGCTGCCAACACTTCATCACGTACCAGGCGCTGACGTTGCGATGACCAATCTACCCCCAGGTAGTCACAAAACTGGCGCAGCGGGACAACCGCCTGGCGTTCGCCATCGATCTCAACCAGCGCAACCATCAACAGATCGCCATGAAAATCAGTCTGGTTGACTAGCAGCGGTACCAGTGCTCGCTGATTTGCTTCCTCATTTTCTTCCGGTTCAGGCTGCTCGAGATGCTCTCTGTTTTCCTCGTCATCCATACAATACTCTTCTCCCTCGTGGTGTGATGGATTTGCGTGGTTATTATAACCACGCAAATCACTGCTGTCTATCAACGTATTATGTCTCTCCACCCAGTGAGGGTGAAGCCTGATTTTTACAAGGTTCCCCTCATCTGTTTCTTTTAGTATCTTCCCGATGCCGGGAAGCTATACCGACCTACTCTATCAGTCACTTCACCGACCAGGGAGCACTATGCTCCCGGTGATTCGCCGCTGTCTCCTCATCGCTTCCAGCGGCTTTTGTTGCCATGCGAAAAGAGCGCAGTCACAGGCCCGAGGACGACCTGTTCCCGTGAGACCAATGCTTTCCCAAGCAGCGGTGGTGGAGCAATCATGAGATGCTCCATTGTAACCCGTGTCAGCACACGGACCATGGCGTCGCTCTGGAGGGCTTCGGCAAAGTGATCCACTAGCTCATACATCTGGGCCTGTTGCTGCTTATCAAGCATTTCCCACTCCAGGTGGGAGATCTCGACCAGTGCGGCTTTCGCCAGTCTCTCTTTCAACGTCAGGTCTCCTCCGATGCCTAGTCGAGTTCATTCCCGTAGTCATTTTGGAGCAAAGCAATGGCAAGAGCCAACGCTGGCGCAACGTTGAGCAGGAAGGTATCAACATTGGTATGCTGGCGACGCCTTGCTCGACGCTTGACATAGGCATCGTTGAAGTCAATGAGCGAGGCAAGCGCCGCAACAACTTGATCAGGTGTCAGGTGTTGCTGTGCTGCGCACGCTAACAGTTCCTCATACCGGCTTCTCGCTACTGGTTCCATCGGTCTGCCTCGTTCCTCTCCAGTTCCAGAGATGGAGCATCAATGATCCGTGTGGCAGCATATTCGCTTCGAATCCATTCAGGAAGCATCGTCCAATGGTGTTTTTTCGATCATTTTCTTGCTCCTCCTGTTCTCTTTGCATCTTTTGATACATCACCATTCGCTCGTGAACTGTGCTTCGAACATGGTCGCTCACTGCAGAGGCGCGTCATGTCTGCACTTCACCCGCTCTCAGGCTTCCCCTTCTCTCGCTGCGTTTCCTGTAGCAACTGCGTTCGTAGTCCATCATTTGCGCGAGCGAGATCATCTGCTCGCATGATGGCGACGTTCAAACTCTCACGCAGACGTTGAATCTCGGTTCGGTCGTCATCCGCACGGGTGTGAGCATCGAGATTTGCCCTTGTCAGTGCTTCACGGATCTGCTGTATTTCTTTGCGATCCGTTTCTGCGCGTGTGCGGGCATCGGCTACTGCATCATCGCGCTCTTGCCTCAGGCGTAGCACCTCCTCTTGTTCTCGACGGAGCGTTGCCTGGGCTTCTGCCACCAGGTGGTTAGCACGCTCAATCTGCATCCGGGTCTCTGTCACTGCGTCATGAGCACGCATCCTGGCAAGCTGTGCTTCCTCTTCGGCTGTGGCTGTGGCGTTCTGTGCACGCGTCATAGCCTGATCAGCTTGTCGCTGTATCTCTTCTACCCGCTGTTGTGCTTCCGCACGAATCGTTTCAATGGCCCGCTCGTGTTCCTGTTGCAGGGTCGCGATCTGGAGTGTATATGCTTCCTCTTGCTGCTGTGCGCGTGTTTCAGACCCATGCATCTTCTCGAGCGCGAGGGCTGCCTCATCACGAGCGGCCTGGGCATCTCTCTGTGCTGTATCACGCGAGTTTTCCGCCGCAAGACGAAGGGAGCGTTCTGTTTCAACCTTCGCTTGTGCCGCTGCGATCAACGCATCCGCTCGATGCTGCGCAGCCTCAATCTGTGCCGCTGCCATATCTGGGTCGGTCAACTCTCTCAGTGCTGCGACGTAGAGGCCAAGATGATCAGAAAACCGATCCAGCGAAGTCATAACGTGTCCCCGCAGAGATTGGACCACCACAGACGTGACCGGTTGCTCTGTTTCTAAAGTGACGGGCGAAAGACCTTTGGCGAGGTCTTCGAGGTAGCCTCGTGCTCGCAAATTTCTTTGAGGCGTATGCAACGGATTGTCACAATATACTGGTGGTTTTCCTCCTTTCTCTGAAATTTTTCGGTGTTCAGGACAGGTAGGATAGCGGCAAATCCGCTCGTCCTGGTCTTTGATGACCAAAGCCTCCAGAATCTGCTGTGCCTTTTCAGGATCCTTTGGGAGTGATGGATCAAGAGCCATGGGTTTCTCCTCGTCCCGGTCGTTTATCTTTCTTACCATATCATACCATATCATTTCATTCATTACAAGATATGGTATGATATGGTATGAATACAATGATCATGAACAGAAATCATTCAATGAAAGGGAGGAATGCTGGAAAGAAGAGGATGCGTGTATCCGTAGCTTTATGCACGCTTGCTGCCACCAGTTAAGCATGCACTGGCAGCAGTGTAGAACGACTCAAACCACAGATATTGCCGTGATCGTTGTCGAAGCAGGAATTCCCCGGCATAGAAGAGAGGCAAAGGTTGAGCAGAGTATCCGTATTTCGTGTTTTCTTTCGATGCTTTCTCCCGTTATTCCCACGGCAAATGCACGGAGGAGACAACCTCCTCATCGCCGTAATAGCGCGAGAGCATTTTGGAATCGGCACGCCAGCCACCAAATTTCGTGGCGGTTACACTGTCGTTTTTGGCCTTGACGACCCCTTGCGCCCACTGGTGCCGCGCGCAATACGGATAGAGGTTCGGAATGCCGATGCGTGCGCCAAGCTCCCGTACCCGGCTATGCATCGCCTGCGTCGTCCAGGCGACGATGGGGCCAGGGTTGGAGGGCAAGGTGAGATGCTCATCCAGGTTCCCATCCTTGCGGGTGCGTACGAGCAGCGCCAGCAGCGGATACTGGTCGCCCAACCGTTCCTTATATAGAGTCTCGACCAGTGGCAGATAGTTGGTGAGCGCCAGCAGCGTTCCCTTCGACAACGGCAGGCGCTGGCGCAGCCGCGTCTTTTTGCGATAGACGGCCATGGTCCCCTCTTGCAGGTTGATATCGCCAACCGTGACCCGGATGGCCTCGCTCGGCCGCAGCGCCATATCGTAGAGGAACCGCAGCGCGAGGAGATCGCGCCATTCCTGGGCGGTTGCGGGCCGTGCCAGAAAGAGGCGTTGGAGATGCAAGGCGTCGAGCAGCACCGGATCAGCCTGCTTTTTGCCGATGCGGGTGACCGGGCGTTGTTCGTCGATCTGCTCAGCGTCGGCGAGGCGCACGCGCTTCACCTGGATGATGTAGAGCAGCACCTCTGCGGGGATGTAGCCTGCCCGACTTGCCAGTCCCGCGTAGGTCTTGACGGTCGAGAGATGGGCGTTGATGCTTTCGATGGTATAACCGATGAGCAGTTGCCATTTTCTGAAACCAAGTACCAGGCCGAACGTCACGTGCTGCCAGAGCCGGGGGTCATCATACATGTGCGTGTTCAGCCGTTTGCATGTGGCGGTCATCGGAACGCCAGCATGGTCGAGGTAGTGCATGAAGCAGGCGACATCCGCTTTGTGCCGTCGGAGCGTGTTGGGACGTTTGCCTTCACGGTAGAGTGCGAAGCTCTGTTCCCGTACCAGGCGATCAGCAGCGGAGGCAGCCTGGGCCATTTGCTCTTGAAAAGTGAAGAGATAGGCTTCCATCTCTCGCTGATCCTGCTCCTCTGTCGGAATATCTTGCTTGAGAATAGCAGCAGACGATTCTGCGTCGGCAGGTGCAAGAGACGGGAGGAAACGCCTGTCCTGGTTCATCGCTGCACCTCGTGGAGGAAGCGAGCCCGCACGAGCGCGACCGGCGCATTCAAGAGGCGTTCGCGGCAATAAGTGACGAGCGTTGATTGGTATCCCTCCGCGGTGCGTTCAATCAAGTGCATTTCCTTTATCTGCGTTGCTCTCCGATTGGCGAGGTTGGCTCGCGTGCGGCCCTGTCGGGCGGCAATCTCATTCATCGTCATTGCTTGATCATGCGGTAAGAGGGCGAGGAGCAGGTGGCGTTGAAACCGTGGCAGCGCATTTACCCGTGCGATGAGTTCGGTCACCAGCACGTTCTGACTGGCTGTCAGTTGAGCGGGAGGGACAGTCGGAGCCTCCAACCTCGGCTTCTCTGCCGCCTGTACCTGCGCCGATGCCTGGGGGCGAGACCGTTTCTCCTGGTGACACTCCTTGAGCGTCCGCATCGCTGTTTGCAACTCCTCAATACGAGCCTCTTTTTGTGCGAGACTGCGCTCCTGTGCCTCAAGGCGAGTACGAAGCTGCTCGATTGATGGAGCGGAGGTGCTGTGTGCTTCTTTGGTCTTCCCGGCACGTGTCTCCTGCATCGTGGGTGCAGAGGCAACCTCCGAGCTCCGTGTCGCCTGTGTTCCGACATAGACACGTTCGACGGTGGCCTCAGTCAGCGTGAGCGACGTTGGCAATGATGAACCATCTGGCAAGGCGTGAGCCTGCTTGCCCGCAGAAGCGGGAATCCGTCCCTGTCCCGGCAGGATGATCTGTTCACGAAGAAGGCTATTTTCCTGTCTGAGTCCCTCGTGCTGCTTCATGCTTTCTTCAAGCTGTGCTTGTAGTGCTTGCAGCTTCCGTCTTTCGCCGGAAGGAGATCGTTCAGGCGGGAGAGGAGCCGTCGCCAGCAGTGCTTGCAGTTGCTGGACCAGGTGTTCATCACGGGCGATGGCGATGGCGGGAGCCGTCCCATCGAGCGATGGTGTCACCCCGATATGAACTGTCTCGCGGGTCTGCACCTGAATGATATCGATCTGTTTATGAATTTTGACGAGTGCGGTTCCGGCCACAAAGGAGGCAAGGATTTCATCCATCCTTCTCGTGTAGCGTTTGGGAACCAGTTCCTGATAGCGTTCCACGTCGAGGGGGTGATCGACCTCGTGCAGAATACGCACACGCGCCTGTGTAATGGGTGTTTTCTTCACGTTGGCCGGTCGCTGATCAATCACCACCATCCCGACCCCAAACTTCCGGTACTCGGTCGAAAGGTCGGAGACGATGTCATCGACAGGACTGCTTCCCTGCTGAGGGATATAGGCGTGGGCTTCCTCTAGCACAATATGGTACGTGCGTTTTTCACGGGCGCAGGCGGTCCAGAGCGCCTCAAAGTAGTAGCCCAACACCTCGTAGCGGACCGCCTTCTTGAGTCCAGAGAGATCGAGGATAATCGAAATCCCCTGCTGGACCGAGAATGCTGCCACAGGTGCCGCGTAGGCCGGGTCCATGACCAAGTCTGGTTGAGCGGCCGCGCCACCCGTAATGCCGACGACGAGTAAGGAGCAAGGCAGCGCACGTAAGCTGTAGTATTCCCCATGGGGGTCAATCACGGTGAGTGGCACGCCGCGCATCAGCAGCTTCTCGGTAATGAGCGCGACGGTGTTACTCTTGCCCGCGCCACGCATCCCAAAAATCGTGGTAATCTCGCCAATCAGATCGCTATAGCGCACCCAGACGCGCCGGGTCGTATCCAGGTAAAATCCCTCCCGGGGGTCCTCCTGGATAGGCTGACTGAGCGATTGGACGCGCTGCCATCGCACCGAGGCTTCCAGTTCTTCAAGCAGGTGCTGTGCTTCGGGCGACCACGACCCGGACTCCGCGTCAAGCAGATCGTCCAGTGTTGCCTCATAGCGTTGGAGGAGCGCACGCATCTCCACTCGCGTTGGAGAGGAGGCGGGCTCTGACTCAAGCGCGCTCCTGTGGTGGCCCCGTTGTGTTGTCATAGCTCATGCTCACTTTCCGTATCAGGCTCATGGTCGGAAGTCGGCTCCACACGACGCGGATGCAACGAGGCTTCCAACGCCTCGCCGTCTGAAAGCGGAGGCTGTGCCGGTAGCTGGACGTACTGCAGCAGAAAGCGCGTGAGTGCCTGCACATCCTCCGACGGAATCCCCTCTTGCAAAGCCGGTCCCGAGACGTACAACGTGCCGTCTGGCTGTAACCTGGCCGTGAGGGTCGGCGTGTGGAGTGCCGTTTCTCCCGCGGTCCAGCTGTGGGGAGCGATGGCTTCCGCAAAGGAGAGCGAGGCCATGAAGGCGTCGAAGTTTCCCACAACGAGCTGTTGGAGCGGTTCTGGCGGAATGAAGTCTTCCGGCATCTCCTCGATGGTA
>Ga0307373_10003492_pt1 | contig 27355 bp, 22 predicted proteins | sample OX2MG_FD_202534 | JGI IMG/M metagenome (GOLD analysis project Ga0307373, IMG submission 202534) | Soil microbial communities from Risofladan, Vaasa, Finland - OX-2 | ecosystem: Environmental > Terrestrial > Soil > Coastal area > Acid sulfate soil | place: Finland: Risofladan, Vaasa | collected... | reverse complement strand
CTTTCAGCTTGTCCGGCTGCTCTTCGCTCAAGTGGCACGCACTGCCTTCGTAGCCGAAGCTCGTCAGGCCCTCGATCCCGTCTTCCTCATAGAGCCGGTGCCAGGTGCGGATCGTGTCGTCGTCCAGCAGCAGGACTTTCGCGATGGTCTCGCAGCTCATGCCGTCGTCCAGCAGCGCCAGCGCGTTCGCCCGCCGGGCCAGGCGATGGGCCGCCGACCCGTCCCGAGCCAACTCGGTCAGGTCGTTGCGCGATTCGCTGTCCAGGAAGCCACGTCGGATCATGCCGACGGTAGAATCCGAGTCGCGGCGCTTGCCAAGAGGGTTTCTCGGATTCTCAGGGAGTCGGGATATAGATCGGCTTTTGAGCGGGCGGCGGGCCGGGACCGACTCCGCCTCGGCGATGTCGGGATGGTCGAACACCACGTGACTGCCGCCCGGTTCGCGGACATTCACCCGAGCCGCAGCCGCGGATCGCCGCAGGCCGACACCAAAATTGGCCGGGTCGCGGCGTGGCCGATCCCATGCAGCGCCAGCGCCACGGCGCCCTGGGCCCGGGTTACCGGGTCACCCGCCGCAGGAACGCGTCCATCGCCGCAGCGGCCTGATCGGCCAGCCGGTTCGGGAACAGCGTGAAGCCGTGCGCGCCGCCCGGATAGATCGCGAGCTCCGCGTGGTTTCCGGCGGCGATCCAGCGGCCGTGCATGAACAGCGTGTCGTCGAGCAGGGCGTCGGAGGTGCCGACGGTGAACAGGGCGGACGGCATGGAGTGCAATCGCGCATAGAGCGGCGAAATGTCCGGGTCGCGGCGATCCGGTGCGGCCGGCAGGAAGGCGTTGGCGAACTGCACGATGTCGATCGTGCGCAGCACCAGGCGTTCGTTGCCGAAGGCTCGCTGGCTCGGCGTCATGGCCATGTCGTACGCGCCATACACCAGGTTGGCGCCGCGGAAGCCGGTATAGCCGTGCCGGTCGCGCAGCCGCAGCAGGGTGACCGCCGCGAGATGGCCGCCCGCCGATTCCCCGCCGATGGTCAATGCGTCAGTGCCGAACTCGGCCTTCGCATGGCGGGTCAGCCACAGCGCGGCCGATTCGCAGTCGTCGGGACCGGCCGGATAGGGGTGCTCCGGCGCGAGCCGGTATTCGACGCTGACCACCGCCAGCCCGGTGTTGTCGGCGATGCGCTCCAGCATCGGGTCCTGCAGGTCGGACGCGCCGAGCACCCAGCCGCCGCCATGGATGTGCAGATAGACGCCGCGGGGCGTGTCCGGCGCGACGATGCGCAGCACGATCTCATTGCCGTCCTTGCCGGAAATCTGTCGGGTGCGGGCGCGTGGCGACATGACCGGCGCGGGAAACGGCCCGTCGCCGCGGCGGCGGGCCGCGCGGGCGGTCGCCGCGCCGACCACCCACCAATCCGGCAGGCCGGTCAGAACCTTCACCATGGCCTCGTTGAGCGCACGGGTCTCGCGCGCTACCGCGTCGGGGCGGAACAAGGCGGAATCGAGCGGATTGGCCATCGGTCTTGCCTCCTGCGGTGCGGGCTGCGCAGCGCGTAGCCGCGCGTCTTTTATCATGCGGACCGGCACGCCCAAGCTGTCATGCACCCGGTCATTGCGCCGTTAGCCTGGGTTCCACGCCCAGCTCCGCCGCGAGTCCGGCGAGGATGTCGTTGACCAGCGGAGCAGTGTAGGGGCCGGGGCCGCTTTCATGCAGGTGACGATACGCGCGTCCCTGAGCGTAGCGTCGCACGCCGAGTGGCAGGCACGGCAGCCAATCCGCGATCAGCTCGGCGGCGGTGGCGTGCGTGCGCTCCCACGCGGTGCGGCCGGGCCCGAAATCATATGTGGCCGGCGCGGCGCGCCCCGTTCGCAACGCTTCGCGCCGGTGCGCCGTCGCGGCCTGGTCCACGACGCCATCGGCAAGCACCACGCCATAAACTCCGCCGGCACGCGCCGGCGACACGAGGCCGGCGACGACGTCGCGCGCCACCGCATCCGGATCGCGTTCCAGCGGATCGCCGTAACCCCCGCCGCCGCCGCTCCACATGCGGATGCGCTCGCCGAGCTCCGGCCGGTACACGGTGCGCTTGCCGATGTCATGCACGGCGTCGCCGCGCTGTCCGGTATTGCCGCAGACGCTGCCGCCTCCGCCGCCGAACACGCCCCAGCTTCCGAAGCGGAACCGGTCCTTGCCGCGCATCACCACCACCGCGCTGGGATGCCGGACTTCGAGTTCATAGCTCACGCCGAAACCGCCGCGCCAGCGTCCGGCACCTTCGGAATCCGCCACCAGGCCGAAGCCGCGCACCAGCACCGGCGCTTCGGATTCCAGCACTTCGACCGGCACGTTGCGCAGGAACGCGACGGAGAAGTCGGTGCCGGAGATGCCGTCGCGATCCGGGCCGCCGGCCGAGCCGCCCAGCACCGGGTTCGCCACCACCACGCGTCCGCCGGCTCCCAGTTCCGAAGTCGAAATATAGGACACCACCAGGGTGTTACCGCCGCCGGCCGGCACTTCGCCGGGCAGCGCCTGCGACAGCGCGCCGACCACCAGGTCGTGGACGCGCATCGCCGTGGTGAAGCGCATGCCGCAGGCCGCCGGGAAGCGCGCGTTGACCACCGACGCCTCCGGCAGCACCAGGTCGATGCAGCGCAGGATGCCGGCGTTGATGTGGATCGCCTCCGATTTCGTCACCACGAAATTGGTCAGGCCCATCGACAGGAACGGATGCCGCCGCATCGAGCCGGCGGGCAGGTTCAGCGCGGCGCGCACCTGCGGGTCGGAGCCGGTGTAGTCCAGCGTCACCAGCCCGTCGCCGTGCGAAATCAGTTTCAGCGCGATGCGGACGGGCACGTCGCTGATGTAGTCATCCTCGAAATATTCGGTGAAGCGGTATTCGCCCGGCGGGATCCGCGCGAGCACGTCGCGGGCGATGCGTTCGGTGCGGTCGAGCGTGCCGGCCATCGCGTCGGCCACCGCGGCGCGGCCGTAGCGCTGCGCCAGGCGCCGCATGCGTTGCTCGGCCTTGCCCAGCGCCGCGGTGCAGGCGGTCAGGTCGCCCCAGTTCAGCGCCGGGATGCGGCAGTTGTCGGCAAACACGTTCCACATCTGGGTGTTCAATTCGCCGCGGCGATACAGGCGGAACGGGCGCAGCCGCAACCCCTCCTGGAAGATCTCGTTGTTCTGCATGTCGATGCTGCCTGGCGCGTAGCCGCCGACATCGGTGCAGTGGATGAACGCCCAGGCGAAGCATAGCACCGTGCCGTCAACAAAGATCGGCCGGAACAGATAGATGTCGTTGAGGTGCATCACCATGCCGCCGGTGGTGTAGGGGTCGTTGGTGAACAATACGTCGCCCGGCTCCCAGTCGGCGAAGGCCTGCGTGCCGGCGTGCATCGGCACGCCCATGATCGGCGTCGCGCCGCTGCCGTACGGATAGGCGAATATCTCGCCCTCCGGCGTCACCAGCGCGACGGCGAAATCCTGCGTCTCCTTCACGAAGGTGGTGTGCGACGAACGCAGCAGGATCCACGCCATCTCATCGACCACGGCCTTGAACAGATTGGCGAAGATCTCGATGCCGGCGGCGTCCTGGCTCATGGCGTCGTCTCCGCGTGGCGCAGGATCAATGCGCCGGATGAAGCGATGCTCGCCACCCAGCCCGGCGGGATCAGCGTGGTGGTGTCCATCTGGTTGACGATGGCCGGTCCGTGCAGCGCCGCGTCAGCGCCGAGCGCGCCCCGGCTCGTTACCGCGGCGATGCATTCGCGGCCAAACAGGCGGATCTGGCGTGACGTGCGCGGCTGCACCACGGCGTCGCGCACTGCGCGCACGCGCTGGCGCGGCATGGCGCCGATGATGTGCAGGCGCAATTCCTTCAGCCAGACCTCGTTCGCTTCGGTGGCGTGGCCGTAGGCGGCGCGATGCGCGGCGTGGAAGGCAGCGGCGATGCGGTCGCGATCGCCGGCGGCGAGCCAGGCCTCCTCGAGTTCCACCGCGACGTCGTAGCCCTGGCCCTCGTAGCGCATTTCTCCCGCATAGGAGAACCGCGTCGCGCTCGCCCCGCCGCCGCCTTGCTCGGCGATCCAGGCGCTGCCCGCCCGCGACAGCGCGCGCCAGGCATCGTCCAGCATGGCAGCGGAAACCGCATGCAAACGGGAATAGATCGGATGCACCAGGTCGCCCTCGAGGTCGGCCCGCGCCGCGCCAAGCGCGCTCAGGGCGCCGGGGAATGGCGGGATCAGGATGGTATCGATGGCGATCTCCTCCGCCAGCAGCGCCGCCAGCAGCGGTCCGGCGCCACCATAGGCCACCATGCGGAACCGCGGCGCATCGACGCCGCGGCGCGCGAGAACGCGCGTCGCCTCGGCCGCCAGCATCGCGGTGGCGATACGGATCGCACCGTCGGCGACCTGTTCGGGCGCCCAGCCCAGGTTTTGCCCGATCGCGCCGAGCGCGGCCCGCGCCGGTTCCGGCTGCAACGCCAGCTTGCCGCCCAAACGCTGGCCCGGCGTCAACAATCCCGCCAGCAGGAATGCATCGGTCAGCGCCGGCACCAGGGAGCCGCTGCCGTAACAAGCCGGCCCCGGATCGGCACCGGTGCTGCGCGGCCCGACCTTCAGCGACCCGGTGCTGTCGAGCCAGATGATCGAGCCGCCGCCGGCGCCGATGCTGGACACCGCCACCGTCGGCAGCAGCACCGGAAACTCCCCGACAACCTCTTCACTGCTCAGCACCGGCTTGCCGTCGCGGATCACGCCGATATCGGCGCTGGTGCCGCCGACATCCACTGTCATCAGGTCCGCCGCCGGCCAGCCGGCATCCTCCGCGGCATCCGCGGCACCGGCCACGCCGGCCGCGGGACCAGAGAGCAGGGCGACGATGGGGCGCTCGCGCATGGTGCGGGCGAGTTCCGCGCCGCCGTTGGAGCGTGCCACCCGCGCGGGCACCGCCAGGCCGCGCGCGCCCAGGCCATCGGTCAGCCGCCCGACATAGGCTTCGATGACCGGCCGCACGCTGGCGTTGATCGTCGTCAACACGGCGCGTTCGTATTCGCGCGCCTGCGGCCAGACGTCGCTCGACAATTCCAGCCGCAGGGCGATGCGTTCGCGCTCGACCAGGTCGCGCGCGCGGCGTTCGTGCGCGGGATTGCGGTAGCTGTGGATGAAGCTGACGACGGCGATCTCCACGCCGGCCGCCGCCAGTTCGCGCGCCGCCCGCAACAGGCCCGGCTCGTCGAGCGGATCGATCTCCTCGCCGCCGGCACCGATGCGGCCGCTCACCTCGCGCACCAGCTCGCGCGGCACCAGCGGTTCGGGACGGCGGGAGTCGAAGCGCATCGGGTGCGGAATCGCAAGTCGTTGCAGTTCGAACAGGTCGCGGAAGCCGATGGTGGCGAGCAAGCCGACGCGCGCGCCACGCCGCTCGATCAGTGCGTTCGTCGCGACGGTGCTGCTGTGGGTGTGGAACGCGTCGCGCCACGCAGCCTGGTCCGGACGCAACGCGGCGCGGATTTCCTCGACCCCGGTGAGAATGCTTTCGCCCGGACGCGACGGGGTGCTGGGGACCTTGAAGCAATGCACCTCGCCGGAGGGCGTTACGAACACCAGGTCGGTGAAGGTGCCCCCGACATCGGTTCCGATCGAGCAATGCAAATCGACGCTTCCTTCCGTGCTTCAGCGCCGGCAGGATCGCATCGGCCGGCAGGGTTGTCGATCCGGGCGCCGGGCGTTGCCGTGTTGCGCTTCTCCCGCATCGTCATTGCGCAAATGGCCGGGTTGGCATGGCAGCGCCACATCACCCATGCATGGACGGCGCGGCGACAGCGGTGATTTGGGTGTCCCGGCGATCGCAATCGAGGTCGGCCTGTGCCCATGCGGCTACCCGGTTCGCATTGCCGAGCCATGTATAGTCCCGCTGTTGGATTGTTTCCCGCGCCGCATCGCCGAGTTTCTGCCGAAGGGATCCATCGGCCAGCAGCCGCGCGACCGCCGCCCACATTGCCGTATCGTTTGTTGGATCGAACAGCAGCGCGGTGCGTTCGTGGGTCAGGATTTCCCGGATGTTGGGCTGATCCGGCGCCACGATGGCCCGGCCGGCGGCCATGTATTCGAAAATCTTGAGAGGTGAGGCATAATCGACGACACGCGGCTGCAACGCGATGTCGAACCCGCCAACCAAGGCGGGAATGGCCGATCGGTCGGCGAGTCCGGTGAACTCCACGCTGTCCGAGATGCCGAGTGCCGCAACCTGTCGTTCCAGATCTGGCCTGGCCGGCCCGTTGCCCACGATCATGAGCTGCGCGGGCGGCGATCCGCGATACGCCGCAAGCGCCTTGATGACCGAGTCAAGCCCGTGCCAGTCCCGCACGAATCCGACAAATCCGAGTATCAGCGGCCGGTCATCCGGCTTTCGCGCCGGCAGCGTGGCGAATTGATCCGGATCGATGCCGTTTGGCGTGACACTGACGCGCTCCGCCGGCACACCCGAGTGCACGACCCGATCCTTCAGCACGTCAGTGACTGTCAGGACCCTTCTGGCGGAGCGCCAGGTAAAGCGCTCGATCGCATGTGCCGCGGCTTCAAGTCCCAGCCCATTGTAACGACCGCGCTCCTCCGCAAGTGGCGCGTTGACTTCCAGAAACAGAGGTACCCGAATGCGCCGTGCCAGCATCGTTCCCGCAAGGTAATACAGGTTGTAACGCTCATAGATCAGGTCAGGTTTGAACGACAGAGCTGCGCGTCGCAGCCGACGATAGGCCGGGAGGTTGTAGCCAAGCTCGGCGAACTCGTTCAGCGCCCTGGGAAGGCGGCGGCGAATCCACCGGACAAGGCCGCTGTCGCCGCCAAACTCCGCCTTGTCGTAAACGCTGGGTCCGACGACCAGAACCTCGTGCCCGATCCGGCGCAAGGCAGCCACGAGCTCCTCGATATGCACACTCTGCCCGTCGCGCGATCCGATCCTGTGGCTATAGAGAATCCGCATTGTGTCCAATCACCTCATGTGCGCTTCGGCCTTGAAGACACCACTTGTTGCCTGTCTTCCGATCCGATGGCGGCCGGGTCGAAACAGATCACCTCATGGCCAGGCGGTGCCGGGCAGCCGCGGGAGACGGCGCCGACATGGCCGCTACCGAAGGTCGAGATCTGCATCCGGCTGCATGCCTTCATGAGATTGAAACGCCCGCCAAATGCGGCGGGCGACGGGGCAACAGGCCTGAACCTCCGAAACGGGCGTTCGCTTCGCCCATCCCGTGGCGAGGTTTAATCGCTATGACAGGCGGTTTTCAACCGGCGAATGCCGAACCGCCCTCGTACGGTGCGGCGCAATCGCCAGGGCAGACGCGGCTGGGCGGCATCGGGACGCAGGTCCGCGGCCGGCTGCCGTTGCGCCCCCGGCGATTCCTCCATAGCGTCACGCGCACCCCACGAGGAAACCTCCGAGGATGCCCGACGATAGCCCGCTGCGTTCCCCTCCCCCGGCAGAGCCCACCGCCGCGATCGGCTGGGAGCCGGAACTGGAGGAACTCCGCCACCGCATCACCCTGGCCAAGCAGCTCGGCGGCGTCGAGCGCGTCGAACGCCAGCACAAGGGCGGCCGGCTCACGGTGCGCGAGCGGATCGACCGCATGCTCGACCCCGGCAGCTTCCACGAGATCGGCGCGATCGCCGGCAAGGCGACCTACGACGCCGACCACACGACCATCACCAGCTTCACCCCCGGCAATTGCGTGTTCGGCCGGGGCATGGTGGACGGCCGCCCGGTGGTCATCGCCGGCGACGATTTTACCCTGCGCGGCGGCTCGGCGGACGCCTCCATCAAGGGCAAGCCGAAGATGTCGGAGGAGCTGGCCGCGCTCTACCGCATGCCGATCATCCGGCTGATCGAGGGCTCCGGCGGCGGCGGCTCGGTGAAGACCATCGAGACCACCGGACGCGCCAACCTGCCCGGCGGGCTGACCGAGACCACCTCGTTCGACCTGGTCGCCAACCAGATGGGGATCGTGCCGGTGGTGGCGCTGGGGCTGGGCTCGGTGGCGGGGCTGGGCGCGGCGCGGCTGGCCGCCAGTCATTTTTCCGTCATGGTGAAGGACATTGCCGCCGTCTTCGTCGCCGGGCCGCCGGTGGTGGAGCGGCTGGGCGAACCGCGGACCAAGCAGGAGTTGGGCGGATGGAAAATCCAACTCGGCTGCGGCGCGGTGGACCATGCGGTCGATACGGAAGAAGAGGCGTTCGACGCCGCCCGCCGCTTCCTGTCCTACCTGCCGGGATCGATCCACGAGCTGCCACCGCGGGCGCGCGGCTGGGATCCGGCCGATCGGCGTGACGACGCGCTGATCTCGGCGGTGCCGCGGGTGAAAAAGCAGGCCTACCACATGCGGCGGATCATCGAGGCGGTGGTGGACAAGGGATCGTTCTTTGAACTGGGCCGACTGTTCGGGCGACCTGTCATTACCGGCTTCGCCCGGCTGGACGGCTGGCCGGTGGCGCTGCTGGCCGGCGATCCGCTGTATCACGGCGGCGCCTGGACCGCCGACGCGTGCAGCAAGATCATACGCTTCGTCGATACCGCGCAGACTTTTCATCTCCCGATCGTGCACCTGGTGGATTGCCCCGGCTTCCAGGTGGGGCTGGCGGCGGAGAGTTCGGCGGTGATCCGCTGGGGGGTGCGGGCGCTTTCGGCGATCAACCAGACCACCGTGCCGTGGTGCAGCATCGTGGTGCGCAACTGCTACGGGGTCGGCGGCCTCGGCCACCAGCCGGTCAGCCATTATTGCGTGCGCTACGCCTGGCCGTCGGCAAGCTGGGGCTCGCTGCCGCTGGAAGGCGGCATCGAGGCGGCCTATCGCGCCGAGATCGACGACGCCCCCGATCCGCAGGCCAGGCTGGAGGAGATCGAGGCGCGGCTGAACCGGCTGCGCTCGCCGTTCCGCACCGCGGAATCGTTCTGGGTGGACGAGATCATCGACCCGCGCGACACCCGTCCTCTGCTCTGCGAGTTCGCCAACCTGGCGGCGCCGCTGCGCGCACCGGGGGAGTCGCGGTTTACCATGCGGCCGTAAGGATTGGGTTGCTCGCTGGCCTGCCGCGAAACCCAAACAGACTGGGTGAAAACCCGGCTGGCGCGATATCGATGCGTCGCAGAAGCATGCAGGAAATCATCGTTGCGGTCGGCCGGCGGGAGGCGAACCAAAGTCACGGAGGGCCGAGGCGGCGATGCGTTTTCACACGGTCCGCGAAGATTTTGCAACATTCGAGGCGTGGGCCTGCAGCAACCTAATCATCTTTGGAATGAGACCATTCATAATCTACGAAAGAGGATTATCCGTTGCGATCCGGATTATTTCGTCGATCTCGCGGCAATGAACCCGGAAAAGGGCAAGAGGCTCGGCACTGAGGAGGACCTCGAGCGCCTGGATGACAAACCGGGACCCATGCCGCATGGGTCCCCGCTTCCGCGGGGATGACCGGGAGCCGTGCGCGTCCCACGACAACCGCCTCACTTGTTTCTGGGCATCGCCCAGGGCGCGGGACGGCTGCCGGTCGTCGTCGGCGAGACGACGACGCAGGGGCGGGTTTTCCGGATCTCGCTGCCGATGGCCGAGTCGAGGGCGGCGAGCCACACCTTCCAGCGTGTAGCGGTCTCCGGCCGGGTTACCACGCAAAAGCGGCGTCGCCCGCAGCCGGGCCGAGCTCGGCCAGGACCGATTTCGGGATGATGACCCTGGCCGCATTGCCGAGCTTGCGATCCGCTGTTTGCATGGGGAGGTCCGCCAGCCGGCTGGGATTGTTACTGCGCCGCGCCAAGCCGCCCAATCGTGTCGATTGCGCCGGCAGATGGCAATTCGTCGCCTTTCCGCGGCGGATTGCCGACGCCCGCACGCTCGAGGATTTCAAGAGCCTGGCCAACATCGCCGCGTGCCCCGCGTTCGCTGAAGTACCGCTCCGTGCGCAATGCTGACAGCTTCTCCGCCACCGCGACGTTGATGAACTGATTGAGCGCCACGCCCTCTTCCTTCGCCAGCTTACGCACTTCCTCGAGCAGCGATGACTGCAAGCGGAGCGCCACATTGCTCTTCCTCATGCTTCCGCCTCCATGGCTGCGAGCGCCGCACCCGGCACGCAGGTCGCAATGCCGAATTCCGCACCTGCCGCCGCGAAATGCCGCAGGTTGAACGTCACCAACCGATCCACCTGCCCATTGATTGCCGCCTCCAGCACCATGTCGTCATCGGGATCGCGCAACCGTGGACGCCACAGGAAGGTGAGGCGCACGGGCTCTGCCACCAACATGACGGCGTCGAGCAACTCCTCCATTTCCCGGGCGATCAATCCGGATGCAGCGAGATGCTCGGGTCGCGTCATGACGGCCTCGTACTCGACGGCAAGAGGAACAGACAGCACCAGCACGCATCGTCGCCGCAGTGCGGCAACCAGCAGACGCCAGGACGCTCCAGTATCGCTGCGGATTGCCGCCACCATGACGTCGGTATCCAGGACCAGGCGCACGCGGCAAGATATCGATATTGCATGCAATATTGCAAGCGGAGACTACGAACCCGAGGCGTGGCCTACTCCACCACGATCCGCGGCCCGCTCCGTGCCGCGCCCGCCCCCGCCAGCTTCGCCCACACCGCCGTCGCCACCGCGCCGAACGCCCGCGCCGCCTCGCTGTCCGGCGCCGCCGCGACGATCGGGGTGCCTGCATCCGACGCGGTGCGGATGTCCAGCAGCAGCGGCACCTCGCCGAGGAACGCGGCGCCCAGCCGCGTCGCCTCCAGCTTCGCGCCGCCATGGCCGAAGATGTCCGACCGATGGCCGCACGCCGGGCAGCAGAAGAAGCTCATGTTCTCCACCAGGCCGAGCACCGGCACCTGCACGCGTTCGAACATCCGCACTCCGCGGCGGGCGTCGATCAGCGCGATGTCCTGCGGCGTGGAGACGATCACCGCGCCGGTCAGCGCCACCCGCTGCGCCATGGTCAGTTGTGCGTCGCCGGTGCCGGGCGGCATATCCACCACCATCACGTCCAACGGTCCCCATTCCACCTGGCCCATCATCTGCTCCAGCGCCCCCATCACCATCGGGCCGCGCCAGATCATCGGGGTCTCCTCCTCGACCAGGAAGCCGATCGACATGCAGGACAAGCCCCAGGCTTGCAGCGGGATCATCTTGCCGCCGCGCACCTCCGGCTTGCGGTTCAGCCCCAGCATGCGCGGCAGGCTCGGTCCGTAGATGTCGGCGTCGAGCAGTCCGACCCGGTGGCCCTGCCGCGCCAGTGCCACGGCGAGGTTGACCGCCACGGTTGACTTGCCTACGCCGCCCTTGCCCGAGGCCACCGCGACGATCGCCTTGACCTCCGGCAGCAGCAGCGCCGCCTTCTGCCCGGCCGGCTGGGCGTGGCCATGTGCATTCCCCTGCCGCGCCCCTTGCCCCGCTGGAGCGGCCTGTGCCGCCACTTGCGGCACAGCCTTGTGCGCTGTCAGCACCGCGGTGGCGTTGGTCACCCCCGGCTGGCGTCCCAGCAGCGACTCGACCTCGCGCCGCACCGGCTCCATCGCGGCGGCATGCGCGCGATCGGTCAGCAACGACACTTGCACCAGGCCGCCGCGCTGCTCGATGCCCTCCACCAGCCCGGCAGCGACGATATCGAAGCCGGAGGCGGGGTCCTTGATCGCACGCAATGCCTCGCGCAACGCGTCTTGTGTGGCGGCCATGGCGCAATCCTATAGCTGTTGCAATCGCGTCGCGGGGAGCCGATAAGGCAGCCCGCCGTGACGCCGGTGCCATTCGATATGGCGCAGGACGCACGTTCCGCCAACGCCTGTCTCGGGCGCGCGGCCAAACAGGAGCAACGACCGTCTCAATGAACAGTGGCGGCCCCACCGTGGTCCACAGCGGCCAGGGTCCCTGGGGGTTCCCCCCGGGCGGTTCAGGCAACGGCTCCGGCCGGCCACCGCCCGGCGGCGGCGGCCCGTGGGGCGGCGGCGGCGGCCCGGGAGGCCCACGCCCGGGCGGGCCCGGCGGCCGGCGACCCGGACCGCTTCCCGACCTCGATATGCTGATCGCCCGCGTGCAAGCGGCGGTACGCCGCTTGCTCGGCGGCGGCGGCGGTAGTGGCGGCGGTAGTGGCGGCGGCAGCCCGCGCATGCGCTTCACCGGCGGCCGGCCGGCCCTGCTGCTGGGCCTGGCGGTGATCCTGCTGTGGCTCGCCAGCAGCTTCTATCGCGTGCAGCCGGACGAACTCGGCGTGGTGATGCGCTTCGGCGCCTACAGCTACCGGACCGAACCCGGCCTGCACTGGCACCTGCCCTGGCCGATCGAACACGTCCTGCTGCCGGCCGTGACGCGCATCAACCGCACCGAGATCGGCTACCGCTCGGGCGCCCCGGCGGACAGCGACGGCGGCAACGCAACCGGCGGACGCGACGTGCCGTCGGAAAGCCTGATGCTGACCGGCGACGAGAACATCATCGACATCAACCTCGCGGTGTTCTGGAAGATCAACAACGCCGAGCAATATTTGTTCAACGTCCGCAATCCGGACAAACTGGTGAAGGCGGTGGCGGAAAGCTCGATCCGCGAGGTGATCGGGCGCACCCCGATCCAACCGGCGCTAACCCAGCTCCGCGCGAAAATAGAGACCGATGTCCACAGGCAGACGCAGCAGATCCTGGACCACTACGGCGCCGGCATCGAGATCACCCAGGTGCAGCTCCAGCGGGTCGATCCGCCGCCCGCGGTGATCGAAAGCTTCCGCGACGTGCAGCGTGCCAACACCGACGCCGAGCGCATGCGCAACGAGGCCGACGCCTACCGCAACGACATCGTGCCGCGCGCGCGGGGCGACGCCGCCGCGATCGTTTTCACCGGCCAGGGCGCCAAGCAGGCCACGATTGCGCAAGCAACCGGTCAGGCGCAGCAGTTCGATGCGGTGCTGAAAGCCTATCAGTCGGCCAAGGATGTCACGCTGCAACGCATGTACCTGGACACCATGCAGGATATCCTGGCGCACTCCCAGCCGCTGGTGGTGGATGACAAGCTGAAGGGGCTGCTGCCCTTCCTGCCGCTGAACGTGCCGCCGCCCGGCAAGCCAGCGGCGGGACCCCCGCCGCCGTCCACCGCCGCGTCACCCGGCTTGTCGCAGGGACCTGCCCGATGAACCGCGTCGTCATCGCGGCGATCGCCCTGCTGGCGGTCCTGCTCATCGTCGTGGACGCCAGCCTGTTCACCGTCGATCAGACACAGCAAGCGCTGATCACTCAGTTCGGCGATCCTGTCCGGGTGGTCACCGCGCCTGGCCTGCATGTAAAGACGCCGTTCGTGCAAACCGTCATTCCGTTCGACAAGCGGCTGCTCACGGTCGAACTGCCGGGCGAGGAAGTGATCCTGGGCGACCAGCGCCGGCTGATCGTCGATAGCTTCGTGGTGTTCCGCATCAAGAATCCGCTGCGCTACTACCAGGCGGTGGGGACCGGCGACTTCGCCATCCAGAGTAGAATGGACGCGATCGTCAGCGGCAGCCTGCGCCGGGTGCTGGCGGACAACACGTTGCTCAACGTGCTGTCGGCCGACCGCGACCACATCATGGCAACGATCCGCGATCAGGTGAACGCCGAGATGCCCGCCTTCGGCGTGTCGATCGAGGACGTGCGCATCCGGCGCGCCGACCTGCCGCAGGAGAACACCCAGGCGATCCTGAAGCGCATGCAGTCCGAGCGGCAGCGCGTGGCGGCCGAGGCGCGCGCGCAAGGCGCCGAGGCATCGGCGAAGATTCGTGCCAACGCCGAGCGCGAGCGCACCGTGCTGCTGGCCCAGGCCCGGGCCACCGCCGACCGCTTGCGCGGCGAAGGCGAGGCGGGAGCGACCGCCATCTATGCCAAGGCGTTCAACCAGGATCCCTGGTTCTTCGGCGTCTGGCGCACCCTGCAAGGCTACCGCGACGCATTCGCCACCGGCGCCGCGCGGCTGGTGATCACGCCGGACAACGCCTATCTGCGCTACCTTCAGGCGGCCCCGGTCCCACCCGGCAAGTGATCCGAATCCAGCCTCCGCCGGAGGTCCGGCCGCGTTGCCGGTCGTTGTAGCGCCGCATTGCCGTGAAGCAATGTCCGGGCCATATGTCGCCGATCCGCCAGGAACCCTGACCATGCGCCTGATCCGCTCCGCCACCGCCCGCGCCGCCCTGCTCGGCGTTTCCACGTTGTTTGCCATGCCGCTCGCGGCGGGGCTGCCGGTAACGCCGGCCTATGCCAGCGGCACGCCCGACAGCTTCGCCGACCTGGCGGCCAGGCTATTGCCGGCGGTGGTCAACGTTGCGTCCAGCCAGCTCGTGACCGCACGCAACGGAGGCCCCGGTGGCATCGGGCCGGAAATGCCGCTGTTTCCGCCCGGCTCGCCGTTCGAGAAATTCTTCAAGGACTTCCTGAATCGCAATCACCCGGGCGGGCAGGGCGGCGACCAGCCGGCGCCGGAGCGGCGGATGCAAAGCCTCGGGTCGGGCTTCGTCATCGATCCGTCCGGCCTGATCGTGACCAACAACCACGTGATCGACGGCGCCGACGAGATCACCGTGACGTTGCAGGACAACACCACCCTGAAGGCGACCGTGGTCGGCCGCGACGAAACCGGCGACATCGCCCTGTTGAGGGTGAAGCCGGACAAGCCGCTGCCGGCCGTGCAGTTCGGCGATTCCGACCACGCGCGCGTCGGCGACTGGGTGCTGGCGATCGGCAACCCATTTGGCCTGGGCGGTTCGGTCACCGCCGGCATCGTCTCCGCCCGCGGCCGCAACATCCACGAGGGACCGTACGACGACTTCATCCAGACCGATGCGGCGATCAACCGCGGCAACTCCGGCGGGCCGCTGTTCGACATGAACGGCAAGGTGATCGGCATGAACACCGCGATCTACTCGCCGTCCGGCGGGTCGATCGGCATCGGCTTCTCCATACCGTCGAACATGGTGAAGAACGTCGTCGAGCAATTGAAGGACTACGGCCATCCCCGGCGCGGCTGGCTGGGCGTGCGCATCCAGCAGGTGACCCCCGACATCGCCGAGAGCCTGGGCATGAAGGACGCCACCGGCGCGATGGTTGCCGGCGTGAACGACGGCGGCCCGGCCGACAAGGCAAAGATCCACAACGGCGACATCATCCTGAAATTCAACAATCAGGAGGTGAAGGACATGCACGCCCTGCCGCTCATCGTGGCGGATTCCGCGGTGGGGCAGTCGGTGCCGGTGGTGTTGTGGCGCGACGGCAAGGAAATCACGCTGCAGGCGACCCTGGCGGAAAAGCCGGACGACGTGCAGCAGGCCAGCGCCGCGACGGCGGCCCCTGCCGCAAAGACCCCGCAGCCGACCGATATCGCCGGGCTGGGGCTGAAGCTGGCGCCGATGTCGCAGGAGCTGAAGGACAAGTACCAGATCAACGCCGGCCAGAAGGGCGTGGTTGTCACCGACGTCTCGCCGAACGGCCCGGCCGCCGAGCGCGGCCTGAAGCCGGGCGACGTTGTGGTGGAGGTGCAGCAGGGCGAGGTCGGCTCGGTGGCGGACGTGCAGAAGCGGATCGACGCGGTGCGCAAGGAGAACCGCAAGTCGGTGCTGCTGCTGATCCAGCGGCAGGACGGGCTGCAATGGGTGCCGCTGTCGCTATCGGGCGACAAGGACAAGGCGCCGGGGTGAGGCGCTTCTGGGGTGAGGCGCTTGCTGGGGTGAGGCGGCGGCGCGTGGGGCGGAACAGCGCATTCCGCCTGGACGTGCGGCGCTGATTCCCTGACGACCCATCGATGCGCCGTTTTCGTTGCGGATTGGTCGGTCGGGCCAGGTTCCGTCGGGGGATGGCACGGCGGATTGCGTCCCATACAATGGGAGTTCTCCCGGCTCTGCCGGGAAGGCAGTGGGAGTTTGACGTTTCCGGGGGTATTCCCGGGCTGTCCATCGAGGAAACTCCGGCACGTGAGCCGCCAAAGCACACGCACATGGAGTTCCACCGATGGACGAGCACGAAAGCCTGAATCCCAGCAGGTGGGAGTACAAATACCACGTTGTTTTCATTCCCAAGTGTCGAAGAAAGACGTTGTATGTCCAGTTGCGGCGATACCTTGGGGAGGTGTTCCGAAAGCTGGCCGAGCAGAAGGAGAGCCGGATCGACGAGGGGCACTTGATGCCCGACCATGTTCACATGATGATCTCGATCCCGCCGAAGTATGCCGTCTTGCAGGTGATTGGCTTCATCAAGGGGAAGAGCGCCATACATTTGGCACGAGTGTATGGGGAGAACCGGCGGAATTTCGTTGGTCAGAGCTTCTGGGCGCGAGGATATTCCGTATCGACTGTCGGGCGCGACGAAGCGGTGATCCGGAACTACATCAGGAACCAGGAGCAGGAGGACGAGCGTCTGGAGCGGATGAACCTCTGGCGCTAACGGCCACTTCAGTGGCCGCATAAATCCGGGGTCGCGTCAGCGCCCCCGATAGCCGCTTTCAGCGGCTCACAACTCCTGGGGCCGCGTCAGCGACCCCCGGCCGCTTTGAGCGGCCAACATTCTAAAGCCCCCGGCTCTGCCGGGGGATACTTACCGGAAGTTCCCGCACGCCAGGGATGGCGATGCAGGCACGGAGGGTACGGTCGTTCGTCTCGGTTCTCAAAGCGAGCCGTCAACCGGGCACTCAGTGAGTGGGTCAAACTGCCCGCCACTTACCAGCGTGACGACGGACGACGTGCTTGCCGAACGGTTCTGGAAAGCGATCGCGTTCGAATGCAGGCGCCGGCACCAGCGCATCCGGTGCCAAGGCCTTTGCCAGTCGTTGCAAGTCAACGATGCTCGCATGACCCGAGGTGTGGATGACCTCCAGCGGCACCTCGCAGGCTGCCAGCCTGGCTCGGAAGGCATCGTTCGCAGGGCTCGTCAGATGTCATCCCACTGCGACCAGATCATCGCACCCCTTCCAGGCCCGCGGACTCAGGTCAATATCGGATACCATGCCGGGTCGGAACAGCATGACCGCGCGGCCCGCAAACGTGCTCAATGCCTCGCGATGGATGCGATGCGGCTTGTGGCGAGCGATCATGTTGAAGCGTTCGGTGCGCGCGGTATGCCGGCGCTGTTAGCGGCGGCGAAAATCCGCGCATAAACGGCGCCCAGTTCGTCGCGTCTCCGCATTGAAGCTCGCAACCGGACGGCACCTGGCGCGCTGCCACCGACCGCGGTGGTCGATTGTGGCTGGCTGGCAGACCCCTATCAATGCTGGCCTTCGGCCCCCGCCTGCGGCGGCTGGCGGCATTGACAGGGGTCTGCCAGCCAGCGCTCGTTGCCACCATCGATTCGACGGCAAGTCTTGTGCCGGCTTTTGGGCCGCCGCCGTTTATGCGCGGATTCTCGCCGCCGCTGACAGGCGCTAATGCTCCGGAACGTACTCGGCGAGGGTTGGCCATCCAGCACGGGGATATTCGGGTTGCCCGTCGCGCACAGGACTTCCAGCGCGTAGCGATCGAAGCGGCTGCTCGTCAGGCGGGAGACTGTTTCGTCGGCTAGTTACTTGTAAGAAACAGACTCCCCCTCCCCTCGCGGGAGGCGGTTGGGGGGCGGTGCGAACCTCCTGGCGACCCCTCCCCCCAACCCCCTGCCTCAAGGGGAGGGGGAGCTTCTTGCCACCGGCCGGCGGTCAACTCGCAATGACAGGTGTGCGATTTGTGTCGATCGTTTCGGTGCCCGGCATCAAGCCGCCACCTTGGGCCGCGCGACCAGCCAATGCATCATGCACGGCCGGTATTCGCAGACCGCGATCCACCGGTCGAGGCTGTTAAACGGCTGCAGAAACGCCGAGATGCTGGGATCGCGCGCTCCCTCTCGCACCGCGTATAGTTCATGCGACGCGCCGAGCTGCTCTGCCAGGGTCCGCGTGATCAACGCATCGATGAAGTCGTGGCACTCCGCCACGATCGTTGCGCCAGCCAACGCCGGAACCTTCCGCGGATCGAGCAGGTCCCGCTCGTATCCCTCGCAGTCGCGTACCAGCAAGGGATTGCTCGCGTGCGGCAGCAGAAGTTGCAGGAGCTCCGGCGTGCAGGTCCCGACGATCGACAGGCGGGCTTCCACGCCGTTCAGCCGCGCCGCCTCGCGGCAGATGTCCGCCGCCGCATCCGCGCTGTCGAAGGCATGCGCGAATGCGCCGGGCAGCAGGCGCGCAAGTCCGACCGCGTAATAGCCTTCCGCCGCGCCGACATTGACGATCAACCCCGGCTTCGTTTCGACGAACGACGTCAGTGCCTCGTGCAGTTCGGCTTCGTAGCAGCCAAGCAATTTGGGCAGCAGGTCGCCGTCGCCCCAGCAGGCGCGGCTGGGCAGCACCATGCCGGCGAACAATCCGGCTTGCACGGTCCATCCATGCTGCTGCACGAACGCCGCCAGCAGATCCTGCCGCCGGGCCCGGGTCGCCATGTGGGCGATCTGCAGCATCGCCTGCGCGTGGTTGCCTTCGGCCATGCCGTGGCTATTCCGCCGCCGGCTTCAAATGCTCCAGCAACCGCGGCATCAACTCCACCAGATTGCAGGGCCGGTGCCGGTTGTCGAGTTGCGAGACCAATATGTCGTCCCACGCGTCCTTTACCGCACCGGTGCTGCCGGGCAAGGCGAACAGGTAGGTGCCGCCCGCGACGCCGCCCAGCGCGCGCGACTGCATCGTCGAGGTGCCTATCTTCTGGTAGCTCAGCATGCGGAACAATTCGCCGAATCCCTCGATCTTCTTGTCCAGCACATGCTCGAACGCCTCCGGCGTCACGTCGCGCCCGGTCACCCCGGTGCCGCCGCTGGTAATCACCACGTCGATTTCCGGATCGCCGATCCAGCCGCGCAGATGGCGTTCGATCGCCGCGGCGTCGTCCTTCTCGATCACTCGCGCGGCAACGCGATGCCCGGCCTTGACGATGCGCTCCACCAGCGCGTCGCCGGAGCTGTCGTTTGCCGCCGTGCGGGTGTCCGATACCGTGAGCACGGCGATGTTCACCGCAATGAACGGACGGCTGTCGTCGATCCGCGCCATGATACTGCCTCCTGTTGCCGCGGCCGCACCGCAGGCCTTAGTGCAGGCGCGCCGAGGCGATCCTGCCCCGAACCGCAACCGGCGTGAAGCGCGGGAACTCCCCCGCGGCCATGTCATCCAGGCTGGGCGCGGGCAGATGCAGGCGCGCCGCGTAGATCCACGTGTAGGTCAACGCCCGTTCCACGAACCGGCGGGTTTCGTCGTTCGGAATCGCCTCGATGAACAACAGCGGATCGCCGTCGTCGCGCAGCGTTGCGCTCCATCGCAGAAACCCGCCCGGACCGGCGTTGTAGCTCGCCAGCAGCCGGAGCAGATTGCCGCCGACCGCCTCGCGCGCGGCCAGAAGCAGCACGTAGCGTTGCCCCAGTTCCAGATTGACCGCCGGATCGTGCAGCCGCGGGCCGCGCCGCGCCGGATCGCGTTCGACATAGCGCGCCGTCACCGGCATGAGCTGCATCAGCCCGCGCGCGCCTGCGGGGGATACCGCGCCGGGATCAAAATTCGATTCCACCCGGGTGAGCGCATAGACCAGCGCGGGATCCACCCGGAAACCGCCGGCCGGGCGCAGCCGCGGCAGGGCAAACCGCGATGCCTCGCCAGCACCAGGCTCTGCCGCTTCGCTCCACGCGGCGAGTTGCGCGGCGCAATCGGGCAATCCGACGCCGGCGGCGACCAGCAGCAGGGCGCGGCGCAGTGCGGGATCGTTCTTCACGGCGGGCCACAACCCGAGCAACTCGTCCGCCGCCTGCTCCGGCTGGCCGGCCTGCAACAGGGCGAAGGCGCGCCATCCGCCCTCCATCGCGGCAATGGCGTCCACATCCGCCTGCGACAGCAGGGCACTGCTGGGCACGATTCCGGTCGGCAGCCCGAGCAAGCGCCGCGCGATCAGGCCGTGCAGCGTGGTCCGCTCGGCCGCGGCACGGTGCAGCCAGCGCGCGGCATCCGCCGGATCATGTTGCCGATCGGCGGCGCGCGCGCTCCAGAACGCCGCCGCGGCCAGTTGTCGCGGCGATGCAACAGGTGCTTCGGCGGCGGTCGCGAACAGCCGTCGCGCCTCCGTCAGGCGGCCGAGACGCCAGGCCGCGAGACCGCCGACATAGGCCGCCAGTCCCACGTCCCGGTCGGGCGGCGTGGCACGCAAGGCGAGCAGCGCGACGTGCAGCGCCTGGGCGTCGTCGTTGCGGGTGAACAGGGCGCGGACGACCTCGCCGCGCAGCAGCGCGGCATAGGCCGGGGCCAGACCCGGGCTGGTGTCGATCAGCCGCAATGCCGATTGCGGGCCACCGTGTTGCAGCCGGGCGGCCACGGCGCGTTCCAGCGCCGGCCGCCGCGGCATCGGCGCCGGCTCGGTGACGGCACTGGAGGCCGGCAGTTCGCTCGGGCGCGGCAGCGCGATGGCCTCGATCGCGGGAAGCGGCGGGACGGCCGCACCCTTGGGCAGCCGGCGCAGCAGCAAGGCGCGGATCGCCGGCGCATCCGGCTGGCTGGCGTAGCGGTCGAGCCAGGCCGTCAACTCGCCGGCGGTCGCCCGGTGGAACCGCCCCAGAAGACGCTCGGCCCGCAGGTGCCCAAGCAGCAGGTCGCTCTGCAGGTCGGCGATGGCGCGGTCGGCGCCCGAGAGGTCGCCGCGCTTCTGTAGCGCGAAGGCGCGGCGAACCAGGACGGCGTCGCTCGGGCTCAGCGGCTGCGGCAGCGCCACGCCGGCATTGCCGTCCGGCAGCGCGACGCGCGGAACGGCCATGGCGGTTTCGTCATTCCCGGAGGCCTGCGCCGCCGGAGCGAAGGCTCCGGCGAGGATCGCGACCCCAGCAAAGAACGCTCGGGCGGCGGGCAGGCGGGAGCGCGTGTGATCGAGCCCTCGCATGACCAATGTTGCTATAGAGCGACGGGCGAGAGGGCAACCCTCGTTGAAGAGACAAATCCCGGACGGTGAGACGGCGCGACCGCAAATCAGCAGGTTAGCCGGCGCGGTCGGCTCACATTTTAGCGAGATCGGCGCCCAGCGTCCTTCGCAGGAGGCGCAGCGCCGCCCAGGCATCCCGTCGCACGCCCGGGGTCCGGGCGACCGTTCCAGGGCTGGGCATGACCAAGGCGGGGATCGGCGCGGGCACGCCGGGCACCGGTATTTCGATCCAGGCCACCCCCGGGCGCCGCCGCGTGGGGCCGAGCAGAGTGCGGGCGGCGAGCGCGCCGGCCAGGATGAGACGGCGTGGCGCGGCCAGCGCGATCAGCCGGTGCAGGAACGGCAGGCAGACCGTGATCTCGGCGGGACTGGGCGGACGCCCGCCCGGCGGTCGCCAGGGAATCAGCGGCGTCAGCAGCAGCTCATCCCGGGTCAGGCTGATACTGGCCAGCATGCGGTCGAGCAGAATACCGTCCGGGCCGGCACAGGGCGTGCCGCTGCGATCCTCGGCTTCGCCGGGAGGGTCGCCGATCAGCATCAGGCCGGCATCCGGATCGCCGGCGGCAAATACGAGGTTTGCGGCGGTGTCGCGCAGGGCACAGCCGTCGAATGCGGCCAACGCCGCACGGAGGTCGCCGATCGCATGCGCCCGGCCCGCGGCGGAGGCGGCGCGTTCGGCCGGGGTGCCGGATGCGCTTGTGGCGGGAAAAGCATGGGGGGCGGCAGGAGGGGCGGCAGCCGCAGAGACTCCCCCTCGCCTTGAGGGTGGGGGGAGGGGTCCGCGCGCCCCGCACTCCTCCCCCCAACCCCCTCCCTCAAGGCGAGGGGGAGTCTCTGCGGCTTCCCTTCCCCCTCTCCTTGCCCTTCGCCCTGTCCTTCTCCCTGCGCCTGCCCCGGCGCGCGCAGCCGATCGACCGGCGCGTCGTCCAGCGCTTCGTCGGCCCCCCAATCGACTTGCAGCCGCAGCAATGCCAGCGCGTCCATAGGCGACTCCTGCATGGCGGCCGGCTTTTGCGCAACGTCGGCACTCTGCCTAGGCTGCGCGCAACGATCGGAGGATGACGACATGGCGGCGGATCTGCCCCCGCGCGAGGCAATGGAATTCGACGTGGCGATCGTCGGCGGCGGGCCGTCCGGCCTCGCCGCGGCGATCCGCCTGAAGCAGCTCGCGCCGGACGCCTCCGTCTGCCTGGTGGAAAAGGGCAGCGAGATCGGCGCGCACATCCTCTCGGGTGCCGTGATCGAGCCGCGCGCACTGGACGAGCTGATCCCGGACTGGCGCGACCAGGGCGCGCCGCTGGAGACGCCGGCGCGTGACGACCGGTTCCTCTTTCTTACCGCGACCCGCGCGTTCCGGCTGCCGACACCGCCGCAGATGAACAACCATGGCAACTACATCGTCTCGCTCGGCAATGTCTGCCGCTGGCTGGGGGCGCAGGCCGAGGCGCTGGGGGTGGAACTCTACCCGGGCTTCGCCGCGGCCGAGTATCTGGAGGAGGACGGCCGCATCGTCGGCATCGCCACCGGCGACATGGGCATTGGCAAGGACGGCAAGCCGGGGGACAATTTCCAGCGCGGCATGGAGCTGCGCGCCCGCTACACGTTGTTCGCCGAGGGCTGCCGCGGCTCGCTGTCCAAGCGGCTGGTCAAGCGGTTCGGGCTGCGCGAGGGCCACGACCCGCAAACCTATGCGATCGGCATCAAGGAGCTGTGGGAGATTCCGCCGGAGAACCACCAGGCCGGCCTGGTGGAGCACACTATCGGCTGGCCGCTGGACGCCGGTACCTATGGCGGCTCGTTCGTGTATCATTTCGGTAGCAATCTGGTGGCGTATGGCTTCGTGATCGGGCTGGACTATCGCAATCCCTTCCTGTCGCCGTTCGAGGAGATGCAGCGGTTCAAGACGCACCCCGCGGTGCGCGGGCATTTCGCCGGCGGCCGGCGCATCAGCTATGGCGCGCGGGCGCTCAACGAGGGCGGGCTGCAATCCATCCCCGGGCTGGTCTTCCCGGGCGGCGCGCTGATCGGCGATGCCGCGGGCTTCATCAATGTGCCGAAGATCAAGGGCACCCACACGTCGATGAAGACCGGCATGCTGGCCGCGGAGGTGGTGGCCGAGGCGCTGGCGGGCGTCCATCCCGCGGAACTCACCGCCTATCCGGAGAAGCTGCGCGCGAGTTGGGTCTGGGAGGAATTGTCCCGCGTCCGCAACATCCGCCCGGCCTTCGCCAAATTCGGCATGTGGGGCGGGCTGGCTTATTCGGCCATCGATACCTACCTGCTGCGCGGCAAGGCGCCGTGGACGATGCACCACAGGCACCGTGACAACGAGACGCTGGTGGAGGCGGCATCCGCGCCACAGATCGCGTATCCGAAGCCGGACGGCGTGCTGACGTTCGACCGGTTGTCCTCGGTGTTCATCAGCAACACCAATCATGAGGAGAACCAGCCGCCACACCTGCACCTGCGCGATCCGGCGCTGGCGGTGGCGGTGAACTGGGAGCGCTTCCGCAGTCCGGAAACACGCTATTGCCCGGCCGGGGTGTATGAAATCGTCGGTGCGGAGGAGGGCGAACCGCGACTACAGATCAACGCGCAGAACTGTGTGCACTGCAAGACCTGCGACATCAAGGATCCGACGCAGAACATCGACTGGGTGACGCCGGAGGGTGGCGGCGGACCGAATTATCCGGGCGGGATGTAACGCCACCTGCCCTTGATGGTGACCCGTCGAGCGAGGCAGGGGGCCCCAGGCGTCATCCTCACGAAAGTGCCAGGGGATAGATGGATGTAATGTCAAATTCGGAATATAGACCGGATCGTGTCGCCAATATGCAAGTTGCAGACTATCGATCCGGACGGGGCAGCGGCGTCTCGATATGCGCCAGCCGGTCCTCCAGCGTGCGCACCGTCTCGATCACGTTGAAGCCCTGGCGCGCGCAGGACGGGCAGGAGATCACCTTCACCCCGCGATGGCGAATCCCGAGCGTCTTCAGCATGTCCCAGCCGACCCGCACCTCCTGCTCTCAGGCGGTGGCGGGCCAGAGCCTCCCGCCGGTCGGCGCCGACTCCCCCTCCGCCTACTCAGCTTCGTAGTCGCCCTTCAGCATCTCCTGCATCGACTCGTTCCGGTCTGGGCCTGGGAGGTTGCCGGCCGATGCCGACCGGCGCACTTCCTCCACTCGGAGAAACCAGCACTTGATTGGGCCATTGACCACCAGACGTTACGCCGATCGTGCACCACGCCCCGTCGCCTTTTCGCCGGACGCCAAGATAATCAGGTTCCAGCCACGTAGCTGGATCCGCAACATCAATGGCCATCATGCCTGCCCCGTCATTGAGACCGTGCTACGTTAGCGGCTTAGTCACCATCCGTGGTCCACGGCACCAAATCGTCCAGATCGACGCTCAACGTGCGTGCAAGGGCGTGCATGGACCGCAGTGGCACGTCTTCCTTCCCCACCTCGACCTGAACCACCAGTTCGGCCGGGACGCGCGCCGCCCGAGCCAACTCCTCCTGGGATAGTCCGCGATACTCCCGCCAAATCCTGGTCGGCACCCCGCCGTTCGATAGAAGCTGCACCACCGCGAACGGTATCGCCTCGTCATTCGTCTGCTCGACGCGCGCCAGCTTCAACAGGGCCGCATCGAGACGATCCTCCAGTTCTTCGATCTCCTGTGAGACGAGATTGCCGTCGGTCGTGTTGGTACTCATCGGTATGCCTCCCGGCGATAGCGAACGCCGCGCACCTCGTTCCTATCGCCTATACGTTCGAACAACACCCGCCAATCTCCAACGCGCAATCGGCAAGTGGGTTTTTCGCCGACCAGAGTCTGTACCGCATGCCGAGGATTGTCAGGATCGCGAGCGTAAGCCTGCAACCGTTCGAGTATCCGCTCGCGATCAAGTTTCGGATCGCTGCGCGCTTACTTCAGCGCGCGGCGGTGAAAAGCTACCTCCACCGGTTACTCCGCCGCCAGTTTTGCCCCCGCCTCAGCCTTGTCTCCTTGGGCCGCCTTCAGTTCGGCGGCCTTGGCCTCCACCAACTCGACGATGTGCTCCACCATGTCGCCGCCGGCGATCGTGTGGTCGGTCTTGCCGGCGCGGTAGATCATGTGCCGCCCGTTGCCGCCGCCGGTCAGGCCGATATCGGTCATCAGCGCCTCGCCCGGGCCGTTCACCACGCAGCCGATGATCGACAGGGTCAGAGGCGTCTCGATATGCGCCAGCCGGTCCTCCAGCGTCCGCACCGTGTCGATCACGTTGAAGCCCTGGCGCGCGCAGGACGGGCAGGAGATCACCTTCACCCCGCGATGGCGGATGCCGAGCGTCTTCAGCATGTCCCAGCCGACCCGCACCTCCTCCTCCGGCTCATCGGACAGCGACACCCGCAGCGTGTCGCCGATCCCGGCCCACAGCAGCGAGCCCAGGCCGATCGAGGATTTCACCGTGCCCATGCGTCGGCCGCCGGCTTCGGTGATGCCGATATGCAGCGGGTGGTCGCACACCTCGGCAAGCTGCTGGTAGGCTGCGACGGCAAGAAAAACGTCGGACGCCTTCACGCTGATCTTGAAGTCATGGAAATCGTGCTGCTGCAGGATGTTCGCGTGGTACAGCGCGCTTTCGACCAGCGCCTCCGGGTTCGGTTCGCCGTATTTCTCCAGCAGGTGCCGCTCCAGCGAGCCGGCGTTCACCCCGATGCGCATGGAGCAGCCGTGCTCGCGGGCGGCCTTGATGACCTCCTTGACCCGCTCGTCGCTACCGATGTTGCCGGGGTTGATGCGCAGGCAGGCGGCGCCGCTCTCGGCGGCCTCGATGGCGCGGCGGTAGTGAAAATGGATGTCGGCGACGATCGGCACGTTCACTTCGCGCACGATGTCCTTCAGCGCCAGCGCGCTCGGCTGGTCGGGGCAGGAGACGCGCACGATATCGACCCCGGCCAGCTCGGCGCGGCGGATCTGCGCGATGGTGCCCTCGACGTCGGTCGTCAGCGTGTTGGTCATGGTCTGCACGGTGATCGGCGCGCCGTCGCCCACCGGCACGCGACCGACATTCACGCGGCGGGATTTCCGCCGGATGATCTCCTGGTAGGGGCGATAGCTCATCGGAATTCCTCTCCGTTGCACGCGGCCCCCGTTGCGCGGGGAACCGTGGGTCGCCTGTAGAATGGGGTCTCCCGGGGCGCGCCGCCACCAGGTTGTCGCTATTGGGTCGCGGACCGGGCGCCGTTCGGCGATGCCGTGCCGATTGGCCGCACCGCACCGCTCGCCTGGGTTGCACTGCCGGACTGAGTCGCGCCAACCGGGGGCTGGGCCAGCGCGCCGTCCTTGATCAGGTCGGCATCCAGCGGCAGGTTGCGCCGCACCGCGCCGGAACCCCCCGGTACCGGCGTGGCCACCCCGTCCACCACGAGTTCGGTGCCACCGGCGTTGCCGGTCGTCAACACCAGGTTGGGCCGCGGCGGCACGGGCCAGGTCTCGCCGCTATGCAGGACGCGGTTCAGCAGCACGCCGCCGTTGCGGTCGCGCACTTGCAACCAGGCGTCCGCGGTGGCCTGCAGCACGATGCGCGGCTGGCCGGCGGCCGGCGCCACCAAGGGGGGAACCGGCAGCGGCGGGACCGGGGCTGCCGCCGCCGAGGTTGGCGATATGGACGGAACCGGCGGCGCGGGTTGTTCCAGTCCCGGCACTTGCGGCGCGGGAAGCGCCGCGGCGACCACGACAGGCGCCGGCCGCGCGACCGGGGGGGAAGGTGGGATGGCTTGCTCGGCCAGCGTGGCGAGACGCTCGGGCACCGGGGGCACCGTCTCGGGTGGCAGCCTGCCCTCCCCGGACAGCCGGTACCAGCCGGCATAGGCACCGATCGCCAGCACGACGCCCAGCAAGATCATCGCACCGGCCGGCACGCCGCGTTGCGGCATCGGCGCCGGAAAGATGAGTTCGGTGCGACGGTTTACCTCGCTCGCCTCGGCCTTGAACCGTCGGGCGATCTCGTCGGGATCGAGCCCGAGGGCGCGGGCATAGGTGCGCAGGAAGCCGACGGCGTAAGCGTTGCCCGGCAGCAGGTCGATGCGCCCCTCTTCGAGGGCTGCGAGATGCGGCAACCGGATGCGCAGCGCGGCGGACACGTCCTCGATCGGCCAACCCAGCCGTTCGCGCGCGGCCCGCAGATCCGCCCCGGCGCGCGGCGCCGCCGGCGGACTCCCGGCATCGGTCAGTGGCGCTGACATCATGCTCTGGTTTTCTACCAGCTTCGACTTGCGATCCTGAAGCACGGTCGCCCCGTTCTTTGACACCGAGATTGTCCGGTGAGAAGCCTGCCGCCCAGTGGCGATGCACCTCGTGCGTGGTCCGTCCCGACGGCTGCCGCTTCTTAGCCAGGGCTGGCGCGCTTGCCAACCGTCCCTAG
>Ga0307373_10003489_pt1 | contig 27361 bp, 27 predicted proteins | sample OX2MG_FD_202534 | JGI IMG/M metagenome (GOLD analysis project Ga0307373, IMG submission 202534) | Soil microbial communities from Risofladan, Vaasa, Finland - OX-2 | ecosystem: Environmental > Terrestrial > Soil > Coastal area > Acid sulfate soil | place: Finland: Risofladan, Vaasa | collected... | reverse complement strand
AGTGGCACTAATGAAGTCGTTAGACATGGTGTGTCCCTTCTGGTGTCAGAGTTATGGTGATGGGCTGGATCACATCTCGCCGCGACGGTCGCCCGCATCCGTCGCATAGCTCTTGAAGAACGAGTCGAGCATCGACTGATAACCACGTAATGCCGAGGCCCACGTCTGCAGGTACGTCTCACCGCTCTCAGTCAGCGAATAGACGCGGCGCGCAGGACCGTGCGACGAGTTGGTATCCCAATCTGATGACACCAATCCGTCCCGCTCGAGTTGGCGCAGGGTGCGATACACGCTGCCCGGGTCCATCGCCTCGAACCCGAACACCGACAGCCGCTGCATGAGCTCATAGCCGTGGCTCTGCCACTGCTGTATCGACAGGAGCAGGAAGGGCTGAAGCCAGTTGCGAGGTTGGGTCGACGCTTCGGGCCGTCGACCGCTTTCGGAGGAGTTGTTCGTACTCATGTAGATGCATACTGCACCTATTGGCACCATCTGTCAAACCGGCCTGTCCCGCGCCGAGTCGCGACCAGGCGTCGGGTCTATCCCTCGGGGATGGACCGGGCCACCCTGAGGGCGACCTCCTCGGCGTCGTCCATCCGCTGGACCTGCACGCCAAACGCGCGCGTCGAGGTCTGCCAGACCACCGTGACGAAGGTGCGACGTCCGCGCAGGACACCCTCCCAGCCGTTGATCTCCACCGGACGGGCCAGCGCACCGCCTGGGTCCGGGCTCGCGAGCGGGGCGACCGTCTGGCGCAGCAACACCCGCTGAGCTCCGTCGCCGTCCCAGGTCATGATCACCGCCGTCGGCCCGAACGGATACGACAGATCGGGTTCGATCCGCGGACGCGATCGGCGCAGGCCGAGCGGCAGCCATTCTGGCAACACCACCGCGTACCCGACCTCGAACGTCGCCGATTCCAGGTCGTCCAGCCAACGCCCGTGCCCGATGCCCGCAGCCATCCCGTGGCCGGAACCCAGCCGCCCGCTGACCTGGCCCCCGGAGGTATCAAGTTCGGCCATCCCCGAGCGATCGAGCCGCCCGACCGGCTCGTGGCCGGGACCGATCGCGTCGACACCCAGCAGCATCGACGTCGGCGACAGCCGGATGACGACGACGCCCTCCGGTCCGGCGGGCGTCGTCGTCGGGGTGGCCTCCTCTGCCAGCAGCGGCAGCGCGGCCAACGCTTCTGGGGCGAGTCGCCCGACGAACAGCTGGTCGATCGGTTGCCCGGCATCGAACAGGTGCACCACCGCCCCGACCACCGGCCGCCACCGGCTCGGTACGCTCGGCGGACACGACACGCGGGCCCGGACATCGCCGGCCTCGAGGTCGACCCACGCAACCCGCACACGCGTCGGCGGACCCGCCATCGAGACGGCAACCCAATACGGCGCCCCAGCGGGCGCGAGTGCCGTAAGCACGGGGTGCTCCAGGATGGCTTCCAGGCGGGAGATCGGTGCATCCATCGCGTCCATCATGGCGCAGCGCGTCCGGGTCGCGCCAGTCCGGGTCGCGCCCGGCGAGGTGCGGCGTGTGTGCTGCGGATCATCTACGGTGCCCAGGAAATGCCGCATTCCGCCATCACCGAACCGCACCCGTTCACGGTCCTGCGCACCGACACGACGGTGTCTGCCGAACGGACGGGGGTCGGCGACCCGGTCCTACTGCTACACGGGCTGACGGCGACCCGCCGTTATGTGCTGCACGGCTCGACGGCGCTGGCCCGGGCGGGCTATGAGTTGATCGGCTACGACGCACGCGGCCATGGCGCGTCCCAGCCGGCGTCCGATCCGGGCGGATACACCTACGACCTGCTCGGTGACGACGCGGCGGCGGTGCTGGCCGCGACCGGACACGCGTCGGCCAGCCTGGTCGGGCAGTCGATGGGGGCAGCGACCGCCGTCAACGTCGCCCTACGCTATCCCCAACTCGTGCGCGCGTTGGTCATCATCACCCCGGCGCACCGCGGTGCGCCGAGCCCGAACCTGGCCCGCTGGGACGCGCTGGCCGAGGGCCTCGAACAGGGCGGCGTCGACGGATTTCTCGCCGCCTACGGTACGCCTCGGGTCCCGGCGGGCATGGTTGAGACGGTCCGCGTCGTCATGCGCCAGCGCCTCGAGCGTCACGAGTATCCGGAGGGCGTTGCGGCCGCCCTGCGGGCGATCCCGCGCTCTGCGGCGTTTGCCGGACTCGCGGCCCTCGAGGACATCAGCGTGCCGACGCTAATCGTCGCCAGCCGTGACGAGATGGACCCGGAGCACCCCGTTGAGGTATCCGAGGAATACGCGCGACGGATCCCGGGAGCCGAGTTCACGATCGAGGAACCCGGACAGAGCCCGCTCGCCTGGCGCGGCGGAACCCTGTCGCGGATCGTCGGCGAGTTCCTGAAGCGCGATGGAATCGGGGCCGCGGCCCGCGGAATCTAGATCCGGGTCGTCTCGGCGCGGAGCCCGAGCGCCGCGATCAGCGCTTGTGCCTCGGTAGCGGCGCGGGCGCCCTCGACGCGCACGACAAACTCGCCGACGCCACCAGGCGGGCCCGGACGCAACGCCAGGTCGGCGATGTTGATGTGCCCGTGCCCGAGTGCGGTCGTGATCTCCGACACGGCACCCGGTCGATCGGGAATGCCGACCACGATTTCCCACGGCTCGTCGATGGTGCCCGTTGCCTCGCGCTCGGCCCGCAGGCGTCGCCGGCCGTCGGCGGCTTCTGCCACGAATCCCACGACGCGGTCCCGGTCCCCGGTGCGAAGCGCCCGCTCGACCTCTTCGATCCGCGCACGGTAGTCGCCCAGTGCCTCCAGCACCGCATCACGGTTGGTCAGCAGGATGTCCGCCCACAGTGGGGGATTCGCTCCCGCCACCCGCGTCAGGTCGTCGAACGACGGTCCGGCCGAGCGCAGCGCCTGTCTGCCGCCGGGCGCGGTGGCGGCGGCCTGGTTGATCAGGGCAGCCGCCAGGACATGCGGCACGTGGCTCACCAGCGCCATGAGGCGATCGTGGACATCGGCACCGATCGCCGCAGGCGATGCGCCGGTTGCCGCAATCGCCGCATGGACCCGCTCATAGAGCTCGGGCCGCGCCTCCGCCGTGGGCGTCAGGAACCACGTGGCGCCCGTGTAGAGGTCCTCCCGCGCCGCCGCGACACCGGCGCGCTCGCCGCCGCAGACCGGATGACCGCCGATAAAGCGTGCCCGCTCGTCGGCATCGAGCTCCGCGATCACCGCGCGCTTGGCCGACCCGAGGTCCGACACGACGCACTCGGCCGGCGCCGCGGCCAGCGCCTGTCGGGCGACCTTGGCGATCAGCGCGAGCGGGGCGGCGACGAACACGCAGGCCGCGTCGGCGACGGCGTCCTCGACCGACGACGCGATGCGCGTGACCGCACCGAGCCGCTTGGCGTCCTCGAGCGCCGCGGGATTGGGGTCGAACCCGACGATGTCCGGTGCACCCGCCCGCCGGAGCGCAAGGCCCAGGGACCCGCCCATGAGCCCGACCCCGAGTATCGCAACCGGTCCCGGGATCGGACGCATGGCGCCGATCTCAGCTGGAGGCGCCGACGACGGCAGGCTCCGGGCCCGCCATGATCTTGCCCATGAGATCGACACACCGCTTGACGTCGGCGACCCACGCCGCGAAGCCGTCGGCGTAGAGCGCCTGCGGCCCGTCGCAGAGCGCGGTCTCGGGCGATGGGTGGACTTCGACGATGAGACCGTCGGCACCTGCGACCACGGCCGCGCGAGCCATCGGAAGGATCCAGTCGCGCTTGCCGGCTGCGTGCGACGGGTCGACGATCACCGGCAGCCCCGACAGCGACTTGACCACGGGCACGGCCGAGATGTCCAACGTCGAGCGGTAGGCGGTCTCAAAGGTGCGAATGCCGCGCTCGCAGAGGATCACCCGCTCGTTGCCTTCGCGGGCGATGTATTCCGCTGACAGCAGCCACTCCTCGATCGTGGCCGAGAGGCCACGCTTGAGCAGCACCGCAGCACCGGTCTTGCCGACTTCCTTGAGCAGGTCGAAGTTCTGCATATTTCGGGCGCCGAGCTGGATCACATCGGCGACCTCGACCACATCTTCGATCTGACGCACGTCCATGACCTCGGTCACGACCGGAAGGCCGGTCAGCTCACGGGCCTCGGCGAGAATCTCGAGGGCCTCGCGGCCGAGCCCCTGGAAGCTGTATGGCGAGCTGCGCGGCTTGTAGGCGCCCCCGCGCAACAGCGCGGCTCCGGCATCCCGCACGATCCGGGCGGTGGTCAGGGTCTGATCGCGGGACTCGACGGTGCAGGGGCCGGCGATCAGACAGAAGTTCTCGCCACCGATCTTTCGCCCGGCGATGTCCAGGGTCGCGTCGGGTCCGCGGAAGTCGCGCGAGACCAGCTTGTACGGCTTGAGGATCGGCACGACCCGCTCGACGCCCGGCTCGCCCTCGAGCTGCATGCTCGCGACCAATTCTCGGTCGTCCCCGATCGCGCCGATGACCGTGACAAACTCGCCGCGGGACGGGTGCGCCATAGCCCCCGCGCGCTCGATCCGCTCGATGACGTGGACGATCTGCTCCTCGGTCGCCCCCTGTTTCATCACGATCATCATGGCTGTTGGCTGTCCTTTGTCGGCATGACCCGTACGGCGAGCGCCTAGACGGGCGCGGTGCGCCCCAAGACCTTGGCGAGTGCCGCGAGAAACGCATCGTTTTCGCTCGGTGTGCCCATCGAGACCCGCAGCGTTCCCGGGCACCCCAGTGCAGTGCCGTCCCGGACGATGACCCCCGCAGCGAGCAGTCGCTCATGGATCCCGTCGTCCGCATCCGGCGCAACAAGTATGAAGTTCGCCTGGCTCGGCGTAAAGCGTACTCCCATCCCCTCCAGACCCGCAGCGACACGTGTCCGTTCGGCGATGGTCTCCTGGATGCGGCGGTCGAGCGCTGCGGGATGGCGCAGGCTCTCGAGGGCGGCGGCCTGGGCCAGCGTCGATGCGTTGAACGGCTGGCGGACCCGGTCGATCGCGGCGACCCACGCCGCGCTGCCCATTCCGTACCCCACACGCAGGCCGCAGAGCCCGTGTGCCTTCGAGAAGGTCCGCAGCAACAGCAGGTTGGGCCGATGGCGCGCCTGGCTGAGCGGGCGCCCGCGGTCGACCTCGGTCACGAAGTCGTAATAGGCCTCGTCGAGCATCACCGCCAGGTCCTCGGGAATCCTGTCAAGAAACGACTCGACCGCCGACGCCGCCACGTACCCGCCCGTCGGGTTGTTGGGGCTGCACAGGATCACGAGGCGCGTGCGCTCGTCGATGGCCGCAGACATCGCCGCCAGGTCGTTGCGTCCGGCGGCATCGAGCGGCACGCCGATGGCCTGGGCCCCGGCGGCCGCCGCCACGTGCGCATAGAGCCCGAACGAGGGCTCGGGATACACGAGTGTGGTTCCCGGGTCCAACAGCGCCTGGCCAGCCAGCAGCAGCAGCTCGCAGGATCCATTTCCGATCACGACCTGATCGACGTCGAGCCCATGCCGCTCGGCGATCTCGGCACGCAACGCGCGTGACGCGCCGTCCGGATATCGGTTGAGGCCCGCGACACCGTCGCGCAGGACCGCCTGCACCTGGTCCAGGGGCGGATATGGGCTCTCGTTGGACGCCAGTTTGATTGCGGCATTCAGCCCATACCGGGCCAGCACGTCGGCCGTCGTCAGGCCGGGTTCGTAGTACGGGATCGCCGCCAGCCGCGAGGAAATGATCAGGTTCATGGCCACCGAGTCTACGAGACCACGCGCGCGCGCACGGTCCGTGCCGGCGCCCAGTGCCGCGCGGCGCCCGGAACCGACGGCCTTGCGGCGGGCCGGAGGGACAATTATTGTCAAATTGACATGAGGAGTCTCATCAAATTACGTCAACTCGACGCAATTGATGTCCCCCACGGCGGACGGGATCCCGTGGTCGTGGTCGGAAGCGGGCTGGCTGGGCTCCTTGTCGCACTGCGTACGGCGCAGTCGGTGCCGGTGGTCCTGATCACCAAGACCGCTCTCGGCGAAGGGACTACCGCGTACGCGCAGGGCGGCATCGCCGCCGCGCTCGGGCCCGACGACAGCATCGGCCATCACGTGACCGACACGCTGGCCGCGGGGGCCGGGCTGTGTGATGCGCAGGTCGTCCGCGACGCGATCGCCGCGGGCCCGTCAAGCATCGCGACCCTGCAGCGCATCGGAGTGCGGTTCGATCGGGACGGTGCGACGCTGGCACTCGGGCGCGAGGGTGCGCACTCGGTTGACCGGATCGTCCACGCCGGCGGGGACGCGACGGGCGCCCGGGTCGTCGCGGCGTTGCGCCGCGCGGTCCGCGCGGACCCACGCATCGAGGTACGCGAGCACACCCGCGTTCGGGAGATCCTGCTCGGCGAGGGTCGGGTCCGCGGCGTCCTGACCGAAGTCCCGACCGGGGCACTCGGGTCGATCTCCGCACACGCCGTCGTTCTGGCCACCGGCGGCGCAGGCCAGTTGTTCTCGCGCACAACAAACCCGATCACGGCGACCGGCGACGGCGTGGCGCTCGCCGCGTTGGCCGGAGCGGCCGTCGCGGATCTCGAGATGATCCAGTTCCACCCCACCGCGCTGGCGGTCGGCACGTCGCCGCTGCCGCTAATCAGCGAGGCGGTGCGCGGTGCGGGTGCCTACCTGCGCGCGCCGGACGGCGCACGCTTCATGGTTGACGAACACCCGCTCGCCGAGCTCGGCCCGCGGGACGTCGTGGCGCGGGCCGTCGCACGCACGGCGCTGGTCGGCGGCGGTGAGGTCACGCTCGATTTGCGGCATCTGGACCGCGACTGGGTGCACGCCCGGTTCCCGACCGTTTCGGCGCTGTGTGCCGATGCGGGCCTTGACCTGGCGCGCGATCTGATCCCCGTCACGCCCGCGGCCCACTACGCGATTGGCGGCGTGCTCGCGGATCTCACCGGCCGCACCACCGTGCTGGGCCTGTATGCGATCGGCGAGTGCGCCGCGACCGGCCTGCACGGCGCCAATCGCCTGGCGTCCAACAGCCTGCTCGAGGCCGCCGTAATGGCCGCGCGGTGTGCCGACGACCTTGCCGTGGGCGGGACCGACTGGGCGGCTTGTGACCCGCTCGCCCCGTCGCCCCCGACCCCTGCGGCCCGACCAACCGGCGACGCGCGCGGTGTGCCAGAGCTGATGTGGGCGGCGATGGGCCTCGAGCGCAACGAGCGCGGGCTCGCGGGCGCGCTCGCGACGCTCGAGGGTCGGCGCCCCGGCGCCGACGCCGATGCCCGAGATGCCCTCATGCTGGCGCGCTTGTCGATCACGGCCGCGCGGCACCGCGCCGAGAGCCGGGGTGCGCACTACCGGAGCGACCTGCCGGAGCCACGGCCGGAGTGGGCACGCCGGATCGCGTGGCTCGGCGGCCAACCGTATGCGGTCCCTGTCGCACAACACCACGTCGGCGACCCACAGCTCGCCAAGGAGGCAGCGTGAGCACGTCCATTTCGCTGGGTGCAGTCCCCGAGACGCTCGAGCGCGTCCCGGCGAGCGAGCTGCGCGACCGTGCGTGGGCAGCGCGGCGCGCGCTTGGCGAACGCGCCGTGATCCTCGGACACCACTACCAAAAGGACGAGGTGATCGAGTTTGCCGACATCACCGGCGATTCGTTCCTGCTTGCCCAGCGCGGAGCGGCGGCGGTCCAGGCCGAGCTGGTGGTGTTCCTGGGCGTGTACTTCATGGCCGAATCGGCCTCCGTGCTCGCCGCACCCGGACAACGGGTTGTGCTGCCGGACCTGGGAGCCGGCTGCCACCTGGCCGAGTGTGCCGACATCTTCACGGTGCGCGACGCGTGGGATCAGTTGGTCCAGGCGGTGCCGGGCAAGCGGATCATCCCGCTGACCTACATGAACAGCGGCGCGGACCTCAAGGCATTTGTCGGCGAGCACGGTGGCGCGGTCTGCACGTCCGGAAACGCCGAGAGGGCCTTTCGCTGGGCGCTGGCGGAGGGCGACGCGATCCTGTTCGTTCCCGACGAGCACCTCGGTCGGAATACCGGGGTGCGCATTGGGCTCGATGACGACGCCGGCGTCGTGTGGGATCCTCGCCGTGCCGAGCTCGGCGGTGTCGACGCGGCCAAGCTGGCCGAGACCCCGCTGGTCCTGTGGAAGGGCTTCTGCAACGTCCACACGACGTTCACGCCGACGCAGATCGAACGGGCGCGGCGCGACGACTCCGATGTGATCGTCATCGTGCACCCGGAGTGCCCGCGACCGGTTGTCGCCGCGGCGGACGAAGACGGTTCGACCGAATACATCATCCGGCGCTGCACCGAGCTTCCGGCAGGCAGCCGGATCCTGATCGGCACGGACTGGAACCTGGTCAATCGCCTCGCCCAGCAGCACCCTGACAAGCACATCCGCTGCCTGAACGAATTCATCTGCCCCTGCGTGACGATGAATCGGATCACGCTTGCCAAGCTGACCTGGTGCCTGGAGGCACTCGCCGGCGGCGAGATCGTCAACACCGTCACCGTCGACGAGGACATGGCGCGATGGGCGCGCGTCGCCCTCGACAGGATGTTGGCCCTGGCGTGACCAGCGAGCGCATGACCAGTGCGGCCGGCGTGGGCGGGCCGTCGCTGGTCGACGTTGTCCGGGGTGCCCTCGCGGAGGATCTTGGCGATCGGGGCGATGTCACCTCAAACGCGTTGATCCCGGCCGATCTCCATGCCGACGCGAAGCTGGTCAGCCGTGCGGCGGGGGTGTTCGCCGGCCAGGCTGTCGCCGACGAGGTCGCGCGCCAGTGCGGGATTGCCGTCATGTGGCATGCCGAGGACGGGTCCCTGCTCGAGCGTGGCACCGTGATCGCCGAGCTCAGCGGTCCCGCGCGGTCGGTCCTCGCCGGCGAGCGGACCGTGCTCAACATGGTCGGACACCTTTCTGGTGTGGCCACCCTTACCCGCGCCTTCGTCGATGTCTGCGGGACGTGCGCGGTGCTCGACACCCGCAAGACGACGCCGGGTCTGCGGGCGCTCGAGAAAGCGGCGGTTGTGGCGGGCGGCGGGATGAACCACCGACTCGGGCTGTTTGACCGCGTGCTGGTCAAAGACAACCACCTCGCGCTGGCCGGCACCGGCCTGATCGATGCCGTGCGGCAGGTCCGGCGCGGGTGGCCCGAGCTGCTCGTCGAGGTCGAGGCCGATGACATGGTCGGCGTTCGCCTTGCCCTCGCTGCGGGGGCCGACTGGATCCTGCTTGACAACATGACCGCGCAGCAGATGCGGGACGCGGTCGGGGAGATCGCCGGGCGCGCCCACACCGAGGGCTCTGGCCGCATGACCATTGAGCGCGCCGCGTCCGCGGCCGCATCCGGCGTTGACGCCATCAGCGTCGGGGCGCTCACGCACTCCGCCCCGACCCTCGACATCGGCCTCGATATCGACCTCTAGCCGAGTTGGTGCGGACCGCGCCTATTCGCTCAGATCGGTACGCAACTGCCTGGCGTCACGCAAGTAGGTGTGGCGGACCACTGCGCCGTCGGGCAGTTCGGCGTGGACCATAACCCGGATGCAGAGCCCGAGCGCGCCGGGCACGTTGATCTCGGACGCACACAGCAGCGGGACCTGACTAAGCCCGATCTCACGGGCGGCGACCGCGGGAAACTCCGCCCGCAGATCCGGTGTGGTCGTGAAGATCATCGAGATCAAGTCGTCCGGGGCCAGCCCGTTGCGCTCGAGCAGCGCGCCGAGCAGCTCGGCGGTCGCCTCGCGGATCGCATCGGGGGAGTCCTCATCGACGGTGATGGCACCGCGCACGGCTCGAACGCTCACGCCGGACATCATATTGGCCGACGTGAGCGCGGGGGTCGTGCACGCCGCGTCGGGGCGGGAGGATCATTCGACGCCGGGACGCCGGCCTCGGCAAGGGCCTGCCCGATGGCCCGCAGATGGCGCAGCTCGTCGGCGGTCACGATGCGCCACTCGCCGGGTCTTAGCCCACCCACCTCGATCCCGGCAAACCGAATCCGGCGTAGCCGTTGCACGCGGTGGCCAACGGCCTGGCACATCCGCTTGACGATACGGTTACGGCCTTCAGTGAGCTCGATACGAAGCCACGTTCCGCCGGGATGCAGCCGGTCCATGATCTCCACGCGGGCGGGCTGAGTCACCCCGTCCTCAAGCTCGACACCCGCCCGTAGCTGGCGCACCGTCTGGGCGGAGACGCGGCCGTCGACTAAGGCCTCGTAGACCTTCGGCACCTTGCCACGGGGGTGCATGAGCCTGTTGGACAAGTCGCCGTCATTGGTGATCAGCAGCACGCCGGTGGTGTCGAGGTCAAGCCGTCCGATCGGATACAGCCGCAGGTCGTTCGGCAGGAGGTCGAGGACGGTGGGGCGCCCCTGGGGGTCGCGCGCGGTGGAGACGACCCCTGCCGGTTTGTTGAGCACCACGACACGCAGTGGCTCAGGCGCGACCGCGCGCCCATCGACCCGGATCACGTCACTCGGGCCCACCGACTGTCCGGTCACCGCGGTGATCCCATTGACCGAGACGCGCCCGTCGGCCACGAGCACCTCGGCGGCGCGACGGCTCGCCACCCCGGCCTGGGCAAGCGCGCGATGGATCCGTGTCCCGGGCTCCGGCCAGTCGGAATCGCTCATGCGAGCTCGTCGGAGAGGTGACCAGCCTCGCGTAGGCGCCGGCGCACGGCCTCGGCCTCGTCCCCGGTCAGCTCAAAATGGGCGATCGGCGGCAGATCGCCCGTGCCCTTGAGGCCGAAGCGCTCCTGGAACGCCGGCGTGGTGCGGTAGCGCATGGCCCCGCCCTCGTGAGGGCGGCCGGCCTCTTCGATCATGCCGCGCTCTAACAGCGACGCCACGGTGGCCTCTGCCGACACGCCGCGGACGCGCGTGATGTCCGGTCGCGACACCGGCTCCAGGTACGCGATGACCGCCAGCGTCTCAAGGGCCGCCGGCGAAAGGCGCTCCTCGGGCGGCCGCGCGCGCAGGCGGTCGCAGACCGGCCCGAGGTCTGCCTGGGTGCGCAGCACCCATCCCCCAGCGATCTCCGCGACCTCGAGTCCGCTCTCCGCACCGTGACGCTCGCCGAGCTCGGCGAGCGCACGCTGAACCGGTCCGGGGGCGTGCCCGGTCAGCTCGCACAGCCGCACCAGACTCAGCGGCTCGGGGCTGACGAACAACAGCGCCTCGAGGGCGCGCATCACATCCATCTCGGTCATCCGCCGGAACCCGCCGCGTGCCGCTGCAGGGTGATGTCCCCGAACGCCACTGGCTGTGCCAGGCGCGCCTCGCCGCGCCGCGCCAGCTCGAGACAGGCGATCAGCGTCATGCCCTGCGCGAGTCGATCTACGCCGCTGGTCATCTCGTCGAAGCTCACCTGACCGGAACGCTTGAGCGCCCCGCGCAGCTCGGCGACGATCTCGCCGACGTTGACCCTGTGGCGGTTCAGATGCCCCAACGACGGCGTTGGAGGGGCGATCATCAATCGCGCGAGCGCATCGGCAAGCTCCTCGGGGCGGTGCGGCGCGAGGGCACGCTGCGGGAGACCCAGCGGAACCCGTCGGTAGCGCACGGCGCCATCGATGCCGTCCTGGGTCCGCAACCAGACGCCGGCCCGCTGGAACGGGGCAAACGCGATCAACTGCGCAGCGAGGCGCTCGCGTACGAGCTCGGCATCCGGGTCGGGCCCGTACTCCTCCTCGTCATCGTCGCCGACAAGTCGTCGAGCCTTGAGCTCGGCCAGGCTGCACAAAAGCAGCACCAGCTCGCCGGTCGTCGGCGCGTCCCAGTCGGCATCGCCCGAGAGCGTCGCGCTCACCAGCTCGCGTAGCGGAAGCTCCCCGAGCTCGATCTCCTCGCGAAGCACGAGCGTCAGCAGCAGATCGAGCGGGCCCTCGAAGAGCTCCAGCTCAAGTGGGAGCCGCAGGGGATCCGCGACCCGCACGGAGGCGCTCACAGCCCCATCGCCGCCTTCGCCTCGGCGAGCACCGGTCCCGCGATCGCCTTGGCGCGGCGCGCGCCGTCGGCGAGGATCTCCTCGATGCGGTCTGGGTCCTCGAGGAACGCGGCGCGGCGCTCGCGGATGGGCCGGATCACGTCCTTGATGGTCGCGGCGAGGGCGCGCTTGTCCTGGACGCAGCCGAGCTCGGCGCTCGTGCAGCCGGCGTAGATGACGTCCATCTCGGGCGCGGGCGTCCCGAACAACTTGTGGTACGCCCACACGTTGCAGACCTCCGGGCGGCCCGGATCGCTCTTGCGGACACGCTGTGGATCGGTGATCATCGATCCCACCATCCGATCGATCTCGTCGTCGCTCGAACCGAGCGTGATGGCGTTGCCGTAGCTCTTGCTCATCTTGCGGTTGTCCACGCCCAAGATCAGCGGGACTTCCGCCAGCCGGGCCTGGGGCTCCGGGAAGACCTCGCCGTAGAAGTTGTTGAATCGACGTACGATCTCCCGGGCGAGTTCGAGGTGCGGCAGCTGATCTTGTCCGACGGGGACCTCGGTGGCCTTGTAGAGGACGATGTCGGCGGTCTGCAGCAACGGGTACCCGAGAAAACCGAACGTATCGATGGACTCGCCAAGCTCTTGGAGCTGGCCCTTGTAGGTCGGCACCCGTTCCAGCCACGACAGCGGCGTGATCATCCCGAGCATCGCCGCGAGCTCGGAGTGCTCGGAGATGTCTGACTGGCGAAAGATGATGCACCGCTCGGGGTCGATCCCGACCGCCAGCCAGTCGGCCACCATGAGCTGGCCGTTGCGCCGGATGCCGCCGACGTCCTCGTACCCGGTCGTCAGCGCATGCAGGTCGACGACCGAGTAGATGCACTCGGCCTGGTCCTGCAGACGGACCCAGTTGCCCAGCGCACCGAACAGGTGCCCGATGTGCAATTCGCCTGTGGGGCGCATGCCGGAGAACACGCGGGTACGCGCGGGAGTAGTCGTCGACATCTGTGCGATCGTACCGACGCGATCGGCCGACCGCAGGACGGTGTCCCCCTATCATCGGGTTCCGATGACGACCATCACGCCTCCCGCCGAAGCCGTCCCGTCGCCCGTGCCCCCTGCGCCACCCGGCTTCTGGTGGCGGCTTGCCATGCCGCTGGTCGCGGTGGTCGGCGGTCTGCTCGCGCTCATCGTTGCGGGCATCGTGGCGCTCCTGTTCACCTTCGGCCAGACCGCCGAAGCGATCGCCACGTTCACGGGCAGCGCGGCCATCTTCGGGATCGGCCTCCTGATCGTGCACCACCTGCCACGCCACGAGCGTCGGCGCATCTTCGCGTTAAAGGCCGGTATCCCGGTGACCGTCGCGACCGGCCTGTCGGCGGGGCTCGGGATGGTTGTGGTCACCGGGATCATCATCGCCGTCGGCACGGCACTCGATCCCGGCGTGCGCGACCGCACTCACGGCATCGGATCCCCGCTTGGCACGGGCACCCTCGGGGTGACCCTGGTGATTCTCAGCGTCGTCGTGCTGGCGCCGCTGGGCGAAGAGCTGCTGTTTCGGGGCGTGCTGCTGCGCGGCCTGGTGCGCCGGAGCCCGTTCTGGCCGGCCGCGGTCATCAGCGGGATTGTCTTCGGCGCCTGCCATGCCGATGTGTGGATCTACCTGTTCTGGCCGCGCCTCCTGGCGCTAGCGGTCGTCGGGGTCGGCTTGGCATGGTTGAACCGCGAGCGCGGGTACTGGTGCGGGGTGACCGCCCACGCGACGATCAACGGTCTGGCGACCGTCGCGCTGCTGCTCACGCGCTGAACCGCGTCAGGTCGCCGCGAAGAACGCCTGCAGCGCGGCCAACGTGTCGTGCGGCGCTTCCTCGGCGACGAAGTGCCCGGCGTCGACCGCCGTGCCCCGCGCGCGCTCGGCCACCTCGTGCCAGGCACCTAACACGTCGTACATCCGTCCCATCGCCCCGCGCGCCCCCCAGAGGACAAGCAGCGGTTGGGTGACCTTTCGCCCCGCGGCCGCATCGGCGTCGTCGTGCTCCAGGTCGGGGCCAGCCGCAGCCCGATAGTCCGCGCACGAGGCCGCGATCGCCCGCGGCGTGAACCGACGCACGTACTCGTCGGCGGCGACTGGATCGATCCGGCTCGAGTCCGCTGACCAGCGGTCCAGGATCTCACGAACGAACCATGCTGGATCCGCTCCGATCATCCGCTCTGGCAGGCCGCCGGGCTGCAACAGAAAGAACCAATGCCAGTACGCCGTGGCGAACGCCACGTCGGTCTGGCGCAGCAGGGTCCGCGTCGGGAGGATGTCCAGGACCGCGACGCGGGCGACCGCCTCGGGTGCGTCCAGCGCCAATCGGTGGGCGACCCGAGCGCCCCGGTCATGGCCGACCACGTCGAATCGCGAGAAGCCCAGCGCCGACATCAGCGCGAGTTGGTCGCCGGCCATCGCACGCTTGGCATGGGTGGCGCCGTCGGCCGAGGGCTCCGGCGAACCGGATTCGCCATAGCCGCGCAGGTCCGGCGCCACCACAGTCCTGCCCGTCGCCGCCAGCGGTCGGGCCAGTTTGTGCCACATCATCCGCGTCTGCGGATACCCGTGCAACAGCAGCAGCGGCGGCCCGCCGCCGCCGATCCACGCCGCGATCGTCCCCGCGTCGGTCGGAATCGCGATGCGCTCGTCCCGAAATCCGTCAAACATGGTCGCCATCACATCACCGGCCCGCGGAGCTCGTCACGGACCGCAGCTTAGCCGCCCGCCCGCCGCCGATGCGCTGCGTGCCACGGGTCTACGGCGTGGCCGTGCCACCTGCCGAGTCACCGCGCCCACGCACATTGCGCACGACCAGCCACGCGATACCGACGATTGCGGCGAGCACGATCAGGTAGTCAACGAGGTGCAGGTGGCGCTCGAACGACTTCCAGTTCGCGCCGACGGCCTCGCCGATGAGGGTCAGGCCGATCACCCACGGCACGCAGCCAATCACCGTAAACGTGATGAACCGCCAGACCGGCATCCGTGCAATGCCCGCGGGCAGCGAGATGAACGTGCGCAGCAACGGCAGGCACCGGCACACGAGCACCGTCCAATCGCCGCGGCGCTCAAACCACCGCTCGGCCGATGCCAACCGCTTGGGCGTGACATGCAACCAGCGGATCTCGAGGACCCACTCCCGACCCTTGACGCGTCCCACCCAGTACGCGAGCAACGACCCGGCCAGGTTGCCCAGCACGCCCACGATCACGACCGGCCAGAAGGATTGCTGGCCGGCGCTGACCAGGAAGCCGCCGTAGAGCATGATGGCTTCGCTCGGAATCGGGATGCACGCGCTCTCGAGCAGCATGAGCACGAAGATCGCCCAAAGCCCGTACGAGCCGATCGCGTGAACGCAGAAGTTGACGAAGGGCGCGGTCAGGTCAGGCATCAGCGCTCGGGAGCTTACTGGCCGCGTCGGCGACCATACGGGCGACCGGGTTGCGGGCAACTCCCTTGCGTCGTCACAGCGGTTGCCGCAGGATCGGCGATCGTGCTGCCGTCGCTTCGTCCAGACGCCGAACGGGCGTCGTATATGGCGCGTTGCGCGCCGTCTCAGGCGACGACCGCGCCTCGGCCATGATCTCCTGGATGATCTGGGCAAACGCCTCGAGCGTCTCCCGAGTCTCAGTCTCGGTCGGCTCGATCAGCAGGCACTCGTCGATCAGTTGCGGGAAGTAGACCGTTGGCGGGTGGACACCGAAGTCGAGCATCCGCTTGGCGAGATCCAGCGTGCGGATGCCCAGCTCGCGCTTCATCGGGCCGCCCGACACGACGAATTCATGCATGCAGTGGCGATCGAACGGGGTGACCAGGTACTCCCCGACCCCGGGGGCGCGGAGCAGGGCGCGGAGGTAGTTCGCGTTGAGGACCGCCACTTCCGACGCCCGGCGCAAGCCCTCCCCGCCGAGCGAGCAGATGTACGCGTAGGCACGCACGAACACGCCATAGTTGCCCTGGAACCCTCGGAGCCGGCCGATCGTTTTCGGCCGATCGCCCACCAGGTCGAATACGGGCCCCACCGACGTCTCGGTACGACTGACCAGCGGCACCGGCAGATAGGGGGCGATGCGGTCTGACACGGCGATCGGGCCCGCGCCGGGTCCGCCGCCGCCGTGCGGTTGGGTAAACGACTTGTGCAGGTTGAAGTGCACGATGTCGAATCCCATGTCGCCGGGGCGGGAGATGCCCATGATGGCGTTCAGGTTGGCGCCGTCGTAGTACAGGGTCGCCCCCACGTCGTGGACGATCTCGGCGATCTCGGTGATGTTCTGGTCGAAAAGTCCCAGTGTGTTCGGGTTGGTCAGCATCAGGCAGGCCACCCGGTCGGTGGCCTTCTCACGCAGATCGTCGAGGTCGACGCCGCCGTCGGCGTTGGTGCCGACGCCAACCACGCGATACCCGGCCATCGTGACCGTCGCAGGATTCGTACCGTGCGCGGTGTCCGGGGTCAGCACGATGTCCCGTGCGTCGCCACGGTCCTCGTGGTAGGCACGCGTGAGCAGAACACCTGCCAGCTCCCCGTGGGATCCCGCACTCGGCTGGAGCGACACGTGCGGCAGGCCGGCCACCTCGGCGAGCGCGTGCTGCAGGTTCCACATGAGCTCCAATGCCCCCTGCGCGCGCTCCGGGCGCTGCAGCGGGTGCAGCCGCGAATGCCCGGGCAGCGCGGCGGCCCGCTCGTGCAGCTTGGGGTTGTACTTCATGGTGCACGACCCGAGCGGGTAGAAGCCCGAGTCGAGATCGAAGTTGCGCTTGCTCAGGCGCACGTAGTGGCGCACGATCTCCGGCTCGGAAACCTCGGGCAGCTTGGGCGCCTGGGCGCGCCGGAAGCGCGACGGCAGCAGCTCGTCACGCGGGCGCGTGGGGACGTCGATGTCCGGTAGGTGGCTTGCCCGGCGCCCGGGCGCGCCACGCTCGAAGATGGTGCGCGCCGCCTCGCGCTGCTGTGCGGTCTGGGCGAAGTCGGTTGAGGGGCTCATCGACTCGCCTCCGCTCCGGCGACCGGCGTGACGAACATCGACAGCACGTCGGCAAGGGTGTCCGCCAGCCGGTCAATGTCACCCCGCGACCGTTGCTCGGTCAGCGCCACCAGCAGACCACCGGGGTACTCGGGGTAATCATGCTCGAGCGCGAAGCCCGGATTGATACCGCGGTCCTGGCAGGCGGCGATGACCGCATCGACGGGTGCGGCAAGCCGGACGGCAAACTCCCGCACGACCGGCTGGGAGTGCACCAGCTCGACACCATCGAGCGCGGCCAGGCGCGCGCGGGCATACGCCGTGCGCTGCAGCATCAGCTCACCGAGTTCGGGCAGTCCCTTGCGCCCGAGCCAGGCCAAGTAGATCACTCCGGCAAGGGCATTGAGCGCCTGTGCGGTGCAGATGTTGGAGGTCGCCTTCTCGCGACGAATGTGCTGCTCCCGGGTCTGCAGGGTGAGCACGAACCCGCGGCGCCCGTCGACATCACGCGTCTCGCCGGCAATCCGGCCCGGCATGCGACGCACGTGGTCGGACGCGGCGGCAAGAAAGCCAAATGACGGACCGCCGAAGTCCAGGCGATTGCCGAGCGTCTGGCCTTCACCGACGACGATGTCGCAGCCCTGGTTGCCCGGCGCCTCGAGGACGCCGAGCGTCAGCGGATCGGCGCTGCAGATCGCGACCCCCCCGGTAGCGTGCGCGGCCTCCGTTAGCGCGGTGAGATCCTCGACGGCACCGAGGAAGTTCGGCTGCTGGATGATCACTGCACAGGTGTCCGGTCCCAGACGCGCCGCGAGGTCAGCGGGGTCGGTCACGCCCTCACGCAGGTCGACCTCGACCACGCGGCCGCCCCAGCCGTGGGCGACGGTCGCCAGCGTCTGGCGTGCGTGGGGGTGAACGCCGCGCGAGACGACAAACTCGGGCCGGCCGTTGGCGAGCTTGGCCATGTAGGCGGCCGACGCGACGGCCGACGGCCCCTCGTACAAGGATGCGTTGGAGACCGGCAGGCCCGTGAGCTCACAGATCGCGGTCTGATACTCGAACATCGCCTGCAGCCCGCCCTGGGAGATCTCGGGCTGATAGGGCGTGTACGGCGTCAGGAACTCGGAGCGCAGGATGATCGATTCGATCAGCGCGGGTGCGTAGTGGTCGTACATCCCTGCGCCCAGAAAGGTGACCTCGTCGTCGGCGGACGTATTGCGTGCGGCAAGCTCGCGCAGGTGGGCGAACACGTCCTGCTCGGGGCGCCCCGCAGGCAGATCCAGGGGGTCGCGCATGCGAACGTCCGCGGGGATCGCGCCGAGCAGATCCTCGATCGAGTCGACGCCAATCGTCGCCAGCATCGTGGCGAGGTCCTCGGGCGTCAGGGATGTGTAGTCGCTCAACGCTCGCCTCGGTTCCGTGGTCGTTCGTCGGTCGCGCCGGTCACGCCTGGTCCAGGCCCGCCAGGTATGCGACGTACGCGTCCCGATCCATAAGCGCGTCCAACCCGGCCGGATTGGTCAGCCGTACACGCACCAGCCAGCCCGCGCCGTAGGGATCGGAGTTGACCAATTCCGGCGACCCGACGACACCGTCATTGACCGCGACCACCTCACCGTCGGCCGGCGCATAGATGTCGGACACTGCCTTGACCGATTCAAGCTCGCCATAGCTTGTGTCGGCGCTCAGCAGCGCGCCGACGGCGGGCGGCTCGAAGAAGACGACCTCCCCGAGGGCGTCCTGCGCGAACCAGGTGATGCCGAACACTGCCTCATTGCCCTCGAGGCGCACCCAGTCATGCTCACGGTGGTAGCGAAGGTCTTCCGGATACAGCTCGTCGGCCATCGGATTCCTTTCAGTCGGTGCGCGGCGAGCGCGCTACTAGGGGCCTGCGGGCGACGTGCGCGCGACGCGGACGACCACGCACGTCGACCACGATCGCAGTGTCCGGCGTCGCGGCATCGGTCGCGACGTAGGCCATGCCGATGCCGCATTCGAGACTGGGCGACAGCGTGCCGCTGGTCACGATGCCGACCGTGCGCTCATCGACGAGCACCGGCTGGCCCGGGCGCGGGATACCGGGCTCGTCGAACACGAAGCCGACCAGGCGCTCGGCCGGGGTCCGCTCAAGATCGCGGCGCACGGCATCGGCACCCGCGAATCCAAGTCCGGTCGTATCGCAGGCCCACTTGAGCCCCGCGGGGATCGGTCCCCGTGCCCGACTAAGCTCGTTCCCGTAGAGCGGATACCCCATCTCGGTGCGCAGGGTGTCGCGGGCGACCAGTCCGGCCGGGGTAACGGGCGTCACTCCGGCGATGAGCGCGTCCCACACCTGCGGCGCGAGGTCCCACGGGCACATGATCTCCACGCCCGGTTCCCCCGTATAGCCGGTCCGGGCGACGAACGCCGGAACGTCGGCCACCATGTCTTCGGTGACCTCGAAGTAGTCGAGCGCCAGCGGCCCCGGCGAACCGATCAACGGCGCGAGCGCCGCCTCCCAGGTGTGCCCCTGGACCGCCAACATCGCGATCTCGTCGGAACGATCCGCGACGCTCACGTCGCGACCCTCGGCGCCTGCGCGAATCCGCTCCCAGCAGGCCGTGCGGTTGGCGGCGTTGACGACCAACAGATAGCGATCGATCAGCGCGTACACGATCAGATCGTCGATAACACCGCCATCATCGGCCAGCATCATCGTGTACTGCCCTTGCCCGGGGCCGATCGCGCTGAGATTATTGGTCAGGGCCCAGACCAGCAGGGCGCGGGCGTCGTGCCCGGACACCTCGATCTGCCCCATGTGGGAGACGTCGAACACCCCGAGCCCGCCGCGCACCGCAAGGTGCTCCGCACGCGGGGACCCGTAATCGAGCGGCATTTGCCAGCCGGCAAAGTCGCCGAGCTTGGCGCCGGCGGCAAGATGCCGCGCGTGCAGGGACGTTGTCCGAGAGGAGATCGCCGACATCGACGTTCCCGACGGTACCAGGAGGACCGGACCGCGTGACCAGCGACGGTTCCGGGCGGGCGGTATTTGCGGTCACAATCGCACCCCGCGGTGCCCGGGAACCCACCCGACCCCTTCCGCCGGATACTGGCGGAAGGGGTCGCGTAGCGGGCGCTACTTCAGAAAATCCGGGATCTGCAGTTCGTCGTCGTCGATCTGGAGGTCCGCCTTCTCCCCCGCGTCGAGGACGGCCTGGCGCGACTCGGCCGCGGGCTTGGCCGGAGCCGCGGCGCCCGCCTTCTGGCGGGTACGCATCACCGTGGTCGAATCGGCGCCCTGCGCGTCGGACTCGGGCGGCCCGTCGAACCCGGTGGCGATCACCGTGACACGCAGCGAGTCGCCGGCGTTCTCGTCGATCACCGCGCCGAAGATCACGTTGCACTCCTCGTCGGCAGCGGCACGGATGATGCTCGCCGCCTCATCGATCTCGAACAAGCCGAGATCGGGTCCGCCGGTGATGTTGAGCAGCACGCCGGTCGCGCCGGACATGCTGGTCTCCAAGAGCGGGCTCGAGATCGCCGCCCGGGCGGCTTCGGTCGCGCGGTTCTCACCGGACGCGGCGCCGATGCCCATCAGCGATGCGCCGGCGTCCTCCATGATTGCCCGCACATCGGCGAAGTCCAGGTTGATGAGCCCCGGCACGGTGATCAGATCCGTGATGCCCTGCACGCCCTGTCGAAGCACGTCGTCGGCCATCCGAAATGCCTCGATGATGGAGGTCCGGCGCTCGACGACCTGGAGCAGCCGTTCGTTGGGGATCACGATCAGCGCATCGACATGCTTCTTGAGCGCCTCGATGCCCTCGTCGGCACGCTGCTGGCGCTGCTTGCCCTCGAACTGGAACGGACGGGTCACGACCCCGACGGTCAGCGCACCCTGTTCGCGCGCGATCTGCGCAAGCACCGGTGCGGCCCCGGTCCCGGTGCCACCGCCCTCGCCCGCCGTGACGAAGACCATGTCCGCGCCACGCACGGCTTCCTTGATCTCGTCGCGGGTCTCCTCTGCGGCCTCTCGACCCACGCGCGGATCAGCGCCGGCGCCCAAGCCCTTAGTCAGGCTGCCACCGATGTGTAGCTTCACGTCGGCGTCGCACATGCCCAACGCCTGTGCGTCGGTGTTGATCGCGATGAACTCCACGCCGCGGACACCCGCGTCGACCATGCGGTTCACCGCGTTCGTGCCGCCGCCCCCGACCCCGCAGACCTTGATTACCGCGAGGTAGCTGTTTGCTTCCACGTCGCCCGTCCTCTTCCGCCGGGATCGCGACCCCGATTCTGGTCATATCTCTACTCGGACTTGAAGGTTTCTCCGAGCACCACGGCTCAAGCCTCAACGTCTACTCGAGGGAGTCCCCAGGCAGGAACAGCCCGCGAAAACGCTGCGTTGACGCGCTTGCGTCGGCTCGGACGCTAGGCATAGGCCACCCCCATGTCAAGCGCCGCGAGGGCCCGTGCATCACACTACGCCACAGAATTCGCCGACACTCACCCTGAAGTCGAGGTTGATGCGGTCGCGCTCGGCGGCGCGCCCGTCCCCAAGGCAGGGCGATCCGGGACGGTGACATCCAGGTAGGTCGTGCTGGCAAACGTCTTGGCCGAAACGCGCGCTAGGACCGTGTTTACCGCGACAGCCTTGTCCGCCATGCGGTCCAACGTGCCCAGAATCAGGAGCGGCCCTTTGATGAAGTGGCCCGTCAGCTCTCCCTGTGCGTAGACAAGACCCTGGATGCGTGGACGTGTGTGCGGGTGAATCACCTCAAGGAATCCGATCACCTGCATCGCCCACACCGGAAGCGGTTTGCCAAACGCGGGAATCGGCTCGGAGAGTACGATGCTCGCGCGGATCGTGTGGCGGGGCACCGGTCCCATAACCAGGCCGCGGTTCGAGACCACAACCGACCGCTCGCCGCGAGCCGCAACGACGGCGAACGGGTCGGCTGAGATGACCGTGACGGTCAGACCCAGCGGCCATGCGCGGGCGACGCTGATGGTCTGGACACCCGGAAACTTCTGTGCGATCGCGGCCATGTTGTCGACCGGTGGGGACAGCAGCGATCCACCATGCGAGGCGGCGGCGGCAAGCTCGCTCTGGAGTTGCGCGGCATCGGGGCCGCGATACCCCTTCACGGTGACACCGTTGATGGTCAGCACCGGGCCGGTCGCCAACCAGTAGCCCGCCAGCACGCAGACGACCGCGCCGATCGCGCCGAGTACGACGCGCCGCCGACGGCGTCCGCGATCGCGTGCGACATCACGGCGGCGGCGATCGAGCGCCGGGTGCGGCCGGCCGGGTACGGGTTCAGGTGGTGTGTCGCCGGTGCTCACGGCCCGACCGCCTCCCCCAGGGGGGGCCGAACGATTCCGGCGACGGGGTCCAGGTACCGGACCTCGGGTTCCAGGATCGGCCCGCCGGACTCGACCACCCGGCGACGGCCCTCGCGCATCAGCGCCAAGACATCCGCCGCACGGCAGCCCGGTGACGCCTCGATGAAGTTTGCGTGGACGGGCGAGAACCGGGCACCGCCGATGACCAATCCTTTGCATCCCACCGATTCCAGCAAGCGACCCGACGAATCCCCGGTCGGGTTCGCAAACACGCTTCCGAACGTCCGGACACCCTGCGGCTGGGTGGCCCGGCGCTGGCCGCGCAGTTCGCCCAGCCTGCCCAGGATCGCCTCCGGATGATCGCGACGCAGATCGAAGGCCGCTGCGGCGACGACCTCGTTGTGGCGCAGGCCGCTGCGGCGATAGCCGAACCCGAGATCCTCCGGACCGACCCGTCGACGTCCGTCGGACGTGCAGATGACCGCCCAACGCAGCACGTCCTTCAACTCGGTCTGGTACGCGCCGGCGTTCATCGCCACCGCGCCACCTACCGATCCCGGGATGCTCGCGCCGAATTCCAGCCCTGCCAGCCCGTGCTTGGCAGCCCGCTGTACGGCACGTGGCAGCGATGCCCCGCCCCCGCACCACAGCTGCATGTCCCGCACAACGATCGAACTCAGCCGACCCGTCAGACGCAACACGAGCCCGGTGAACCCGGCGTCGGCGACGAGCAGGTTGGACCCTTTGCCGATGACGGCAATCGGGAGCGCGGCGCTCTCGGCCCAGGCAAGGGCCTCACTGACCTCGCGGAACGATCGAACGGTGGCGAGCGCGCGGGCCGCACCACCGACGCGGATCGTCGTAAAGGGCGACAGCAGAACGTTGTGCTCGAGCTCAACCGGAATGGCTCGCGCCTCCGCCTGCGGGTTGGTCTTGGTACTCGTACTCCAGCCGCCGCAGCAAGTCCTCCCCGAGCCCAGTGATATCGCCGGCCCCTAAGGTCAGCACCATGTCGCCCGGCCGCACCAGCCGAGCCGCCGCGGCCGCGGCGGCGGCGAGCGTCGGGGCGAACTCCGCGTACGTGGGCCCAGCGATCGCATCGGCCACGCGCTTGCCGCTGATGCCGGGATCATTTGCCTCCCGGGCGGCGTAGATCTCGGTCACAATGACCACGTCGGCGGCGCCGAGCGCGTCGGCGAGATCGTCGGCGAGAGCGCGGGTGCGCGAGAATAGGTGCGGCTGGAAGATCGCGACGATGCGCCCTGAGTGACGCTCGCGCGCGCCTTGCAGGGTCGCGCGAATTTCGGCCGGGTGATGGGCGTAGTCGTCGATCACCACGACTCCCGCCGCCGCGCCGCGGTACTCGAACCGGCGCCCGACGCCGGCAAAGCCCGCCAAGCGCGTGGCCGCCAGGTCGAGCGGCACGGCGCACCAGTCGGCGAGCGCCAGCGCACAGGCCGCGTTGGTCGCGTTGTGAACGCCGGGCACCTGCAGCCGCACTTTCACGCGCCTGTCGTCGGCCAATTCGACCCACACCCCGTCGACATCCCGAAGCCCCAGCCGTGCCCACGCGTCCGGCGCCTCGCCGATCAACCGGTACGGGCGTCCCGAGGCTCGCGCCAGACGCCATGCCCGCGTGTCCCCGGACGGCTCCGGCCCTGCGACGATCATGCCGTTGCCCGGCACTCGCGCCAAGAACTCCGCGAAGACGTCCTCCACTTCGTCAATCGAGGCATAGGTTGTGTGATGGTCGTGGTCGACGTTGAGCAGGATGACCCCCTCTGGCTCGAGCCGCAGGAGCGAGCGATCGCTCTCGTCGGCTTCGGCCACGAACCATTCGCCGTTGCCCCAGACCGCGCCGGTGCCGTCCCCGCCGGCGATGGTGGCCCCAATACAGGCCGACGCGTCGCCGAGCGCCGCCAGCAGCATGGCGCTCGTGGTCGACTTGCCATGCGCACCCGCAACACAGAGCCCGCGACGACCGCGCATCAGCTCCACCAACAGCTCGGACCGGTGCTCGATCGGGATGCCCCGACGCTCGGCCTCGCGACGCTCCGGGTTGTCGGGCCCAATCGCCGTCGACACCACCAGCGTGTCGACGTCCGGTCCGATCGCTGCGGCGGCGTGACCGACACTGACGCGGGCACCAAGGGCCTCCAGGTCCGTGAGCACCGACGACCCGGTGCGATCGGTGCCGCTCACCCGGTAGCCCGCCTGCAGTGCGAGACGGGCGAGCCCACTCATCCCGGCGCCGCCGATGCCCACCATGTGGATGGCGCGCCCATCGCCGCTCGGCAGCCCGGTCACCGTGCCGCAACCCCGAGCACGAGATCCGCGATCCGTTCGGCGGCCTCCGGACGACCGACACGGCGCGCGGCATCCCTCATCGCCTCGAGCCGTGGTCGATCAGATAACAGCGCGCCGACGAGCTCGCGCAGGCGCGGCCCCGTGCACTCGGCGTCGGGCAGCATGATCGCGGCGCCCGCGTCGACGAGCCATTGGGCATTCGTTGCCTGGTGATCAGCAGTCGCATGGGGATACGGAACCAAGATGCTCGGGCGCCCGAGCGCCGCGAGCTCGAAGACCGACCCGCCCGAACGCGACACCACCAGGTCCGCTGCGGCGATCGCCTCCGGGAGGTCGTCCAGGAAGCCCTCCAGGCGATAGTCGGGCCCCGGCGTCGCGTCACCAAACAGCGCACGGGTGTCCTCGAGCTGGCGCGGCCCAGTCACGTGGATCACGACAAACGGAGGCCGTGGTCCGAATGCGTCGACGGCCGCACGATTCAGAGAACGCGCGCCTTGCGAGCCGCCGACCACGAGCACCACCGTTGAGTCCGGACCGATCGCGAAGTGGCGCCGACCGCTGGTCCGGGTCGCATCGCGCACGGATCGGCGCACCGGACGGCCGGTCACCATGTAGCGACGTCCGGTTCGCCCGCGCACCGGGTACGCCAACACGACGCGCCGGCACACCGGGGCGATCAACCGGTTGGCGAGCCCGAGATGGCTATCGGCCTCCAGCGCGACGACCGGACGCCGCGTCAGCCGCGCGGCAAGTGCAACCGGACCGGCCATGTACCCGCCACCAGTGACCACCACATCAGCCCGGTGGCGGCGCACCAATCGGATCGCGCGCGGGATGGCGAGCACGGCCATCGCGACCGTCCGCAGATTGCTCAGACTGAGGCTGCGCCGGAATCCGTGCAGCGGGATACTGTCCTCGGGGAATCCCTGCGCTTCGGCGAACCCCACGCCGGCACGCCCGCGGGCCGTGACGAACGCGACCGTCGCCGATCGCTCACGCAGCGCTTCCGCGACGGCGAGTGCGGGCATCACGTGCCCACCCGTCCCGCTGGCTGCGATCAGAACTCGCGTCGGTTGTTCGCTGTTTTCGTGAGACACGTTGACTTCGGCGGCTAATGCTAAACAGCAGGCCGGTGCTCGCGAGGAGCACGATGAGGCTACTGCCACCATATGAGACGAACGGAAGCGGAACCCCGGTGACGGGCATGACGCCGAGCGCCGCCCCCGCGTTGTCGAGCGACTGGACCGCGATCAGCGATGCCAGACCGGTCGCGATCAGTCGCTGGTGCAGGTCGGGCGCGCGGATAGCGATCCGGAATGCGAGCAGCACGACCGCCGCGAGCGCGCACAGGACCCCGCAGATCCCGATGAAGCCAAGCTCCTCGCCGACCGAGGCGAGGATCATGTCGCTGTAGGGCTCGGGCAAGTAGAACGCCTTCTGCAGCCCGGCGCCGAGCCCGACGCCGTGGACGCCACCGGAGCCGACGGCAATCTGGGCCTGGACGGTCTGGAACCCGTTGGTCGTGGCCTGATGCCAAGGGTCCAGGAACGCCAGCAGCCGGGCACGCCGGTATGGCGCGGCTGCGATCGCAATTGCGGCAAGCGCCCCCCCGAGCCCGAGCGCCAGGCCGACGTGCCGCGGCTTTGCCCCGGCGACGAGCAGCATCGCCAGCCCAACGAAGGCGAGTGTCGTCGCGGTGCCGAGGTCCGGTTCGGCCAGGATGAGCCCGGCCAACACGAAGATCACGGTCAGGTACGGCACGACGCCCCGCAGCGTTCCAATGGCACGTGGGTTCCGGGCGATCGCCGCGGCGACCCACAGCACGAGCGTCAGCTTTGCGAATTCCGCCGGCTGGACCTGACCGAACACCGGGACCGCGATCCAGCGACGCGCGCCGTTGACGTCTACGCCGATACCCGGCATGAGCACTGCGATAAGCGCGATGATCGACGCCACCAGCCCGACACCCGCGATGCGCTGAAGCGACTTCGCGTCCCAGCGCTGGCAAAACAGAAACGCGGCCCCACCAACCAGCGCATACAACAGCTGTTTTTCCGCGAAGGCGTACGGGCTTGTCTGTGCCAGGACGGCCTGAGCGGACGTGGCCGAGTAGATCATCACCACGCTGAAGCACACGAGCCCGAAGACGATCGCCATCATGGTGTTCTCGGGACCCGACCGGCGGCTCACGACCGCGTCACGATTACGCCCATTCTCCGGACGTGCAGTTACTGGGCGCAGGCTTCGTACACGGGTCGACACGTTGTGAAGGAGTTCACCTACAGGTCTCGATGTCCTCGTCGCCCAGGCCAGCGCATCTTCGCAAACTGCACGATTTTCCCGGAAGACCCTGCAACACACACTGCAGATTGCTGTAGCGGCGGGGGGAGATCCGGAACAGAAGCCGAGCCGAAGGTGCTATGTTGCCCCCGCGCCGAACACGGGCGGTTAGCTCAGCGGTAGAGCACCTGCCTTACAAGCAGGGGGCCGGCAGTTCAAATCTGTCACCGCCCACTGACTGACCTGGTGAATCCGGTCCCCGGGGGTGTAGCTCAGCTTGGTTAGAGCACCGGACTGTCAATCCGGAGGTCGCGGGTTCGAGCCCCGTCGCTCCCGTCAGTAAAAGCCCCGCTTACGCGGGGCTTTCTGATATGTGGGGTGTCAAGAGCGAGATGGGTTCGCCTCGTGGGTACCGCTCATGGGTACCACTTAGCCGCCATTGGGGCCAGCTTCAGGGTCGTCGTCAAGGAGTAGCGCCTCGATCCTCGACCGGATGTACAG
>Ga0307373_10003487_pt1 | contig 27378 bp, 27 predicted proteins | sample OX2MG_FD_202534 | JGI IMG/M metagenome (GOLD analysis project Ga0307373, IMG submission 202534) | Soil microbial communities from Risofladan, Vaasa, Finland - OX-2 | ecosystem: Environmental > Terrestrial > Soil > Coastal area > Acid sulfate soil | place: Finland: Risofladan, Vaasa | collected... | reverse complement strand
CACTGATTACGGCTGGGTAATGGCGCGATGCTGGTTCCTTGACGTAGGTATAGGCATAGAAACCCCGCGCCACAACGAATACTAGCCCCAGTATCACCGACCCGATGGCGCTCAGATACCAGGCAAAGATGATCATCGCCGGGATGAGGATGATGAGATGTTCGAGGGTATTCTGGTGGACGCGGAAATAACGCTCAAACTCCGGATTGCCGGTGATCGCTGGTGCCTTGATGCCGAAACGACCACGAGCGCGACTTACCAGCGCGCCGAACAGACTGTATTCAAGCAAGGCAAGCAATATAACGAGACTAACCCAGGGCATGATCGTATCTCCTATTTACTGATTGTATAAATATTATCCTAACCTATATATACAGATACTAAAGTAATTATTTTGATAGCTACGGGGTGGGGAGCGAAGCACAGCTTCGCGCGAGTTTACATGGATGTAAACCCCAGGCAGGTGAATAGTGTAGGAATGCACAATTCACCGATGAACCACCGACCTCAGCATTATGGGCTTGGACTAGTGTTGCGTATCTAACAAATTCAGTCACTTACGGTGCTTACCCTTTTTGATACCGCATTTCAATAGTCAGCAAACGCGTCTTAGCGCATCCTGGCGTGGCACAATCTGGGCATATTGAGCATCAGTGAACTCGAAGGATATCCAGCGTACTGAGATGAGCAAGCATCTCAAACCATTCTTTCCTGCCCTGGCGATTCTAGGTGCGCTCTTTGCGCTCAGCTTTCCGGTGATGAAACTCCTCGTCGATGTTGGCGCAGCAACACATGCCGCTCAAGTTACCGCTGACGGCATACGCATCCTAGTCTCATTAATCCTAGCAGTCGTCGCATGCGCAACACTGATTGGTGGGCGCTTTGGACCGCTCTCCTTCGCCCTGTACCTTTTCGCTCTCTCGCGAGCGGCACAACCAGCGGGGTTGTGGGCTATGCTGCTCCCTGACCGATGGCACTGGTTCGGAGGACTGCCAGCAGCGCTCGTTGCTGGGTCATCAATCTACGGATTTGTGGCACTTTGTATTCGAATCCCCAGCGGCCAGGCCATCGGCCGCTGGCGGTCCATTGATCGGCTTTTGCCGGCGTATGCCGTACTGGTCGCTATCGTATACGGCACGAATGCTATGCGTGGGTATGGTATCAGCACATATGGCATTTTCGCTGTCCTTATCTGGATTGGATATGCAGTTGGTCTGCTCGCGTATCTTGACCGAAGGCGAAGCGCAACGGGTGAAGAGCTGTTGCGGACACGTTGGGTTGCGGTTGCTATTACCACCCACGTGTTGATTGAGGCTGCATTCCTAGCCCTGAATTTTAGCGGCCACTATCAAATGCTCGCAATCTATTTGTTTACGCTTAATCCAGCGCCATATGCATTTGCTTATGCATTGGTGAGCGGGCGCATCGTCGACGTTCGCGTTTTCGGTGGGCGTGCATTGGTCTATGGTCTGGTGACCACTTTTGTGATCGGTGTTCTCGCTGCAATCAATAGTTTCACCCTCAAGGCTCTCCCACCTGGAGCGGGTTTTTTGGTGCAGGTGCTCGTCCCATTTTCGCTAGGTATTTTCTTGGTTAGGGCGCGGAAACTCGTAGAAGCTGCCGTAGATCGCGTGCTCTTCGCTCAGCGCCATCGCGCATACGCTGCAATTGAACAAATGATCATTGCACTTCCGTTCGTCGAAAGGACGGATACTATCGAGACCATGCTCGTTAAAAGTATTAGTAGTCAACTTGCATTTACTTGTGCAGCGATCTACTGCAGTAATGGTAAGAGATTCGAGCTTCGTATGGCCGCTGGATGCGAAGGACTTGTCCCATTTCTCGATCCAGATGATACGCTGATTCTTTATCCACGCTCACGCCGGTCATTTGTTTCGTTACGCGACTTACTAACAGGATGTACTGCACTATCTTCAAGTGCAACTGCACTGGTCAACGCCCTCCCTATCATCGGTGGCGATAAGACCTACGCGATCGTTTTCTATGGTGAGCATCGGAGTGGCGAACCCATCAACCGTGAAGACGAGAACCTGCTCTTGCGGCTCTCGCATAGCGCGGCAAATGCTTACGCACACTTGTCACTGCTGGAACGTGAAAGAGAGATCGCTCTACTGCGGTCTCAACTTAATGCAAATTCGACAGTGATCGCTGCGAATCCTGCTTCGAATTGAATCTTGGATACTGCACATTGCGACATGTAGGTATGCAAAGATTCATCGTTTATTGGTGGCTACGGGTGGACTCGAACCACCGACCTCAGCATTATGAGTGCCGCGCTCTAACCAGCTGAGCTACGTAGCCATGGAATGAAATCGAGGGGCGCTGATTCTCGGTTTTCCGGCCTTGCAAGTCAAGGAATTAGCGCGCTTGCTGTTTGCGAGCGTACACTTTTACATGTCATACCACGGGGCTTGCCCCGTTTAAGGAGCACCACTAATGAATAGCAAACGCATCCTCATCGGCGCTCTCGCTGGCGGCGTCGCCTGGACCATCTGGAGCATGATCGTCAACATGGGAATTTTAGGATCAACGTACATGACCGAGGGATCCGCCGGTCATATTCTGAGCCAACCGCGTTATGGATTGGCGGTATTCATGATTACCTGGATCGTGACGCTTTTTCTTCTCTCTGGTATCGCTGCCTGGCTGTATGCATCGGTTCGTAAGAGTTGGGGTCCGGGACCCAAAACTGCACTTAAATTAGGCGTGATCCTGGGTTTTGCTGCCGGTTTCCCTATTAATTTAAGTGTCGCCAGCTGGGATCCGGTGGTACGCACCGTGCCCCTGTGGTGGATGCTGGACCTGTGGGTGGGTGCCATCATCGCCACACTTGTGGCTGGCTGGTTCTATAGAGAAAAGTAATTTATTAAGTGAAACATATTTCCAGTTTCATTTATCACGAATAGCGAGACCGCGCACACAGCTGCAGATGCGAGGCCGGCTACCGAGGACAGCGGAGGCGTAAACGAGCATCTTGCGCACGGCCTAGGAAGCCCAACGACACAGATGCAGCTGAATGCGCGGCCGCAGTTAGACGTTGAAACGGAAGTGCATGACATCGCCTTCCTTGACCAGATAATCTTTGCCTTCCAGCCGCCACTTGCCGGCCTCGCGGGCACCGGCTTCGCCCTGGTACTTCACGTAATCATCGTAGGCCACCACTTCCGCGCGGATGAAGCCTTTCTCGAAATCCGTGTGGATCACGCCCGCCGCCTGGGGCGCGGTGAATCCTTTATGGATGGTCCAGGCGCGCACTTCCTTGGGGCCGGCGGTGAAATAGGTTTCTAGTCCAAGCAATCTATACGCCACGCGGATCACACGGTTCAGGCCGGGCTCGGTAAGCCCCATATCCTTGAGGAATTCCGCCTTGTCGGCGTCATCAAGTTCAGCGATCTCCGCTTCCATAGCGGCACATACGGCTACCACTTCAGATTTCTCTGACGCTGCGATCTCCCGCACCTTTTCCAGCAGCGGGTTATTGCTGAAACCATGCTCATCCACATTGGCGATGTACATGGCAGGTTTGAGCGTCAGCAGCCCGAATTCATATACCAATGCCTGCTCTTCTGGCGATAGTCCAAGAGCACGCGCCGGTTTTGCCTGATCCAGATGCGCTTTGAGAGTCTCCAGGACTAGCTGGCGCGCTAGCGCTTCCTTTTCGCCGGATTTGGCCACACGGGCATTGCGCTCCAGCGCTCGGCCCACGGCTTCCAGATCTGCCAGCGCCAGTTCAGTGTTGATGGTCTCGATATCCGAGAGCGGATTTACTTTGCCGGTGACGTGCACCACATCGCCATTCTCGAAGCAGCGCACCACATGCGCGATGGCGTCGGTCTCGCGGATATGTGACAGGAATTTGTTGCCCAAGCCCTCACCCTTGGAGGCGCCGGCCACCAGCCCGGCGATATCCACGAACTCCACCGCCGCCGGTATCAGTTTTTGTGGATGCACGATGGTTGCCAGTGCATCCAAACGCGCGTCCGGCACCGGCACGACGCCGATATTTGGATCGATGGTGCAGAACGGATAATTCTCCGCAGCGATGCCCGCCTTGGTGAGGGCATTGAACAGCGTGGATTTGCCCACATTGGGTAGACCCACGATGCCGCATCTAAGACTCATTTCTTGCTAGCCTCTACGTTAGAGGCACCAGCCGATGATTCGCCGCGCTGGTTGCGTGGCACCACGCCACGGCTGTGTAATTCATGCATGGCTTTTTCCATCTCGCCGTTGATTATCCGCGGCATGACTGCGATGGCCGCTGTCACAGCTTCCATGATCAGGGATTGATCGTCCTCGCCGGCACGCCGCAAAACATAATCGATGACTTCTTCGCCCTGCTGCGGCCGACTGATGCCGAAACGCAAGCGCGAAAAATTATCGCCCAGACGCTCGATGATGTCCTTGAGGCCGTTGTGACCGCCATGACCGCCACCCTGCTTAAGCCGCACAACGCCCGCCGGCAGATCCAGGTCATCATGGGCCACGAGTATGGCTTCCGGCGGCAGTTTCAGATAGGACGCCATGGCCTGCACAGACTGACCGCTGCGGTTCATGAACGTGTCGGGTTTCAGCAGTCGCAACTCGGAGCCACCGAGTGTGAGTCGGCAGACGTCGCCGCTGAACTTGCGATCGTGTCGATAGCTAACACCGTGAGCGCGCGCCAGCGCGTCCACAAACCAGAAGCCGGCGTTGTGACGCGTCAAAACGTAATCGGCCCCGGGATTGCCGAGGCCGACCACGAGTTGTATCTGCGTAGAGGCTGCCATAAGCAATACAAAGTAAGTACCGGCCCACAAGCGTGGGCCGGCACAAGCTTACTTCTTGCCCTTGTCGGCCGTGGGTGCAGCCTTGCCCGCAGGAGCGCCCTTGCCGGCTGCCGGGGCGGCTTTCCCCGCAGGTGCCCCCGGTGCAGCTGCGCCCTTGCCCAGAGGCGCACCCTTGCCGGCGGCTGCCGCCTTGGCATCGGCGCCCGGTTTGCCTTCGGCACCCGGCGCTGCGGCTGTGCCTTCCGCCGGTGCTGCTGCTTCGCCTTCCGCGGCGACCGCGGCTTCCACCACCGGTTCTTCCTCGACGGTGATACGCGGATGATGGATGGCCACCACCGGCAGATCGTGCTCTTCGCCGTAAGCGAGTTGCACGATGCGCACGCCTTCGGAAAGCTTGAGGTCCGATAAGTGCAGCGCGTGGTTCAATTCCAGATTGGTGACATCCACGTCGATGTACTCGGGCAGATATCGTGGCAGGCACGCGATCTCCACCTCGATGAGGTTGCGTGATACCACGCCGCCCTGTTGCTTCACGCCGATGGCTTCCTTCTCACCCAGGAAATGCAACGGCACATGCACACGGATCTCCAGGTTATCCTTCACGCGCATCAGGTCCAGGTGCATGATCACCGGCTTGGCCGGATGTCGTTGCAGGTCTTTAACGATCGCCTGGTATTCGTCTTCGCCCACCTTGATCTTGAGGATGTGAGAATAAAAGGCCTCATACGCTAGGTTGTTGCTCAGTTCGTTATGGTCGAACGCCAAATCCACCGGTGGTTCACCGGCACCGTATAGAATGCCTGGCACCTTACCGATACGACGCAGGCGGCGGCTCGCACCTTTCCCCTTATCGTTACGGACTTCAGCGCTCAGATTGAAACTAATAGCCATGTCTGATTTCTCCAGTTACGTTTAACAAACGCCTCCCCGCGACCAGGTTCGGCTCCCAAATGAATCACGGCCCGATGCCGCGATTCCTAATCTATGTACAGTGAGGAGACCGACTCCTCATCACTCACGCGGCGCATGGTCTCGGCCAGCAGCTGCGCGATGCTCAATTGCCGGATCTTGCTGCAAGCCTGGGCTTTCTCGCGCAGCGGGATGGTATCGGTCACCACCACTTCATCCAGCACCGATGCCTCGATGTTCTCGATCGCCTTGCCAGACAGTACCGGATGCGTGATGTAGGCCAGCACCTTGGCGGCACGCTGGTCTTTCAAAGCCTTGGCGGCCAGGCACAGGGTGCCGGCCGTATCCACCAGGTCATCCACGATCACACAGGTCTTGCCTTCGACCTCGCCGATGATGTTCATCACCTGCGCTTCATTCGGTCGTGGCCGGCGTTTGTCGATGATGGCCAGATCCGCGTCATCCAGACGCTTGGCCAGCGCCCGGGCCCTGACCACACCACCCACGTCAGGCGATACCACGATCAGGTTCTTGAACTTCTGTTTCCACATGTCGCCCAGCAGCACCGGCGATGCATACACGTTGTCCACCGGGATGTCGAAGAATCCCTGGATCTGGTCGGCATGCAGATCCACCGTGAGCAGGCGGTTTACGCCCGCGGACACCACCATGTTGGCCACCAACTTGGCGGTGATCGGCACGCGTGCGGCACGCTGGCGCCGGTCCTGACGGGCATAGCCGAAATACGGCACTACGGCCGTGATGCGCGATGCGGATGCGCGCCGCAAGGCGTCGGCCATCACCAGCAACTCCATGAGGTTGTCGTTGGTGGGCGGACAGGTGGATTGCACGATGAATACGTCGCGACCGCGCACGTTTTCCATCAGCTCCAAGGCCACTTCGCCGTCGCTGAAACGCCCCACCTGCGCCTTGCCCATGGACAAATGCAGATGGTTGGCGATCCTGCCGGCCAATTGCGGGTTGGCGTTACCCGCGAACACCATCATGCTGCCTGTTGCCACCGCGCCCTCGCTTGCCTCTAGTGCTCACTCTACCGGGATGCCCTGTGCATCCCGTGAAATTCAGTTGGCTGGGGCGCCAGGATTCGAACCTGGGGATGGCGGGATCAAAACCCGCTGCCTTACCACTTGGCTACGCCCCATTATGATTACCGGTCTCGTACCATCGCCAGCCGGTCTAGCAGGGGTGAGCGATTGCGTCCCCGGGCGATGAATCCCTGCCAACTCTTAGGCAGGTCATCCAGCGCACGCTGCGCCGCGCTTTCTTGGTCAAAACTGCCGAACACACAGGCCCCGGAGCCGGTGAGGCGTGCCGGAGCCCGTTGACCTAGCCAATCCAGAGCCTCCGCCACTGCCGCATAGCGCTTGCGCACCAGCGGCTCAAAGGCATTCTGGGTTAAGCCCGCATAAAAGCCCGCTATTGTGATTGCAGCTGAATTTCGTGTCAATTCAGGGGCCTGGTAAATCTCGCGGGTGAGGATCTTACAAGCCGGCTGGATTACCAAATACCAGGGCTCTGGAAGCTCCATGGGTGTCAACAACTCGCCGATACCCTCAGCCCAGGCCGCTTGCCCCCTGACGAACAGTGGCACGTCCGCACCCAATTCCAGACCAAGATGGGCCAGTTCCTGCAGGCTCAAGCCTGCACCCCAAATACCATTTAGCGCCACCAGGGTGGTGGCCGCATCGGAACTGCCGCCGCCGAGTCCGCCGCCTTCCGGCAAGCGCTTATGTACGTGTATCTCGACACCCCGATTGATTTTGGTGTGCGCCTGTAACAAATTGGCCGCGCGCATCACAAGGTCTTCTGTTTCAGGCAAATGCTGCGATCCGCGCGGACGCGTGATCATGCCGTCGTCACGCATTTCAAAATCCAGCGAATCGCCATAGTCCAGGAACTGGAACAGTGTCTGTAGCAGATGATAGCCATCGGCGCGCCGGCCGGTGATATGCAGGAACAGGTTAAGTTTGGCAGGCGCTGGCCAGCCGCTTCTTATTGAGGTCGTCATTGAGTGTTTGCAGGATATTGATTTGTATTTGCTTGCAGCTGCCACTCACTGACTGCGACTTTGATATGCACTGAATCGCGCTCGATCTGGAGCCGGGTTGGTAAATCATAGCCACTGTAGGTGGCATAAGCCTGATAGACCACATGCCAGCCGCGTTGAGTGAGGGTTACCAGATGTCCTTGGGCGTCAACGATCTTGGTGAATGTTGCATTCGGATCAGGCAGGCCCAGCATCCAATAGCGCATGCTCAGTACCGGCAACGGAACCCGCAGACGCCGGGTGAAATCCTGTTCTGGATCAGTGGTGATGAAATCGTCGCCATGAGAACTGCGAACCCACAAGGCCTTGGCATCACCCTGCACTTGCAGGGCACCAGCGCCAAAAGGACCGTGGAAACTGAAGGCCAGAGCGTTCCCGCACTGTTTCCAGTCCATGGAGCCACTACCGCCATCCTTGCCATTAACGATGCCGACTCGACCCTGAAGTTCCCAATCCGAAAGTTTTTCCAACTGCGTACGCCGCAGTTGCCAGGCATTCTCATTGGGCGTGCCTATAGGCGGTCTGCCCGGCACACTCGCGCAACCGGAAAGTATCAGCAGGCTGGTAAGCAGCATCACCCACTTGTTCATGGGGAAAACCGCTTACCCACCTTCAGGAGCGCTGCGTCCCCAGGATGCTGTTTGAGTGCACTGCTCCAGATACGATGCGCCTCCTGTTTTTCTCCGGTCATCCACAATACCTCGGTCAAGTGCGCGGCAACTTCAGGATCAGCGAGTTGCGCATAGGATTTGCGCAGATAGTTCAAGGCCTGCGGGTAATTGCCTAGCCGGTATTCCACCCAGCCCATGCTGTCGATGATGGCTGGATCATCCGGTTTGAGAAGCAATGCTTTCTCAATATAGCTACGTGCTGCCTGATAATCGGTCGTGTGCACTGCCAGCATGTAACCGAGAGCGTTGAGCGCATCCGCATTGTCTGGCTGCTCAGCGAGGATTTGTCGTAGACTTTTTTCGGCCGCCGTTGCATCGCCGATATTTTCCTGAAAAAGTGCGCGCGCATACATCAGATCTGCATTTCCGGGGTTATCCATCAGTCCCAGATCGAACACTTGCAAGGCGGTTTTGTTGTCGCCGGTGTCGCTGAACAACTGTGCTTCGGCGATACGCAATTGCACGCCATCATCCGGGTCCATCTCGACGATGTCATCGATATAGCTGCGCGCAACATCCTGTTTGTGCTGACTCATGAGTACGCGGACCACACTTATCTGGGCGGCCAGCCAATTATTACCGTCATTTACCTGCTGATACCACTGCAAAGCCTCGGGATAGCGTTTCGCCTGTTCCGATGTATTGCCGAGAAAGTACCGGGCATCATTGTCGCGCTGCCCTGTTTTTAGCAAGCGCGTGAAATAATCCTCTGCTGCGGTCAAATTGTTATCCTGAAGAGCCAGCAGCCCGAGTGAATATAGCGCATCAGGATTATCCGGATGCCGCTTATTGATCGCGGTAAACTCAGCCTGCGCCAGTGTGTCTTGCCCCGTCTGGGCCAAGACCGCGGCGTAAGCTAGGTGTACGCGGGTATTATCCGGTTGCGCCTCTGCACGCACTTTGAGTAGTTGCAGAGCTCCGCTGTTATTACCGACTGCCAGCAATGCCCGTGCTTCCAGTATCAATGCCTGGTCAAAATCCGGTTTCAGTATCTGTGCCCGGCGAGTTTCGTCAATAGCCAGTGGCGTATCTTGATAGTGCATAGCCAACTGTGCCAGAGCAAAATGCGCCTGCGCTGATTCTGGTGAGCCAGCTACAAGTTTTTGCATCACCGGGAGACCCTGCTTAGCATTGGTTTCCTGGCCGAGCAGATCGCTTATCGTCTGCAGATTTTCTCCCGGAGATTCCGCCAACAATTTCTCAAATTCATCGACTGCGATGTTCATGTTGCCCAGACGCGTGTTCAGGACCGCTTCGAAATGGAGGGCGCTATTATCCTTGGGAGCCAGTTGTAGCCATCGATGTGTTAATTCCAGCGCCTGTGAGTTATCACCATCCTTATATGCCAGCAACGTCGCATATTGTGCCAACGTGGGATCCGTGCTCAATTGCGCCGCTCTTGCGTACTGCTGGACACCAGTTTTTAAGACACCGCGTTGCAAAGCCAGCTCGCCTAGCATCACATGGTAGGTAAGCGCCTGCTCGGGACTGCTGAAGCTGCTCGAAGCTACAGGTAGCGGCGTTTGCACCGGCGCAGCCACGCAGCCTGCGAGCACCAGAGCCGCGTATGCGAGACCGGTATGCAAATACTTCTTCATGGGGTACAAGCTCACTGATTCCTGCGTATCCACTATACTCCGTCACAGCGCCCGGCCACAGGCTTTTACATTGACGAGTGCTTGTTAGAATCCTGAGATTCGACCAAAATTCACCCATTCAATCCGACCCAGTTGTCCCAATGTCATTCTTCGTCATAGGAATAAGCCACGCCACTGCGCCCATCGCTATACGGGAACGCCTGAGTTTCGCACTAGAACAGATTCCAGAAGCCCTACGGACGGTGACCGGCTTGGAAGGCGTGCAGGAAGCCGCCATCCTTTCCACATGCAATCGCACGGAAATTTATGCATATTTGGGAAATGGTTCCGAAACGCAATTGACCGACTGGCTCACGCGACTGCGTAGCGCCGATGACCCGGATGTGCTTGCACGTTTCTACACGTATGCTGGAGATGCCGCAGCTCGCCATCTCTTCCGCGTTGCCTGTGGCCTGGATTCCATGATTCTAGGCGAGCCGCAGATCCTCGGCCAAATCAAGGAAGCCTATGATCAGGCTCAACATTGCGGTACTGCCAGCCATCACCTGCACCGCTTGTTTCAGTTTGCATTCGGAGTAGCAAAATATGTACGTACCGATACGCGCATCGGTGAACACCCGGTCTCGGTGGCTTACGCTACGGTGCATCTGGCACGGCAGATCTTCGCTGATTTCAGTAAACTCACCGCGCTTCTGATCGGTGCAGGCGAAACAGTCGAGCTGGTTGCACAGCATCTGGATGAGCAGGGAGCCCGACGTCTGATCATCGCCAACCGGACGCTGGGCCGCGGCCACCAGTTGGCTGAACAATTCGGCGGCTATGCCATCGGCCTGCACGAGATACCCGCCCATCTTGGTGAAGCAGATATTGTGATCTCCGCAACCGGCAGCCCGGAGATACTGCTTACACATGCCACCGTCTCAGAAGTTCTGCACTCGCGCAAGCGTCGCCCAGTGCTCATGATCGATATCGCGGTACCACGGGATATAGATCCCCAGGTGGCGGAATTGGATGATGTCTACCTGTTCACCATCGATGATCTACGCACGGTAGTGGAGAACAATCAGAATTCCCGTCGCACTGCCGCCAACAAGGCTGAATTGATTATCGATGTGCAAGTTGCAAAGTTTATGGAACGGTTGCGTGGCTTGGATGCTGTACCTGCGATCCGCGCAGTACGCGAGCATGCCGCTACAGTCAGAGACCATACGCTGGAACAGGCGCAACATCTGCTTATCGGCGGAACACCTCCCGATCAGGTACTCAAATTTCTGGCGGAAACGCTCACTAACCGATTGCTGCATGCCCCCACTGCTTACTTGCGTCGCGCAGCCCACGAGGGTCGTGAGCATGTGATCCGTCAGACTCATGAAATATTCGGTCTGAAAGGCAAGGACGCGGATAAAAAGAAATGACGATGCATTCTATAATGATTAGTTATCCTGAGCCGATCCTGTGAAAGACTCCATCCGACAGAAACTTGAGAGGTTGAGCGCGCGCCATGAGGAGCTGTCGGCGCTACTCGCCAGTCCCCGGGTCATCAGCGATCAGAAGCAATTCCGGGAACTATCCCAGGAATTTGCACGTCTGGAAACATTGGTGCGTCATTTTCGTGCCTATATGGATTCCGAGGCCGATGTGCGTGCCGCTGAGGATATGGCAGCAGATCAGGACCTGGGTATGCGGCGGCTGGCACAGGATGAGATGCAAGCAGCCAGCGCCCGCCTGACAGCCTTGGAACCCAAATTAGTGAGACTGCTGCTACCGAAGAACCCCCACGATGACAGCAATATTTTCCTGGAAATCCGGGCCGGCACCGGCGGCGATGAGGCCGCACTGTTTGCAGGCGATCTATTCCGCATGTATGGCCGTTATGCCGAGACCCAGGGTTGGCGCGTGGAAATACTGAGTGAAAGTCCCGGCGAACATGGCGGTTACAAGGAAGTCATTTCCCGGGTTGTTGGCCAGGGCGCCTATTCGCGGTTAAAGTTTGAATCCGGCGCCCATCGCGTACAGCGTGTGCCGCAGACTGAGGCCCAGGGACGCATCCACACATCCGCATGTACCGTGGCGATCCTGCCGGAAGTCGAAATGGTGGACAACGTGGACATCAATCCGGCCGACCTGAAGGTCGATACTTACCGTTCCTCAGGCGCCGGCGGCCAACACGTGAACAAGACCGATTCCGCCATCCGCATCACGCATCTACCCAGCGGTATCGTGGTCGAATGCCAGGACGAACGTTCTCAGCACAAGAACCGGGCCCGCGCCATGTCCCTGCTGAGAGCAAAATTATTGTCGGCTGAACAGGATAAGCTGATCTCGGCCCAGGCACAGTCGCGCAAATTGCAGGTGGGCAGCGGCGACCGCTCGGAGCGCATCCGCACGTATAATTTCCCCCAAGGTCGCGTGACCGATCACCGCATCAATCTGACACTCTACAAGCTGGATGAGATACTCCAAGGCAAGCTGGATGAACTGATCGTACCGCTAATGAATGAATACCAGGCGGAGGAACTGGCATCCATGACTGGTCAATGATTTTCTGCTCTTGTCTTAAGCCGGATATATTGGATGTAGCAAACCGCTAAAACATAGCACCACACTATTGCGCCAACTAGCGGCATGAGGCCCAGGTCATACCACGGGTTTATCAATGAATTAGTTGATGGCATTTGACCGCTGCTGACTTCTCGCAGTGCGCTCATGATATCCGGCCAACCGGCTATTACATCATAAACAAACAATACGATTGCTGGAGATGAGATGACGATTGAGGTACGCCACCAATCCGGCCAAGCTAGCTTGTGGCTATAAGCCAAAGCATCAAAAGTGCGTTTGTGATCAAGCACTGCAGCGTAGGCAAAGAAAGCGAGCGTCGTGCCCAGGATTATGCCGGGCACGATAAACAAAATGACCCCGCCCCAAGCTGCAAGGTTATACAGCAAGTCGCCAATGAGAAGAGCCGGCGCCGCGTGAATGCCTATGCGTAATGCATGGATGTAGGAAAGATCGCTATTTGTTGCACATGCATTAAGCTTTGCAATGGCACTCCCGAAAATAATGCTCTCCACCAGCCAGGCAATCACGGTTACAACCAGCGTCCACCAGCTCACACTTCCCATCAGCAGGCCGCCGCCGGTAAAAATGCTTGGCAGTACATCCACCAAACCAGCAAGCCATAAGGGCAGAAAAACCACTGCGATCGATTTCAGGAATAGACGCCAACCCTCAGCCAGGGTATCGCCGATAGGAAGTATTGTTGAGGGAGTCAATGCCTGCATCGACGAAACATCAGGCCTGGACTGTACCGGTGGGCGTTGATTTGATTACATGTCTTGTCTTGAGATCGTGATAAAGCACATAGAGTATTCCAACAGTAAAGGGTGCGAATACCGCAGTGGCTATGAGTTTTACAACCCCCTTGATCAGGAGTGTCCGACCGGTATCCACAGCAGCGAATGCTGGCAGCCAGTGCGCGAGGGGCATAACCAATGCAAGCGGCAATGCCACCATAATCAAGACACCAACAATGACGAGCGCGGTGAACAACAACACCAGGAACGTGCGCCACCAATTGCGGAATACCAAGGCACAACTGTAATTCAGGGCGCCCACCGGGCCTTTGCCATCCAGGAGGATGGCAAACTGGAAGAACAGAATGTATATGGCTATATATATGAGCGCGGTAAAAATGCAGCCTTCTGTAATAAAAATGGCAGCTATATGGCCGAATATTATTCCGACTACAGCGCCGGCAACCGCGCCAATGAAGGCGGCAATCAAGATGCCGATCAAGACAGTGATTAATACAAGGAGCCCCGCCAAAACAAGGGGCACTATTTTATGGAGAATAAAACCCAGTTCATGGATCCGTTGTGCACCACGCGCCACCTGATCAAGGCGCATGATGACCAGCGCATTGATAAATAAACTCAGTATTAGGACTGATGACTGTAATATCAGGATGGTGAAGATAAAATGGCCTTGCTTGAAAAGTTGCAATATGGACTCTGGCGATAACTCCGCATCGCCGAATTTCCCAGCCATATAAATGGTCGGCAATAAACTGATGAAACTCAGCATGGTTGTCAGGGCAATCAGACAGCGGAAACTCGCTAAACCCAGCGCCATCCCTTGCCGCCAGACCCGCATGGGCTGTTGTGGAGAGCTATCCAGCTGAAACATGCCGTAACCTCTTAGAAAATATCGGTGTTGTTTGGCAGTGTGCCTGACTCACCGAGACAGCTGCAAGCGATAACTGATCCTGATGTCTCCATAACGGACAACTGTCAATCCTATTGGAGCAAACTTAAGAAAGTCTGCGATTCCAGGCTGGCTGCTAGGCTCAGGTCACACTGAGCGTTAACACTGCGGAGAAGTGTGGACAGCCACTCCGCAAGATTTCATCAGAATTCAAGCACCGTACACATAGAAATCAGTTTTTCACATGTAACATTATGATTATAATGGGGAAATAAAAAAACCGGTGGTAACCATGCAAGACTTGCTCAGAATTGACTAAAATGCGCCCCTGATCGTGCGATTTGCATTCAAATCGTCGAGTAGTATCATGCGCTTACATTTTTTTGGCACATTACCTGGACTGGTGAACAAATATGAATAAGTACGTTGCTATACTCTCCGCCGCTGCAATGGGCTTGGCCCTGACTGCCTGTGGCAATAACGGTGGTCAAGAATCCGCGCCGGCGGCTGCTCCTGCGGCATCTACCCCGATGGCTGCTCCTGCGGCATCTACCGCGATGGCCGCTCCGGCTGCTGGCACGTCCATGAAGGCTCCGGCTGCAGGCACTGGCAAGCCTGCGTCCCCAACTCCTCCTCAGAACTAAAAGCTCGGACCGGCTTGAGGCCGGTCACATAGGCTTATACCCATCCGTACCCGGATGGCCGAGGAATGTAGACTTAGGGGCAGGCCGGAAGTGGCCTGCCCTTTTCAGTTTTAATATTGTCAGAAAGTCAGCGCCTGCTCCAGATCGGCGCGCAAATCCGCCACATCTTCCACGCCCACTGATAATCTCACCAGGGAATCACTGATTCCCAATTGCCGGCGTGTCTCCGCCGGCACTGAAGCGTGAGTCATGATTCCTGGATGTTCGATGAGGCTTTCAACTCCACCCAGGCTTTCGGCAAGTGCGAATAATTGACAACGCTCCAGGAAACGCCGTGCTTCAGTTTCGCCACCTTTCAGAAAGATCGTGAGCATCCCACCGAAGCCAGACATCTGCTGTTTCGCCAGCTGATGCTGTGGATGGCTTTTGAGTCCCGGATACACTACCCGCTCTACCTTTGGATGCGTTTCCAGCCAGCCAGCCAGTTCCATTGCATTGCTGCAATGACGCTGCATACGCATCGCCAGCGTCTTCAGGCCGCGTAATGCCAGGAAGCTGTCAAACGGTCCGGCCACTGCCCCGACGGAGTTCTGTAGAAAAGCCAACTGTTCTGCCAGTTCCGTCCGCTCACCTACCACCAGTATCCCGCCCACCATGTCGGAATGGCCATTGAGGTATTTGGTGGCGGAATGCATGACGATATCAAAACCCGACTCCAAGGGCCGCTGCAGATAAGGAGAGGCAAACGTGTTGTCACAAACCGTAATGAGACGGTGCTGGCGTGCGACATTCGCGACCATGTCAAGATCCACCAGCTTGAGCATTGGATTGGTCGGGGTCTCAACCCAGATCAGTCTGGTTTCAGGACGAATGGCGGCTTCCAGGGCATTGCGTTCACGCAGGTCTACGAAGCTGAAATTGAGCCCAGCGGAACGTTTGCGCACGCGTTCGAACAGACGGTAGGTACCGCCGTACATATCATCCATGGCGATCACATGGCTACCCGAATCCAGCAAGTCCAGGACTGTAGCCGTGGCCGCCATACCTGAGGCGAAAGCAAAACCGCGCGAACCATTTTCCAGATCCGCCACACAGCGTTCGTAGGCCATGCGCGTGGGATTCTGGGTACGCGAGTATTCATAGCCCTTGTGCTTGCCGGGGCTCTCCTGAGCATAGGTCGAAGTAGCGTAAATGGGCTGCATGACCGCGCCGGTACTCGGGTCCGGTTCCTGGCCGGCATGGATGGCGCGTGTGGAGAAACCGGTTGTTTTCCCTGGGGATTTCATAACTGTCTGCCTTATATATATTGAGTTATGGAAAAGCGAGGTGCGCTGCTACATAGTCAAGACCGTCAAACCATCTTCACTACTGTAACCTCAAACGATTCAGCAGATCACTGCGCGTCACCAGGCCCAGAAAATTATCGTCATCCATGATTGCGACTGCAGTTTCCTTGTCCATTAGAGAGAACAGGTCCTCGATATTGCTGCCGGCCTGAATGCGTGGGAAAGCAGTATTCAGGGCTGTGCGCACTTCCTGGGTGAAGCCGAGTGTATTGAGGCGTACAGCATGGATCAGATCGGCCTCGCTCACAGCACCCAGGAAATTCCTATCCTCGATCACTGGTAACTGGGAAATGCCGTTATTGCGCATGCGGGTATGGGCGGTGGCTAGCGTATCCGCGGGACCCACGTACACTGTGGCCCGCTCCCAATAGGGGCGCCCCACGTAATCGCCCAGATCACCGCGTTTGGGGCGTGCGATAAAACCTTGTTCGATCATCCAGAAATCGTTATATAACTTCGAGAGATATTTGTTGCCGGTGTCGCAGCCCAGGGTTACCACACGCTTGGGTGACCTCTGTGCACGGCAGTAGCGCAGTGCCGCGGCAATCAGCGTGCCTGAGGAAGAACCCAGCAACAGGCCTTCCTTGCGCAAAACCTGACGTGCAGTGGCAAAGGACTCGCTGTCGGGAATTGTGTAAGCATGCTTCACGACTGACAGGTCGCAGATATCCGGGATGAAATCCTCACCGATGCCTTCCACCAGCCAGGCGCCCTTTGCACCCAGTTTTCCGGTCTCGATATAGTCCACCAGCACCGAGCCCTGGGGATCCGCCAGCACCATCTCTAAGTTGGGTGCCACACGCTGAAAATAGTGGCCCATGCCGGTCAATGTGCCACTTGATCCCACACCCACGACCACCGCATCCAGTTTATGTTCCATCTGCTCCCAGATTTCCGGTGCCGTGACGGTCTCGTGAGCCTTGACGTTGTCGGGATTGCCGAACTGGTTAATGAAATAGGCCTGCTTGTCCTTGGCCATGCGTTTGGCCATATCTTGGTAATACTCTGGATGCCCCTTGGCCACGTCTGAACGGGTTAGCACAACCTCTGCGCCCATAGCGCGCAGATTGAAGATCTTCTCCTGGCTCATCTTGTCGGGTATCACCAGGATCAGGCGATAGCCTTTCTGAGCGGCCACCAGCGCCAACCCCAAACCGGTGTTGCCTGCGGTAGCCTCGATGATTGTGGCTCCGGGCTTGAGATCGCCACGCTTCTCGGCCTCTTCGATCATGGATATGCCGATACGGTCCTTGATGGACCCACCCGGATTCATGAACTCGAGTTTCAGAAACAGGCGGCAAGGGCCCGTGTCCATGTTTTTCAATTCCAGCATGGGCGTCTGGCCGACCATTTCCAGGACGTTTGAATAGATTTTCATGCAATCTCCGGAAATGCGCTCGGCGGAGCAAACGCTATTGTACGTAAGCGTCTAAAATAAGCCCAACTTCCGAAGGAACCGCCATGGGTGCCACCATTACCACGCTGTTGCGCATGGCCAGCATAGAACTGGGTAAATCCACCCCATCACCGCGCCTGGACGCGGAAATCTTGCTGGCGCATGTACTAGAAGCGCCACGCAGTCAACTGCATGCATGGCCGGAGCAAAGGGTTGACGACAGCAAAATGCGGCAGTTTGCGCTTTTAGTGGTGGCGCGCAGCAAAGGCAGGCCGATAGCGCATCTCACCGGCAAACGCGATTTCTGGTCGCTATCGCTCAAAGTTACTGCCGCCACCCTGATTCCGCGCCCGGAAACAGAATTGCTGGTGGAAGAAACTTTGCGTATCGTACCGACGGGTGCGCGCTGGTATATCGCTGATCTCGGAACAGGTAGTGGTGCCATTGCTCTGTCACTGGCACGTGAACGGCCCTACTGCAAATTTGTCGCTACCGATATCAGCCGATTAGCCCTGGATGTGGCCCAAGAAAATGCCAGTAATCTGAAAATCACCAATGTGGATTTTCTGGAGGGCGAATGGTTCACCCCCATCGCCAGCCGGCGTTTCGGCGTAATAGTTTCGAATCCACCTTACATCCCCAATGATGATCCACACTTGCGCACGGGGGATTTGCGCTTCGAACCGCGCTTGGCTCTCACCGGCGGACCTGATGGCCTGGCTGCCATCCGCAAAATTGTTCTGCGCGCACCCACGCACCTGGAATCCGGAGGTGTGATGCTGTTGGAACACGGTTATGATCAAGCGGAACGCGTACGTGGCTTGCTAACCGCCGCCGGCTTTATCAATATTCATTCGGTAATTGATCTCGCGGGTAACAGCCGTGTCACCATGGGGCGCTTCGAAGATTGATAGAATGTCACGATCCAGCACGGAGAACTGACATGATCACGATGACCACCAGCCGCGGCGACATCACTCTGGAACTCTATCCTGACAAGGCGCCCATAAGCGTCGAGAATTTCCTCGCCTATGTAAATGAGCATTTCTATGATGGCACGGTTTTTCACCGCGTGATCCCGAAATTCATGATCCAGGGCGGTGGTTTTACCCCCGACATGCGGCAAAAAAAACTGCGGGCGCCCATTCATAATGAAGCCGATAATGGGCTGTTGAACACGCGCTACAGCATCGCCATGGCGCGAACTTCGGATATTCACAGCGCCACCAGCCAGTTCTTCATCAATCTGAGCGATAATGCTTTCTTGAACCACGGCAGCCGTGATTATGGCTATGCAGTCTTCGGCAAGGTCAGCAAAGGAATCGAGATAGTGGACAAGATAGCCGGCGTGAGAACCGGGCTTCACGGACCACATGCCGATGTACCCCAGGAACCGGTAATTCTTAAGCAGGTGCGTTGTCTTCTAGAAACTCAACACAATAGATAATTATTTATCTGTTACACGCATGCAGTTTACTGCGATGGTCGGCGGACCTGCGGGATTTTCACCAGTCAGTTATACATGTGCTATCTTAATGCTGTGAATAATGTTAATCGGAAATCAAGAGTATGCAGTCCATCAATCGCCTGAGCTGTATCGGTTTGCGTATCCGCCGACTGGCAAAACCTGTACGTTTATATCTGTATGAAACAATCGACGCTGCAGGCGTACGCATAGGATATGAGATCGCACTGCAAGGCTATGATGACCCGGTTCCGGTGCTGTGTGAAACATGGTTCAATGAACATGGGTTGCGAGTGAATCAATTGCCATTATCCAACTACAGCGAAATAAGTTCCGCCCAGCAAGCCATTACTGATCTTACAAACAATAATTCATTTGAACCCATCATATCTGATGACACTAAGCCGGCCATGGTATTGCCGTATATCGGAACACGTGAAGACTTGCTGGCCTACGGACGTGATCTGGACATTACCGATGTGCGTCCTGCCTTCATGGCAAGACGTGCCGACGAAGCATTCGAGTGCTTGGTTGCCAACAAGTCCGGTAAACATCAAGCGCTGTTGCGCGTTGTTACCAGCCTGCGCGTGCCTTACGATGACTTTCTGCTTTTTCAGGAAATTCCGGATATGACTTGCGATCGCGATACCTGGCTCACTTGGCTGGCCTGTGACCTATCGATCCAGGGGTGGGAAGTATTCTGGTCTGATGGTTATTCGATCTCGGTATCCAACGTAACCATCAACGATGTTGAAGACGATTCCATCAATACATCATCGATAGTCCAGTGATGTGACTAAATGAAAGCCGGCGCAAATTTTTGTTCGCGCCGACTTCATAAATCATTCGGATTTCATATCACATGTGATGGTTAGCCAGCATACCCATGATGACACTGCTGAAGAACAAAAACCCGATGATCCCCGCGACGATGCCAATCAGCATCACCACACCCTGTATCACGAAGTAGAGTTTCAGCTGTCCCAGCATTTGCTGCAGCTTGTCCATATCGCCCATCATGTTCGCCTGCCCCAGTGATGAGGCCGCCATGCACAGCAGCACACCTATCCAGATTGGCAGCCATGCAAACAGGATGCCCACAATCGTAATGGCCTCAGCTACACCGCTGATGATCATGACGATTCCAATCAGGTACATCCAAAATCTCGCACCGCTCATTTTCTGGGCAAGTTCTTTCACCAGTGTTTCACTGTTAGCTTCCATTTGATTTCCCCATGCTGAGTTTATGAACTGTCGCCATGCTGCGTGCATGCTGCAGCAGCATAAGGATAAAGATAGACCAGATATTGCCTTTTTCCAGTTGCCGTGGTTTAACTTCCCAGGGCCGGCAGCAACACCCTCAAGCCGGCGGCGATAAACTCGATACCGATGGCGGCCATGATCAACCCCATAAGTCGCGTCACGATGTTGATGCCGGTATTGCTCAAGGTCTTCGAAATCAGTGGTGCCAATTGCAATACCAGCCACACGATGCCGGCCACTACCGCGATGCCGAAGAGCAGGATGATATAGCGGCCGAATAGCGCGGGCCTGTGGCCATAGAGAATTACCGTGCTGATGGCGCCAGGACCAGCGATAAGGGGAACGCCCAGCGGTACTACAGCCACCTGTTCCTTCTCCTGGGTTTCCTGGGCCTCCTCCACTGTCTGGCGTGTGGGTCCGACCTTGCCCTGCAACATAGAGAGCGCGTTCATCAGAATCAAGATGCCGCCACCCACCTGGAATGAGGCCACACTGATACCAAAGAAATTTAAGATCAGTTCGCCCGCCAGCAGAGACACAGCAAGTACCATACCCACGGTAATTGCCGCGGTCAAAGCCGTACGACGCCTTTCCGCAGCAGTCTGGTTCTGGGTAAGGTTGATGAAGATCGGGATGACGCCGATGGGATTAAGGATAGCGAGCAGGCCCGCGAAGAACTTGAGATATTCTGCCCATGCGCTCACAGTTTGGCCTGCTTTTATATAGGAAATAATCGCTGCCATTATTGGTAATGGCAAGTGTTTATTTTACCGGATAGACTCGCGGCGCACGATATGACGACAGGATAAAATTCCCCCGGCAGCTCATATGGATTTTTTTAATGGATACCGATAACCATAGCGTACGCTTCAGCCGCCATCTGGCACTGCCTGGGTTCGGTGCCGCCGGTCAGGAAAAAATGGCTCAGGCACGCATCCTGATTGTTGGATTAGGAGGGCTGGGTTCACCGGCTGCCCTGTATCTGGCTGCCGCCGGTGTCGGAACCTTACTGCTCAACGATTTCGACCGCGTGGATGTTTCCAATTTACAGCGTCAGATTCTGTATACCAGCGCCGACGCCGGCTCGGCAAAAACCACGGCCGCAGCTGGCACCCTCAATGCACTCAATCCGGAGTGCCGTCTGGAACTGCTGGATAAGCGACTGGATGAAAAGGAACTGCAGCGCGTGTTTCAAAATGCAGATGTGGTGCTGGACGGCAGCGACAATTTCGGCACACGTTTCGCGGTCAATTCCGCCTGTGTGCGTGCCCGCAGACCCTTGATCTCAGGTGCCGCCATCCGTTATGAAGGCCAGGTCACAGTATTTGATACGCGTGAATCCAGCAGCCCCTGCTATGCCTGTCTCTATCCGGAAAGCACCGAGGCGCTGGAGAACTGCCGCAGCAACGGCATCCTGGCACCGCTGACTGGCGTTATCGGAAGCCTCATGGCAATAGAAGCCATCAAACTCATCACCGGCATCGGTAAGCCACTCACAGGCCGGCTATGGAGGCTGGATGCCATAAGTTCCGAGTCATACATCAGCAAAGTCAAACGTGATCCGGCCTGTTCCGTATGTGGCATGCGCCTATGACAGCAACTGCTGCACAATTCCTCCCGCTGATCGCCGATTCACAGGTCGCATGCCGGGCTTTGGATACTTATATCCACAAACACATTCCGCTCACGCAAGCCATGCAGGCACATGCAACCTCGCTGGATGCGCATGGACTAAAGCTCACTGCACCACTGGCCGCCAATCATAACCATCAGGCCAGCGCATTTGGCGGAAGTCTCGCGAGTCTCGCCATGCTTGCTGGCTGGGGACTCGTGTGGCTGGGCCTGGAACATGCTCGTGATACCAACATCGTGATACGCAACATGCACATGGAATTCCTGCATCCAGTGAATGGCGTACTCAATGCTACCTGCACACTGCCCACGGCAGCAGCATGGGAGAGATTCACCCATACGCTGGCGCGTCGACACAAGTCGCGGCTGGACCTGCATATCGAGATTATCTGTGAAGCAGCGACGTGCGTACACTGCACAGGTCAGTTCGTGGCCTATCATCACGTTACTTCTGATGGCTGAAGACGAACATATCAACCTGCCGCGTACGCTGGTAAACCAGCTACTGCATGCAGCGCAGCAGCACCCCTCGCAAGTTTATTGGGGAATCATTAGCGGCCATGACGGCAATCCTGAACACTGTCACGCACTGAACGAAGGCCCACAACCAAGATGGCAAGTTTTCAGTACGTTGCGGAAAGCACTGACTCAAGACCAGGAACAGGCATGGGCTTTATATTGCTCAACAACTCAAGAGATCCGGGCACCAAATTCCAGCGAGCTGGAGCGGATGAAAATACCAAGGTACCTGGGCATTTCTCTAGGCATTCGAGGCGTATTGCAACTCCGAGGTTGGCAGATTGAGGACAGTCAGCTGCGGGAACGTGATGTGATGATCCGCGAAGACTGAACCCAATCTCAGTGGCGTGCTTCCGAAGTTGGCATGGGTGGCGGCGTGCTGAATAATGCAGCCACATCCACTTTATCGAATTCATACCCGCGACCACAGAACTCGCAGTCCACGTGCACATTGCCCTGTTCGCGCAGGATGCTGTGCATCTCGTCAGCGCCCAGACTGTGCAACGTAGCCTCGATGCGCACGCGCGAACACTGGCAACGAAATGCCGCCGGGGTGGCCTCGAACAACCTGATATCCTCTTCGTGGTAGAGGCGCTGTAGTAATTGTTGCGCGGAGAGCAACTTGAGTTCCTTGCCGGTGATGGTATCCGCCAGTACCGTCACATGCTGCCAGGCATCCGGGTTGCGCTCGCGCTCTGGCATGACCTGCAGCAACATACCTGCAGAGCACTCATCATCCGCCGTCAGCCAAAGGCGCGTCGGCAATTGTTCAGAACGTTGGAAATAGACTTCCAGGCAAGCGGCCAGTGTCTCACCTTCCAGCGGCACGATGCCCTGGTAACGCTCGCCATTCGCGGGCTCGATGGTGATTGCCAGCCGTCCATCTCCCAGTAATTTCTGTAACCCAGAATCTGGCAGAAGATCGCCGGACCAGCGTGCCAGCCCGCGCAGGTTAAGCCGGCTGGTACATTGCACCACCAGCAGATGCAACGGTCCATTGCCACGCACCTGCAGGGTGATGACGCCGTCGAATTTGAGGGTCGCGGACAGCAACGCCATGGCGGCCATGGCTTCGCCCAGCAATGCTCGCACCGGCAAGGGATAGTTCTGGCGTTCCAATACCGCGCGCCAGCTCGCATCCAGGTGCACATGACGGCCCTGGACCGGAAGATTCTCGAAGATGAACCGCCGTAATGAATCGTGTTCCGGCATAAGGATCCGTGATGGTTCCGATCTGAATGATTGCAGCATGCTCTCCTACATGGAGCCAATGCCACAGAATTTCAAGGAGCTGAATCGTCTGCTTGCAGCCAATCAATAATCAACCAGCCAGTTTGCGCTTCAACAGCTCATTAACCTGCTGCGGGTTGGCCTTCCCCTGGGTGGCTTTCATCACCTGACCCACGAAAAATGCAAACAGCTTGTCCTTGCCGGCTCGGTAATCACTGAGCTGCTGCGGATTGGCGGCCATGATCGCATCGATGACTTTCTCGATGGCAGAGCTGTCGGTGATCTGTTTCAGGCCTTTCTTCTCGATGACTGCGTCGGCCTCACCCTCACCCGCCCACATAGCCAGGAATACTTCCTTTGCAAGTTTGCCGGAAATGGTATTGTCGATGATGCGCTTCAATAGACCGGCCAGCATCGCGGCTGTCACCGGACTCCGGGTTACTTCCTTGTTGTCCTGGTTCAGCGCGGCTGACAATTCACCCATGACCCAGTTGGCACACAGTTTGGCTTCACCACCGGCGGCTTTCACCACCGCCTCATAGTAGTCCGCCAGTTCGCGGCTGGCGGTCAACAATGCAGCATCGTAAACCGACAGAGCGTAATCTCGCATGAACCGCTGTTTCTTCTCATCCGGCAACTCTGGCAAGGTCTCGCGCACTTCGTCGACGAAAGGTTCCGCGATCTCCAGCGGCAACAGATCTGGGTCAGGGAAGTAACGGTAATCGTTGGCTTCCTCCTTGCTGCGCATCGGACGGGTCTCATTCTTTTTTGAATCGTACAGGCGCGTCTCTTGCATCACCTTGCCACCGCCCTCGATCACCTCAATCTGCCGCTGCACCTCATAGAGGATGGCTTTCTCCACGAAATGGAACGAGTTGATGTTCTTGAGTTCCGCGCGGGTGCCGAATTTCTGTTCACCCTTGCGGCGCACTGAGACATTGGCGTCACAGCGGAAAGAGCCTTCCTGCATATTGCCATCGCAGATCTCTAGATAGCGCACCAGGGAATGGATCTTTTTCATATAGGCCACGGCTTCTTTAGCCGAGCGCATCTCCGGCTCGGAGACAATCTCCAGCAACGGTGTACCAGCGCGGTTCAGGTCGATGCCGCTGACGCCCCCGATAGCCTCGTGCAGAGACTTACCGGCATCTTCCTCAAGATGCGCGCGGGTGATGCCAATACGCCGGCTGCTGCCATCTTCCAGTTCGATTTCCACACTGCCCTTGCTGACCACCGGCAGCTCGTACTGGCTAATCTGGTAACCCTTGGGAAGATCCGGATAGAAATAGTTCTTGCGGGCGAACACTGAACGCGGCGTGATGCTGGCACCGATGGCCAGACCGAACTTCACTGCCATGCGTACGGCTTCCTGATTCAGCACTGGCAGCACCCCCGGATAGCCCAAATCCACGAGGCAAGCTTGAGTATTGGGTTCCGCCCCGAAGGCCGTGGATGCGCCCGAGAAGATCTTGCTTTTGGTCAGCAGCTGCGTGTGTATCTCAAGGCCGATGACTGTTTCCCATTCCATGAACTTTACCTGGTTGCCCTGTTGCTGATGATCGGGTGATGCATTGATTCATCACCATAATGGTGCTGCTTACCGCCTGCTGTAGAAAACATCGCATGGCTCCGCAGCATGTCTATTCGAATCCTTTGGGTATCTGCGAATGCCAGTCAGTCTCCCGCTGATAATGATGCGCCACTGACAAGAGGCGGGCTTCGTCGAAATAATTGCCGATGATCTGCAAACCCACCGGCAATTTGTCCACGAATCCCATGGGAATGGAGATGCCCGGCAGGCCAGCGAGATTCACGCCGTTGGCATAGATATCGTTCAGGTACATGGTGATGGGGTCCTCGGTCTTCTCGCCGAGGCCGAACGCCGGCGTGGGCGTGGCCGGCCCCATAATCACATCCACGCCTTTGAAGGCCTCGAGGAAATCCTGGCGGATAAGCGTACGGGTCTTCTGGGCCTTAAGGTAATAGGCGTCGTAATAACCGGCGGACAGCACATAGGTGCCGGTCATGATGCGGCGTTTCACTTCTGCGCCAAACCCTTCGCCACGGGAACGGGTGTACAAGTCCAGCAGGTCGACGGGACTTTCGCAACGGTGCCCGAAGCGCACACCGTCGAAACGCGACAGGTTCGACGAGCATTCAGCGGGCGCCACCACATAGTAGGTAGGCACCGATAGCCAGAAATTCGGCAGGCTGATATCGCGTACTTCGGCACCCAGTTTCTTATAAAGAGTGAGTGCCACATGCACAGCTGCACCCACGCGTGCATCCAATCCTTTATCGAAGAACTCCTTGGGCAAGCCAATGCGCAGGCCCTTGAGGGGCCGCTCCAGTTCCGCTGTGTAATCGGGAACCGGGCGGTCCACGCTGGTGGAGTCCCGCGGGTCAAACCCCGCCATGACACCCAGGAGTAAAGCCGCATCTTCGGCGGTATAGGTAATTACCCCGGCCTGATCGAGACTGGATGCAAACGCGATCATGCCGTATCGCGATACCCGGCCGTAGGTAGGTTTGATGCCAGTCAGTCCGGTAAGCGCCGCCGGCTGGCGGATGGAACCGCCGGTGTCGGTGCCGGTCGCTGCCGGTGCGAGCCGCGCCGCCACCGCCGCCGCCGAACCTCCCGAAGAGCCTCCGGGTACACGCTTCAGGTCCCAAGGATTTTTCACCGGGCCATAGAAACTGGTTTCATTGGACGAGCCCATGGCGAACTCATCCATGTTGGTCTTACCCAGCATTACCATTCCGGCCGACCTTAAGCGTTCCACCACAGTGGCATCGTAGGGTGATATGAAGTTGTCCAGCATCTTCGAACCGCAACTGGTCTTCACACCTGCGGTGCAGAAGATATCCTTATGAGCCAGTGGTACACCCGTAAGCGGTCCGCCGGCACCGCGTTGGATGCGCACATCGGCTTCACGCGCCGCAGCCAGCGCGTCTTCATGCAGCGTTGTGATGAATGCGTTGAGCTGCGGATTGAAGCGTTCAACACGCGCCACATAGCCGCGGGTAAGTTCCTCGCTGGATATTTTGCGTGCTTTCAGGTCACGCGCCAGTTCTGCCAGTGTCTTGGTGTGCATATTCATACTGTGAAATACGCTAATGGAATGCGGCGTGCAGGTCGCTTGCGCAATACAAAATTATTCGATCACTTTGGGAACGATATATAAACCGGCTTCCGCTAGTGGCGCATTCTTCAGGAACAGGTCGCGTTGATTGATTTCGGTCACCGCATCCTCACGCAAGCGCTGGCTCATATCGAGCGGATGCGCCATGGGCGAGACGCTGCTGGTATCAGCTTTTTCCAGTTGTGCGACGAAATCCAGGATGCGCGACAGGTTGTCTGCATAGCGCGGTATATCCCGATCGCTGATGGCAAGGCGCGCCAGACGCGCGATGCTTCGAACCTCATCTGGGGTAAGTGCCATGCATGGCTCCACAGTTAGCGGACGAATAACCGGGAAAAGCCCCGAATTTCAGTGAATTATCGCATAAAGCAGCTTGCCGCCGGCGCTCGCCGTTGTTAGAGTAGTGCGCCCCGAAACTCCCCCGAAACCGGGCCATATTCAAGCTAAAAAATCATGTTCAAGAGCCTGCGCGGATTCTTCTCGACTGACTTATCCATA
>Ga0307373_10003486_pt1 | contig 27389 bp, 22 predicted proteins | sample OX2MG_FD_202534 | JGI IMG/M metagenome (GOLD analysis project Ga0307373, IMG submission 202534) | Soil microbial communities from Risofladan, Vaasa, Finland - OX-2 | ecosystem: Environmental > Terrestrial > Soil > Coastal area > Acid sulfate soil | place: Finland: Risofladan, Vaasa | collected... | reverse complement strand
TGATCGCTGTGGGTCTTGCCCCAGGCGGGCATGCCGCTCATCTTGATGCCGTGCTTCAGGACCCAGAAGATCTCCGCCGGCGACAGCGCCGTGCCGGCGGCGAGCTTTGGCGGCTGCGGATAGAGGCCCTGCCAGGTCTCGTCGCTGTCGTAGCCCGGCGCCAAATGACAGGTGCTGCACATGGCGGCGTAGTGGCCGGCGCCTTCCTCGATCAGCGGAGCCGCGTCGAGCGGCGGCGCCTGGATGTCCTCGGCGTGGGTCGCAATCGCACGCGCGCGCAGCGTACCGAGGAGCCCGGAGATCGCTCGGCCGTGCGGCACGTCCGCGCCGATATCGTAGGCGCCGGACCAGACGTACACGGCCGCGGCGACGACCAGCAGCGCGCAAACCAGGGCCATCGCCTGTAATGTCTTCATGACCATTAGACGATGCCCTTGGCCGCGAGCGCATCGACGTCCGCGGCGCTCATGCCGAGCATGGACTCGAGCACCTCGCGGGTCTGTGCGCCGAGCGCGGGCGGCGCCGTTCGATAAGCCACCGGGGTCTCGGACAGGCGCAGAGGGTTCGCGACCTGCGGCACGCTGCCGGCGGTCGGGTGCGGCATGTCGATGCGCATGCCGCGGGCGCGCACCTGCGGGTCGGCGAAGACGCCGTCCAGCGCGTTGATCGGCCCGCACGGCACGCCCGCATCCTGAAGCCTTTGCACCCATTCGGCGGTGGGGCGCGCGGCGGTCGCGGCGCAGAGCATCGCGAGCAGGGGTTCGCGGTTGGCGACGCGGCTCGGGTTGTCGGCAAAGCGGGCATCGCGCGCTAGTTCGGCAAGGCCGAGTTCGGCGCACAACCTCGCGAACTGCGCGTCGTTGCCGACGGCGACGACCATGTAGCCGTCGGCGGTGGGGAAGTCCTGGTAGGGAACGATGTTCGGATGGGCGTTGCCGAGGCGCTCGGGGGGGCGGCCGCCGAGCAGATAATTCATCGCTTGGTTCGCGAGGCAGGCGACCTGCACGTCGAGCAGCGCGACGTCGATGTGCTGGCCCTCGCCGCCGCGCTCGCGATGCGCGAGCGCGGCGAGGATGCCGATGACGGCGTACAGGCCGGTCAGGATATCGGTGACCGCGACGCCCGCCTTTTGCGGTCCCGCGCCCGGCTCGCCGTCCTTGCGCCCGGTGATGCTCATCAATCCGCCCATCGCCTGGATCAAGAAATCGTATCCCGGCCGTGCGGCGTAGGGTCCAGTCTGGCCGAATCCGGTGATCGAGCAATAGATCAGCCGCGGATTGAGCTTCTTCAAGGAGGCGTAGTCGAGGCCGTAGGCGCGCAGGCCGCCGGTCTTGAAGTTCTCGATCAGGATGTCCGCCCGGCAGGCGAGCTGCTCGATGATCGCGCGGCCGGCGGGCGCGGTGAAGTCGACCGTCACGGATTTCTTGTTGCGGTTCGCGCAAAGGTAATACGCCGCGTCGGCATTCGCGCCGCTCGCGGCGTCGCGCAGGAACGGCGGGCCCCAAGTGCGCGTGTCGTCGCCGCTGCCCGGGCGTTCGATCTTCAGGACTTCGGCGCCGAGGTCGCCGAGCATCTGTGCGGCCCAGGGACCGGCCAGAACCCGCGACAGGTCGAGCACCGTGACGTGCGATAAGGGCCCGACCACCGGCTCAGCCGCCTGTCCGCGGTTCGGCGGCGATGCGATTTTGCAAAAGGCCGACGCCGTCGATTTCGACCGCGATCTCGTCGCCCTCCTGCATGAAGACCGGCGGCACGCGCTTCATGCCGACGCCGCCCGGCGTGCCGGTGACGATCACGTCGCCCGGCGAGAGCGGCGTCCAGCTCGAGAGGTAGGCGATCAGGCGCTCGACCGGGAAGATCATGTCGCCGAGGCGCGCATCCTGCATGAGCTTGCCGTTGAGGCGCGTTTGGATCCGCTGCGCGCCGATCGCGCCCAATGCATCGGCGGTGAGCAGATCGGGCCCGAAGGCGCCGGTCGCGGGGAAGTTCTTGCCCGGCGTGAATTGCGAGGTGTGTCCCTGGAAATCGCGGATCGAGGCGTCGTTGTAGCAGGCGTAGCCGGCGACGTGTTCGTAGGCCCTGGCCGCCTCGATGTCGCGGCCCGCTTTGCCGATGACGACCGCGAGCTCTCCCTCGTAGTCCATCTTTTGCGAGTGCCGCGGCTTGATCAGATCCTCGCCGTGGCCGACCTGGGTGTCGGCGAAGCGCGTGAACACCGTCGGATAGCCCGAAATCGGCCGCGCGGTCTCGAGGCGATGATCCTCGTAGTTCAGGCCGATGCAGAGGATCTTGCCGGGGTTCGGGATCACCGGCAGAAAGCGGATCTGATCGAGGCGGTAGTCGGCGTCCGCGCCCGCCGCGGCGCGCACCGCGGCGGCCGGCGCGCCGCCGCGCAGCCATGCCCGCAGGTCTGCGTACTGCGGCAATCGCGGCGGCAGCGCGACGATGCCGCGCTCGACGCGCAGGCCGAAGCTCGGTTTGCCGTCGGCGATGAAGGAAACTAGGCGCATGGCGGAACCTTCGGGAGCCGCTGACGGCGCAGAGTATAGCCGCATTGCCGGCGGCAATTTCCCGCAAATCGCTTACAATGACGGCGAGCGCGCCGCGTAGCGGCTGTCGAAGGCGCGCCTCCACGGGTTTTTCCGAAGCGCCGGCATGGCCCGACCGATCCAACCAGCCGCGATGCGAGATTTGCCGATGTCGAGCCGCAATTTCACCAGCGACAACGTCGCGCCCGCGTGCGCGCCGATCCTTGCCGCCGTCAATGAGGCGAACGGCGGACTGCTGGCTTCCTACGGCGCCGATGCGCTGACGGCGCGCCTGCAGAGCGTGGCGAGCGCGGTGTTCGAACGGCAGGTTTCGCTCTTCCCGGTCGCGACCGGCACCGCGGCGAACGCGCTCGCGCTTGCGCAACTGTCGCCGCCGTACGGCGCGATCTACTGCCATGAGACGGCGCACGTCGTCACCGACGAATGCGCGGCGCCGGAGTTCTTCAGCGGCGGCGCGAAACTCATCGGCTTGCCGGCGGCCGACGGCAAGATCCGCGCCGCGGACCTTCGCAAAGCGATCGCCTTCGCCGACGAGATGGGCGTGCATCACGTCAAACCGGCCGCGCTCACGCTGACGCAGGCGACCGAGTGGGGCACCGTCTACCGCCCCGACGAAATCGCCGCGCTGACCGGCCCCGCCAAGGAGCATGGCCTCGGCGTGCACATGGACGGCGCGCGCTTCGCCAACGCGCTCGCGCACCTCGGCTGTACGCCGGCCGAGTCGACCTGGAAGTGCGGCGTCGACGTGCTGTCGCTCGGCGCCACCAAGAACGGCGCATTGTGCGCCGAGGCGGTGGTGTTTTTCGATCGCGCGCGCGCGCAGGATTTCGAGCGGCGGCGCAAGCGCTCCGGCCACCTGTGGTCGAAGCTGCGGTTCTTGAGCGCGCAGCTGCTCGCCTACTTTCACGAGGATCTGTGGCTCGCGAACGCGCGCCATGCGAACGCGATGGCGAGCGCCCTCGCGCGCGGCCTCGCCACGGTCGCAGGCGCCCGCCTGCTGCAATCGGTCGATGCCAACGAGATCTTCGTCGCGCTGCCGCACGAAGTAGTGGCGACGCTCGAAGGAGCGGGCTTCGCCTTCTATCGCTGGCCGTTCGAGGGGCTGACCGATGCGGTCGCGATCCGGCTCGTGACCTCGTACGCGACGCAGGCCACGGACGTCGCCGATTTTCTGGGCGCGGCCGCGAAGGCCGCGTAAGGCGCTTATGCGAGACCTTGGCGTGCGATGAGCGCGGCGGCGGAGATCTGGCTCGGGCTCGATACCGGCGGCACGTTCACCGACGCGGTGCTGCTCGAAGGCGGCACGCAGGTCATCGCCAGCGCGAAAGCCCTGACGACGCCGTGGAACCTCGCGGTCGGCATCGGCGCCGCGATCCGCGCGGTGCTCGCCGCGCTGCCCGCGGGACGCAGCCGCGGCGAAGTGAGCCTGGTGTCGGTATCGACGACGCTCGCGACCAATGCGGTGGTCGAAAATCGCTTCAGCCCGATCTGCACGCTGTTGATCGGCTTCGACGAGCCGATGGTCGCGCGCACCGGCCTGCTGCGCGGCGGGAGCGGTTTCGTCGTGCGCATCGACGGCGGCCACGACGCGGCCGGCGAGGCGTCCGTGCCGCTCGACGAGGCGGCCATCGAACGGGCCGCCCGAAGCGAGGCGCAGCAGGTCGAGGCGTTCGCGGTCGCGGCGCGCTTTTCGGTGCGCAATCCGCTGCACGAGCTGCGCGCGCGCGAACTTCTGCGCGCGCTCTCAGGCAAGCCCGTGACCTGCGCGCACGAGCTGAGTTCGAAGCTCGATGCGCCGCGCCGGGCGTTGACCGCGGCGCTCAATGCGCGGCTGACTCCGCAAATCAGGCACTTGATCGAGGCGCTGCGCAGCGTGCTCGCGCTGGAAGGGATCGATGCGCCGCTGATGATCGTCAAGGGCGACGGCTCCTTGATGAGAGCCGAGGTCGCGCTCGACTGTCCGGTCGAGACGATACTCTCGGGCCCGGCGGCGAGCGTCGTCGGCGCGGGCTTCCTCACCGGGCTCCGCGATTTCGTCGTCTCTGACATGGGCGGCACCACCACCGACGTCGCGGTGGTCGCCGGCGGCCGGCCGGTGATCAACGCCGACGGCGCGTTGATCGGCGGCTGGCGCACGATGGTCGAGGCGGTCGACGTGCGCACCTGCGGGCTCGGCGGCGACAGCGAGGTGGCGCTCGACCGAGACGCGCATCTTGCGGTCGGCCCGCGCAAGGCGATGCCGCTCAGCCTGCTCGCGGCGACCTATCCCGGCGTGATCGAGGAGCTGCGCGGGATCGCCGCGCTCGAGCGGCTGCCGGAGTACCCGACGCTGTTCGCTTTTCGCAATCCCGAGAGGCAGGCGCCTGCGCACCTGCCGCGGCATGAGCGCGCCGTTTGGGACGCCTTGGCGCCGCTGCCGCGCCACGCCGCGGCGATCGTGCGCAACGCCGCGGGGCGCGAAGCGCTGCGGCGCTTAGCGGATGCCGGCTTGGCGACGATCGCCGGCTTCACGCCGTCCGATGCGATGCACGTGCTCGGCCGGCAGAGCGGCTGGAGCCGCGAGGCGGGGGAATGCGGCGCGCGCATTCTCGCGACCGCGGAGCGCAATGCGCTCGGCGCGCGCCTGGCGGATACGCCGCTCGGGCTCTGCGAGCGCACCTTCGAACACGTGGTGCGCGCGAGCGCCCGCGTGCTGCTCGCGGCCGGACTCGCCCACGATCCGGGCCTCGAGGCGCACGGCGATCATTGGGGACTGCTCGGCGAGCGCCTCGTCGAGGAGGTCACGGCGGGGCGGCGCTTTTCCGGGCTGGTCGATGCGACGCTCGGCCTGCGCCAGCCGATCGTCGCGATCGGCGCGCCGGTCGGCGCGTACTACCCGGAAGTGGCGCGCAGGCTCGGCGCGCAGCTGCATATCCCCGAGCACGCCGCCGTCTGCAATGCGGTCGGCGCGGTCGCCGGGGTGGTCGCGCAGAGCGTCGACATCCTGGTCAACCAGCCGCTGTTCAACGTCTTTCGCGTCCACGATCCGCACGGCATCGTCGATTACCCGGACAGCGAACCGGCGCTCGCGCATGCGCGGCGCGCGGCGCAGGCGCTGGCGCTCGAGGCCGCGCGGCGCGCCGGCGCCGCCGACCCGCACGTCGAGACCAGCATCATGGAGAAGCTCGCGCACATCGAGACGGGCGGCGAGTATCTCGCCGAGGCCGTAGTGCGCGCCACGGCGACCGGCCGGCCGCTCGCGGGACACTCAGGCTGTGGTTGATCCTCCCATGGCATCCGACCCCCTGATGGCCGCCGCGGCGCCCGACCCGGCGAGCGTCCGGGACATGCGCCTGGATGCCTTGCGGGGCCTGTTCCTCGTCATCATGGCGGCGGTGCACGTGCCGACGCCCTTGTCGCATTGGCTGCACGAACCCTTAGGCTACGTGAGCGCGGCCGAAGGCTTCGTCTTCCTCGGCGCCTGCGTCGCGGGCTTCGCCTACGGCAAGGTGCGCCGCAAGAGCGGCAGCGCGAAAATGACGGAGAAGCTGCGCGCGCGCGCCGCCAAGATCTACTGGGTGCATTTGGGACTGGTGTATGCGGCGGTGCTGATCGCCTGGCCGCTCGCGAGCCGCCTCGAGCCGCTCGCCAACCAATTCCACACCTTCCTGCAGCACCCGGCGCAGAGCCTGCTGCTCATTCCTTCCTTGCTGCACCAGCCGCCGCTGTTCGATATCCTGCCGCTGTACGTCGTGTTTCTCGCGCTCAGCCCGTGGGCGCTAGAGCTCGCCGCGCGACACGGCTGGGGCCCCGTGCTCGGCGGCTCGGCACTCGTGTGGCTGATCGGCCAAACCCTGCCGCTCGCGCCGCTCGTCGCCGCCGCCTCGCGGCTGCTGCCGCTGCGTCTCGGCGCATTCAATCTGCTCGGCTGGCAGTTCCTGTGGCTCGCCGGCCTTGCGACCGGCGAGAGGCTGCTGCGCAAACCGCGGACGCTGCAAGGATACCGGCGCATGCTGATCTGGCCCGCGTTCGCCGTGGTCCTCGCCGGCCTGCTGTGCCGGCACCGCTACGGACTGCAGCCGGCGATGGTGCCGCACTTCGCTTTTTGGATCGACAAGTGGCGGCTCGGGCCGCTCAGGGTCCTGAATTCGGTCGCCTGGGCGTTGCTGTTCTGGAGCTGGAATCCGCGGCCGCCGCGCTGGCTGCTCGCGCCGACCGCGCTGCTCGGACGCCATTCGCTCGCGGTGTTCGCCTTCCACATTCCGCTCGCGATCGCCGCGACCACCGCGATCTACGTCGGCGGCTATTCGAAAGGCCTGCAAACGCTGATCGGCGTGGCGGTCATCGCGGCGATGTTCGCCTACGCGCTGCTCGTTGCGCGCATGACGAGGCCGCGCGTGAAGCTCCTCGCCGCTGCGCTCCTCGTGGGTATGGCAAGCCTCGCGCATGCGCCGATCGCGCGCGCCGGCGCGTCGAGCTGGCACACGCAGCTAAAATGGCAGCACCGCGTGGCGCGCATGACGGTCGCCGCCAATGGTGCTTATGTGCTGCATGCCGCCGACGGCGAGCGCAGCATCGGTGCGCAAACCTGGTCCACGCGCACCGCGAGTCCCCTGTTCGACGGTCTGTTCGCGATGGCGCAGTCGGATTTACGCAGGGATTCGGTGCCGAGGATCCGCGATGCCGCCTACGATCACGGCCACTCGATGGCCTGCGCCTGCTTCATCGCGGGCAAGCAGTGGCCGTTCGTGTGGACGCGCGACCTCGCCTATTCGACCGATCTCGCCCTGTGGCGCGTCGATCCGGCGCGCGCGCGCCGCTCGCTGCGGTTCAAGCTTTCCGCCGTGCGCGTAGCGGACGCGCCGCAGGGTCTGTACGCCGTGCAGGACACCGGTTCCGGCGGCAGCTGGCCGGTCAGCACCGATCGCGTGGCGTGGTTTCTCGGCGCGCGCCATCTGCTCGCCGATCCTGGCTTCGCGAAAGCGACCTATGGCGCGCTGCGCAGCACCCTTGCGCAAGATCGCGAGTACAGCTTCGATCCGGCCACGGGCCTGTATCGCGGCGAGACCTCGTTCCTCGACTGGCGCGAACAGAGCTACCCGGCATGGACGGCGAACGACGTGCGCTTCATTGCGCAGTCCTATGCGCTCTCCACCAACGTGCTGCACTACGAGGCGCTGCGGCTCGCCGCGCAGCTCTCCGCCACGCGCGGCGAGAGGTCGGCCTCGCGCGACGCCGAGCAGGCCGAGGCGCTAAAAGTGGCGATCAATCGCTGGTTCTGGAATCCGCGCACGCAGCTGTTCATGAGCTACTTGGGCGGCGGCGATCCGCCGCTGCCGGTCGATGCCCACGATCTGCTCGGCACCTCGCTCGTGATCATCAGCGGGGTGGCAACGGGCGAGCGGGCGCGGCGGGCGCTCGCGAATTATCCCACCTGGCCCGCCGGCAGCCCGGTGATTTGGCCCGAGCATGCCGACCAGCCGATCTACCATAATCGCGCGATCTGGCCGTTCGTCAGCGCCTATGCGCTGCTTGCGGCGCGCCGCGTGAACGATCCGGCGCGCATCGCCCACGAGCTGCGCTCGATCATGCGCGGCGCGGCGCAGAGCGGCTCCAATATGGAGAACTTTGCGCTGCAGTCGCTCTCCACCCATGTGCCGGGCAAACTCGGCGGGCCTGTGGTCGATTCGCGCCGGCAGCTCTGGTCGGTCGCCGGATATTTGAACATGGTCATCGAGGGCGTATTCGGCCTGACGGCGGACGGCCGGATCGAGCCCAAGCTGCCGGTCGCGCTGGTGCCGATGTTGTTCGGCGATCGCAGGTCGATCGCGCTGCGCACGCCGCGGCGGCGCATCACCCTGCGCCGCCCGGCCGCGCTCGACGGCAATCTGCTGGTTGCGAGCAGCGTGCGCACGCGGGGCGCGGTGACGCTCGTGCGGCTCGAGGCGATCACTGTGCCGGATCTGCCGCTGCGGGAAGATGCACCCGAGTTTGCGCCGCCGACGCCGCCCGCGCCGAGCGTGCGACGCGCCGGCGCGCGGCTGCAGGTGCGCAGCGCCGTGCGCGGCCTGCTGTACGTCAACGGTCGCCTGCACGGCGCCATCGACGGCGCGCTGGCGTTGCCGTGGACGCCTCTACGCCGCTGTTACCGCCTGACCCGGCAGGATGCTGCGGGCATGGAATCTCTGCCCAGCGCGGCGGTTTGCGCCGGCGATACCGCGGCGCTCGGCGGCTCCTGGCCGCGCGCGTGGAGCGCGCCGGATACCGGCACCTATGCGCTGCGCCTGGACTACGTCAACAGCCACGGGCCGATCAACACCGGCATCACCGCGGCGGTCAAGCGCATCCTGGTGCAATGCGCGGGTCGCTCCGCGCAGGCATTGGCGATCGTGATGCCGCAGAGCCGCGGCGCGGAGCGCTCGACGACGGCGAACTTCACCGCCAAGCGCGGCACGCGCTGCACATTCGCTATCAGGCAGGGCTTCAACATGAGTTTTCTCGCGACCGCGGCGCACTACACGGGAGGGCAGGGCGGGGCGGGGGGGCCGCTGAACGCGGCGGACATCGGCGCCCTGCTGATCTCACCCGTGAGCCTTGAGGCCGCGCACCCCTGAGCTGCGGGGTGTCGCCGCGGCCGCCCTAAAGCGGCACGGGCCGCGGGCAGAGGCAGCGCACGCGCGTGCCGCCGTTGCGGCGGCGCTCGATCCGCAGCGCAGCGCCGATCGCGCCGGCGCGGTGTTGCATGATCTGCAGCCCGAGGCTCGCGCTCTCGGAGGCAGTCTCCGGCAGGCGGGCGCCGTCGTCGACGATCGACAGGCTGACGAACAGGGGGTGCACGCGCAGCGTCAGCGTCGCCGTGCGGGCGCGGCCGTGCGCGCAGGCGTTCTCGATCGCCTCGCGCGCGATCAGGGTCAAATGCGTCGCCGTCGCCTCGTCCAGCGCGAGCGCGGCGCGCTCACCGAGCCTAAGGCGCACCTCGATGCCGCAATTGGTCCGCGCCCAGTCGCCGAGGGATTCGAGCGCCGCGGCCAGGCCGCCGCGCTCGGCAATCACCGGTGAGAGCTCGACGGTGATTTTGCGCGCGCTCTGGATCGCGTGATTGGCGATGCCGATGACCTCCTCGAGGCGCGCCAGCAGCTCGGGCGCCGCCGGCCGCAGCGCTTGCGAGAGGCCGCGCAGCAGCAGCGCGATGCCGGTCAGTTCCTGGCCGAGACCGTCATGCAGCTCGCCGCCGAGGCGCTGGCGTTCCAGACGGGCGATCTCGGTGAGCTCGCGCTCCCTGCGCTCGCGCTCCGCAAGGTCGTGCACCACGCAGAGGGTCTTGCGCTCGCCGTTCGGCTCGATCTCGGCCGGCAGGATTTCGGCGGCGAGCTGCGCACCGTCGGCGCGGCGCAGCAGCAGCGTGCCACCGGCGCCGCCGGCGCTCGCCTGCAGCAGGCCGAGCGCCTCAGTTCCGGCGAGCGCCGCCGCGTCGTTTCCCAGCATGCGGGCGAACGCCTGATTGGCGAATTCGATCCTTCCCGCGGCGTCGATCAGCAGCACGCCTTCGCGCATGCGCTCGAGAATCATCGCCGGCGTGCGCAGCGAGAGTTCCGCGCGCCCGCGCGCATCGACGCCGATGCGCGCGCCGGCCATCAGGCCGAACGCTCGAGGCCGGGCGGCCGGGCAGGCCGACGCTGCGCGCGCCCGCGGTTCACGGCGCCAAAGAGTGCGTGGGCGGCGGCGTGGATCGCGGCGCCGGCGCCGCCGCCCGCGTAGATGATTGCGCGCGCGGAGTTGATCAGCAGCCCGGCACCGCCGGCGTCGAGGCCGGCCGCAAGGGTCGCATCGAGATCGCCGCCCTGTGCGCCGATGCCCGGCACCAGGAACGGGATATCCGGGTGCGCCGCGCGCAGCTCGGCCATTTCACGGGGAAAGGTCGCGCCGACGACCAGCATCAGGTTGCGCCGCTCGTTCCAGGCGCCGGCCGCGCGCGCCGCGACGCGCCGGTACAGCGGCAGGCCGTCGACCAGCAGGTCCTGAAAGTCCCTGGCGCCGGGATTCGAGGTGCGGCAGAGCACCACCGCGCCGCGGTCGGGCCGCGCCAGGAAGGGGCGCACCGAGTCCTCGCCCATATAAGGGTTGACCGTGACGGCATCGGCGCCGTAGCGGTCGAACGCCTCGCTGGCATAGGCCGCGGCGCTATTGCCGATGTCGCTGCGCTTGGCATCGAGAATCACCAGCGCGCGCGGCGCGCGTTCGCGGACGTAGCGGATGCTGGCGATGAGCTCGCCTTCCGCGCCGGCGGCCGCATAGAAGGCGATCTGCGGCTTGTAGGCGGCGGCGAGCCCGCAGGTCGCATCGACGATGCGGCGGTTGAACGCGTACAGCGGTTCGCGCTCGCCCCGCAGGTCCGCGGGCAGCTTCGCCGGGTCCGGATCGAGGCCGACGCACAGCAGTCCCGCGCTCGCGATTTGCGCCTGCTGCAGCCGTTCTGCGAAGCTCGAGGGCATGCGCCATGATAACCAGATCCTGCGCGCAAGGGAGTATGCTGATGTGCCCGGGAGAGAAGCCACGTTGTCCAGTAAATCGCGAATCGGACCGCGCTTGGTCCTGCAGCCGCCGAGCCGCCGCACCGCGCGCCACACGAGCAGCTCGGCGCTGAAGCGCTTCTTTCAGATTGCCGATGCCTGGGAGCTGTCGCCGCTGCAGCAATGCCGCCTGCTGAAGATCCCCTCGCCGCAGGTGCTCGAGCGCTATCGGCTGGGCCAGGCGCCGCGCCTGTCCGCTACGCAACAGGAACGCGCCGCGCTGCTCGCCAACATTCAGCACTCCCTGCACTCCTTGAACCAGCAGCCGGCGCCCGCGGACCGTGCCTGGGCGTGGCTGCATGCGCCCCGCCGCGGGGCGCCGTTCGAAGGCGACAGCCCCCTGTATTTCATGCTGGAGAAAGGCCTGCCGGCCCTGCGCGAGGTGGCGCGGCTGCTGGTGCGCGAAAGCGAGCCGCGCTGACGCCGATCGCGCCCTGAAGATCCATAAATCTGGGATATAATAGGCGGCTGGGCCGTTGCGAGAGTGGCGGAATTGGTAGACGCGCTGGACTTAGAATCCAGTGGGGAAACCCGTGCGAGTTCGAGTCTCGCCTTTCGCACCACCGTCCGCATGGCCGGCAGCCGATCAACCGGAGAGGATTGACATGCAGGTTTCCGTCGAAAGCATCGGCACATTGGCGCGCCGCATGCAAGTGCAGGTGCCGGCCGAGCGCGTCACGCAGGAAGTCGCCCTGCGCCTGAAGAATTTGAGCCGCACCGCGCGCTTGAAAGGCTTCCGGCCCGGCAAGGCGCCGCTCACCGTGATCACGCGCCAGTTCGGCCCGCAGGTGCGCCGCGAAGTCATCGGCGAGCTGCTGCAATCGAGCTTCGTCGAGGCGGTCGCGCAACAGCAGCTGGCGCCGGCGGGCAGCCCGCGGATCGAGCCGCAAAGCCTCGACGAGGGCCAGGACCTCAAGTATGTCGCGACCTTCGAGGTGTTTCCCGAGATCGAGCTCAAGCCGGTCGAATCGCTGGAACTCGCGCGGCCGACTGCCGAGGTCGCCGACAGCGACGTCGACGCAATGCTCCTGCGGCTGCGCAAGCAACAGGCCAAATTCGAGCCGGCGGCGCGCGGCGCCGCCGCCGGCGATCGCGTCGCGATCGATTTCGACGGCACCATCGACGGCGCGCCATTCGCCGGCGGCAAGGGCGAAAACGTCGGCTTCGTCATCGGCGACGGCAAGATGCTCGCGCAGTTCGAGCAGGGGCTGCAGGGCGCGGCGGCGGGCGATGAGCGGTCGATCGAGGTCGAGTTTCCGGGCGACTACCGCGCCGCCGAACTCGCCGGCAAGCGCGCGGCCTTCAAGGTGCGGGTGCGCGGCGTCGAGGCGCCGGTGGTGCCGGCGCTTGACGAGGAATTCTGCAAGGCCTTCGGCGTCGCCGAGGGCGGCGTCGAGAAGCTGCGCGAGGAGGTTCTCGGCAACATGCGCCGCGAACTCGAACAGGCGCTGCGCGCCCGCGCGAAGGCGGCGGTGCTCGATGCCCTGCTGCAGGCCAATCCGATCGAAGTGCCGACGACGCTGATTGAATCGCAGGTGCGCGACATGCAGGTCGAGGCGATGCGCCGGGCCGGCATCAAGGACGTCGCGCAGGCGCCCGCGCCGCAGCCGTTCGTCGAACCGGCGCGCCGCCGCGCCGCGCTCGGCTTGGTTCTCGGCGAGATCATCAAGCGCGAGCGGCTCGCCGCCGACCCGAAACTGGTCGATCAGCGCCTCGAGGAGATGCTGGGCGGCTACGGCGAGGCGCAGGCGCTGAAGCGCTCTTACCGGCAAAACGCCGAGGCGATGCGCCAGATCGAGAATCTGGCGCTCGAGGATCAGGCGGTGGACTGGGTACTCGCGCATGCTAAGGTGCGCGAGGTCGGCTCGACGTTCAAGGAATTGATGAAATTCGACGGCTGACGCTCGAGCGGCCGCCGGTCTTATTGAAAAGCGGGCCGGCCGTCCTCATTGAACGAGCACTGGATCTGCCGCAATGCGGCTGAAAGGCGAATCATGACGACGCGTGCATTGAATCTGGTCCCGATGGTGGTCGAACAGACGGCGCGCGGCGAGCGTGCCTACGACATCTATTCGCGCCTTCTGAAAGAGCGCGTCGTCTTCATCGTCGGCCCGGTCGAGGACTACATGGCGAACCTGGTGGTCGCGCAGCTGCTGTTCCTGGAGTCGGAGAATCCCGACAAGGACGTCGCCTTGTACATCAATACGCCCGGCGGCTCGGTGAGCGCGGGCCTCGCGATCTACGATACGATGCAGTTCATCAAGCCGGATGTCAGCACGATTTGCGTCGGCCTGGCAGCCTCGATGGGTGCAGTGCTGCTCGCCGGCGGCGCGGCCGGCAAGCGCTATTCGCTGCCGAATTCGAAGATCATGATTCATCAGCCCTCGGCCGGCTTCCAAGGCCAGGCCTCGGACATCGACATCCACGCCCGCGACGTCCTGGAAACGCGCGAGCGCCTGAACGGCATTCTCGCCAAACACACCGGGCAGAGCATCGAACGGATCAAGCAGGACAGCGATCGGGACAACTTCATGAGCGCGGAAGTCGCCCGCGACTACGGTATGATCGATTCGCTGCTCGAGAAACGCGGCGAATTGCCGAATAAGGGCTGAGGCGCTTGCCGCGACCGCGGGGCGTTGCGCTGCGCGCGATCCGGACCTCGGTCACGGCACGGCCATTTGGCGCTTTGCGCCGGGGTTCCCGGGTGCTATATAGTCGAACCTGTAGCCGCAGCCGGCTTGCGACCAGCAACGAGAGCCGGCCGCGGCGGCCGGGCGCGGCCCACTCGAGGACAGCATGAGCGAAGATTCGCGCGGCAAACACGACGACGGCAAATTGCTGTATTGCTCCTTCTGCGGCAAGAGCCAGCACGAGGTGCGCAAGCTCATCGCCGGGCCCTCGGTATTCGTCTGCGACGAATGCGTCGAGCTTTGCAACGACATCATTCGCGAGGAGCTCGAGGAGCGCGCCGAGCGCACGCGCGACAAGCTGCCGAAGCCCCAGGAAATCAAGAAGGTCCTGGACGAGTACGTGATCGGCCAGGAGCGCGCCAAACGCGTCCTCTCGGTCGCCGTTTACAATCATTACAAGCGCCTGCAGACGCGCAGCGGCGAGGGCGTGCGCTCGCGCGACGAGGTCGAACTCGCGAAGAGCAACATCCTGCTGATCGGACCGACCGGCTCCGGCAAGACGCTGCTCGCCGAGACGCTCGCGCGCTTCCTGAACGTACCCTTCACGATCGCCGATGCGACGACGCTCACCGAGGCCGGCTACGTCGGCGAGGACGTCGAGAACATCATCCAGAAGCTGCTGCAGAAGTGCGACTACGACGTCGAGAAGGCGCAGACCGGCATCGTCTACATCGACGAGATCGACAAGATCTCGCGAAAGTCCGACAATCCGTCGATCACCCGCGACGTCTCCGGCGAAGGCGTGCAGCAGGCGCTCCTGAAGCTGATCGAGGGGACGATCGCCTCGGTGCCGCCGCAGGGCGGCCGCAAGCACCCGCAGCAGGAGTTCCTGCAGGTCGACACGACCAACATTCTGTTCATTTGCGGCGGCGCGTTCGCCGGGCTCGAAAAGATCATCATGAACCGCACGCACAAGAGCGGCATCGGCTTCATCGCCGAGGTGCGCGAACAAAATTCGCGGCCTCACGGCAACGACGTGTTCCACGACACCGAACCGGAGGATCTGATCAAGTACGGGCTGATCCCGGAGTTCGTCGGCCGCCTGCCGGTGGTGGCGACCCTGGAGGAGCTGGACGAAGAGGCGCTGATCTCGATCCTGCTGCAGCCGAAGAACGCGCTCACCAAGCAGTACCGCAAACTCTTCGACATGGAAGGCGTGGAACTCGACTTCCGCGATGATGCGCTGCGCTCGGTCGCCCGCAAGGCGATGCAGCGCAAGACCGGCGCCCGCGGCCTGCGCACCATTCTAGAGAACGTATTGCTCGACACGATGTACGAGCTGCCGTCGCTGCGCAACGTGCAAAAGGTCGTCATCGACGAGCTGGTCATCGAAGGCACGAACAAGCCTTACGTCGTGCACCGCACCGAGGAGACGCGGCTGGTGGCTCCGGTCGAGGAACAGCGGCGGCCGACCGGTTCCGACCACCTTTGAGCGGCCGCGCGGCGTTCCGCCCCCGGGGCGCGCCTTGAAAGCGGGCGACGGCGGCCGCATGTCGCGAGGACGGTCCAACTGTTGCGTGCGCCGAGCACGAAGGCGAGCCTGAACGTGAGCGACGATAAAACCCCCGATGGTCCGACGATGCTGCCGCCGCCCGGCGGCATGCCGGTGCTGCCGCTGCGCGACGTCGTCGTCTATCCGCACATGGTCATTCCGCTGTTCGTCGGCCGCGAGAAGTCGATCGTCGCGCTGGATGTAGCGATGAAGGCCGACAAGCGCATTCTGCTGGTCGCCCAAAAACAGGCCGACGTCGACGACCCGAAGGGCGTCGATCTGTACGCGGTCGGCACCATTGCGACGATCCTGCAGCTGCTGAAGCTGCCGGACGGCACCGTCAAGGTGCTGGTCGAAGGCGTCGAGCGGGCGGCGATCGAGAAGCTCGACGAGGGCGAGTTCTTTTCGGCGAAGGTCACGCCGATGCCGGAGATCGAGCGCTACGAAGAGCGCGAGATGGACGTGCTGACGCGCTCGGTGATCACCCAGTTCGAGCAATACGTCAAGCTCAACAAGAAGGTGCCCCCGGAAATCCTCACCTCGCTCGCCGGCATCGAGCAGGCGGGCCGGCTCGCCGACACGGTCGCCGCGCACATGTCCTTGAAGCTCTCCGAGAAGCAGAAAGTCCTGGAGATCCCCGACGTGCGCAAGCGCCTGGAGCACATGCTCGCCGTCATCGAGGGCGAGATGGACGTGCTGCAGATCGAGAAGCGCATCCGCGGCCGCGTCAAGCAGCAGATGGAGAAAAGCCAGCGCGAGTACTATTTGAACGAGCAGATGAAGGCCATTCAAAAGGAACTCGGCGATCTCGACGAGGCGCCGAACGAGATCGGCGAGCTCGAGAAGCGCATCAAGGCCGCCGGCATGCCGAAGGAGGTCCGCGACAAGGCCAATTCGGAAATGGCCAAGCTCAAGCTGATGTCGCCGATGTCGGCCGAGGCGACGGTGGTGCGAAATTACGTCGATTGGCTGGTCAAGTCGCCGTGGAAGAAGCGCAGCAAGGTGCACCTCGACATCGCCGCGGCCGAGAAAGTCCTGGAAGCCGACCACTACGGCCTGGAGAAGGTCAAAGAGCGCATCGTCGAGTACCTCGCCGTGCAGCAGCGGGTCAAGAACCTGCGCGGCCCGATCCTCTGTCTGGTCGGCCCGCCGGGCGTCGGCAAGACCTCCCTCGGGCAGAGCGTCGCGCGGGCGACGCACCGCAAATTCGTGCGCATGTCCTTGGGCGGGGTGCGCGACGAGGCGGAGATCCGCGGCCACCGCCGCACCTACATCGGCTCGATGCCGGGCAAGATCATCCAGAATCTCGCCAAATGCGGCGTGCGCAACCCCCTGTTCCTGCTCGACGAGGTCGACAAGATGTCGACGGATTTCCGCGGCGATCCGTCCTCGGCGCTGCTCGAGGTGCTGGATCCGGAGCAGAACAGCACCTTCAACGATCACTACCTGGAAGTCGATTTCGACCTCTCCGAGGTGATGTTCGTGTGCACGGCGAACAGCCTGAACATTCCCGCGCCGCTGCTCGATCGGATGGAAGTGATCCGCATCCCGGGCTACACCGAGGATGAGAAGAGCAACATCGCGCGCCGCTATCTGCTGCCGAAGCAGATCAAGCAGAACGGCTTGAAGCCGGGCGAGCTGCACGTCGCCGACGCGGCGATCCAGGACATGATCCGCTTCTATACGCGCGAGGCCGGCGTGCGCAACCTCGAGCGCGAGCTCTCGAAGATCGGCCGCAAGTCGGTCAAGCAGCTGCTGCTGCACCCGGCCGAAAAGTCCGTGTCCGTCGATTCCTCGAATCTCGACGTCTATCTCGGCGTGCGCCGCTTCCGCTACGGCAAGGCCGAGGAGAGCAACCGGGTCGGCCAGGTCACCGGCCTCGCCTGGACCGAAGTCGGCGGCGAGCTCCTGACGATCGAGGCGGCCGTGGTCGCGGGCAAAGGCAAGCTCACGCACACCGGCCAGTTGGGCGAGGTCATGCAGGAGTCGATCCAGGCGGCGATGACCGTGGTGCGCAGCCGTTCGACGATGCTCGGCCTGGAGGTGGACTTCTACCAGAAGGCGGACGTGCACATCCACGTGCCGGAGGGCGCGACGCCGAAGGACGGACCGAGCGCCGGCATCGGCATGTGCACCGCGCTGATCTCGGCGCTGACGAAGATCGCGGTGCGCTCGGACGTCGCGATGACCGGCGAGATCACGCTGCGCGGCGAGGTCCTGCCGATCGGCGGATTGAAGGAAAAGCTGCTCGCCGCGCACCGCGGCGGCATCACCACGGTGCTGATCCCCGATGATAACGTCAAGGATCTCGCGGAGATTCCCGAGAACATCAAGGAGAAGCTCGATATCCGTTCGGTCAAATGGATCGACGAGGTGCTGCAGGTGGCGCTGATGCACATGCCGGCTCCGCTCGCGGCGAAGCCGCCCGCCGAAATCGGCGACGTAAAGCGGCCGCGGCGGCCGCCGCGGCCGAAGAGCCAGGTACGCGCGCACTAGCCGGCGCCGGACGCGCAGGCCCTTAGGGCACGGGGCCGCCGGACGCGCGGGCCCGCCACAATGGACTAGCCAAGCTTCAGGTCCTCGCGTAGACTTTCGCGCCTCTTCCAGTGGGTGCTTAGCTCAGCTGGAAGAGCGTCGCCTTTACACGGCGAAGGTCGGGGGTTCGAGCCCCTCAGCACCCACCAACATGCGGAGTGGTAGTTCAGCTGGTTAGAATACCGGCCTGTCACGCCGGGGGTCGCGGGTTCGAGTCCCGTCCACTCCGCCATTTCAGCGATCTAGGAGTCCCCGCGCGTGCCTGTAAGGCCGCGCCGTGGGCGCCGACCCTCGCGGAAGATCGAGAGTACAAGGGCAATGCTGCAAAAAATTCACGACAGGCTCACGGGTTGGCTCGCCTATGTGGTGTTGGGCGCGGTCGCCGCGGTGTTCGTGCTGTGGGGCATCAATTGGACGCTCGGCACGCCAAATTATGCGGCGAAGGTCAACGGCCGCGAGATCCCGGTCAACGAGGTGCGCCAGGCCTATCAGCAGCAGCTCGCCAAGCTCGATCGCAGCGCCAACGGCAACGTCGATCAGGCGACGCGCAGCGCCCTGAAGAAGAAGGTCATCGAGAGCTTCGTCGACGACGAGGCCTTGATCAGCCGCCTGCAGGCGCAGGGCTACCGGGTCAGCGACGCCGAGGTGCTCGCCGCGGAATCGCAGATCCCGGCGTTTCAGGTGAACGGCAAATTCGACGAAGAGCACGCGGTCGCGCTGTTGAAGGCCGAGGGACGATCGATACCGCAAATCGAAAGCATGATCCGCCGCCAGGTGCAGCTTCAGCAGCTCGATGAGGCGATGCGCGGCTCGAGCTTCGCGACGCCGAGCGACGTCGACCGCATCGATGGGCTGCTCAACGAACAGCGCGAGATCGGCTGGCTGCAGGTGCCGGCCGCCGGCTACGCGGCGGCGGCGACGCCGAGCGCGGCCGACATCCAAGCCTATTACGATGCGCATAAAAGCGCGTACATGACGGCCGAGACCGTCGACCTGCATTACATCGAAATCAGCCTGGCGAAGCTCGCCGCGCAGGTGCCGGTGACCGATGCGCAGCTGCGCGCCTATTTCGAGGATCAAAAGAAAAAAAACCCGCAAGCCTACGTGCAGCCCGAGGAGCGGCGCGTCAGCCACATTCTGATCGCGGTGGCGAACCCCAAGGACGACGCGGCGGCCAAGGCCAAGGCGCAAGCGATCCTCAAGCGCGCCGAGGCCGGGGCGGACTTTGCTAAACTGGCGCAGAAATATTCGCAGGACCCGGGCTCGGCGAAGCAGGGCGGCGATCTCGGCTGGGGGGAGCGCACGATCTGGGTGGCGCCGTTCTCCGCCGCGGCGTTCAGCATGAAGGTCGGCGAGATACGCGGGCCCGTGAAGACGCAGTTCGGCTATCACATCATCAAGCTCGTCGGCATCCGCCCGGCGAGCGTCAAGACCTTCGAGCAGAGCAAGAGCGACTTGCAGGCGGCGTACCGGCAAAGCGAGGCCGAGCGGCGCTTCAACGACCTGCAGGACAAGCTCGCGGACGCCGCCCTGCAGAATCCGACCGACATCGACGCCACCGCCCGCAAGGCGGGGCTTGCCGTGCAGGAGATCGCCAACTTCAGCCGCAGCGGCGGCGGCGGCGCGCTCGGCAGTTCCAAGGCCGTCATCGACGCGGCGTTCAGCGGCGATGCGCTCGACGGCAATTTGAGTTCGATCATCGCGGTGAACAAGGGCGACGGCATCGTACTGCGCTCCACCGATCACAAGTTGCCGCAGCAAAAGCCGCTCGCCGAGGTGCAGGCCGACGTCATCGGCGCGTGGAAGAAGCAGCGCGGCAACGAGCTTGCGCTCGCCGCCGCCAAGGACTGCGCGCGCAAGCTTCAGGGCGGCGCGGATTGGCAGAGCGTCGCCAAGAGTCTGAAGCTGACGGCGGAATTGCCGCGCTTCGTCGGCCGTTCGGACCCGTCGGTGCCGGTCACGATCCGCCGCATCGCCTTCGAGTCGCCGCATCCCGCCGGCAAGCCGCTCTACCGGGCGGTCGCGCTCGGCGACGGCTATGCGGCGGTCTTTGGCCTGTCGGCGGTGCGCCAGAATCCACAGGCGGGCGGCGCCGACAAACCCATGCTGGCCCGGGAATTGGCGATGCAGTACGCCGCCGCCGAGTCGCAAAGCTACGCGGCCGCGGCGCGCGCCGACGCCAAAGTCGTCGTCAATCCCAAAGCCATCGACTGATTGGCGCAGTTCGCGCACCAGTTCTCGGCTTGGTACTTAGCCTCGCTCGGCCATGGCGGCTATTGGCTGATCGCCGCGCTGATGGCCGTGGAGAGCACCCTCGTGCCTATTCCAAGCGAGGTGATCATTCCGCCGGCCGCCTATCTTGCGCATACGCAGGGACATCTGTCGGTCGTCGGCGTCGTCGCCGCCGGCACCGCCGGCTGCTGGGTCGGCGCGGCGACGATGTACGGCGTCGCCCGCGCCTTAGGGCGCCCGTTCCTGATGCACTTCGGGCCCTACGTCGGCATCGCCAAGGCGAAGATCGAACTCGCCGAACGCTGGGCGGCGCATTACGGCTGGGCGGGTGTGTTCTTCTCGCGCCTATTGCCGGTCATACGCCACTTGATCGGCATACCGGCGGGCATCGTACGCCTCGATTTTCGCTGGTATGGCGCGGCGACGCTGGCGGGCTCGTTGCTTTGGTGCTCGGTGCTCGCCTGGCTCGGCGTCGTCGTCGGCCGCAACTCCGCGCTGCTGATCGGCTCGATCCACCGCGTGACGCTCTTGGCGAGCGCCGTCATGGTCGTGCTGTCGGCGCTCTATTATTGGTTCGTTCACCGGCCGACGCGCCGCGTGCCGGGGAGCCGCAAACCTTAGGTCACCGGACGGATCGAGGTCGAGGCCGGCGGCGCCGAAGGCAGCGGAAACTTGTTGAACATGGCGGCGGCCGCGGCAGTGATCGCGGTCTCGGCATCCGCACCGGTGAGCTCGGTGACGTTGCGATTGACCGAGGCGTGCCAGATCGCCTGGCGCGTCTTCGCATCGAACAGATCGATCGAAATGCGCCCTTCGTCGCGCACAGTCGGCCAGTCATAGCCGAAGTCGCCGTAGCCGCGCCGCCCCCATCCGCCCCAACCGTATCCGAAGCCCAAGCCGAGGCCGGCGTACTGGTCGGCGACGATGTGCGAGCCGATCGCGTAGCCGACGACGCAATCGGCGCTGTGCGCATCATCCGCCAAACGGATGCCGCGCGCGGCGAGATTGGATTGAATCGCGATCCGCAGCCGGTCGGCATTCAAGGGATTGCCGCCGGCGGCCCGCGCACGGGCGGCGTATTGTTCATGCGCCCAGGCGTAGGTGTGGCAGACGGCGACGCTCGCGTTCGGATTGACATCCGTGGTCACGGGCATCGACGAGCAGGCGGCGAGCGCGGCGAGCGCGGCGCCGGCGGCAGAGGCGAAAAGCACTTTTTTCACAGGCATTGTCGCAGCCCCCGGAAAGCGCCCTGGCGGCGCAACTTACAGTCGATATTACCCGAAATATTGGAGTGCGGAACGCGCACGAAAGTTGCATCGGCCGCGCGGCCCGGCGCGCCCCGGCGCGGCCCGGCGCGCCCCGGCGGAGCCCCTCAAGGCTCGCCCGCTTCCTCCGGAAAGCTCATGCCGACCGTGCCGTAGCCGCCGTCGACGTAGAGAATCTCGCCGGTGACGCCGGCGGCCAGATCCGAACAGAGGAAGGCGGCGGCGTTGCCGACGTCGTCGATCGTCACGTTGCGGCGCAGCGGCGCGGCCGCGGCGACCGCATTTTGCATCTTGCGCATCCCCGGAATGCCGGCCGCCGACAGCGTCTTGATGGGCCCGGCGGAAATGCCGTTGACGCGCACTCCTTGCGGGCCGAGATCGGCGGCGAGGAAGCGCACGTTCGCCTCCAGGCTGGCCTTGGCAAGACCCATGACGTTGTAGTTCGGCACCGAACGCACGGCGCCCAAATAACTCAAGGTGACGATCGCGCCCGCGCGCTGCTGCATGAACGGCAGCGACTCGCGCGCGAGCGCGGTCAGGCTGTAGCTCGAGATATCGTGCGCCATGCGAAAGCCCTCGCGCGTCGTCGCATCGACGAAGCGCCCCGTCAGCGCTTCGCGCGGCGCAAAGGCGACCGCGTGCACCAGAATATCGAAATGCGACCAGTGCGTGCGCAAATGACCGAAGCCGCGGGCGATGTCCTCATCGACGGCCACGTCCATCGGCATCGTGATCTCGGAGCCCAGCTGCTTGGCGAGCGGCACGACGCGGTCGGTCATGCGCTCTATGTGGGAGAACGCGAGCTCGGCGCCTTCGCGATGCATCGCCTTGGCGATCCCCCAGGCGATCGAGCGGTCCGTGGCGAGGCCGACGATCAGGGCCCGCTTGGCCGACAAAAAGCCCATCGTGCGGCCTTAACCTTCCTGGCGGTTGCGGTCGACGTACAGCACGAGGCGCTCGCCGACGCGAATCAGATGGCGCCGGTTCAAGCCGTTCCAATGCTTCACCTGGCCGATCGTCACCTGGAACTGGCGGGCGATGCCGTAGACGGTGTCGCCCCTGCGCACCCGATACAGCAGGCGGCGGCCGGCGCCGGCGCGCTCGCCGAGATAGCGCCGTTCACTCACATGCATGATCAGCAGGCGCTGGCCGGCGACGATCCTGTCGGCGGGACCGAGATGGTTCAGGCGCGCGAGCACTGCGATCGCCACGCGGTGGCGGCGCGCGATCGCGCTCAAGGTCTCGCCGCGGCGCACGCGATAGACGATGTGGCGGCGGTAGAGCTTGCCGCGCACGATCTCAGGCCGGTCGAAGCGCGCCGCCGCGACCAGCACGTTCTCAGGCAGGTCGGCGCTCGCCTGCGGGATGCGCAGAACCTCGCCGGGCCGCAGGCGCCTCGCCCGCAGGCCGTTCAGCTTGGCGATCACCGCGACCGAGGTGTCGTAGCGGCGCGCGAGCAGCGCCAGCGTTTCGCGGCGCGTGACCGTGTGCGCGAGATACTGCACCCGGTCCGCGGGGGCGAGCGTCTTGAAGTTCGCCTCGAACGCATCGGCATCGTCGATCGGCACCAGCAGGCGGTTCGGGCCGTCAGGATCGGTCGCCCATCGGTTGAAACCCGGATTGAGCGCGGCGAGCTCAACGTAGCTCGTGCCGGCCAGTTTCGCGGCGACCTTCAGATCGATTTGCGAGTCGATCTTGATGACGGCGAAATACGGTTCATTCGGGATCGGTGCGAATTCCAAGCCGTAGCGCTCGGGATCCGCGATCAGCCGCTTCAGGGCGAGGAGCTTCGGCACGTAGGCGCGCGTCTCGGCCGGCAGCTGCAAATGCCAGAAATCGGTCGGCCGGCCGGCGGCCTTGTTCTCGTCGATCGCGCGCTGCACGGTGACCTCGCCGACGTTGTAGGCGGCGATCGCGAGCAGCCAATCGCCGAATTGATCGTGCAGCGCCTGCAGATAATCGAGCGCGGCGCGCGTCGATTGGATGACATCGCGCCGGCCGTCGAACCACCAATTCTGCTTCAGGCCGAAGCGCGTGCCGGTCGCGGGGATGAATTGCCACAGGCCGGCCGCGCGGCTGCGCGAATAGGCGAACGGCCGGTAGGCGCTCTCGACGATCGGCAGCAGCGCGAATTCCATCGGCATGCCGCGCGCCTCGACCTCGGTGACGATGTGGTACAAATACAGCTGGGCGCGCTGAAAGGTGCGCTCCAGATACTCCGGATTGCGGACGAACCACTGCAGCTGTTCGTCGATCGCCGGCTCCTGCACTTCCTGGAGCGCAAAGCCGGCGCGCATCCGATCAAAGAGGTCGTCGTAGTCCTCGGAGGCCTGGTCGCGCCATTCGCCCGGCAAGGCCACGGTCGGCGCCGTACCGAGCGGGCCGCCGCCGATGTCGTTCTGTGGCGAGCTCATCGTCAGGGCCGCCGGCACGACGCTGCGCACGGCCGTGGCGGGCACTGTTGGGCGCTCTGCGCAGGCGGTGACGCCGAGCAGCAGGGCGGCGAGCGCGAGGCGGCGCAGGGCGACGGATGCCGTCACCGGAAACCGTCCTTCCAGCGGCGCAGCTGCGCAAACACTTGGGCGGATTCCTCGAGCCGCCGTCCCGCATGCGCTTCGGCGGCGCTTCGCACCGCCGGCCGGCCGCAGCGCAGGAACGGGTTGACGCGATGCTCCAGCGCAATCGTCGACGGCAGGGAGGGCGAGCCTTGCGCCCGCAGCGCCGCGACCGTGGCAGCGTATTGGCGCGCAGCCTCGTTATCCGGCTCCACGCAGAGCGAAAAGCGCAGATTGGCGGCCGTATACTCGTGGCCGCAATACACGCGGGTGTCGGCCGGCAGGCCGCCGAGGCGGGTCAACGAGGCGTTCATTTGCTCTGCAGTCCCCTCGAAAAGCCGGCCGCAGCCGGCGCTGAACAAGGTGTCGCCACAAAATAGCGCACCATGACCGACAAAAGCTAGGTGACTTAATGTATGCCCCGGCACATGCAGTGTCTCGAACGCAAGTCCCAAGTTTGCGAATTCAAGCCGCTCGCCATCGCCGAGCCTCCGGGTCAGATGCGCAATACGCGCATCATCCGGCCCCACCACGGGCACATCGTAGGCGCCCCGCAGGCCCTCGACCCCGCCGATGTGGTCGGGGTGGTGGTGAGTCAGTAAAATCGCGGCAAGGCTTTCCCCGTGGGCGTCGAGGTACGCCCGCACCGGCGCGGCATCGCCGGGGTCGACGGCGAGCATTTGCCGCGGCGCGCGCGGGGCCTCGATCAGCCAGATATAGTTGTCGGTAAACGCCCGAACTGGCTGCACGCGAATGCCGATTTCGTCGTTTGACATTTTGCAGCGTATTTAACCTGTAACATTCGAACTATTCTAGCTTTCTTGAGAAAGAGGTCGCTCTTTGGAACCGAAACGCCGCGCATCGGCCCGCTGGCTCGAAAGCCCGCTCGGCGCCCGCGTACTCGCCGAGGAGACGGCGCTCGCGCGCCTGGCGCTCGACGATGTCTTCGGCTTCGAGCTGTTGCAGGTGGGCGGCTGGGGCCGCGATCGGCCGCTGCTCGCGGCCGCGCGCACCCAACACACCACGGTCGTCTGCCCGCAAGCGGGCGCCGGCAGCACTCTTTGCGCGGCGCTCGACTCGCTGCCGCTGCGTTCCGACAGCATCGACGCGATCCTCCTGCCGCACACGCTCGAACTGGTCGACGACCCGTACGCCGTGCTGCGCGAGGCCGAACGCGTGCTCTGCGCCGGGGGCTGCCTGTTGATCTGCGGCTTCAATCCCTGGAGCGGTTGGGGCTTGCGGCGCATGTTCGGCCGTGCTCTGCGCCGCGCGCCGTTCCCGCCGGGGACGCGGCGCCTATTGTCCGAGCGGCGGCTCTGCGACTGGGTCGCGCTGCTGGGCCTCGATATCGACCGCGTCTACGGCTATCTCGGCCCTCTGCCGGTCGCCGGCGCGGTGCGCCCGGGGCGCGAGCCTCACGCGGTGCAGCGCAACGCCTTCGGCGCCGGCGCTTATTGGCTGAAGGCGCGTAAACGGGTGCAGACCCTGACTTTGCTCAGGCCGCGGCGGCGTGTGCGCCAGCGCTTGCTGGTCGGCGCGCCGGAGGCGACGCGCACAGTGGGTCATGACCGGCGTTGAGATCTATACCGACGGCGCCTGTCGCGGCAATCCGGGTCCCGGCGGCTGGGCCGCGCTCTTGATCGCAGGCGGCAAGCGCAAGGAAGTCTCGGGCGCCGAAGCGCAGACGACCAACAATCGCATGGAACTCACGGCGGCGATCGAGGGGCTCGCCGCGCTGAAGCGCCGCTCGGCGGTACGCGTGTACACGGACTCGAAATACGTTCTGCAGGGCATCACCTTGTGGCTGCCGGCCTGGAAGGCGCGCGGCTGGCGCACGGCCGGACGCGCCGCCGTCAAGAACCAGGATCTTTGGGAGCTGCTTGAAATGGTCGCGCGGACGCAGGACATCGATTGGCGCTGGGTCAAAGGCCATGCCGGCAGCGCGGGCAACGAGCGCGTCGACCGGCTCGCGAACCTCGCGATCGACCGGCTGCTCGCGGCGACGGCCCGATGATGCGCCAGGTCGTGCTGGATACAGAAACGACCGGCCTCGAGGTCGGCCAGGATCACCGCATCATCGAAATCGGCTGCGTCGAAATCGTCAACCGGCGCATCACCGGCAAGCTGTTCCAGCGCTATCTCGATCCGGAGCGCGACATCGACGAGGGTGCGCAGGCGGTGCACGGCCTGTCGCGCGAACAGCTGCGCCACGAGAAGAAATTCACCGAGATCCTGCCCGAGTTGCGCGCCTTCATCGACGGCGCCGAGCTCATCATCCACAACGCCGCGTTCGACGTCGCCTTCCTCGACGCGGAATTCGCGCGCGCCGGCAGCGGCGCGCCGCGGGTCGAGCAGATCTGCCGCGTGCTCGATACCTTGAGCCTCGCGCGGCGCATGCATCCCGGGCAGCGCAACAGCCTCGATGCGCTCTGCAAACGCTACGCGGTCGACAATTCGCACCGCGATTTGCACGGCGCGCTGCTCGATGCGCGCATCCTCGCCGAGGTATATCTGGCGATGACCGGCGGCCAGGCGCATTTGACGCTCGGCGTACGGGCGGGCGATGAGCGCGCCGACGGCGCGGCGACGGACGCAACGGCCGCCGGCCACGCGCCGCGGCGCATCGCCGTGGTGCACGCCGATGCCGCCGAACTCGCGGCGCACGAGCACATCCTTGAGCTTCTCGACAAGGCGTCGAATGGCGCGACCGTGTGGCGCAAGACATGAAGATCCCGGTCACCGGCTACCGGCCGCGCACGACGCTCGAAGTGGGTGTGCGGCGATTCGTCGAATGGTATCTTCAGCACTACCAGGCGCAGGCCGCCGCAGGCTAAAGAGGCAAGCGATGACCGATCTGCATTCCTCGCTGCCCTCCTGGCGGGCGCTCGCCCTACACGCGCGCCGCATGCAGGGCGCGCATCTGCGCGACCTGGCCGCCGCCGACCCCGAGCGATTTCAGCATTTTCACGTCGAGTACGCCGACTGGCTGCTCGATCTGTCGCGGCAGCGGATCGTGCCGGAGACGCTTAGCCTGCTCGCCGAGCTTGCGCGGCAGGTCGAATTGCCGGCGCGCATCGCGGCGATGTTCCGCGGCGACCCGATCAACAGCACCGAGGGGCGCGCCGTGCTGCACACCGCGTTGCGCTCGACGTTCGCGGGCTCGCCCGCGATCCAGAGCGAGGTGCTGTCGGCGCGCGCGCAGTTGACGCGATTCGTCGCCGCGGTGCGCGGCGGCGCCGAGCGCGGCGCCACGGGGCGCGCATTCCGGCATGCCGTCAACATCGGCATCGGCGGCTCGGATCTCGGGCCGCTGCTGGTGAGCGAGGCGCTGCGGCACGAATGGAGCGGCGGGATCACGCCGCACTTCGTATCGAACGTCGACCGCACCCAGCTCCTCGACTTGATGCGCGTGCTGGACCCGGCCGAGACCCTCGTCATCGTCTGTTCGAAGACGTTCACGACCCTGGAGACGCAGGCGAACGCGCACGCGGCGCGCGATTGGATCACGGGCGCGCTCGGCGC
>Ga0307373_10003485_pt1 | contig 27396 bp, 27 predicted proteins | sample OX2MG_FD_202534 | JGI IMG/M metagenome (GOLD analysis project Ga0307373, IMG submission 202534) | Soil microbial communities from Risofladan, Vaasa, Finland - OX-2 | ecosystem: Environmental > Terrestrial > Soil > Coastal area > Acid sulfate soil | place: Finland: Risofladan, Vaasa | collected... | reverse complement strand
TTCCAAGCTCGTCATGCCGGTTCGATCCCGGTCGCCCGCTCCAGGCAGAGGGGTTCGATGCCACCTTCACCTCGGTCTCAGGGCCACTTTGGGGCCACCGCTCGCGGGGCGGTTTATGACCGGAGTGAACGAGCTCGAGTCAGAGGATCTGCCGGCCAGACGGCGTGCTTGTCATCCCCGCAGCCGCACTCGGGCCATGAGCAGCTGTCCGCGCCGTGCGGGACACGGCATCGACCTTGCGCGGCGTGCTTCGCGGCCCTTCTCGAACCATGCTCCAAGCAGCCCTGGAATCCGGAGGAGCCAAACTCGCGCGGGATACTCTGCCCCGGCCACCTACTCCCGGCGGAAATACAACCCCCACGTGCCGAGTGAAAGCGGAGACGATGAGCGTCGCGACAGTTAAGCCGTTCGCGCGCGTCTCCCGGCAGCGGGCGGCCCGGCACCGGATCACAGCTCGAGACCTATGGATCGCCGGGATCTTCGCAGCGGCGGCGCTTTTTTACGTCTGGACGATCGCTTCAAGCGGTGCTCGTACGCAGTTCGGCGGCGACCCCGTCGATTACTACGCCGCCCTGACTACCGGCTTCCTTCACGGGCATCTCAGCATCCCCATGCTCCCGCCAAAGGCCTTGCTGGCGACACCGGACCCGTACTCACCGGTCTACAACGCGCCGTGGCGCTCCCAGATCGAGGACCTCGCGCTCTACCACGGGCACTTCTACCTCGACTGGGGCCCGACACCGGTGGTCACCTTGTACCTTCCTTGGCGGTTGCTCGGACTCGGCTCGATGACGGAGTCGTGGGCACTCGGGATCTACTCGGTGGTCGGACTGGGGTTCTGCCTCCTCCTCTACCGGTCCCTCGTGGCGACATATGCGCCGCGGGCCCGCACCTCACGCATCGCGCTCGGGGCCGTGGCACTCGCCCTCAGCAACGTGGTGCCATTCATTGACCGCACACCCGACATCTACGAGCTCGCTGTCGGCTGCGGCTACTGCTTCCTCATGATCGGGTTTTACCTGCTCGCCTCGGGCGGGCTCGGCGGAAGACACTCCTTCCCGCGCCTTGCCCTCGGAAGCCTGAGTCTCGGCCTCGCCGCGGGGGCACGGTGGGATCTGCTTCTCGCCGTGCTGCTCCTCGGCCCACTGTTCTTGTGGCTCGTTCGGCGCGAGCGTCCGGCTGGAGTGGCGCCGTTTGCAAAGCTCGCGGCCGTCGTCCTTGGTCCTGGGGCGTTCGTCGTCCTCGTGCTCCTTGCCTACAACTACGCCCGATTCGGACGGCTACTCGAGGTCGGCACCACCTACCAGCTCGCAGGTCATGACCCGGCGACGACCCCGTATTACCTCATCGGGTACCTCGCGCCAAGTTCCTTCTACTACCTCCTCGCGCCCGTTCGCTGGACTCTCGCCTTCCCCTTCGTGGTGCTTCCGCCGCCGCCGAACTACCCCGGTGGTGTGCCCCCGTCGTACTACCCCGAGAGTATTGGGGGCATCCTCAGCACGACGCCCCTCCTCCTGACCCTCTTCGTCGCGCCGATCGTCACTCGACGCCGGCTTCCGCGGGAGTGGCAGTGGATCACCGTGGCGCTCGTCGCCGACGCGTTGGTGATCGTCGGGCTGCTCGCCATCGGCATTCCGGGCGGGTCGATGCGATACGAGGTCGACTTCGCCCCGCTGCTCCTCTTTCCCGCGATCGTCGCCTGGCTGGTCTGGGAGCCGCAGCGGCGGTTCCTGCGCCGAGCGGCTGGGTTCACCGGTGCGGTGCTCGTGCTCTACGGCGCGATCGTCGGCCTCGGAATCTCGATCACCGGGTATCGCTCGCAGATCTTCCACACTGATGCGGGCCAGGTGTCAGCACTCCAGCAGATCACCGATCCGATCCCCAACCTCGTCACGCGCGTGCTGGGGCATCCGGTGCTCGACTCGATCAGCGCGAGCCATCTCGTCCTCGCACCGACCTACCGCAGCCTCGGTATCGGCCACGTGGTGTACGCGGAGTTCGGTTCCGAGCCGCTGGTCATGAGCGCTCGCAGCCCCGATAACGGCACATGGACGCTGTCGATCGCACTGCAGTTTATCGGCGCGGTTCCGCCCCACTCCAGCGTGCATATCGCGGTCACCGACAGCGCCGGCACTCACGTCTACAACTACACCGGCTTTCTGTCATACGACTTCCCAGTTGCGCTCAGACAGGGAAGAAACGGTCTCACGATACGGGGATGGGGGACGGCACCGGGACTTCGTCATGCCGCGCTTGTCCTCCAATGCTCAGACATCACGCTTGGTGCACCGGAGATTTCTCCGACCGTGAACACGAACCCGGGTTCGTCGGGGGGTTAGTCGGAGTCGTTCCGTCCGCCCGTGCTGAGCCAGGCGGACGGATGCCGCCCTCTCGGTCGGACAGGTAGTCACCGAGGACCGTTCGCCGCGGCGGGCGCAAGAGCGGCTCCCCGGACTCTCGGCAAGCTCGGGGAAGAGGCGAACTATGCGGATGCGCGGGAAGCGCGCCGAAGATCTCTATCGGCGGCGGCGCTCATCCTCCTGCGGGCGGTTCGGCGGAGGGCCTCGACGACCTGATCGACCGGATGCCGGAGTGTGGCTGCCGCACTGAGCCCCGCAGCGGCACGGACTTGCTCCCATGGACAGGCTGCAGAGGGGCGGCAGCAGGCCGGGCAGCACCATCGGCTCGCCGCCGCCGGCATGAGCTCGTCCGCGAGCTCGAAACTTTGGACGCGTCGTGGCCGCGACTCGGGCGAAAGGCGCCGATCCTGCGCGGTGAAGGCCGGACGACCAGTTCACGCCGGAGCAGGGATTTCCCGATCAGCGAATTTTGCCGCTCGCACTCCAGCGGAGGCACGCCTGAAGGGTGGGGCGACACGTCGCTCAGTTAGCATCTGCCGGTGAAGGTACGGCCCGCCGCGCAGTACGTCCCGCATTCCTCCGCTCACCCGCGGGCCGGGGAAATGCTGCGAACACTTCGGCCGCGCCAGTGGCCGAAGAACCTGCTCGTCGCCGCGGCCCCGGCCGCCGCGGGCGGCCTCACGTCATGGTCGGTCGCGTGGCGCACCGCCGTTGCGACGTTGGCCTTCACCGCCGTGGCCTCGGCGATGTACCTCGTGAACGACACGATCGACGCCCCGAGCGACCGTCTCCACCCCGTCAAAAAGGGGCGCCCGATCGCGTCCGGCGCGGTGTCGGGACGGACGGCGATCGCCGCGGCGGCCGCCCTTCTCGCCCTCGGCCTCGCGGTCGGGGCACTCACCGGCTGGAGCCTCGCGATCGTCCTCCTCGCGTACGCGGCGACGACCGGCGCCTACAGCCTCGGCCTGAAGCGGGTGCCGGTTCTCGAGATGGCCCTCGTCGCCTCCGGCTTCGTGCTGCGCGCCATCGCTGGCGGAGCCGCCTGCCGGATCGCGATCTCGCCCTGGTTCCTCGTCGTCACCTCGGGCGCGGCGTTCCTCATCGTGGCCGGCAAGCGCCAGGGCGAGGTCGCCGCGATGAAAGAGGCCGCACCCCTCCACCGACCGGTGCTCGCCGCCTACCCGCCCGGCTTCCTGTTCGCCGCACGCCTCCTCGCGAGCGCGGTCACGACGACCGCGTACTGCCTGTGGGTCTTCGAGCGAGCCAGCCACGTGGGCAACGCGCACACGCTTCTGTGGTTCGAGCTCTCGATCATCCCGTTCGTCCTCGGCCTGCTCGCCGTCGAACGGGGCGTGCAGCGCCATCCGGGAGTGGCGCCGGAGGAGCTCGCGCTGCGCGACCGCGCGCTACAGGCGGCCGGGGTCGGCTGGCTCGCACTGATTGTCGTCGGCATCTATGGCTGATCGGACGACGAGGGGCGTAGCGGGGAGCTGGCTCGTGCGGCGATGAGACGGACCTCCTACGGGCAGGCGAGCGCGCTCTCCCCCGTCGACCGCCTCGGTGTCGCGCTCTCGGCACGGCGGGTGCGCCGGTCGGTCGGCGCGCTCGCCGGGCGGCGCGTCGCCGACTTCGGCTGCGGCTTCGAGGCGCGCATCGCCTGCTCGCTCCGCGACGGCGTCGCGTCGCTGACGCTCATCGACGTCGCGCTGTCAGCCGAGCTGCAGGCGCTCGACGGTGTGCGGACAATCGAGGGCGCCCTCCCCGGCGCGGCGAGGGCGCTCGGCGACGCGAGCATCGACGTCGTGCTGTGCACCTCGGTGATCGAGCACCTCGACGAGCCGCTCGCCGCGCTCACCGAGATCCGGAGGGTGCTCGCGCCCGGTGGCGTGGCCTTCGTCAACGTCCCCAGCTGGTTCGGAAAGCGCCTCCTCGAGTTCTCCGCCTTCCGCCTCGGCCTCTCGCCGCGCGAGGAGATGGACGACCACCGCACCTACTACGACCCTCGTGACCTGTGGCCGCTGCTCGTGCGCGCCGGTTTCCGGCCGCATGCGATCACCTGCCGCCGCTACAAGTTCGCGATGAACACCTTCGCCGTCTGCAGGGTCGACGCCGACGGCGCGGCGGTGGCCAGTTGAGCCTCCCGGTGCAGGGCAACGAGCCGAGCGCGCGCCTCGCCGCAGAGGTGCTCCCCGCCTCGCAGCCGGAGCTGCTCTTGCCCGAGCACGACGAGGCCGATCCCCTCGTCTCGCTCGTCGTCCCGGCGCTCGACGAGCAGCTGAACATCACCGAGTTCGTCGGCTGGTGCCACGAGGGACTGAAGGCCGCGGGCGTCGCTGGCGAGGTGCTGATCGTCGACAGCTCCTCGGACGACACCGCCGCGCTCGCGCGCGCCGCGGGGGCGAGGGTGCTGCGGGTCCCGAGGCGGGGCCTCGGCCGCGCCTACATCGACGCGCTGGCCTTCGTGCGCGGCTCGTTCGTGATCATGGGCGACGCCGACTGCACCTACGACTTCCGCCAGCTCTCCCCCTTCATCGCCGCCTACCGCGAGGGCGCGCAGTTCGTCATGGGCTCGCGCTTCGCGGGCTCGATCGAGGCGGGCGCGATGCCACCGCTCCACCGCTACCTCGGGACCCCGATCACCACCTGGATCCTCAACCGCCTCTACGGCAGCCGCTTCAGCGACATCCACTGCGGGATGCGCGGCATCACCCGCGACGCGCTGGCGGCGATGGGCCTCACCTCCCAGTCCTGGGAGTACGCGTCGGAGATGGTGCTGAAGTCGATCCGCATGGGGCTACGGACCGAGGAGGTCCCCGTCTCGTTCTACAAGGACCGCAACGGGCGACTCTCGCACCACAAGCGCTCCGGCTGGACCTCGCCCTTCAAGGCGGCCTGGATCAACCTGCGGACGATGTTCATCTACAACGGCGAGTACTTCGCGCTGCGCCCCGGCGTCGCGCTCTTCGCCCTCGGGCTGCTGCTCGTGCTGCCGCTCAGCGCGGGGCCGATCCGGATCGGGGCCGTGACCTTCAACCTGTTCACGATGCTGTTCGGTGTCGCGCTCGCGATCCTCGGCCTGAACAGCTTCTTCTTCGGCTGCTTCGCACAGATCTTCTGCGACTACACCGGCGAGGCGCGGGCGCGCTGGCTGCGGGTCTTCCGTTACACGAGGGCGACGATGCTGAGCGCGGCGACCTTCCTCGCGGGGCTCGGCTGCTGCGTGCCGCTCGTCGTCAGCTTCCTCGAGCGTCACTTCTCGTTGCCGCCCGCGACGGGAGTCGTCGACCATCTCGGGATCCTCGGGATCCTCTTCCTCACGGCCGGCTTCTCGACCTTCTGCTTCACCCTCGCGGTGCACGCCACCGAGGTGCGGTTCGGCCCCCGCTCCGAGGCGCGAGGGGTCTAGGGGTTCGCCTCGGTGAGGTCGATGTAGCGCAGGTCGCTGAGGACCGTGGTCTTGAAGCGCTGCTGCATCTTGTCGAGCGTCTTGTCCCACTTCACGAGCGAGCCATCCTGCAGCTGGTAGTTGCGCACGCCGCCGCGGGCGTAGAGGGAGTTGTCGGCTTCGTTGTAGTAGTAGGGCGCGCTCGAGAGCTCGGCGATGATCCCGGTGATGCCGAGCGAGCGCAGGTAGCGGGCCGTCGCGATCGGGTCACCGCTCACCGGCAAGTGGGGGGGCGGGGAGTTGCCGTAGGCCTCGTCGACGGTCGCGAAGCGGAACCTCTTGAAGTCGAGCATGCCGGGGAACTCCACCCCCGACAGGACGTAGGAGCCGGCCGGGATCGCCGCCTCGAGCTCGTTGTAGAAGGGCAGGTAGTGGCTGTCCAGGAAGGACTGGGTGACCGTGTCCGGCGGCGGTCCCGGCTCCCAGCCGCTGAGCACCGCCGCCCCGACGTCCCAGTTGGAGAGGGCGTCGTGGCGGAGCGCGGCGAGCGGCGCGTTGCCGAAGAGACAGACGAGCGCGACGGCCGCGGCGCCGAGGAGCCCGGCGAGCGGTCTCGGCAGCCTCGCGACGCCCGCCGTGCCGGTCGCCGCGACGAGCCACGCGCGGTCGACCGCGAAGAGGACGAGCGCGAGCAGCACCGGGGCGGCGTAGTGGCCGATCGAGTCGATCGCGTCCCCGTCGCCGGTGTAGGCGAAGATCCCGAGCAGCGCGACGTTCCCGACGAAGAGCGCGACCACGATGTCGGCGCGCACCGCCCGCAGGAGGGTGCCGAGTGGGTCGCGGGTGCGCCGGCGCCGCCCGGCGAGCGCGGCGAGCGCCAGCGCGAGCACCGAGAGGACGAGCGAGCCGAAGGCCCCCATCCGCCAGGAGTCGACACCCATGAGGCGGAGGAGGAACGAGAGGTGCTCGCCGACGGTGCGGATCTTCGGGTCGACGGACCACGACGCCTGGGTCCACGAGGGCATCCCGATGCCGAACACAAAGGCGTCCGAGGAGCGCTTCAGCGCGATCGCCCAGCCGAGCAGGGCGAGGACCGCACTCCCTGCGCCGACGAGGAGGAGCTGCACCTTCGCGCGCAGCGCCCCGCCGAACAGCGCGCCCGCCACGACGACGGCCACCGCCGCCGGCAATCCCTGCGGCCGCAAGGAGAAGAGCCCGGCGACGAGCACGCCGCCCAGCACGAACAGCCACGGTTCGGGCTCCCGTGCTCGCTGATGGTCCGCGAAGAGGCGGGCGAGCGCGAGCAGAAGCACGGTCTCGGAGAACGTCGGCCCGGTGTTGCTCCAGGCCCCGACGGGCTGCAGCAGGATGACGACGAGGCCGACGGTGGCGATGCCGAGGAGCGCGTAGGGGCGGCGCAACGACCGCACGACGAGCGCCACCGCGAGCGCGCAGTAGAAGAAGGCCTCGAGCGAGTCGATCACGTTCGCGCCGGCGACCTTCAGCACGAGCGACTGCAGGAGCTCGGCGCCCCCGTAGCTCTGCAGGCGGCGGGAGTTGAACGGGTCGATCAGCCCCCCGGTCGCGAGCAATCGCTGCGCGAGGTAGGTGTAGCCCGGCGCGTCGTCCGCCTCGCTCCAGCGCGTGAGCGTGAAGGGCGAGAGCGCGACGATGAGCGCGGCGAGCGCCCCGAGCCCCGTGAGCGCGGCGAGCCACAGCCGTTCGAGCGCCACCGCGCGGGCGCGGAGGCGGCGCACCGTGAGGACGACGGTTCCCACCGCCCCCACGGCGAGCCAGCCGCAGAGGACGCCGAGGTAGCCGATGCCGAGCGCCACGGCGAAGCCGCCGAAGGCGAGGAAGAGCGCTATCCCGACCGCGATGTTGAGCGGCGTGTCGAGCCGGACGCGCCCGCTCGACAGCCGGCCACTGCCGCTCAGGAGCGCGACGGCGGTGGCGCCCCAGCCGTAGGAGCCGACCGTGAACAGCAGCAGCAGGAGGAGGAACGCCGTCTGGGGGTTCATGTGGGTCGGCGGGCGATGCTATGCGCACCTTCGCGCACGGGCCGGGACCGCTCGCCCGCGACGCGGTGGGGAGCGCTCAGCGCTCCGTCTTCGAGCCGAAGAACTGATCGTCGATGCGGCGGATCGTCGCGAGGTCGGCGTCCTCGCGAAGGCGCTGCTGGAAGTCGGCGTCCCCCCACGGGTCCCAGCGGGCGCTCAGCAGCTTGCCGGTGATCCCCTCCGAGGCGGGCGAGAGGAAGAACCGGCAGAGGTCGGCGGCGAGCTCGGGCGGATCGCCGCCCCCCGAGTCGAGCAGCTCCTTGGTGCGGTCGAAGTAGGCCTGGCCGACGGCCTCGGGGCCGGCGGCGATCGTCGCCTCGTGCATCGCCGTCCGGACGAATCCGGGCGCGACGGCGTTCACCCGGATGCCGTCCCCGGCGAGCTCGCGGGCGAGGTTCTCCGTCAGGCGCACGACGGCCGCCTTCGACGCGGCATAGGCGTCGTAGAAGGCGAGGGGGGCGGTCGCGCCGCCACCGGAGAAGGTGACGACCGAGCCCCTGGCGCGCCGGAGTGCGTCGAGCGAGCTGAGCACCGTCAAGAGCGTGCCGGTGACGTTGATGTCGAGGGTGCTGCGGAAGGCCGCGACCTCGTACTCCCCCGGCCGGCCGATCGGGCCGATGACCGCTGCGGCGGCGACGATCCCGTGCAGCTCCCCCTCCGGAGCGATGGCCCGGCGGGCCGCGGCCCACGCCTCCTCGTCGGCGACGTCGAGGGGGAGCACCGTGTGTCCCCCACCCTCGAGGCCACTCGCCACCTCCCGGAGCTCAGCCTCCGAGCGGGCGACGAGCGCGAGGCTCGCCCCGGCCGCGGCGAGCCTCGAGGCGACGACGCGCCCGATCCCGCGTCCGGCGCCGGTGACGAGGACCCGTCGGCCCTCGAGGTCGCGCTCGGTCACTGGCGGTCGGCGCCGCGGGCGCGCGCCGCGGCGGTGCCCCCCTGCGGCCTCGGAATCGGAAGAGCGGAGAGCAGCAGCGCGACCTCAGTCGACGCCGAAGAACTTGCCGGGGACCGCGACGGGCTCGACCGCGCCGGTGATGTTCGTCGGCGCGTGCGCCGGACGGGATGAGCCGTCCTCGCCGGTGCGGTTGGCGACCGACTCGATGCCCTTCTGGCTCGTGCCGACGCGCAGCAGCACGAGGTTCTCCTCGCCGCTGCTCTGGAAGCGGTAGAGGGCCCCCTTCGGGACGAGCACGCCCTCGTAGCGGTCGACGACGCGCTCCGCGCCCTCGCCGTCCACGTAGGTCGCCTGCCCCTGGAGGACGACGAAGAGGTGGTCCTCGTCGACGTGCGCGTGCAGGCCGTTCTCGCCACCGGTCGAGTAGATCTTGAGGTGCGCCCAGAACTCGTCGGTCTTGCCGAGCAGGCGCATCGAGCTGCCTTCGGCGAGGAGCGGGTCTCCGGCGAGCGAGAAAGTCTCGAGTGCGGGTCGGGTCTCGATGCTGGTCACGTCATCCACCTCCGGTCGAAGCCTCGATCATGCTCGCGCACATTTCCCGCCTCGGCAGGTTGGGCGGCCGGGGGCAGCGTCAGGGGAGGCCCTTCCCGAGCTCCTCGACCGTCATGTGCTCCTGGATCGCCCGCTTGTAGCGGATCATGCGCGCCGGCCAGTTGACGCAGAGCGCCCCGACGAGCAGGCCGTCCGAGCTGAAGGCGGCGACGAACTTGCCCTCCTCGGTCGAGCCCTCGAGGACGCCGATGAACTCGCCGACGATCCCCACGTACTGCAGCTTCTTGTCGTACTGGTCGGACCAGACGTAGGGCACCGAGACGAAGGGCAGGCTCTCGCCCGGTGCCGAGAGCAGCGTGCGCGCCGCGGCGTCCGCCTGCTCGATCGCGTTCGTCCAGTGCTCGACGCGCATGTCGCGCTCGAAGGCCTTGTTGTACCAGCGGGCCACGTCGCCGACCGCGACGACGTTCTCCGCGCCGAGCGCGCGACAGGTGGCGTCGCACACGACGCCGTTCTCCAGGGTGAGCCCCGAACCCTCCAGCCAGCGCGTCTCGGGGAAGACGCCGATCGCCACCACGACGAGGTCGGCGGGGAGGACCGTACCGTCGGCGAGCTCGACGCCCTCGACCTTGTCCCCCCCGACGAGGCCCTTCACCGAGGTCGACATCTTGAACTCGGCGCCGTGGCTCTCGTGCAGCTCGATCGCCCACTTGCCCATCGCGGAGCCGAGCACGCGCTCCATCGGCCAGGCCAGGAACTCGACGACGGTCACCGGCAGGTCGAGGGTGCGGCACGTCGCCGCCACCTCCGCGCCGATGAACCCGGCGCCGATGACGACGACGCGCGGCCGGTCGGCGAGGGCCTGGCGCAACGCGACGCAGTCGTCATAGGTGCGAAGGACGTACACCCCGCCCATCGACTCGGTGCCCGGGAGCGTCCTGCAGGTGGCGCCCGTGGCGACGACGAGACCGTCGAAGCCGACGGTCGAACCGTCGTCCAGGGTGACCTCGCCGCCGACGAGGTCGACGGACTCCGCGCGGCGGCCGAGCACGAGATTGACCTCGAGGTTGTCGACGACCTTCAGCCGGGCGCGCTCGTCCTCCCAGGTGCCCTTCAAGAGCTCCTTGGAGAGCGGCGGGCGGTCGTAGGGGGGGAAGTGCAGCTCCTCGCCGATGAGGGTGAGGTCACCACCGAAGCCATGCCGGCGGAGCGCCTCGGTCGCCCGCAGCCCTGCGAGCGAGGCGCCGACGACGGCGACGCGGTTCATCGGTGGCACGTGCCCGTCTTCTCAGAGGAGCTGATCAGTCGACGATCGAGATGACGTCGGTCGGGCAGCGGCGCGCCGCGTCTTCGACCTTCGCGCGGAGCGACTCCGGCGGGTTCTCCATGAGCACCTCGACGAGCGCCTCGTCGTTCACGCGGAACACTTCCGGGGCGGCGTCCTCACACTGGGCGTGCCCGGCGCACAGGTCGAGGTCGATGACGATCTTCATCGCTCTGCTATCTCCTTTTGTCCACTTCGTTTGCCTGACGTCTCGGGCCGTCCGCCCGAGATCGCGGCGGATCCCACAATCTTCGTCCCATTTGCCGAACCCCGACGCGCCGGGAGCTCGCGCCCGCCGGCCCCTCGTCCGTTCGGCCGGCTCACTGTAATCGGTCCCCCCGGGGTGCTCCACTGTTGGCGGGGGCGCACCTCAGGGCCGATTTTCCGACAGGAGACGAGGAAGCCCCCGGCGCGCGCGCCGGGGGCTTCCTCGTTTCGTCACCGCCGTGCGGCGGCGCGGACGTCGCTCGGATCAGACCTTCTCGAAGGCCGGGAAGATGCGGGCCGGGTTGTTGTGGAAGATGTCGATCTTCTCCTCCTCGGAGAGCCAGTCGAACGAGCTGATCACCGGGATCAGGTCGTCGCCGGTCTTGCCGGGGCCCTCACCCTCCTGGCGGACCGCGGCGCCCGAGCCGGGGGCCTCGGTGCCGAAGAGCGTCTGGGCCACCGTCCGCTGCTGGATCGCGGCGGTGAGGTAGGTGATGTCGTGCGCGCAGGTGTCGAAGTAGAGGTTGTTCGACAGATCCTTCTGGGAGAGGTGCGAGTCCGACTTGATGAAGCGGTTCAACGCGCCGCCGCAGTGGCAGACGATCACCTTCAGGTTCGGGAAGCGCTCGAAGACGTCGGTGTGGCTGTAGAGCTGGGTCGCGAGGAGCTGCTCCATCACGAAGCCCATCTGGTAGTTCTGCGGCAGCGGGTTGTGGCGGGGGTCCTGGCTGTTGGTGCCGTGCACGATGATCGGCAGGTTGAGCTCGCTGCAGCGCTCGTAGAGCGGGTACCAGTACGGCTCGTTGACGCCCGGGGTGGTGCGCAGGCCCTTCGGGTCCGGCGAGAGGTAGGCGGCGACGAAGTTGTACTCGTTCACGCAGCGGTCGAGCTCGGGCAGCACGTGGCTGATGTCCGCGGCGTCGGAGTCCTGCGGGAGCATCACCGCGCCGAGGAAGCGGTCGGGGTTGAAGGTGATCTGCTGGTGGATCGTGTCGTTCACGTAGCGCGCCCACGCCGGGATGAGGTGCGGGGACATCCAGCCGAGCTGCATGTAGGGGCGGGGTCCGAGGATCTGCACGTCGATGTCCCGGTCGTCCATGTAGGAGAGGTGGGCGGCGACCGCCGCGCGGTACTCCTCCTCGGTCGAGGGGTCACGCCCCCCCTGGGAGAGCGGGCTCTTCATCACCGTGTTGGACGCCATCAGGCTGGCGGCGAAGCTCCGCGACGACCCGGGGACCGAGACGTGGCTGTGGACGTCGAATACCTTCGCGCCGTTGTACATGGTGCTCCTCTCCTGTGCACCGCGCGCCCTTGCGTCGGCCAACGGGCACCTTCACACGGATTCCCTGCTCGGTCAATCGTCGGCCGTCCCGGGCAGGAGTTACTTCGTGGAAGTAACGTTTGTTCGGGCCACGAAGGTCCGCGCTGTCACCGCGAGAGGCCCCGAGAGGCAGCTCTACTCGCCGGAGGGGCTCGTTCGCTGACGGTTGCCGAGACAAGGAGACACCTAGATGAGAACCCCGCGCACTGCGCTCGCCTCAATCGCCGCGCTCTGCCTGATCGGCACCACCGCCGCCACGGCGTCGGCGTCCGCCAAGGCGCACACCGCCAAGGCGAGGCTCGGCACCGTCGTCGTCGGTGACGAGGGCTTCACCGAGTCAGCGATCCTGCAGAACATCTACGGGGACCTGCTCGGCAAGCTCGGGTACACCGTGAAGTACCAGACGACGACCTCCCGCCAGCAGGCGATCCCGGCCCTCGAGAAGGGCACGATCAACGTCGAGCCCGACTACGCGGGCTCGCTGCTCCTCTACCTGAACGCCAACCAGACCAAGGCGGCCGGCCAGCTGACCTCCGCGATCGCGGCGGACAACGCGGCGCTGAAGGCGAAGAAGGCGGTCGTGCTGCCGGGGACGGCGGGCCTCGACCAGAACGTCTTCGTCGTCACCAAGGCGACCTCGTCCAGGTACGGCCTGAAGACGCTGTCGCAGCTGAAGAGCCACGCCAAGTCCTGGACCTTCGGCGCGCCGGCCGAGTGCACGCAGAACTACTTCTGCGCCCCCGGCCTGAAGGCCGTCTACGGGATCAAGTTCAAGACCGTGAAGAACTACGACGAGTCGGGGCCGCTCACGGTGGCGGCGCTGAAGAGCGGCGCGGCCGAGGTCGTCGAGCTCTTCTCGACCGACCCGATCATCAACCAGGACGGCTTCGTCTCCCTGAAGGACGACAAGAACCTCGAGCCCGCTGACCACCTCGTGGCCGTCGTCGGTTCGAAGTTCAACACCTCCGCGGTCGACCGGGCCCTCGAGTCGGTGAACGCGCGCCTCACAACGAACGAGCTCGTCACCCTCGACGGTCAGGCCTCCTCGGCGAGCAAGCCCTCCGCGGCGACGATCGCGAAGAACTTCCTCACCGCGGCGAAGATGCTGTAGCTCGCAGTGCCTGCAGGCGACCCCGGCCGTCGGTGCGAAGCCGTCCGCCGGGGTCGCCTCGCGTCCGGGGCCAGGCCGACAGGGGTCAGTCGCTCGGCGGCGGGCTCCCGGCGCTCCGGCGCATCGCGCCATGCAGCCCCTCGAGGCTGAGCAGGCCGACGTAGCGGTCGCCGTCGGTCACGGGGAGGTAGCCCTCGTCGCGCTCGAGCATCGCCGCGAGCGCCCGCTTCAGCGAGCTGCCGAGCGGCAGCGCGGCGGAGAAGGGATGAACGAGCGCCCCCGCCGCGCCGATCTCGTCGAGCTCGACGACCCCCACCGCCTCGCCGGCGGGGTTCTCGACGACGACGCGGGGCGAGCCGGCCTGGGAGCCGATCGCCACGAGGGCCTCGTCGGGGGTCAAGGAGGGGGCGGTCGGCGGCCGCTCGAGGTCCTCGAGCGAGAGCGCCGTCACCGAGAGGCGCTGCAGGTCCCGGTCGGCGCCGACGAACTCGGCGACGAAGGGGGAGGCGGGCTTCGCGAGGATCGCCTGCGGCGTGTCGTACTGCTCGAGGACGCCACCCCGGTGCATGATCGCGATCCGGTCGCCGAGGAAGAGCGCCTCCTCGATGTCGTGGGTGACGAAGACGACGGTCTTGCCGAGGCGCCCCTGGAGCTCCTTGAACTCCTCCTGCAGACGCTTGCGGGCGATCGGGTCGACGGCGCCGAAGGGCTCGTCCATGAGCAGCATGATCGGGTCGGCGGCGAGGGCGCGCGCCACGCCGATCCGTTGGCGCTCGCCCCCGGAGAGCTCGTGGGGGAAGCGGCGCAGGTAGCGGTCGGGCTCGAGGCCGACGAGCTCGAGGAGCTCCTCGACGCGCGCCGCGATCCTCGCCTTGTCCCAGCCGAGGAGGCGGGGGACCGCGGCGACGTTGTCGGCGACGCGCAGGTGCGGGAAGAGGCCCCCCTGCTGCATCACGTAGCCAATGCCGCGCCGCAGCTCCACGGGGTCGACGGACATCACGTCGACCCCGTCGATGAGGATCTCGCCGGAGGTCGGCTCGACGAGGCGGTTGATCATCTTCAGCGTCGTCGTCTTGCCGCAGCCAGAGGGGCCGACGAGCACGCAGAACTCGTGGGAGGCGATCTCCATCGAGAGATCGTCGACCGCGGGCTGGCCGTCGGAATAGGACTTGGTGACCGACCGGAGCTCGATCATCGGGCAAGGCTATCAATGATGTTCGAACGTCCCGCGGTCCATCCACCAGCCCGCGGTATGGCCGAAATAGCCTTTGGCCTGCACCGATAGGGCCGGGCACGCCCCGCGCGGAGGGTGGGGTCGCCTGTTAGCGCAGGCGACCCTCACCGGTTCTCCGTCGCGGGACGGCCGGCCACCCCTTGCCAATTTGAGAAGAGAAGGGATGACCAATGACCATCGTAGAGACACGTCCTCGCGTCGGCGTGCCCCGCCGGAGGGCGGCTTCGGGCGGCGCAGCCGCGGGGCGGGCCAAAGCGGGCCGCGGAGGTAGGGTCGCCCCGGTGGCCGACAACCCCGAAGTGAGGGCGCGGTGAGCTGGGCCGGCACGTGGGTCGCGGCAAACCAGTCCTTGATCCTCGACGCGCTCGGCCAGCACGTCGAGCTCGTCGCCATCGCGGTGGCCGCCGGGCTCGCCGTCTCGCTCCCGCTCGGCCTCCTCGCCTGGCGCTTCCACCGTGTGCGCGGCCTCATCCTCGGCTTCACGGGGCTGCTCTACACGATCCCCTCGATCGCGCTCTTCGTCCTCATCCAGCCCGTCACCGGCTACTTCTCGCTCACGACGGCCGAGGTGGCGCTGTCGGGGTACACGCTGCTGATCCTCGTGCGCAACCTCCTCACCGGCCTCGACGGGGTGGGCGACGAGGTCCACGAGGCGGCCGTGGCGATGGGCTACTCGCCCTTCCAGCAGCTGGTGCGGATCTACCTGCCGCTCGCCCTCCCAGCCCTCTACGCCGGGCTGCGGGTGGCGACGGTGACGGTCGTCGGCCTCGTCACGATCACCGCCTTCATCGGCCTCGGCGGCCTCGGGAAGGTGATCCTGCTCGGCTTCGCGGACTACTTCTACACACCGGTCGTCGTCGGCCTCGTGCTCTCGATCCTGCTCGCCGCGCTCGGTGACGCCCTCTTCGCAGCGCTCGCGCGCGTCACGGTGCGGTGGCGGATGGTGCGCGGCTGATGCACTTCCTCGACGGCTGCTTCCACTACCTCACCTCGATGGCGAACTGGACCGGGAGCGACGGGATCGCGGCGCGCGCCGTCGCGCAGGTCGAGCTCTCCGCCCTCGTCGTCCTCGCCGCGGCGCTCATCGGCATCGGCATCGGCTTCGACCTCGGCCACGTCGGCCACGGCGGCTTCGTCGCGGTGAACGCCGCCAACGCGGCGCGCGCCATCCCCTCGCTGGCGCTGCTCATCCTGCTCGTCATCTGGCCCGTCGTCTCGCTGAAGGGTGGCGGCTTCGACGCCGCCTTCCTCACCCTGGTCGCGCTCGCGATCCCGCCGGTGCTCACCAACGCCTACGTCGCGATGCGCGAGGTCGACCCGGTCGTGATCGAGGCCGCGAAGTCGGTCGGGATGTCGTCGGCGCGCCGCTTCTTCACGATCGAGATCCCCCTCGCCGCGCCCCTCACCGTCGCCGGGCTGCGCACCGCGGCGGTGGAGGTGGTCGCCACCTCGACCCTCGCCGCCTACGTCTCCTACAACGACCTCGGGAACTTCATCTTCGCCGGGCTGAACACCAACAACAACGTCGAGTCCTTCTGCGGGGCGTTCCTCGTCGCGGTGCTGTCGGGGATCGCCGACCTCTGCCTACTCGGCCTCTACCGCCTCGTCACCCCGAAACCGCTGCGGCGGGCGACGGCGGCGCGCTCGCGGGGCACCTTCGGCGTGCACGGCCGGCTGTCGAGGGTTGCCGCGTAGCGGCGCCCCTACACTCCGCGGACAGAAGAGAAAGGGGTGGCCGTGGCCGCGAACGACGAGATGACCGACCGCCTGCTGATCCGCGAGGCCGTGGAGAACTGGGTGCTGTGGCGCGACGCCGGCGACTGGGAGCGCTTCCGGGGGGTCTGGCACCCCGAGGGCAGGATGATGGCGACGTGGTTCCAGGGGACCTACGAGGAGTTCATCGCCGTCTCGGTGGCGGGCTTCGAGAAGGGCGTGCGGATCCTGCACTTCCTCGGGGGCGTCTCGGTCGACCTCGCCGGTGACCGGGCGATCGCGCAGACGAAGATGACCATCAGCCAGCGCGCGCTCGTCGAGGGCGTGCGCTGCGACGTCGTCTGCACGGGGCGCTTCTATGACTTCTTCGAGCGCCGCGCGGACAAGTGGGGGCTCGTCCTCCGCCAGCCGATCTACGAGAAGGACCGCCTCGACCCGATCGACCCCACCGAGGCGCCCGTGCTCGACAAGGCGGTGCTCGAGGGCTTCCCCGAGGGCTACCGCCACCTCGCCTACCTGCAGCACGGCATCGGCTACGACGTGAAGCGGGACATGCCCGGCCTCACGGGGCCCGAGGTCGAGGCCCTCTACCGCCGCGGCGCGAGCTGGCTCGCGGGCGGCGCGCCCGACTGAGGCCGCGCCGCCCGCGCTGTTGACGCCGGCGAGGCGGGCGGCCCGGCGGGGCCGCCCGTCCGCGGCGCTTCCCGTAGCCAAGGCGCCGGTAGCCGGTGCGCGCGAGGGGGTCGCCGCGGACGCGCGAGGGGAGCTGCGGCCCCCCGCCCGCCGCCCCGAGGAGCAGGCGCAGCACGCCGGAAAGGGCGAGCGCGACCGTCCCGAGCACGAGGACGGCCCCCGCCACCGCGCCGAGTAGCAGCTTCGCGAGGAGGGGGCGCCCCGGCCCGCCGCGCACGAAGGCGCCCGCCCAGCCGACGAGGCGCCGGTAGCGGGAGCGCACCGTCAGTCCTGCGGCATCGGCTCGCCGCGGCCGACGCCCATGCGGACCTCGCGGGAGGCGACCGCGACGTTCTCGGCGTAGCGCGCCCGGCGGTCCTCGGTCTCACCGGTGCGGTCGAGGGCCTTGCCGATCATCTTCAGCGCGGCCCACGGGGCGAGCGCGACGGCACCGAGGGGAGCAGCAGCGCGGCCGGCGGCGCGAGCAGCCCCTTTACGACGAGCGGCCGCCCCGGCGGGCCGGTGACGAGGGCGCGGGCCCAGCGCAGGAGTCGTGGGTGGTACACGGCGTCACCTCCCCGCGCCCGCTCGGGCGAGGCAGCGCCATTGTCGCACCCGCCGAGCAGCTACCGGCGGAGGCCGCGCTCAGCCGATGCGCGAGACCTGCGAGGTCTGGAAGCGCCTCGCCGTGAGCTCCTTGATGGCGCGCGGGAAGCTCGCCCGCGAGGCCTTGTGCGCCTCGGCGATCGCCCGCTGCGCGGCGGGGTCGCCGGCGAAGGCGGCGACGCACCCCTCAGGCTCGGCGTTGGCGAGGGCGAGGATCGCGCCGCGGCAGCCGAGCGGCCCGGCGTAGGAGAGCAGCGCCGAGGAGCCGGTGTAGACGTGCTGGTCCCAGGTGGTGACGGTCTCGAGGAGGCGCTCGGCGTCGCCGCTCGAGTCCTTCACGCCGGCGACCGGCAGCTCGCGCAGCGTCGCGAGGGGGATCCCCGGCAGCGACGCGCCGGGGAAGTGATAGGCGAGGAGGGGGACCGGGCCGCAGCGCTCGGCGAGCGAGGCGTAGTAGCGCTCGAGGCCGACGCTGCCGGCGGGCGAGAGGGCGAGGACCGCCTCTGCGCCGGCGCCGAGCGCGGCGTCGGTGAAGGCGAGCGCCTGGCGGAGCGAGGCGGCGCCCGTCCCGCACAGCACCGGGGCCGCGCCGGCGAGCGCCTCGCGGGTGACCGAGACGAGCTCGGCCCGCTCGGCGGCATCGAGGGAGGCGGCCTCCCCGGTCGTGCCGGCGACGATCACGCCGCGCACCCCCGCCTCGACGAGGCGGCAGGCGAGGTCGGCGGTGGCCTTGGCGTCGAGCGAGCCGTCGTCGTTGAACAGCGTGACGAGGGCGACGCCGACCCCTTCGAAGAGCGGTTCGGTCATGCTTAAGGCTATCGCCGCCCCGTCGGCTGCTCAGCTGGCGCGGTGGCTCGCCGTCCAGGCGAGGATCTCGTCGAGGGCGTGGGTGTTCACGATCTGGTCGGGGCGGACGCCCGCCGCGGCCGCCTGGATGCAGCCGAGGGGCTGCCACTCGAGCTGGCCGGGGGCGTGCGCGTCGGTGTCGATCGTCACCAGGCAGCCGAGCCCGAGCGCGCGCTCGAGGAGGGCCGGCGGGGGGTCGCGCCGCTCGGGGCGACTGTTGATCTCGACCGCTTTGCCGTGCTCGGCGCAGCAGGAGAAGACCTCCTCGGCGTCGAACTCGGACTGCGGGCGGCCCTTGCCGCTCAGCAGGCGGCCGGTGCAGTGGCCGAGGATGTCGGTGTAGGGGCTCTCCATCGCGGCGACCATGCGGCGGGTCATCTGCTTCGCGTCCATGCGCAGCTTGGAGTGCACGCTCGCGACGACGACGTCGAGCGTGGCGAGCAGCTCCGGCTCCTGGTCGAGGCCGCCGTCCTCCAGGATGTCGACCTCGATGCCGGTGAGGATGCGGAAGGGCGCGAGCTCCTCGTTCAGCTCCGCGACGAGTGCCAGCTGCTCGGCGAGGCGCTCGCGGTTGAGGCCGTGCGCGACGGTGAGGCGCGGGCTGTGGTCGGTGAGCGCGACGTAGTCGTGGCCGAGGGCCGCCGCGGCGTGCGCCATCACCGTGACCGGCGAGGAGCCGTCGGACCACTCCGAGTGGGTGTGGCAGTCGCCGCGCAGCGCCCGGTGGAGGGCCTCGGCCTCGGGCGAGAGCGCCTCATCCGAGGGCATCGCCGAGCCGCCGAGGTCCGTCAGGTACTGCGGCGTGCCGCCGGCGAGCGCCTCGCGGATGACCGTCGCCGTCGTCTCGCCGACGCCCGGCAGGCGCCCGAGGCCACGCCCCTCGGCGAGGCGCGCGAGCTCGTCGCGGCCAAGGGGGCGGATCGTCTCCGCGGCGGAGCGGAAGGCCTTGATCTTGAAGCCGGGCGCGCCCTTGGTCTCGAGGGTGTAAGCGATCGCCTCGAGCGCTTCGACGGGCTCCATGTGGTGCCTCCTTCGGGTCGCGCACGAGGCTAACGAGGCCGCTCGCGGCTCGATTGCGTGGCGGCCGTGGCAGCATCTCGCGATGCCCTCCGCCTCGCCGAAGGTCGACCTCGAGGTCGCCGGGCACACCGTCTCGCTCTCCAACCCCGACAAGGTCTTCTTCGCGGCGCGCGGCGAGACCAAGCTCGACCTCGCGCAGTACTACCTCGCGGTCGGCGAGGGGGCGATGCGCGGCGTGCGCGAGCGGCCGACGGTGCTGAAGCGCTTCCCGAACGGCGCGGCGGGGGAGTTCTTCTTCCAAAAGCGCGTCCCGCCGGGCCGCCCCGACTGGCTGCAGACGGTGACGGTCGACTTCCCCTCCGGCCGCAGCGCCGAGGAGCTCTGCCCGGTCGACGTCGCGCACATCCTCTGGGCGGTGAACCTCGGCTGCCTGGAGCTCAACCCCTGGCCGGTGCGGCGCGCCGACGTCGACCACCCCGACGAGCTGCGCGTCGACCTCGACCCGCAGCCGGGGGTTACCTTCGAGGACGTCCGGCGCGTCGCCCTCGAGGTGCGGGTGCTGCTCTCAGAGCACGGCCTCGTCGGCTTCCCGAAGACCTCCGGCTCGCGGGGCATCCACATCAACGTGCCGATCGAGGCGCGCTACGGCTTCAAGGAGGTGCGCCGCGCCGCCCTCGCGCTGGCGCGGGAGCTCGAGCGGCGGATGCCCGGCACGGCGACCTCGAAGTGGTGGAAGGAGGAGCGCGGCGAGGCGGTCTTCGTCGACTACAACCAGAACGCCCGCGACCGTACCGTCGCCTCGGCGTACTCGGTGCGCCCGAACCCCGAGGGGCGCGTCTCCTGCCCGCTCACCTGGGAGGAGGTCGCCGACGTTGACCCCGGCGACCTCACGATCGCCACCGTCCCCGAGCGCTTCCGCACCGTCGGCGACCCCGGTGCGGGCCTCGAGGCCACCTCCTACGACCTCACCCCGCTCCTCGAGCAGGCGGCGCGCGACGAGGCCGCCGGCCTCGGCGACGCCCCCTGGCCGCCGCACTTCCAGAAGGAGGCCGACGAGCCGCCGCGCGTCGCCCCGAGCCGACGCCGCAAGGCCCCGCGCGGGGAGGCGGCAGCCGAGGAGCGAGCCGATTAGGGTCCGCCGCGGCGCGACGGCGCGCCCGCGGGGGTGAGGAGGGGATCGTGAAGCTCGTGCTCTTCGAGCGGGGTTCGGGACCGGAGCCGGGCTTGCTGGAGGGTGAGCGGGTCGTCCCCGTCGGCGACCTCGTCACCGCCGGCCACGACGCGCAGGCGACGATGGCGGGGATCATCGACGACTTCGAGACGCTGCGACCGCGCCTCGAGGAGGCGCGCGCGACGACCGGCCTCCCCCTCGCTGAGGTGCGCCTCCGTCCGCCGCTGCCGCGCCCCGGCAAGGTGCTCTGCTGCATCGGCAACTACTGGGAGCACGCCCAGCGCGAGCCGCGTCAGCTGAACATGTTCATGAAGAACCCCGACGCCGTCGTCGGCCCCGGCGACACCATCGAGCTGCCCCGCTTCGCCGAGCCGTGGATGTTCATGCACGAGGCGGAGCTCGCGATCGTGCTGCGCGGCCCCTCCAAGCTCGTCGACCAGGAGCACTGGCGCGACGCGGTCTTCGGCTACACCTGCCTGATCGACGTCTCGGCGCGCGGCGAGGGCCGCTCGACGTGGAAGGCGGGGAGCTGGCTCGGGAAGTCCTTCGACACCTTCTGCCCGATCGGCCCCTGCATCGCCACTGCGGACGAGATCCCCGACCCGAACGACCTGCACGTGCAGTTCTGGGACAACGGCCAGCTGCGCCACAACTACCACACCGACGACATGGAGCACCGGGTCCCCGAGCTCATCGAGTTCGCCTCGACGATCATGACCCTCAACTCCGGCGACCTCATCTCCTGCGGCACCAACCACGAGGGCCTCGGCCCTCTGCAGGACGGCGAGCACGTCGAGATCGAGGTGCACGGGATCGGCCGCATGGCGCTCGACGTCCGCGACCCGCTCGCGCGCAGCTGGGAGGTCGGGATCTACATGGGCGCCGACTCGACCAACCACGAGGCGGTCCGCCGTCACCGCCCCGACGACGCCGCGCTGCTGAAGGAGCCCTAACCCGCGCCCTCGCCGCGCGGCCCGCGCTGCCAGAGGCCGACGAGGTTGCCCGCCGGGTCGAGGAGGGTCGCGACCCACAGGTCGCCCTCTGCGTAGGGGGCGGTGAACAGGATGCCGCCCTCGGCCGCGGCCGTCGCGAGGGTGGCGTCGAGGTCGGCGACGAAGACGTAGGGGGTGAAGCCCACCGTCCCAGCGACCGCGAGGTCGGCGCGGAAGTGGCCGATGACGTGGCCGCTCCCGTCCTCGAAGGCGGGTGCGTCGCCGTCGGTGCGCACCCGCCAGCCGAAGACGGTGACGTAGAAGCCGGCGAGGGCGAGCGGGTCGGGCGCGGGGATCCGCAGGTAGGAGAGGCCGCCGTTGCGAAAGACGGGGTGCGGGGCCTCGGGGCTGCCGGGGCCGGCGCTCACGCCCCCCGTCCGTCGTCGGTGGCGCCCTCGCCGTGCTCGTGCTCGTGCGCGGGGGGCTCGGGGAGGTCGCCGTAGGGCGCGCCGCACGGGGAGGCCGCGCCCTCGGGCCCCCAGCGACGGCAGCGCTCGTCGTCGCAGTAGCCGACGGGGAGACGCTCGGAGAGGACCTCCACCCAGTGCTCCATGCACACCGAGATCGGGGGCACGGGGTCGTTCACCTCGACCACGGTGCCGTCGGCCTCGACGCGCCGGCGGGCGATGAAGGGCTGGTTGGCGAAGAAGCTGCGCCGCCCGGGCGCGCCGCAGACCGCGCAGGGGCCGTGCGAGGCGACCTCGGGGGCGGGGGCGACGAGGTCGCTCACCGCGCCGCGCCGCCGACGCCGAGGATCCGCTCGGCGTTGTCCTGGAAGAGCGCCCCAGCGACATCGGGGCGCTCCTCGACGGCGAGGATCGTCTCGCGCACGAAGAGCTCGCCGCCCTCGGCGCCGTAGGGCATGTCCGTCGCGAAGAGCAGGTGGTCGCTGCCGAAGAACTCGAGGGCGCAATCGAGGGGGTGGTGCGCCCCGGAGAAGACGGTGTCGCCGTAGAAGTGGCGGTAGCTGTCGAGGGTCTCCTCGGCGCTGAAGTCCTCGGGGATGCCGACGCTGCGGCGCATCTCCTCGTCCTCGTGGTGCAGCACCAGCCGCCCGGCGAGGTGGGGGACGACCCCGCCGGCGTGGTGGGTGAGGAGCACGAGGTCGGGGTGGCGGCGGATGAGGCCCGAGTAGATGAGGCGGGCCATGCAGACCGTCGTGTCGTAGGGCCAGCCGAACTTCTGCCAGAGCGAGAACTTGGAGGTGCTCTCGCTCGCGTAGTCGGCGAAGGCCGCCGTGCGCGCCGGGTGGATCCACACGGGCACTCCGAGGGCGGCGACCGCGTCGAAGAAGGGGAGGAACTCCTCCTCGTCGAGGGGCCGCCCCTTCGCGTTGGTGTAGATCTGCACGCCGAGCGCCCCGAGGTCGCGCACGGCGCGCTCCGCCTCGGCGACGGCGAAGTCGACGTCGGGGAGCGAGACGTCGGCGGCGAAGCCGCAGAAGTGCTCCGGGCGCGCCGCGACGAGCTCGGCGAGCGCCTCGTTGCTGCGGCGCGCCATCTCGGCCGCGCCTGGCTCGTCCAGCCAGTCGACGAGCGGTGGGCCGGTGAGGGTGAGGATCTGCTGGTAGCCGGGGTAGCGGTCCATCATCGTGAGGCGCACGTCGACGTCGGAGATGGCGGGGCGGTGGGTGATGTTCGGCGTCGTGAGGAAGGCCGGAATCACCTCGGCGAGCTTGTCGACGACGGGCGCGGTGAGGATGTGCGCGAAGGCGTCGATCTTCCTCTGGTCGGTCACGGGCCCCTCCTCTGTCCGCGGGAGACCACACCCTAATTACCGCCGGGCGGCGCGCCCGTCGCTCCCGCGCGACGGAGGCGCCGATGGAGCTGCGAGCCCTGACCGAGATCTTCCCGGAGGGCGCGACCGCCCCTTCGGGATCCGCGTCGACGACTTCGTCCTGCCGACCGCCTCGACGCGAGCGACCCGCGCACCGGGGAGGTCGAGGGGGGTCTCGAGGCCCAGGTGGCGCGCGTCTACGAGAAGATGGCTGCCCTCATCGAGGGGGCGGGCGGCGAGCTCGGCAACGTCGGCAAGTGCACGGTGAGTACTGGGAGCGGGTCTTCCCCGACAAGGCCAACCGCCCGGCCTACAAGGTGATCCTCGCCGACCTGCCCCCCGGCCAGCTCGTGCAGCTCGACGTCTTCGGCATCCTCGGCGCGACCCGCACCCGCTTCGACCTGCCGGGCGTCCCGGCGCGCGACCCCACGATCCGCATCGGCCCGATGATCTTCAGCTCGCGCTGCCACGGAATCGACGGCGCCACGGGGGAGCTCGTCACGGGCGGCCTCGAGGCCGAGGCCAGCCAGACCTTCTCCAACCTGCGCGCGCTCGTCGTCGCCGCGGGTGGCTCGGTGGGCGACATCGTCGAGCTCAACTCCTACGGGAAGAGCCCCGCCTACGCGGCGCCCGCGCACGCCGTCTTTGAGGAGCTGTTCGCCGACCTCGAACCGCGGCCGGTGCACAACGCCTTCGTCAACCACATCACCGCCCGCTTCGAGATCTCGACCGAGATGGTCGCCGTGGTCGGTGCCCGGTGAGCGCCCCCTGGATCCAGCAGCTCTACCTCGACCCGCTCCGCGAGTCCCGTCGCGTCGGCGTCCGCTACGGCGGTTTCGTCGTCGTCCCCTGACTCCTCCCCGCCCCCTCGGGAACCGCCGCCGAGCAGCTCACCGAGCTCTGCTGCACGCTCGAGGAGACGCTCGCCGTCTCCGGCCTCGCGGCGGGCGACCTCGTGCGCCTCACCTGCTACCTGCGCGACCCCGCGGACCGGCGCCCGGCGGCGCCCTCGCCGCCCGCTACCCCGAGGTCGCGCTCGGGGCCATCGAGGCGCCGCTCCCCGCCGGGGTGGAGGTCGCCCTCGCCGCCCTCGCGCTGCGCGGCGCTCCCGCTCGCGTCGTGTTCTACCTCCTCGGCGGCGCTTCCGGCTGAGGGTGCCCGGCGCTCAGAGGAAGTGGCGGCGCAGGCGCGGCCCGTAGCGGCGCCAGCCGAAGCGGCCGAGCAGGCCGAGTGCGGTCGCCAGCAGCAGCGAGAAGAGCAGCGCCCCCGAGATCGAGAGCAGCCACTTGAGGCCGCCGGTGAAGCCGGAGATGGCGTCGGACCACGCCCGTGAAAGGGCGCTCGGCTTCGCGTGGTGCGGCGGGGTGCGCAGCTGCAGGTCGACGGTGAGGGTCGCGTAGGTGACCTCCTGGTCGAGGCTCCGCTGCTCGCCCTGCAGCTCGTCGATCTGGGTCTGCACCTGTTCGATCTGGGCCTCGACGTCGAGCAGGTCGCTCACCTTGGCGGCATGGCTGAGCAGGCGCTCGAGCTGGCTGCGCACCGCTTCGAGCGCCTGCAGGCGGGCGGCGGTGCCGCTGTACTGACCGGTGACGTCCTCGGCCCTGGTGACGAGGGTGCGGACGGTCCCGAGGTGCTCGGCGCCCGAGATCGTGGAGGAGAAGGCGGTCGCCGGCACCGAGAGGGTGAGCGAGGCCCTGCCGGTGCTCGCGGCCTCGCTCACGTCGGTCGAGGAGATGTAGCCCCCGGCGCCCATCGCGAGGCTGCGCAGCGCGGCCACGTCGCGGTTGAGCGCCGAGCGCCCGATGGCGAGGGTGAGGCTGCCGGTCGAGGCGATCTTCGCGGGCACCCCCGAGGCCTTGCTGGCGGGGGTGGGGGCGCCGAGGTTCGGCCCGCCGGGGTTGATCCCCGCCGCTGGCACCTTCGCGACCGGCGCGGAGCCCACCGCGGCACCCCCGGCGGAGAGACCGTTCGAGGCCACGCCGCTCGAGGCCACGCCGCTCGCGGGGTGCAAGGCCGTCGGGCCACCGACCGCGCTCGGTGGGGGTGTGGAGCGGGTGCCGAGGACGATCCCGGTCACCGCGCCGACGACGAGGAGGGCGACCGCCGCGACGCTGAGGCCGGTGAGGTGCCGGCGATGCGCAGCGCGGGCGTCGTAGCGGGCGGGCGCCGCCCGCTCGCCGCCGCTGGCCGCGGCGAGGGCCGCGGCGCGGCCCTCGACCGGCAGCGCGAGCTCGTCGCCTGCGGCCTGGAAGGCCTCGCGGAGCTGGTCGTCGGTGAGCATCACGCCTCCTCGGCGCCGAGCAGGCGGCTGATGGTGGGGTCCGCGCCGAGCCGGCGGCGCGCCTCGTGCAGGCGCGACTTCACCGTCCCGGCACGTCGGTGGATGGCGAGCGCGATCTCGCGTTCGGAGAGGTCGGCGTAGTAACGCAGGACGACCGGGACACGCAGCGCCTCGGGGAGGGCGGCGATCGCGGCGCGCACCGCCGTGCCGGAGAGCGCGCCGGCCACTTTCTCGTCGGGGCCGGCGCCCTGCTCGGCGAGGCCGTCGAGGAGGGACTCGTCGCCCGAGCTCATCTCGTGGCGGCGCTCGCTGCGGGCGCGCGAGTAGCAGGCGTTCACCACCACCCGGTAGAGCCAGGCGCGCGCCGCCTCCCCCTCGGGGATCGCGTCGCGGAAGCGCCAGAGGCGGAGGAAGGCGTCCTGCACCGCGTCCTCCGCCTCGGCTCCGTCGCCGAGGATCAGCCGGGCGGTGCGGTAGGCGGGGGCGTACCACTCGGCGAGCCAACCCTCGAGGAGCGCCGTCGGCGCCTCGCCGCGGGCCCCGGCCCCATCGGCTCCCCGCACGCGTCTCACAACAGAAAGACGCTTCCCGTCCGCGAACGGTTCGAAACCATCGCTGAGCTGGTCAGCAGCGGGTCAGTCGGCGTCGGACCGGAAGCTCGCGAGCGCACTTGTCGCCCAGATGCCGGTGTAGCTCGCCTTGCCCTCGCCGGCGGCGGAGAACCAGCCCCCACGCCCTTGCTGCTCCTCCCAGTCGCTGCGCGCCCGCGCAACCTCGTAGTTGAACTCGGCCGCGAAGAGGGTCGCCTCCAACTGGTCCTGCAGGGAGTTCTGCCCGCTCGCGCCGACGATCGTGCCGTTCACCTCGGCGGAGAAGCCGTTGCGGAAGTCGCCGTCGGAGAGGCGGTGCTTCTGGGTGAGGGCGAGCGCGCCGCACTCGAGGCCGTGATCGCGGTGCTCCGCGGCCTTGGCCATCGCGTTCGGGGCGAAGCGGGTGCCCTCCTCGCCGATGCTGATCACCGCCAGCACCGCGTCACCGGTGGGGCGCGAGAGGGGGGCCGTCGGGTCGAGGAGGACGAGGGCCAACGACTCGCGGCGGTAGTTCCCCTCCGCGGCCTGCTCGGCGATGTGCTCGGCCCGCCTTCTCGTCGCGGTGGCGAGGAGGTCGAGCAGCGAGGGGACGGTGTCCGGCCACGGGTTGGTCACGAGCCGGATCTCAAAGGCGAGCGTCACTGGCGGTCCTTTCCACCGCTGCGACGTTACGCCGACACCCCGCTGCCGGCCGCGAGGGCCGCTCGTCGCCCCGAAGCCTCGCGTCGCCGGACCGTGAAGATGACCGAGAAGCTGCGCTGACCTCCCGACGGGCGAGGCTGCGAGCACTCGGCGGCCCGCCGCAGATCGCCTTACCGACGACGGGCGAGGTAGTCGTCACCGAGCGCCCGCAGCCTCCGGTGCGCCCCGCGCATCGCCGTCGTCCCGGGCAGGTAGGCCTTGGCCAACTTGGCGACGACGGTGTAGTTGGTGTCGACGACGTTCGCGACCGGCGTCCGCACCGTCTGGGTCACGAGCTGGTAGGCGTCCATCAGCGAGAGACCGGTGAGCTCGACGACCCAGTGCACCATCTGCGCATGGGCGATGCGGAAGGCGTCCTCGAGCGGTCGCGCCGAGCCGGCGGTCATCAGCTCGTCGTCGCTCTCGAGGCGTGGCCACGGCGTCGGCGACCCCTTCACGAGGTCGACGACGACCACCGAGTCCATGGCCGCCTCGACCGCGACGCCGCAGGTCTCCCCTTCGCCCTGGCGTGCGTGGCCGTCCCCGAAGCTGAACAGTGCCCCCGGCACGTTCACGCCGAGGTAGCAGGTGACCCCGGC
>Ga0307373_10003482_pt1 | contig 27401 bp, 26 predicted proteins | sample OX2MG_FD_202534 | JGI IMG/M metagenome (GOLD analysis project Ga0307373, IMG submission 202534) | Soil microbial communities from Risofladan, Vaasa, Finland - OX-2 | ecosystem: Environmental > Terrestrial > Soil > Coastal area > Acid sulfate soil | place: Finland: Risofladan, Vaasa | collected... | reverse complement strand
CCTTCGGGGTGTCTCGACCTGTGGCAACACTGACACGAAATCCCGCAGAAAAGTTCTAAGATCGTCCCCTCGGGCGCGGCATTCTCCCGTCGAGACGGAAGATCATAGATGCGTCTGCGCAGAATGAGGGGAGCAGGTCAAAACGGCTCGGACCGCTGAAACGAGCTGCCTCCTGCGTAAAGGTCTGGCTCTTCATTCGCGCCGGGCGGGCGGTGATCGGGGCGCGTGGTATTCTGTTTGCAAGAGATGCGTCCCGAGCCCGTGCAGGCGGCAAATACTCAAACCGCGATGCTTTTTTATGACGGGCACTGCGCGCTGTGCCACGGCGCGGTGAAGTTTGTGCTGAAGCACGATCGCACGGGCGGCGCATTTCGGTTTGCGCCGCTGCAGGGCGAGACGTTTCAAGCGCGTGTGCCGGAAAACGTGCGCGCCGCTCTGCCGGACAGCGTGGCGGTGCTGACCGAAAATGGCGCGCTGCTGACGCGCTCCGATGCGTTCCTTTACATTTTGGCGCGGCTGGGCGGGATCTGGAAGTTTACGGGCGGCGTTTTGCGGATCGTTCCGAGATTTCTGCGCGATGTGGTTTACGATTTCATCGCGCGGGTTCGCTTTCGTGTTTTTGGCACGCGCAAGGAACTGTGTCCAGTGATGCCGGCGGAGATGCGATCGCGCTTCGATCCGTAGGGATACAGGGCCCGTGTGACGAGTGAAAAACAGGAGCTTCAGCGGCTGGAGCCGCTTTCATTTTTCGAGCTTTGTGTCATGGCTGAAGCCATGACCCACAAACACGCTCCCGTTCTTACACAGAATCGACCGTCATTCGCCGGAAAAGCGGAACCCGAAGAGGAGGAATCATGGAGCGGCGCAACATTTCGAGCGGCACACCGTGGGAGCCGGTGGTTGGATATTCGCGCGCGGTGCGGATCGGCTCGCACGTGTTCGTATCCGGCACAACAGCCACTGATGCGGAGGGAAAAGTGGTGGGCGCGGGCGATCCCTACGCGCAGACGGTGCAGACGCTGCGCAACATCGAATCGGCGCTGGCGAAAGCGGGAGCCAGCATGAAAGACGTGGTCCGAACACGGATGTACGTGACGCGCATCGCCGACTGGGAAAAGATCGGGCGCGCCCACGGAGAATTTTTCGGAACGATACGCCCGGCGACGGCCATGGTAGAGGTAAGCCGCTTGATCGCGCCGGAGATGCTGGTGGAAATCGAAGCAGACGCAATCGTCTCCGAATAAACTCCTGAAAATCGCGCCGGGTAATTTCTTTAGGACAGATTGTCGCACCGCATTGCAAAAATTACGCGATGCGCCCGCCCCGGTGGTTTTCCGAACGCGCAAAACCCTTTAAAAGCTCACGCTGCGAGCCGCGGCGCGCCCGCGACGATTTGGCGTTCCGATTGCCATATTTACACCCATGCGAGCCAGGGCACGCTCCGGTTGCAGCAGAACGCAAGTTCTGAAGCAAGTGTTTGGAAGCGGCCGAGCAGGTTAATTCCCCATTACGCGCGGGGCTTTCTCCCCTACACCCCAACACGCAAAGGCCCCGCGCGCCCACCTTTCTTGGTTCGAAGATCATGATTCGGGTATCGGGATGAGGACAAAAGGGGTGTGGCCCTTGCAGAATCGCGCGGATGTGAAGAGTGCCGCGCTGAAGGCCGCGGCGCTACGTTTAAACCTAAGGCAACGGCCTGTCGAGGGATTCGCACCGGCGCTTTTTTGACGCGAACGGTCAGGAGAACGCCGCGTTGGAACGCACTTGTTCTTCGACGATGCAGCCGTCGAGCAAATGAATGGTGCGGTCGGCGATGCTGGCGTAGCGCGGGTCGTGAGTGACCATGCAGATGGTGGCGCCGTCGGCGTGAAGCTGGCGCAACAGGTCGATCACGGCTTCGCTATTTTTCGAGTCGAGGTTTCCGGTGGGCTCGTCGGCGAGCAGAATGGCCGGCTGTCCGACGAGTGCGCGGGCGACGGCGACGCGCTGCTGCTGGCCTCCGGAGAGCTGCGAGGGATAATGCTTGGTGCGGTGGGCCATCTGCACGCGTTCGAGCACTTCTGTGACGCGCTGCTCGCGCTCGGCGGCGCTCATGCTGCGATAGGTGAGCGGTAGCTCGACGTTTTCATAAACGGTGAGGTCGCCGATCAGGTTGAACGCCTGGAACACGAAGCCGATTTCGCGGTTGCGAATGCGGGTGCGGTCGGAAAGCGAGAGATTCTCGACTTCGTCATCGTGGATCCAGTAGGTGCCTTCGTTGGGCGAATCGAGCAGGCCCAGGATCGAAAGCAGCGTCGATTTGCCGCAACCCGACGGGCCGGCAATCGACACGAACTCGCCGTTCTTGATTTCGAGGTTGACGCTGCTGAGCGCACGCGTCTCGACTTCATCGGTGTAAAACACTTTCGAGATGCCCTGCAGGCGGATCAGCGGCTCAGCCGTGGCGTTCATGGTGCGCTCCTTTTCATGCGTATCATGTTCATGCGTATCATTGCGATTCCGGGGTCACTTCAAATCCACACGATCGTCGTTGTCATAGGCGGACATGTCCGAGAGGATCACCTGATCGCCGACGTGCAGCCCTTTGAGAATCTCGATAGTGTTCACGGAGGCGCGGCCAAGCGCCACCGGCACGCGTACGGCTTCGTTGCCGTCGTCGCTCAACTTAAACAGGCCGACGGTGGTGTCCGGATCGCCATGCACCGGGCGGCCGACGAAGAGCACGTCGGATAGGCGCTGGATCAGGATGGTGCCCTCGACGCTCAAATCCGGGACGGCGCCGGGCGGGAGCGGCCCATCGAGCTTCACGTCCACGGTGCGCGTGCCATTGACCACCGCGGGATCGATGCGCATCACGTGGCCGGGAATGACGCCGTTGTGCGTATCGATGGAGGCCGTTTGGTTTAGCTCCAGATCTTTCGCCTGCGTCTCGGCAATTTGTAGAGATGCTTTTAACTGCGTTGGCTGCGCCACTTTTGCCAGCACGGCGCCTTCGGTGACTTGCTGGCCGACGTCGACGTCCAGCTCTTGCAGCACGCCGTCGATTCCCGCGCGGACCTGCAAGTTATCGAGCTGCGATTTTTTAAGGGCGTACATGGCCTGCTTCTGATCGACGGTTGCCTGCGCGACAGCTAACTGCGCGGGAATGGAGTCTTGAAAGGTCTGCACTTCCTGCTGCGCCAGCGTGTTTTCCTTGGCCAGTTCCTCGGCCTGCACTTCCTCCGTCCTGACGTCCAGTTCGGATTTCAGCCCCAGTTTGCCAAGCTGCTCGTAATACTTTTTGGTCATGTCCGCGGTGCGGTATTGCGACGAAATGTTTGCGGCCGACGTGCGCTTGTCCATCAGCTGGTTTTCGAGATTCGCCTTGGTCTGCAGATAGGAGGCCTGCGCGCCCTTCAACTGATACTCGGCGTCGAGTGTTTCCTGCTGCAGTTGGGGATCGCTCAAGAGCAGGATGATGGTGTTTGCTTTCACCGCAGTTCCGGGCAGCACGAAGCGTTTCTCGACGCGGCCCGCGGACATGGCCGGGACAACTTGTATGGTTTCGGGGACCAGAGTACCCAGGCCGCGAACTTCGCGCAGCATGGGGCCGCGCTTCACCGTATCCGTCCAGACGGTGGAGCGGTCCACGCTCGGAGCTGCGGGCTTCAGACGCGCCAGCGCGGCGGTGACCAGCACAACCGCGACCAGCGCTACGCCGCCGTAGATGTACCGGCGTATTTTCTTGCGCCGCTTCAACTCCGGCCGTGCAATGTCCATGGAAAACTCCTCACTCGTACCGCAAAGCCACCGTCGAATCGATGCGCATCGCTCGCCGCGCCGGTATATAGCAAGCCAGCAGTCCGACCCCGAGCAGCACAGCGACGACCGCTACGAACGTTAACGGATCCGTTGGGCTCACGCCGAACAACAGGCTGGTCATCAGCCGCGTCAGCAGGAGTGACGCCGCGAGGCCCAGCCCGATGCCTATCGCCGCCAATTTTCCACCCTGCCCCAGAACCGCGCGCAGAATGTTTCCCGGCTGCGCCCCCAACGCCATGCGAATTCCAATCTCATGCGTTCGCTGACTGACCAGGTACGAAACGACGCCGTAGATTCCGATGATGCCCAGCGCGAGTGCCATCGCTCCGGCGATTCCCAGCATCACCAGCGCGAACGAAGTTCGGGCCATCGATTAATCATACAAATCCTACATGGTGCGGACCGTTGCGACCGGTAACTCCGAGTTCACCGACCAAACAGCCCGCTGCACTTGATCCAGAAAACCTTTCCTGCCGGCGCGATCGCTCCGAATGGCAAATGTCGCAGTGCGAATCGCGTCGAGGGCCGGACCTGGGCCGCCAATATTGCTCGTGAGCGTCGGCCAATACACGGTCGGCGGGGCTTTTTGGTCGATCCCGTTCTCGCGGACGTCTTGCACCACGCCAATCACTTCCCACCATTGGGACACCGGTCCGCGGAATCGCTTATGCAGTGCAGCCGCGGGTGTGCCCCATAGCTCTCGTGCGAGATTCTCGGAAACCAGCGCGAATTTTCTTTCCCGGTAGACATCTGTCCAAGTCAGCTCGCGCCCCGCAATCAGCCGTGTTCCCATCGTGTGAAAAAATCCCAGCGAGACATACTGGAACAGCCGAGGCGCAAGAGCCATGCCCGCAGCGGCCTCATTGCCCACCTCCTGCCCAGAATGTGATACGGATGGGCGGGGCGAAAAGTTCGATCGGCCTGCTCGTATGGACGAAAGGCGGCGAAGAACGTGAGCGCTCCATGCCGCCTGCGGCGTTTAGCGGCCCCCTCACGATTGCTTCTCCGGTGAAAGAAACCGCGCCAAGATCGAGGTGGTCTTCTCCCATTCCCGCGCTTCGCGCTCCACCTGTTTACGTCCTGCGCGCGTCAGCCGGTAGAACTTCGCTTTGCGATTGTTATCGGAGACGCCCCATTCGGACTGAATGTAACCTTCCTGTTCGAGCTTCAGAAGAGCCGGATACAGCGTTCCGTAATGGACCGCCAGCCGGTCGCCGCTGGTCTGCTCGATGCGCCGCGCGATGCCGTAGCCGTGCATCGGCCCCATCGTCTCCAGCGTCTTCAGCACCATCAGCGCCAAAGTACCCTGCCAAACATCCGTCTTCCCCGCGATCATCACGCGAATCCTTTCGCCGCAACTCCTATTGGGATGCAATAGAAGAACTACACCATTCCATATTGGTATGCAAGAGGAACATTTCCGAACGCCGCGCTTCTTCTTGACGCGGGAATGGATCTACGAGGAGGCTTCGGCGCTGGCGCGGATTTCCTGCCAGCGCTTGGGGCGTTTCTTGGCGTCGAGAACTTTTTTGCGCAGGCGGATCGATTTAGGCGTGACTTCCACGAACTCATCGTCGGCGATGAACTCGATGGCTTTCTCGAGAGTCATATCACGCGGCGGAATCAGGCGAATAGCTTCGTCTGCGGAAGACGAACGCATGTTGGTCTGTTTTTTTTCCTTGGTGACATTCACGTTCATATCGTCTTCGCGCGAGTTTTCGCCCAGGATCATTCCTTCGTACACTTCAATGCCCGGCCCGATGAACATTTCGCCGCGTTCCTGAATGCCCCAGATGGCGTAGGCCACCGAGACGCCCGCGCGATCTGCGACCAGCGCGCCCGTGGGCCGCATGGCCATGTCTCCGGCATATTCCGTCCAGCCTTCGAGCAGCGAATGGATCAGCGCGGTGCCGCGCGTATCGGTGAGCAGTTGGCCGCGCAAACCGATCAAGCCGCGCGAAGGAATGCTGAACTCCATGCGCACGCGGCCGGAATGATGGTTGACCATTTTTTTCATTTCGCCGCGGCGCGTGCCGAGCGATTCCATCACGATGCCGATGAACGTCTCCGGGCAATCGACGATGAGCGATTCGAGCGGCTCCAAGCGGCGTCCGTTCTCGTTGCGCACCACGATTTCGGGCTTCCCTACCATCACCTCGTAGCCTTCGCGCCGCATGGTCTCAATCAGGATGGCGAGCTGCAATTCACCGCGGCCGAGGACTCGAAAAGCATCGGTGGCGCCGATATCTTCCACGCGCAAGGAAACATTGGTGAGCAATTCCCTGTCCAGCCGCGCGCGCAGATCGCGCGAGGTCACGAACTGGCCTTCGCGCCCCGCGAATGGCGAGGTATTGATGGTGAACACCATGGCTAACGTGGGCTCATCGATAATCAGCGGTTCGAGCGGCGCGGGTTTGTCGAGATCGGTGATGGTCTCGCCGATCTGGATTCCCTCCACGCCCGCGATGGCCACGATTTCGCCGGCGGTCACTTCCTCGGCTTCGTCGCGTTCGAGGCCGCGGAATGTAAAAAGCTTGGTGATCTTTGTAGGCTGGATCGTGCCGTTGAGTTTGGCGATGGCCACGTCCGAGCCGCGCTTGAGAGTGCCTTGAAACACGCGCGCGATAGCGATGCGCCCCAGAAAATCGCTGTAATCGAGATTGGTGACCTGAATCTGCATGGCCCCCGCCGGATCGCCGGACGGCGGCGGAATCGACGCGACGATCTGCTCGAAGAGCGGCAGCAAATTGGTCGAATCGTCGCCGATTTTGCGGTGTGCTTCGCCGGTTTTCGCGTTGGTATAAATTACCGGGAAATCGAGCTGGTCTTCGGTGGCGTCGAGATCGATGAAAAGATCGTAGATTTCGTCGAGCACCGCAGCGGGACGCGCGTCTGGGCGATCGATTTTATTCAACACCATGATGGGCGGCAACTTGGCGGCCAGTGCCTTTTGCAGTACATAGCGCGTCTGCGGCAGCGGCCCTTCGCTCGCGTCCACCAGCACCAGCACTCCATCCACCATGCGCAGCGCGCGTTCCACTTCGCCGCCGAAATCGCTGTGGCCGGGCGTATCGACGATGTTGATCTTCGTATCGTGATAGGTGACGGCCGTATTTTTGGCCAGAATGGTGATGCCGCGCTCGCGCTCCAAGTCGTTCGAGTCCATCACGCGCTTCACGACTTCCTGGTTTTCGCGGAAGACGCCGCTTTGGCGCAGCATGGCGTCCACTAGAGTGGTCTTGCCATGGTCGACGTGCGCGATGATGGCGATATTGCGGATCGATTTAGTCATTTTAGTTTCGAGGGTGTTCCGGCTGCGCTGCAGCTCAAAGTGCCCAGTCGTAGCGATTGCGCGAGGACTGTTTCTCTTCGTCAGGGCACGGTTTCAACCGTGCCGTAATCGTCTCCATAAGGTCAGCGCGGCTTCAGCCGCTGAGGCCGTTTCGAAGAATTACTGGAGCGGCAAACGCAGTGCTATTTTAGCATGCACGCGGGGGTCCGGCCGAATGAGAACGATCTCTGGTACAGTCGTGGTCATCGTAGGGGCAGAGAGCGCTTATGTCACAGCCAGAGTCGGCGAATCGGTTCGATGAGGTCTTCTTGCAGAGTTTGAAGTTCGTCGGCACCATCGCTATCGCCGCGGGTCTGCTTATCGCAGGCTCGATCGCCGTGTGGTGGGAGTACGACGTATGGCAGGACCGCAAGCACACCGTCGTTGTCACGGGGAATACGCCTCTCTTCGAAGGCCACGCCGAAAACTGCGGAGGCACGCGGATAGCAACCGTTCATCCCGGGTCAGAGGCAAAGGTTCAGCGCATTCGTTACTGGAAAGCGTGTGCCACGATCGATGTAATTCTGCCGAATGGACAGGAAGGATTCATCGTTCTAGGTGATGGGGAAGTTCGCATCAATCCGCCCTTGCCGTGATGGGAGCAAATATGTCCACGCGCGTTGGATTCATCGGAATTGGAAACATGGGGTGGCCGATGGCTGGCAACATCGCCAAGGCCGGCCACGACCTCGCAGTCTACGATCTGGACCGCGAACGCGTTGGGCGATTCGCCGCCGAACACCATTGCCGCGCGGCAGCGAGCGCCGGCGAAATCGCGCAGAATGACTTCATCATCACGATGCTGCCAACCAGCCAGCACGTGCGGGACGCGCTGCTCTCCGATGAAAACGGGGCTTTCGCGAAATCACTTAGACCCGGCTCAATCGTGATCGACATGAGTTCCTCCGATCCGGTGGACACGCGCAAACTTGGTCCCGAAGTCGCACGCAGCGGCGCGATTCTGCTCGACGCGCCCGTTTCCGGCGCTGTGCCGCGCGCGATCACGGGCAAACTCGCCATCATGATCGGCGGCGACGACGCGGCTGCGATAGCCCGCGCCAAGCCTCTGCTGGGCGCCATGGGCGACCGAGTCTTCGACACTGGACCGTTGGGCTCCGGCCACGCCATGAAGGCGCTCAACAACTACATCGCCGCCGCCGGATACACCGCCGTGGTCGAGGCTCTACTCATCGGAGAAAAATTCGGGCTGGATCAAGGCGTGATGGTAGATATTCTGAACGCGTCCACCGGCCGCAATTTCACCACCGAGAACATGATCAAGCAGCACGTTTTGAGCGGCGCGTTCGCCACCGGGTTCGCCCTGGGGCTAATGGCGAAAGATGTGAAGATTGCCGCCGATCTGGGCGAAGCCGTTCGCCTGGACGCGCCCATGTCACGCCTGGTCCGCGAACGGTGGGCCGCCGCTCGCGACCGCCTCGGCGCAGCACGCGATACTTCCGAAGCATTGCTCGCCTGGCGCGATTCGCTGCCAGACTAACCGGCTCTTCTTTAACGAAGTCACGACGGCGGAGGGACGGGCGTCCACATTGATTGCGCTGGTGCAACTCTATCAGGCGCTCGGAGGAGGCTGGCAGCCGTAGCGCGTTACTGGCTCGGCCCAAACGACACGCTGTGCGCTTCGGGCCCTGCAGCGGTGACGATCGCGCCGAGGATAAACACGATCGCCGCGAACATTCCCATCGACTGCGCCAGAGTGAAGTGACGGCCGAGAGCCGCTTCGATTGGCGCTGAGGGCGCTGCACCGATCAGCACTCCGACCTGATAGGCAAACCCGGGGAAAAATCCACGCAGCGAGCCGGGCGAAAGCTCGTTGAGATGTGCCGGCACCACGCCCCACGCTCCCTGCACCATGAACTGCATCAGCAGCGCGCCCCCACTCACCAAAGCCACTTCACCGCCAACGCTGCCAACAGAAATCAGCCGTGGCGCAAATATCCAAAGCGGAATCAGCACGAAGCCGGCCAGCATGGCAAAAACCATAGCCTTGCGCCGGCCGCGGCGATCGGAGTAAAGGCCGACGAGCACGCCGCCCACGATCGCCCCCACCATGGACACAACGCTGACAATTGCCGTGGCGCGCGCGCTGAAATGCAGGTCGTGCTGCAGGAACGAGGGGTAAAGATCCTGAGTACCGTGCGAAACGAAGTTCATCACCGACAAGAAAATTACGAGGTACAGGAAGCGCTTCCAGTTGGAAGCCACATCGCGAAAATAGGCGCCCCAACTTTTCCTGGTTTTAACGGTGGCGCGCCACGCCTCGCTTTCCTTCACGCGCGCGCGGATGAAAAGAGTCAGCAACGCCGGCAAGCCTCCCAGGAAAAACATGGCGCGCCAGCCCCAGTGCGGGAAAATCGTCCAGAAAGCGACGGCGGCAAGTAGATTGCCAACCGCGTAGCCCTCCTGCAAAACGCCGGATAAAACGCCGCGCCATTTTGCAGGCACGGACTCCATCGCCAGCGAAGCGCCCACTCCCCATTCGCCGCCCATGCCGATGCCGTATAAGAGGCGCAATATCAGAAACACCGTGAAATTGGGCGCGAATCCCGAAAGCACCTCGACCACCGAATAGAAGAGGACATCGATCATCAGCGGCAAGCGCCGACCATAACGATCCGCCATCAGGCCAAATATGAACGCGCCAACCGGACGCATGGCCAGAGTGGCGGTCAGCGTCAGCGTCATATCGATCATCGAGCGGTGAAATTCCGCGCCGATGGTAGTCAGCACATAGGTGAGGATGAAAAAGTCGAAGGCGTCGAGCGTCCAGCCAAGAAAACCCGCCAGCATCGCGTTGCGGGCGTTGGCGCGACCCGAAATGCTCATCGCCGCGTTCGTCATTCGCCGCGCGCCGCTTCAGCCGCGAGGCGCGGCGTGAGGATCGCATCGGTCACGCGGGCAACTTGCGCCATTTCCGCAACATCATGCACGCGCACGATATGCGCGCCGCCAAGAATCGATGCAGCAACCGTGGCGGCCGTGCCCCACACGCGCTCGTCCGTCGGAAGGCCTCCGAGAATATCGCCAACGAATTTCTTGCGCGAAGCGCCGACGAGCAGCGGGCATCCCAAACGCGCTAGTTCCGGCAAGCGCGCGAGTAATTCGAAATTTTGCGAACGGCTTTTGCCGAAGCCAATGCCGGGATCGAGCACGATCTGCGATTTGGGCACGCCGGCTCCGCGGGCGATCACGAGCGCTGTGCTCAAACCGGAAGTCACGTCGCGGAGCACGTCGCGCGCGAAAGGCTTCTTCTGCATGGTCCGAGGATCTCCGCGCATGTGCATCAGGATCAGCGGCAGCTTGTGGCGCCGTGCGATTTCCGCGAGTCTCGGGCCGGATCGCAACGCGGAAACGTCATTCAAGATTTCAGCGCCTGCAGCTGCAGCTGCTTCGGCCACTTCGAGCTTGCTGGTGTCGATGGAGATGGGAATTTTCAGCCGGCCGCGCAGGCTTTCCAGCACGGGAATCACGCGGCGCAGCTCTTCTTCGGCCGATACCGGCTCCGAACCAGGTCGCGTGGATTCGCCGCCGATATCGATGATGTCCGCTCCAGCCCGTTCTATCTCGAGGGCACGCGCTACCGCCGCAGTGGCGTCGAGAAAGTTGCCGCCGTCGGAGAAGCTATCCGGCGTCACGTTGAGAATGCCCATGACCAGCGTGCGCTCGCCAAGAGCGAGCGTGCGCGAGGGCAAGCGCAGCTTGAATTTTGCGCGGCGAAACATGGACGCATATTGAATCACGGTTTCCGCGATTCGTGGAAACCCATTAAGGGGGCCATCACGGCGGTGGCGGACGCGCGACGTAGTACGCAGCGCGATGCGAGGCCGTGACTCCCGCGTGCCCCAGCACCTCGACGCGAAGGACATGCCAGCCGGGAGCCGCCGAGGCGCCACCCGGGCGGGAAGGATAAAACCCGACCGTATATTCGGCGCGAATTTTTTCCGCAATCTCGCGAAATGCCCCCGCCACCGTACTCGATTCGTTCAGAAAATAGAGCTGGCCCCCGGCGCGGCGAACGAGCTCGGCGAGGTAATCAGTGTAAGCGGGGATTCCGAGCACGAGCACATTGGGAGAAACGAAGCTGGTGTCGGCATTCGCGGCGAGCCAGGCGGGAGTCATGATGCGCGGCCGATTCTCCGTGGAAACCGCAAAGACCTGGATATCTTGCGAGGCGAGCGCGCGCACCACGTCGTCGAAAGTAAGGCGGTCTTCGTCGCCGGGATGCGGCGATTCGCTGCGCGGGTCGAGCGTGAGCCCGAGGCCGCTATCTTGTCCATCGGTCAGCAACACGATAGCTTTGCGTCCAGTGCGCCCAGCAAACAACTTCTCAGCGCTAAGGTACACAGCTTCATAAATATTCGAGCCGCCGGTATCGCCGAAGAGCGCGTGGACGTCGACGCGGTCCACGGCCCGGCGCATTGCTTCGCGATTATCGGAAAAAGGTTCGAGCAAGTACGTATGCGCTGAGAAGTCGACCAGGGCGGCTTGATCGAGCGGCCCGAGCGAATCGACCAGCGCGTCGGCCGCTTCTTTCATCGCGTCTGAGTTCGGCAGGATACTGGGGCTGGCGTCGATCACCAGGGCCACACTCGCGGGCTGCGAGGACGCGTCGAAGTAGGCGATCGGCTGCGCGATTCCGTCGTCGTAGATGCGAAAATCGCCGCGCCGCAGACCTGGGACCGCTTCACCATCTGACGCGGAAACGATGCACGTGACCGGCACCATCTGCGTGAGCGCTTGCAACGCGGCATGAGCGGGGTGCTGACCATTTGCAGTTGCCGCCGATGCAGCTCCGACCGTAGACATGCGCAATTCGCCAGTGGCCGGATCGCGATGCCACACGATCCCTTTGTCGAGCTGTTGAGGACGCGGAAGGTTTACCCGTTGTCTATGCCCTGCGGGCGCACCAAGCCCACCGGTAGCGGCAAACATCATCAGGATTGCGAGCGCAAGCGGCGAGGCTCGCATGGGCGAGATCAGTCGAGATCGAAGTGGCGGAAAGGCTTTTCGACGGGCGCGTCTTTTGCTTTCTTCAAACCCTCGGCGAATTTGCGCGCCAGCACGTCTTCCTTGGATTTCTCGGCTCGCACAGATGCGCGGAACTTTGCCTCGACCGCTTCGGCCTGCTCGCGGAGCAGTCTAGCGGTATCGTCCAAGTCGACCGACGACGGCGGTTTCGGCGACGCCACATGTGAGAGCACCGCGCCCAGCGAGCGGTCCACGGTCATTTTCGCTCGGCAGCACGGGCATTCCAGGTCAAAGGTGTCTTCCTTGGGCTTCGCCATGGCCCCATTCTACCCCTAATCCACGCAAACGGGAATTTCGGCTCAGCGAGATACACCTGGGTAAATGCGGCGTAAGGCAGCAGCGTCCCTTCGCTATACGGCTATCAAAGTTGATTGAACTTTGAGCCTGTGACGGATACGATGTCGCGGCTGACTAGAGGTTGGGTCACACAGCCGCATGAGCTGCTGATCCCGGCGCGGTCGACCGTAAGCGGCCCGCCCTTGGAGACTTCGATGAAAAGAGTTTACGCAACGATTATGGCGGTAACGGCTGTGCTGCTGCTCGCCAGCGTGGCGCATGCGCAAGTTTCGCTCAACGCCGCGCGCATCGGCGCGGAAGATCAAGAAGCGCTGGCGAAATTCTACGAGGCTGCGTTCGGCATGCAGGAGGTCAATCGCATCACCGCGCCCGGAGGCGCGGAGATCTTCTTGAATTTTGGCGACACCGTTGATGCAGCGAAGGCCGATAAAAGCGTGCCGATCGTAATCATGCATCGCCCCTCGAATGATCTGAAAGACCCTGTTCCGCACCTGGTCCTCAATGTGACGGATATGGCGAAGACCGTCGCAGCCATCAAAGCTGCCGGCGGCTCCATGGCCGGCGAACCGCGCGGGTTCGGAAACACCGGCATCATGATCGGCATCGCCATCGATCCGGCGGGCAACCGCATCGAGATGATTCAGCGTCCCCAAAAGTAACACCGTAATTTAGCGCTGTATTTCTGTGCCGTTGATGGCCCGCACCGACCCTCGATGCGGGCCGTCGTGTTTCTGCGCGATCTGCTCCATGGCCACTTCCCCGCCAGCCAAATAAGGGGGAGTTGGCTTCTGGTTGGTATTGGAATAGTATGGGCGCCAGATGAACTGAGGGCCCGAACCTGGGTTCGGATTGGCTGCGTTCCGGGGGGAAACATGCCGAAAAAACTGACACGAAGAGAATTGATGCGTCGCTCGCTGGCCGCCGGCGGCTTATTTGCGGCCGGCTCGCTGATGCCGGTTTCGTCCGCCTTCGCCAACCAAGCGGGAGCACACGAGGGAACTCCGGAACGCGAAACCAAGCCTCCCGCGAGAGTTGTTGGCCGCAAAGTAACGCAACCGGAACGCGAGCTGCCCGTCTTGCACGAGACGAGCGTGCTGGTAGTTGGCGGTGGGCCAGCTGGCACTGCTGCTGCTTTTTCGGCCAAGCGGCTGGGCGTCGACGTCACTTTAGTGGAACGATACGGCTATCTCGGAGGCCTGGCGACCGGCGGGCTGGTGCTGGGAATCTTCCCGCTCTACGACCGGAAGAACAAGCAAGTGATCTACGGCTTCGCCGAAGAGCTGATGAAGAAGCTCGACGTAACCAAGTTCGGCATCATCGACCGGAACAAAGCTCCGATCTATCCAACTTTCGACGCGGAGGCCATGAAATACCTGCTGGCAAGTATGGTGCTCGATTCGGGAGTCACTGCATATCTCGATTGCTGGGGCGTCGACGCCATTGTGGATGGTAGAGGCGGCGTACGTGGCGCGGTTTTCGAGAGCAAGTCCGGACGCCAGGCGATCCTGGCCGACATCGTGATCGATTGCACAGGAGACGGCGACATCTACGCAGCCGCGGGCGCGGCCTTTGAAAAAGTGGAAACCAATATCGGCCTGGTCAGCAGAATCGGCAACATCGACATGGTCGATATGATGCCGGGTCGAGGTTCGGAAGACCCGAATAGCCGCCAGCATCCCATGGTCGGCAAGGTTGGCGAAGGGCGCCCTTCGGAAGGCAGAGTGAGCGACTTCAACGGCCACGCCGGAAATCCCACGCCCGCGCCGCACGTGAACTGGCTCAACATGAAGGGACCGCTCGGAGATGCCCTGGACGTCGCTAACCTGACCGAACTGGAACTCAAGCTCCGCATGGGGACTTGGAGCAACGTCCAAAAGCTGCAGCACAGGAAAGGAAACGAGCAAGTCTATCTGACCGAAACGGCTCCTCAACTAGGCGTGCGGCTCAGCCGGCTGCTCGATGGCGTAAAGAAACTCAGCAACCAGGAAATTCGGGGCGGCGCGAAATTCAAGGACGTGATCGGCTATTCCGGCGCGTATGCGCTTGCCCCTGAATTTCAAATTCCCTATGGATCGCTCGTCCCCGCGAAGGTCGAAAACGTCCTGGCCGCCGGACGGTGCATCTCGGCGGAATTCGAAGTCGCGGACATTACCCGGCTCATCCCGGTATGCTGGGTTACGGGTCAAGCTGCGGGCATCGCCGCGGCTTTGTGCATCCAAGATAAATGCAAGCCTCGCAACGTGAACGTAGCGAAGCTGCAAAACCTGCTGCACCAGCAGGGGGCCTATTTGGGATGACCTTTTTCCGGCGCGTGCCGCGTTGGGTGATTCAGCTGACGTGCTTTGTCGGCGCGATCGTGCTGGCGTGGCCGCTGGTCCCGTGGAAGATTGCGCCGAGGTTTTTCCAGGAAATCAGCCCGTTCGTCAGCGTGTCGTCGATTATCGCCACGCGATCGATTGGCGTGGGAGCGGTGCTCGCGCTCGTAGTAGCCATTGCGAGCTCGTTCAAGAAACGCTGGTTCTGCCTCTACCTCTGCCCCACCGGGTTTCTGCTGGAAAATTCCTCGCGCTTCGGAATGCGCAAGAACCGCTGGTGGGGCAAGTGCCCGCCGGTCGGGCGGTACGTCGCAATCCTAACGATCGCAGGCGCGATCGTTGGCTACCCCGTGCTGCTGTGGATGGATCCGCTGTGCATCTTCACCAGCCCGTTTGCCCTGAACAAGGCGACCAATCCGTACTCCGTGATTCTGGTTATCCTGGGGCTCGGCGTGCTGGTGGGCGCCACTTTTGTGATCGGCATGCTGTGGTGCGTGCGCATATGCCCGCTCAGCGGATTGCAGGACATGCTGTATCTTTCGCGAAAAGCTTTGTGGGCCAAACTGACTAGCGGCGCGGCGAGTCCCAAAGCTGCTGGACGGGCGGCAGTGACGGAGAGTTCGAACGCGCAGCTCGTTAACATCGCTGCCGCGCGGGCCCCGAAACCTCAAGCAGCTCGCAAGGAGCCCGCCAACCGGCTCTTTGCCAAGTCGACGCGAAAGTTCAGTTCCGCCCGCCGCGTGTTCTTCGCTGGCGGCGCAGGCGCACTGCTCGCGTTAATCGCGCGCCGTGCGGGAGCCGCGCGCTATCGCAAGGCGAACACTTTGCTGCGGCCTCCCGGCGCCGTGCCGGAGGATCGCTTCGCCGGGCTGTGCATTCGCTGCAACAATTGCACGCACGCGTGCCCCTCGAAGATCATTCATCCGGACACAGGTCACGAAGCAGGCTTGGCTGGGTTTGGCGCGCCGGTTATTAAATACGACCGGGATTATCAATACTGCCTGGAAACATGCAACGCGTGCAGCCAGGTCTGTCCTACCGGGGCGTTGACTGCTCTGGCCATGCCGGAAAAGAAGAAGTACGTGATCGGCGAGGCGATCGTCGACGATAATCTCTGCCTGCTGGTCCTCGGCAAAAAGGAATGCGATGCGTGCGAGCTGGCCTGTCCATACGACGCGATCAAAATCAAATGGGATGAGGACCAGTTCATCTCCTATCCCGGCATCGACCTAAATAAGTGCAACGGCTGTGGCGCCTGCCAGGTCGTCTGCCCCGTCAATCCCACCAAAGCCATTCGGGTGTGGACGCTTAAGCCTTCGTGATCGCGGCGAGCAACGAGACGTTTACGGCTGGAGTACGAATTGAATGCTGAAGCACAAACTGAGTGGAAGTACGCACTGAGTCTGATTACCGCTGCGTTCTTCTTGCTAGGTGCGTCGGCGCTGTTCGGCGCACTTCTGCCGGGCCACCCCTTCGTGGGCAAGTGGATCGCACTCGGAGTGACGTTCGTATGGATCATCTGGGTTCGGCAGATCGATCTTCTCCCGTCACGTTGGGTGAGAGCGAGAAGAACGTCGTCTTCGTTTCTATCGGCGCTGATCGGAGGCTCCGCGTTTTTTGTTTTTATGTTGGCGGTGTTGGGCTTCTCTTCCGGAAAGCTATCTCTGTTCGAGATCGCGCTGGCCGCCGCAGGCGGTGTGCTACTCGGACTCTACTCTGGTATGTTCCGCCGAGACCCGTCGCCGGTCCCTCCCAGCGGAAAATAAAGTCCCTGGTAAACGCCGTTTCGAGACAGTTCTTTCTGATTGGAATACGACGCTCGCGCAGAATAAAAAGGGCGCCGCGAAGGGCGCCCTTTTTTGCAACGTGAATTGGAGTAGTTTCAGGATCGATCAAGCTGGAGCCGGCTTTTCGCCTTTGGCCATTCCTGGTACAGGCCGCGCATCGGGACGCAGCGTTAGCTGCGGCTCCTTCGCGGGCACCGGCGGAGCGGCTGGCGGCGGAGGCGGCAGCTTTTCCGGAAGCGGCTTGCCTTCCATCAAGAGCTTCAGCTCGTTGGCATCCAGCACTTCGCGGTCGAGCAGCGCCCTGGCGATGCGTTCGAGAGAGTCGCGATTGTTCTCCAGGATGTGACGAGCCCTCATGTATCCGGTGGTGACGATGGACCGTACTTCCCCGTCGATTTTAATCGCGGTGTCCTCGGAATAGTCGCGGTGCTGCGCAATCTCGCGGCCCAGGAAGATCTGCTCTTCCTTCTTGCCGAAGGTGAGCGGGCCGAGCGTGCTCATGCCCCACTCGCAGACCATTTGGCGCGCGATTTCCGTGGCGCGTTCGATATCGTTCCCCGCGCCGGTGGTGATGTGGTTCAGGAAAATTTCCTCGGCCGCTCGTCCGCCCATTAGAACGGCCAGCTGCGCCTCCAGAAATTCGCGCGTATACGTGTGCTTGTCGTCGATCGGCAACTGCATGGTAACGCCCAGCGCCATGCCGCGCGGGATGATGGTCACTTTGTGCAGCGGGTCGGCGCCCGGAGTCATCGCCGCCACCAGAGCGTGTCCACCCTCGTGGTACGCGGTGTTTTTCTTCTCTTCGTCCGAAAGGATCATGGACTTGCGCTCGACGCCCATCAGGACTTTGTCCTTGGCCATCTCGAAATCCGCCATCATAACTACCTTGCGATTCTGGCGGGCGGCCCATAGCGCCGCTTCATTGACCAAGTTGGCAGTGTCTGCGCCGGAAAATCCCGGCGTGCCACGCGCGATCACGGAAAGATCCACGTCTTCGGAGAGAGGCACCTTGCGCGTATGCACGCGAAGGATTTCCTCGCGACCGCGAACATCGGGCCGGGGAACCACAACGCGGCGGTCGAAACGACCCGGCCGCAACAACGCGGGATCGAGAACGTCCGGCCGGTTGGTGGCCGCGATCAGGATCACGCCTTCGTTGGATTCGAAACCGTCCATTTCCACCAGTAGCGCGTTCAAGGTCTGCTCGCGCTCGTCGTGTCCACCGCCGAGGCCCGCGCCACGATGGCGGCCGACCGCGTCGATTTCATCAATGAAGATGATGCACGGAGCGTTTTTCTTCCCCTGTTCGAAAAGGTCACGAACGCGGCTGGCGCCCACGCCCACGAACATTTCCACAAAATCCGAACCGGAAATGGAAAAGAACGGAACGTTCGCTTCGCCGGCAATCGCGCGCGCAAGCAAAGTCTTGCCCGTTCCCGGAGGGCCAACGAGCAGCACGCCTTTAGGAATGCGCCCGCCCAGCTTCTGAAATTTCTGCGGATCTTTTAGGAAGTCGATGATTTCGTACAGCTCTTCCTTGGCTTCTTCGATTCCAGCCACATCCTTGAACGTGGCCTTCTTCTGCTGCGCGGTCAGCAACCGGGCGCGCGATTTCCCGAAACTCAGCGCCTTGTTCCCGCCGGCCTGCATCTGCCGCATCATGAAAATCCAGATAGCCAGAATCAGTATGAATGGCGATAGATTGATAATCAGCGTTAGCCAATCTGCGTTCTTCACTTCCTTGTAGTTATAGACGACGCCCTTATCCTGCAGAACTTTGGTGACGTCCGGAATGGCGGCGTTGGCGATGGTCACATCGCGGAACTTGCTGCCGTTGTTGTACTCGCCTTGAATCTCCCCGCTGTTTTGCGAGAGGTAGATGGTCACGTCCTTGACGGTGCCGTTGTCCACCTTGGACAGGAACGCGCTGTAGCTCGGCTGGTCCTGATGCTCCGCGGGCCCGCCCCGCGAGGCCATCTGCCACAGCACGACCGCCAGCGCGATCATCAAAACCCAAAATAAGACCGTACGGACTGTTGAGTTCACTTTTACCTCACCCTGACTTCCGGGCCGCCAGCGAAGATTCTCGCCGTGCGGAAGAATCGGCGTGTTCGAAAAGGCCGCACACGCCAAAACCACCGCGGGTCCCTACTCCTATCCACTTAGACGCACCAACAGGACGGGAGTATTCAATTGTCGCATTCGACAGGCGTATCGTCACGCGTAGAACGGAACCATCACCCCATGCTGCTAGAGACGCTCTTCCTCGATCACCACCCCGATCGCCGTGCCCTCGTCCGCGGAAAACTCGCGAGCGGCTGGCATGCCCAGGGCCCAAACAATTTGTCCACCACTTTCCAAGATGGGCCAGCCGGCCCGATCGCGAACCGGGATACGCCCTGCCGCGAACATCTGCTTGAGCTTGTGGATTTGGCGACGTCCCCGTGGGCGATAGGCGTCGCCGGGCCGCCAGTTTCGTAGAATCAATGGCATTCGAAGCCGGTCCGCATCCAGGGCCGAGCATCCTTCAATAGTCTCGCGCTCCGCGAACGTCCAGTCAATCAATTTTAGACGGAAGCGCCTTTGCAGTTCCGGCACCGAAACAGTCGCGCAGCCACGCCCCGGCAGCTCGACTGTGTAGGCGTATTCTCGCGAGGCGGAACTTCTGCTCGCGGGCTTCTGCGCGGCGTTGCCGTGCTTGTGTAGCGCGAAAGTCAGGTCCCCAAAATTGTTTTCGACGATCACGCCACCCGGAAGCTCGGCACGCCGGCCGCTGCCGGGGAACGAAGCGAGTTCGATCACCTGCTCCACATGCCGCGCCGCCAAACCCTGTCGCGATCCGCGCAGCTCTTGATAGACCCGGCGAATCAGATGCTGAGTAACTGGCTTTACGACAGCAGCTTCAGAACTCTCCCAGGTATTCTGTTTCAGGCTTGCGGCAGGTACTTTCATGGGCGCGATCAAATCACCGGTTTGAATCGACCAACCATGGTCGTTGCGCCTGAAAAGCGCCTGAAATCGCTCGTCGGTCAGAGCGTTCCAAAATACCTGTTCCTCGCCGGCCAGCCGAGCCAACTCGGAAAATCGGCCGACCACGCCGGGCGAAAACTCACGTTCCAGCAACGGCAGTAGGCGCGCGCGAATGCGAGCGCGCACCCTCTGCTCGTCCAGATTCGTGGAATCCTCCCGCCAGGTTTGGCGTTGGCGCCGTAAGTATCCACGCAGCTCTTCGCGCCGAATCGCCAGCAGCGGCCGTACCACGAAGTCGCCCACGGGATGAATACCCGCAAGCCCGGTGGGGCCGGTACCGCGAATCAGATGCGCCAGGACGGTCTCGGCCTGATCGTCCGCCGTATGAGCCACACCGATCCGCGTGGCCTGCCCATTGCGGACGACGCGCTCGAAAAATGCATAGCGCAACCTGCGAGCGCCGTCTTCCAGGTTCCATTTGTTTTGCTTAACGGCAGCGGCAACATCCTCGCGGCCGATCACCAACGGGATCGCCAGGCTCCGCGCCAAATCCGACACAAAGTCGGCATCGGCATCGGATTCCGCACCGCGCAGGCGGTGATCGAAATGCACAACCAACAACTGAATGCCGAGTTTTCCGCGGGTGCTTGAGAGCAGATGCAAAAGCGCAACCGAATCCGCTCCGCCCGACACCGCCACTCCAACGCGATCGCCCGGCTGCAGCAGACGCATTTTGCCGATATAGTCGAGCACGCGTTGTTCAAGTGATTTCATCGGGGAAGCGGTACGCGGGCTGACCGCCTTGGAGCAATATTAGCAGCGCTTGATGAGCCGGTCGAGCATTAGGAGGTCGATCGCGGGGAAACGGCCGCGGCCCGCATGGCGTGCACCGTGAACGGATGTCCGAGGATCACCCGAATTGCGGGTGCCGCTTTACAACACGCTGGCTTGGCGTGCAAAAAGGTCGCGGCTGAATTCCATCCGGCGGTCGAGCGCTACCGCGGCGAAATGGGAGCAACCCACGCGCTCGCGATCCGCCCACGCCTCTACGCTTGGAATGAACAAGTGAGACGCGCGAGCCACAGCACGAAGCAGCGCGTAGTAAATCTTCACGGCGCGAATTTCCAGGCGGTCCGCGTTGTGCTCGGGGCAGAGGTGCAACAGCTGAAGAAAGCGCGCGAAGTCATCCACCGCCGCCTCGCGGTTCCCCATTCCCGCTACTTCACGCACGCGCGGAGAGAGTTCTATCTTGCCGAATGCCGCCACCACGGAATGGCAGTACGACACCAAGAACTGAAAGAACGCGGCAACCGACGCGACGAAAATGAGCGCCGCGATCAAGAGGTCACCAACATATGCTCGGAAGCCATTCGAGCCTCCTCGGGAACTCGAACAAACGTGTACGTCCAGGCCAGCGGTAGCCACAATCCGATGACCGGTGGCAGCCAGCGCAGAATGCTATATTCCAGCTCCGGGAACAAATTTCGCAGCGCGTACGCCCCCGCCACGGCGCTGAAGTAGACGCCAAGCGCCAGCACTACTTGAACCAGCCGGGCGCGCGTCTCGCGCAGCTTGATTACCGCGCCCCACAGCACGTACATCAAAATCACGCCGACGAAATTCAGATCCTGTTCCAGTTCGACCACGAACTCGGTGCTTAGGTGCTGCCCGTTCGAGCGCACCGAGACGAATGCAAATAGAGCCGTTAGTCCGAGCAACATCAAGGCCGCGCCGCGAACGTAGCGGCCAAAATTGGTGTCCGCGAATACCTGGCTAAAGAGTCCGGCAATCACGTAATACATCAGGATGGAAAGTAAAATGTCGGAGGAGTAGTAAGAGTAGAAATATTCGCGCGAGTGGACGCCGTAAGTTCGGCTGCACACGTAGACGCCCAGGTTCCCAACCACGCACAACAGCATGTAGAGATTTAAGGGAAGATACCGCAGGAACTCGCGCTTATAGAGCGCGCACACAACAAAACACGCCTCTGAAAGAAGAACCAGAAACCAAATCGCGTATCCGACCGGGCCGAGCATCAAAGACCTTCCCCAGCGAGGCCCGATTGAGCCGCCGGCTGCCCTTAAGGCAGCCGGTTCAGCTCTAAGAGCCTGTTACCACGGCACCGGTCCACCGATGATTCTTGCAGCCGCCGCGCTCGTCGCGCTCGATTGAGCCGCTCGAGTGGTCATGGCCTTCAGACCTACTGCAGCCGTTAGAACCATCAGGTCCAACACCACCACCGCGATCCACTTGTTCATAGTGTCCCCCTCGAAGGGAATACTACCCCATCGAGAAGGTACACGCGGTCTGGTGCCGTTCCAAGCGCAAAGTACGATGCATGTGCCTAAAGGGTACACATGCCTGTTCCCTTGCCCTTGGGCTCTGTTCCTGAGAGCCTCGCCGTATTGTCGAGGGTGAATTTAGCGGTCGAGTCCAACACGGTCAATGTTACGAAGGTACCAGTCTGCGGAACACTTCGATTCGGGGTCCAGAGGCATATCACGTGGAATTTTTGACGTCGCGACGACAGCAAATGATGCGCTCATACAGCACGGGGCCGTCCGGAGAATGGCGGCTCAGCTTTGCGATGGGCTGTCGGCGTCCTCTTCCCCGTCGCGAAACGCCAGCGCGAGCAGCGTCTTTTGCTCCATTTCATGCGCGCGATGCGAACCCGTCGCAGGGCTGGAGCTATCGGAACGGTTCACGGAGAGCACTGCGCGTCCGCGCGAGAGCCTCTCGATCTCCGGCTGCATGAACGCGCGAGCGCCCATGTTTCCGGGCTCTTCCTGCACCCATACGAACTCGCGCGCATTCGCGTGGCGATCCATTTCCGCCGACAGCTCGTCGTGCGGGAACGGATACAACTGCTCGACAAATACAATCGCGGGCGCGTTTTCGCCGCGGCGCTTGCGTTCCGCCTTCAGCTCGTGCCCGATCTTTCCGGTACAAATTAAGACGCGCTCGGCCAAGCCATCGCCTTCATCTGGAATCACCGTCTGAAAACGCCCACTCGACAAAACCGGCAGTGGAGAAGATGCCGCCGGATGCCGCAACATGCTTTTCGGCGTAAACACGATCAGCGGCTTGCGCCACACTCGCAACACCTGCCGCCGCAGAAGATGAAAATATTGCGCTGCGTTCGATGGCTGGCATATCTGGATGTTGTCGCGCGCGGCCAATTCGAGGAAGCGCTCGATGCGCGCGCTGGAATGCTCCGGCCCCTGCCCCTCGTAGCCATGCGGGAGCAACATCACCAGTCCCGACAGCAGATTCCATTTGTCTTCGCTCGCGGCCACAAACTGGTCGATGATGATTTGTGCGCCGTTCACGAAGTCGCCGAACTGCGCCTCCCAAAGCACCAGCGCTTCCGGATAATCGCGGCTGAAACCGTATTCAAATCCAAGCACGCCCGCTTCCGAAAGCGGCGAATTATATATTTCGCACCAAGCCTGATCCGGAGAAAGATGCTGCAGCGCGACGTACTCTACTTCGCTTTCAATGTCGATCAGAGCCGAATGGCGCTGGTTGAACGTGCCGCGCCGGCTGTCCTGTCCCGATAGCCGCACCGGAACGCCCTGTTTCAGCAGCGAACCGAACGCCAGCGCTTCGGCCATGCCGTAATCCACGGCGCGTTTGCCATTGGCCATTTCCAGGCGCTGATCGAGCAGCTTTTTCACTTTCGCGTGAATGTGAAATCCGTCCGGATATTGCGTAAGCGATTTGCCGATCGACGCCAGAGTATCTTCTTCGACCGCCGTCTCCACTTCGAATGACGGCTCGTAGCATCCGCCAACGTAATCATTCCAATAGCGCGGCAAGCGGCGCATCGGCGGGCGCTTTTCGATTTCGCGCGCTTCCTTTTGCGCCGCGTCCAGTTCTTCGTGGACGCGCTGGATCATCGCAGCCGCATCAACGCCGATCTCTTCGGAGTAGATCTTCCAAAGCGGCGAATGCGCGTCGATCTTGCGATAGCGCAACGGCTGCGTGATCGTGGGATCGTCTACTTCGCTGTGGCCGTGCCTCCGATAGCCAATTAAATCAATGATTACAGGCGTCCCGAACGCGTACCGATAATCGAGAGCAATTCGCCCCACGCGCACCACCGCTTCTGGATCCTCCGCGTTAACGTGAAAAATCGGCACCGGCAGGCGCTTCGCCAAATCGGATGAGAATCGCGAAGAAACTCCTTCGCGCGGCGACGTGGTGAATCCGATCAGATTGTTGACGATGATGTTGATGCCACCGCCCACCGTATATCCCGGCAGGTCGGCCATATTCAGCGTCTCCGCACAAATGCCTTGGCCAGCGAATGCTGCATCGCCATGCATGGTGATCGCCAGAACTTTGGATCGTCCGTTTTCGCCGCGGCGCATCTGTTTCGCGCGCGTGCGCCCCAGCACCACCGGATCGACCGCTTCCAGATGGCTGGGATTCGAGACCAAATGTATTTCCACGTCGCGCCCGCCCGCCGCGTGAAAAATGCCGGTTGCGCCCAGGTGATATTTCACGTCTCCGCTGCCTAGCACGCTGCGCGGGTCAACATCCTCAAACCTCGCGAAAACTTCCGCAGCCGAGCGGCCCACGATCTGGACCATCACGTTCAGCCGGCCACGATGGCTCATCGCCAGCATGCCCTTTTCCGCGCCGTGCTCCGCGGCCGCACTCAAAATCGAGTCGAGCAGCGGCAGCAGAGCCGCTTCACCTTCGAGCGAATAGCGCTTCGTCCCCAAATAGCGCGTTTGCAAAACCTGTTCGAAAACTTCTGCGCGCACCAGCAGATCAAGAATCCGCGCGCGATCGGGCTCCCGCGCTTCCGTTTCTGATTCCATGCGCCGCTGCACCCACAAGCGCCGATCGCGGTCGGCCAGATGCATGAATTCCACGCCGATCGCGCCGCAATAGACGCGCCGCGCTGCCTCGGCCTCGGGACCCGAAATATCCAGCTCCGGCATTTGAACGGGCGGCAAGTCGCCGAGCGGATCGAGCTTCGCCTGCAAATAGCCCCAGCGGCGAAACGACTCCCAGATGCGCTCCTGAATTTCTTGCGAAGGTATAGATTCGGCGACAGCCTGTTCCCGGGTCATTGAGTTTTGAATTCCTTCTTTCGCGGATTCCTTCCCTGCGTATTCCTGATCCTAGGATGCCACTTTCGAGCGCGGAGATGAAACGCGAATTACGATTCGGGCCAGCAACCAAGCAACCGTCGCACCATCACCAGCTGTCCCAAATGATAAGCGTTGTGGTCAGCGATCAGCAGAGCTTCGCGAAAAATCGTTTGGCCCGAACCATGCGGAATTTTCGCGAAAAGATCGGTTTTCGGATCGGACACCAGCTTCCCCATTTCGGCCAAATCACGTTCCAGCGCTTTCACGCTTTTTTCCCATGCTGCAGCGCTGGGCGGCGCGGGATCTTTGGGCCAGTAGCCGGAGGGCCAGTCCGGTGAGACGTACGTGGCGTCGCGCGAGAATTCCACAATATCGTGCGTGGAGATACGCATGTGCTCCAACAAGTCCCAGCCGGAATGCGGCGCGCCGGGAGGACGCGTCCCGCGAAGCTTCGCCGGAAAGTCCTTTACCGCGGCTTTTAGATCAGCATGCGCCTCATGCCAGTCCAAAAAATTCTTTAAATAGGTGCGAAGCTCTTTTTCCTGGTCCATTAGGCGCCTCCCGCAGCTCAATTATCTTAGGCCCGCATACCGCCGGAATCAAACGCTCGCAGTCCGCGATCGCAACCTACCGCTCGGATACAAAATATTGTAAAGCACATCCACTTTCGAACGATTCCGGCACTAATTCACTCCGATATACATAAACTAGTAAGCGCGGAAGGCCATTCACCATATCGCTTACTTTTGCCCCGCGGCGGATTTAACTTTACGCACGCAAAAACGCGCCGAGGGCCAACCTGCGCAGACCATCCGGCATCGAAATCGAGCGGTGGGTAACCTCAGGGTCTCGCGATTTGCGACGGGGGCCGCTAGCGAGACGCGCCTCAGACTGATTCGGGGCAAGCTGTCGCTTTAAAAACGCACCAACACTTCGACGGCACAAGTGTGCCAGTAGGGCGCGTGTGTCCGCGAAGAAAACTACTACCACTCGGAGGGTGTTCAATCGCATGCGCATCAAAGCAGCCGTACTTGCTCTAGCACTTTCACTATTCTGCCTGCCGGCGCTGGCCCAGTTTAACGGCCGGTCGGAAGTCTCGGTCGACTTTACCGGCAACTTTCAGAAACAGGCCACGGGATTTGGGATCACGGACTCGCCTTCCTATTCGGGAGGCTTCTTGATCAACTATCGCTATCACTTCGACAGGTGGAGCGCCCTCGAAGTGAACTACGGGCGCACCAATTTCACGCAGTATTACTCGACAGGCGATCAAACGCAGAGCAACGCCAACGAAGTGACCTTCGCGTACGTGAACACCTTCGGCGTTTCACGCCACGCGAGATTCCGTCCCTTCGTCGAGGCCGGCACCGGAGGTTTGATCTTCTCGCCGATCCAGGCGGGTTCTCTCTCGGCCCCTCTAACGCAGGACCGCGTGGCGTTCCTGTACGGCGGCGGCGTTGACTGGCGCGCCATGCATCACGTGGCCGTTCGGCTCGGATACCGTGGACTGATTTACAAAGCTCCCGATTTCGCGCTCGGCGACCAGACCACGAACGCGCTGACGCAGATGGCTGAGCCTTACGTCGGCGTCGTATTCCACTTCTAGCCCGCGGCAAAGCGTTACTCGGCATTCCGCGATTCGGTAAGGACGTCGCGGCCGGCGCTTCGGGGAAACGCTCCTCGTCGCGCCGGCCGTGTTTCATTTGACGCGCGCGTGTTTATCCCGCCATGTCCCTCGACGCAAGCCGCCGCGCTCACGCACCATTCTGTCACCGCAACCAGCAATAATCCTTTGCATTTGCCCGCCGGGGAAACCGAAGTCGCCCCGAGCGTTTGCCGCCGCGATTTGGCAAACGAAGTGCCATGCCTCGTGCATGACAACAATCCAAGCCGATCATCGCGCGGAATCCCGCAAGTGGTTCACGCATTTTTCCCTGCGGAACATGACTGCTCTGTCCGTTTCTCCGATGCCTTCGCCTCAGCTGAGTGCCGCCGAAAAGACGAACATCGCCAAATCGATCCAGCAGTTTCTGCTGGGCGAGGGATCGAAGGGCCGCCGGCTGCTCGCTCGCGGCAAGCGCTACGCGCGGCAGGCGAATGATCCATTTTTCTCCACTGCGCTGGAGCTATTCATCAAAGAAGAGCAGCAGTATAGCGCGTATCTGGCGGCGTTCATGCAATCGCAGGGAATTCCTCGCGCATCCCGTCACTGGGTGGACACGGTATTTCGCAAGCTGCGCGGATTGGCTGAGCTGGAACTATCGCTGACGGTGCTGGTGACAGCCGAAATCATCGCCATGCCGTATTACCGGGCGCTCAGCGACGCCACCGGCTCTCCCACGCTAAAAACTATCTGTCGGAGAATTTTAGAGGACGAGGCCGCGCACCTTCGCTTTCAGGCCTCGATGCTCGGCCGCGTGGGCTCGCGCTACAGCCCGACCGCGCAGCGCGCCGTCGGCAAAATACACCGGGAGTTTCTGCGCGGCACGTTAGCGCTGGTGTGGATCGAGCACCGCGGCGTGTTTGTGGCAGCGGGCTACGATTTCCGGCGGCTCCGCGACGACGCCCTCTTCGAATTTACCGAGTGGCAGAATGCGCGGCAGAAAATAGCTGCTGCCTATCGAACGCAGAGGGCGTCCGGCACAAAGTTGCAGGTTGTGCCGCCGCTTCGGGTGGAGTGAAATACGCGAATCGAGAAAACGTCGACTGCCGGGCGAAACATTCCTCCACCCGCGAAAGCCGGAACTTA
>Ga0307373_10003481_pt1 | contig 27402 bp, 29 predicted proteins | sample OX2MG_FD_202534 | JGI IMG/M metagenome (GOLD analysis project Ga0307373, IMG submission 202534) | Soil microbial communities from Risofladan, Vaasa, Finland - OX-2 | ecosystem: Environmental > Terrestrial > Soil > Coastal area > Acid sulfate soil | place: Finland: Risofladan, Vaasa | collected... | reverse complement strand
AGCGAGCTCGTCGACCAGCGCCTGGCATGGTCCTCGTTCGGGCTACTCGTCGTCGGCTTCGCCGGCGTGCTGGCCGGCCTGCTCCTCGGCGACACCACGGTGGTTCGGGCGGCAGGCGCGCTCTACGTCGCTGGCGCCCTGTTGTTCGCCCTCAATGCTGCCCGGCTGGTCCTTCCACTCGCGTTTTTGCGGCGCAGTCACCTGGTTTCGCAGGAGATGACGGCATGAGCGAGCCTCGCCTCCAGCTGCCCGACGATCTGCTTGCTGCGGAAGCCTGGCAGCAGCTCGAGTGCGTCTATGACCCCGAGCTCGGCGTCAACCTCGTCGATCTCGGCCTGATTTATCGACTGGAAGTGAACGACGGCGAGGTCCAGGTCGAGATGACCCTCACCACCCCTGGCTGTCCGATGAGCGACAGCATGCCGGACGCGGTGGAGAGGGCTCTGCTGACTATCCCGGGCGTCTCCGATGCCTCCGTTGAGGTGGTGTGGGAGCCGCGTTGGGTGCCAGAAATGATGTCCGAGCGCGCCACGCGCGAGCTCGGGTGGGTGTGATGGAGGTGGGAGATGGCGACACTTGATGTGCGGCCGATGATGGCCGCTGGGAAGGAGCCCTTCGACGCGATCATGGGCGCGGTCGGCGGCCTGCAGCCGGAAGAGGAGTTCGAGCTTCTCGCGCCGCTTGACCCTGTACCTCTCTACCAGGTCCTGGGCGCGCAGGGCTTCAGGCACGAGACTGAGGCGCTGGGCGGCGGCGATTTTCGGGTCGTTTTCCGCCGCCAGGGGATCTGAGATGGCGATCAAGCAGTCACAACCAGTGGTCGGCCGGGCGGCCGAACTGGCCCAGTATTCGACCCAAGAATTCGGCCGCAAGGTCCTCGCCGAAACCGACCGCTTTCGGGTGGTGATCGCCGCACTGGAAGACGGCCAGGAGATCCCGCTCCACGCGCCGCCGCTCGACATGGTGATGACGATCGTGGAGGGGATCGGCCAGGTGATGGCCGGCGACCAGGTCCACGCGGTGCGGGCGGGCGATGTGGTCATCGTCCCGGCCGGCCAGACGCGCGGCCTGCGCGCGATCGGCGGCCGGTTGGTGACCGTCAACGTGGTCAGCCCGCCGCCCGGGCCGGGTCACCACGACGGTTCCGCGACCGCCTGGCCCGTGGACGAGGAGGCGCAGGATGTGGGCGCTTTGATCCTGGAAGAGCACGCGGGGCTCTTCCCGCACCTGGACCACCTGGGCAGTCTGGCTTCCGACGCCACCACCCTCGGCGAGGATGAGTTGCGCACTCGCCTGCGCGAGGTGCTCGCGTTCCTACGGGATGACCTGCTCCCGCACGCCCGGGAAGAGGAGGTGTCCGTGTACCCCGCCGCCGAGAAGGTGCTGCGGGCGGTGGGTGGCGCGACCCGGACGATGTCCATCGACCATCGCTTCGTCGGCCAGATGGTGGGGGAGCTGAGCGCCCTTGGCGAAGGCCTTCTGTCAAGCGCGAACAAAGAGCGCATCCGCCGCCTCCTCTATGGACTGCAGGCTCTGCTCCAGGTCCACTTCACCAAGGAGAACGAGGTTTACGTACCACTCCTGAACCGCCTGTCGGCATCCGAGCGGCACCAGCTTCACGACCGCCTCTCGGGAGGGGATGACGGCCACCAGAATCACCACAAGGAGTCCTAGCCATGGCCTACGTGATCGCCCAGCCCTGCGTCGGCGTCAAGGACGCATCCTGCGTCGAGGTCTGCCCGGTCGATTGCATCAAGACCGACGAGGCGGCCGACATGTACTACATCGATCCCGACGAGTGCATCGATTGCGGCGCGTGTGTCGATCCCTGCCCGGTGGACGCGATCTTTCCCGAGGACGAGGTCCCGGCCGCGTGGAAGAACTTCATCCAGATCAATGCCGACTACTTCCAGAAGGTGAGCAGGTAGAGATGGCAGAACTCTCCTTCAACAGCAAGCTGACATGGCCGGAGGGCAGGCTTGGTCCCGGTGTCGTTGAAACTGGCGGCCAGAGCCTGCAGTTCTCCGTACCTGCCTCGATGGGTGGTGTGGGCGAGGGAACCAGCCCCGAGGAGCTTCTGCTCAGCGCGGTCGGCTCCTGCTATACGGCCACTCTGGCCGGCCTCACGGAGGCAAGGAGACTGCCGGCCGCCTCCATCGAGGTTCGCGTCGAGGGCACGGTTTCCGACTACCCGGGGCCGGCCGCCCGCGTCTCGGCCATAACTGTCAATCCGACATTTGTTGGCATCAAGTCGGGTCGCGAGAAGGAATACGAGGGCGCAGCCATGACCGCGCGCGAGCGTTGTTTCATCGGCAAGCACCTGGCACCCCAGGTCAGCTATCGCGTCGGCGAGGTCGAGTTCGCAGCGGAGACGCCGTCGGCGGGAGACGTGCTGGACGTCCGAGCATTGCCGGCGCCTCGGCGGCACGAACTGATCTTCCGCACGCTCGATGAGCTGGCGGGCGGAGCCGCCATCACGCTGGTCAACGACCACGATCCCAAGCCACTTCACTACCAGCTCGAGGCCACTCGGCCCGGACATTTCACCTGGGACTACGTGGAAAGGGGGCCTGAGGCATGGCGCGTGCGCATCGCTCGAATCGCCTGATCGACCGGGCTGCTGAGCCCAGCCCGAATTTGGTTGTTGATCGGAGCTCGGCCGTTGGAAGCCTATGCGCGGCGGACCATGTGGCGCCGAGCTTCCGAGTCCGTTGCGCTCTGTGGAACTCGTCGCCGCGCGAACGGCTCCCACGGAATGGTCCATGAAAGACCGTCGCATCGGCTTGCCCGTGCACCCCATTTCCGCGAAGACCAGGATGCCCACCGTTCTTCGTCTCCAGGGCTTGATCTCGCGCCAGCAGGTCCTTAAAGAGACGGACTTTGCTGCGCAGCCGCATACAGAGATCAGCGCCGACTTCAGCTGCGAGGAGGGATGGACCGTCCCGGGTTTGCGCTGGCGAGGAGTCGCCCTGCAGACCCTGATCGCCCTTGCTCAGCCGCTTCCAGAGGCTCGCTACCTGCGCGTCGGCGCTGGCGCTTACGAGGTGACTCTGGCTCTGGACTCACTTGACGGTGCCCTACTTTGCGACGCACTCGATGGCAAGCCGTTGAGCCCGGAGCACGGCGCGCCTTGGCGTTTGCTCGTGCCTGGTGACAAGTGCTTCACCAGCGTGAAGTGGGTGGATCGTCTGGAGGTGACGTCAGGTCCCGGTGAACCCCTGGGCGAGCGGGTCGCCCGCAGCCGCTTGCGGCCCAGCCCGTTCCTATCGGGGCACGGCCGCGTGGCATCCTAGTCGGATGGGAGATCCCCCTTGCTTTGCCCATTTGCTGGACGACGAAGGCCGGATGACGGACCCGCCGCGCGTGCAAATTCGGCGAGTCTATGAACCCGTGCCTCCCGACCAACGTGAGATCCGCGTCTTGGTCGACCGGGTCTGGCCGCGTGGCGTACGCAAGGATTTGCTGGCGCTTGACCGTTGGGCCAAGGAGGTCGCACCGTCCGCAGAGCTGCGCCGCTGGTTCGCTCATGACCCTCGCAAGTGGCCACAGTTCCAGCGCCGCTACCGCGACGAGCTGGTGGCAAGAACTCCTGAGCTGAAGGCACTGGCGCTTCTCGCTCGCGGAGGTCACTTGGTTCTGCTGTACGGCGCCCGAGATCAGGAGCAAAACCAGGCCGCGGTGCTGAAAGACGTCCTGGAGGAAGCGCTCTAGCCAGGAGTCCAAATCTGATCGCCTGGCGCTACTGCTGTACCACATGCCCTGCGGACGCGCGATAGCGGCCCGGGGGCCGCAGTCCCCACCACCTTGAGGACGCATACGAATGATGAATAGGCGTGACGGAGTTCGGCCCTCATTTCAGGTTCTACTTGGCGTACTCGATGTCGTCCCGGTAAGTCTCGTAAGCCAGCGTGTACTCCATGACTCGCGCGACCTCAGATATGAATGTCTCGTCGTAGCCAGCTCGCCGCAGCAGGTGGAAGCCCATCTCCATGCCGGATGCGATCCCTCCCGCCGTCACGATCCGACCCGCGTCGACGACTCTGGCCCTGCTTATGACGCAGCCAGGCGCGATCTCCTTGAGGCGGTCGATCGGCACCTTCCCGGGCGGGTTGGCCTCAGCCCTGTCCGGCTCCTTCCGGTTGGTTGCCGGTAGCCCATCAAGAAGGCCGAGCTTGCCGTAGATCCATGAGCCGGTACACACGCTCGTAAGAAGGCAGGTGTCCGGTAGGGAGCGGACGAACTCGTGAAGACTGCGGTTGTGCATCTCCTGGCGGGTCCCGAAGCCGCCCGGGATCAAGAACGCATCCATTGCGGGACGGTCCGTGAACGAGTAGTTCGGCACGACCGTGAAGCCGGCCTGCGCCTGCACCGGGCGCATCGCATCTGCGACCAGAAAGGCGTCAAGCTCGGGGTCGAAACGGCGCGCAACTGAGAACACGCCGTAGGGTGCCGCGAAGTCGACAATCTCGGCGTCCTTGAAGACATAGATCCCAAGTCGGAAGCCTGCGATCTTCAACACATCTCACCTCCAGAGCAACCGGTTGCCGCGCAGAGGCCGTAAATCGGCCGGAATGGCCAGAATTGCACGGTCCCGCATGTTGAACGAACCCAAGTTGGGGCGTAGGTCTTGGGCGACGACGGCTGATCGCACATCGCGCCGAGAAGTACCTCGGTGAGGCCGCGACCATGAGGACTGCTGATGACTTCGTCACCCCGCGCCCTGGGCCGCAACTTAATCAACTCGGTGATGGGTGGGTGCACGCCTGAAGGAACTCTTGCCTTAGCTGCGGATCATTGTCGTAGTTGCCACGCCAGAAGGAGGTCCGCGTCCGGGATCCGTCCTCGCGCACGCCGCGCATTTGCGTGCACAGGTGGGTCGCCTCAAGATGCACCGCCACCCCATGCGGCTCCAGCAGCCGGACCAGAGTGTCAGCAACCTCCTGACCAATCCGCTCCTGCACAGTAAAGCGGCGCGCAAACAATCGAATGAGTCTTGTCAGCTTGGAGATCCCGATGATGTGCTCGTGGGCTATGTAGCCGATGTAAGCCGAGCCGTGAAACGGCAGCGCGTGGTGCTCGCAAAGGGCGAAGAAACTGATCGGCCCTTCGATGATCTGGCTGATGTGACAGTCGGGCCCGCCATGACATTCGGTCGGAAAGGCGGTCAGAAGCTTGGGATCGCCTTCATAGCCGGACGTGGCGTCGAACAGTGCCTTTAAGAAACGGGTCGGAGTATCCCGTGTTCCTGGGGTGCCGAGATCTATGCCGAACGCTGTGAAGATCTCGGTCGCGTAACCCTCAAAGGCACTCCATTGGGCCCGGCCGATGGATCTTGGCCGCGTCTTCTCCCACGCGACGGTTTCCTCAGGGTCAGACGTCGCACTGATCATGGCAATCTCCTATAACTGGGCCCACTGGTGGCCTGTGCAATCGGACCGGGGACGTTGGCTGGCAGTGTTCCCCGGTCACTTGTGTCGTGGCGTGAGCAGGCTGACCTCGACGGTGCCACCGGATTCACGGACGTCGAATAGCGGCTGAGGGAAGGTCGCGGGTCCGGACTTCACGTTCCCGTCCCGCACACAGAACTTCGATCCGTGCCAGGGACATTCGATGACGTCGCCTTCGAGCTTGCCCTCGTTTAGAGGGCCGCCCGCGTGGGAGCACGTATTCCCGATGGCGTGCAGCGTTCCGTTGCGCCGGACCATCAGCACCGCCATGTCGCCGGCTTGCACCTTCTTGAGCTCGCCTTCGCGGAAATCTTGTGAGGTACCTACTGCAGTGAACTTCGAGGGAGCCTCAGTGAAGGCGTTGCGATTGATCATGGTTCCGATGCCGAAGGTCAGGTGACCGCCAAAGTAGGCACCAACGGTCATCACGACGTAGCCGGCAACAGAAATCCAAACCGCCGTTCCGTGGACCGATGGCCCGGCCAGGAATCTGAGCCCGACCGACGCGAGATAGAGGATGGTGACCAGCGTCATCAATAGACCATGGGCGGTTGCCACGCGCCTTTCCTGCCCGTAGGTGTAGTGAAAGTCGTTATATCCGGTAAGCACTGCCGCCAGTGCCGCGACAACGCCAAGCAATGCGGCAGCATCGCCAGCGACGTGTGGCACCGCGCTCGTGAGGTGGGCGAGAACGTCGAGCACGATAGCCACTGTCCAGGCCCCAACGGGAACGTCAGTAAGCAAGGGATGAAGCGCGTGCCCGAGGAGGATGCTTCCGTGGAGAGCGCTCTGTAGCCACTTGCCAGGCCGCCCCAGCGGTCGATAGATTGCGGTGATCGCTTTCTGGAAGAAGCCCCCCAAGGGATCCAGCCACTTCTGGCTCCTGACGATCCGATCAACTAACTGCTCACTCACCGCTTCACTCTGCCGTCGCGGCTCGTGCCTATCTGATAGCTGACGCAACACCGATCCGGGGCGGGATCCAGCTTCGCTTGGAGGCGGGTCACGCCAAGGCTTTCGACAATGCCCTCGTGCAGAGCGAGGTTGACTTGGCACACGGTGTCCTTGTAGTCGACTGCCAACAGGTGAAATGGACAGTTGCGAAGGATGATTCCCTGGCGCCCCCGCCGCACGGGCTGGAATCCGTATTCGGCAAGCACGGCCAGTGCCGCCGCGATCAGTCGGCTGCTCGACGCCGGCGCGCCGTTCCGATTGCGGGCCATGGCCCCCAGCTCCCGGCCAAATCCGCGGGCGGCCTGGCGCGCACGTGGCAGGCTCTGCACACGCATCCGAGAGATCGCATCTGCGAGGAATCTCCCCATCAAGTCGTATCGGCGCTGCGGAATGCTCACGTCGATTTGCCCGCTGCTGCGCCGGTAGAACTTGGTCGGTCGCCCGGCGCCGGGACCACCGACTCCGGGAGGCCGCCTGTAAAGCGTTTGGAGTAACCCGGCTTCTGTGAGCTTGTCTAGGTGAAAGGCCGCGAGGCCTCGTCGGATACCAAGCGCTTCGCCAGCCTGATCGCGCGACAGGTCCCCAGGTTCAAGGGAGACAACAAGCTCGTAGAGCGCCCGCCGGACGGGGTCCGCGAGGACAGCCAAAGTCTCGATCTGTCTTGACTGATGAATCTCGACTGGCGGTTCCATCTCTTGGCTGGTACTCTATCACAAGCCTCCATGAGTTTTACAGCGCGGACCGCAGGATGACGAGGTCCCGTAGTCGATCGGCAGCTCCCAGGGGATGATCGATCATCACCGAGGCGGGCTCTCGCTCGCTGGCCGCCTCCAGGATTTGCCGGCACCGGTGGGCGGCCTTGTTTGCCAGAGGACATCTGACATCCGCGGAGCGCATGCTCATTGGAGCCAACGTCGGCAAAGGAGATCCGAGATGAGAGTCGATTACGGAAAGGTGATGCCGGAAGCGATCCAAGCGATGCGAGGCCTGCAGCAGGTTGTGGACAGCAGCGGGCTGGAGCCCAAGCTGCTGGAACTGGTCAAGGTGCGGGCGTCGCAGATCAACGGATGCGCCTACTGCCTTGACATGCACACAAAAGATGCGATCGCGATTGGCGAAAATCCTCAGCGGCTCAACGTGCTAGCTGCCTGGCGAGAAGCTCCTTTGTACGAACCACGGGAGCGTGCTGCGCTGGCTTGGTGCGAAGGCCTCACTCTCCTTCCGGATACGGGTGCCGGCGATCCCGTCTACGAGGAGGTCGCTGCTCAGTTCACCCCGCGCGAACTGGTGGCGCTGACGACTGCCATAGTTGCCATCAATGGCTGGAACAGGTTCGCGGTAGGATTCCGCTCGTCGGTCGGGTCGTACGTCTCCAGACGTCATCCCGCCGGTGCGGTAAAGGCCAGCTAAGCTGCTCGATTGAGCAAGTGCTCGACGCCATACAGCCCAGGTCCGTGGACATGGGTGGCCGAGCCGCCGGCGCGGCGGGAGAACCTGCCAACCGACGCGAGATCTGTTGGGTTCGATTGGCCCATACCAAGAGCTTGCAACTCTCGACCGGTTGAGAGTCAAGCGGTGGCGAGGATTCAAGGCCATGGGGTTCGAAAATGACATCACCCGCCAACCGGCGTGAACGGACCGCCTGCACGTGAGGTTCGCGTTCCGCTGACAGCCAAGATGACAGCCAAGCCCACGGATGACTGCGGACGATGGCGGACGGTGGCGGACTGGCGAGACTAGCAATCGAACTTAAGCGGACGTTGATGGACGACTGCGGACGCCAGCCCCGCGGTCTTCAAAACCGTGGGAGGGCTCGGGAGATGACAGCTCCAGGTCGATCCCACATTTCCGGGGGTCGCGCGCGCGTCCTCCAATAGGTGGTCGGCCAGCTCCTAGCAGGATTGTTAATCCGACGGGGTCTCTCGTACAGCAACGCCGGTGCTAAGCGGTGCGAATTGGTGGCATTCAGTGTTACGCAGTGAATTCAGGACGGCATTTCTGAACGGGGTGCAGCGATCTGTTAACCGCAAGGTTCAGGGTTCGAATCCCTGTCCCGGAGCCAGTTTGGCACTTGGCGTCGCGCCTAGATGTTGCGGTGCCGGCACCAACGAACCCCACATATTGTTCACCGCAGCGATGCGTGCAAGGCGACCCAAGAAGGATTCGAACTCGTGCTTCGCCGGCGCGTCCTTATGAGGCATGTGGTTCGAGTCCACCTTGGCCCACAATGAATCTGATCTCAGCGAGCTGCTCTCGGACGCCCGGCGCACTTACGACGTCTTTACGATTGCCGCGTGAAGATCGCGTCGATTAGCCGTCTCTTCGACGCGGTCTAGCGAAGAGCACGCCGCTGTGCTGACCGAAAGACTTATCGATTTTGGACTATTCGTGACCCGCCTGGTCTTTCGGAGGGACCTCCGGAAGGACCTCAAAGCCGCTATGCAGGAGAGCGATCCGCGTGAATTCGATACTGTGTACCGGCTGCTCGACAACCTCGTGCGGGCAATCGGTGGCCTCATGGCGTGGATAGCTGGCGTGGTGATTACGGTGCTACCGTGGTCGGTCTTCGGTACCGTGTTCCGAGCCGCATACCCCGCGTTCTCGTCAGCCATAGCTGACCTGGGGAGTGGTGTTGTCGGGTTCGCGAGTGCAGGCTTCTGTTTGTACTTGCTCCGGATGGGCCTTGCCGGGTCGCTGGCTCAACGAGAGGCAAAACGGGCCCTCCGGCGTCTAGAAGTTGCTACAAGCGGACAGGGAGGCCCATCGATGGCCTCGCCAAGCCGCCTCGTTCAGCTGGCTCTGGTCCTCACAAGGCCGACCAATTTCGATTTCGCGCTGCAGGCGCTCATCGGCATCCTGGTCGTGATCGCGCTCGTGAACTACGCCCATACCCGGGGGTATCCTCTCTAGCTCGCTCCCGACTAATCAGCTGCGATCATGGTTCGAGTCCACCGCCGCCCACCACCCTTGATGGTCGGATACTTGTGACCGGAAGATGAACCGGCCGGCCCCCGACGACAACATGATTCTTCTCCGCCCGCTCCGATTGGCGCGGATCGCCATGTTGGTGCAGGCTGGCGCTCTCGTCGTTGTAATTGGGCTGGCGGTCCCCAGCTATCTGGACCAGCAATTTCATCCAATGAGTTGCGGGCCGGGCCCGTTGTGCATTGACCTACGAGGTCTCGCGTTTGAGTTGAGCGCTGGTTTTCTTGGACCGCCGACGCTATTGCTCTTGGTGACGGCCTGGCTATGGCGACGACCTCGGAAGTGGCCCGCTGCGCTTCCGCTCGTGCTTGACGTGGTGCTAATCGGTCTGGTGATTTACGACGCCTTCATAGTCGCTCAAAGCGGATATGACGAAGACCCGCCGATTCTTGCCCAAGTGGTCTTTGGCCTCGTACCTGCCGCCGTGAGCCTGGCATTGACTCTTGCCGTGCTGAGGCCCCGTCCAAGTTCTGCGCTTCCCCCGGAACCAGGGAACATAGCTTCATGATTCGCGTTGCGGTTGACGCCTACCACATATAACTCGGCGCGTTGCGTTCGAGTGATATGAGATCGAAGGTAGCCTTTAGCACAGCGATCAACCCGATCTAACGCGGAGGTAGGTGGTTCGAGTCCACCGCGGCCCACCGATCGGGAGTCGAACCCCTTCCCGGGCGGTAATTACGAGACCGTCGATGGCCCAGCGAGCAAGCTCGGAGAAGATCGGAAACGGTCAATGGTCTGAAGTAGTTCCGGTCCCGGTAACAGCGACCAAGTTCGAAGAGCGTCCACTAAGGGGAGCCAATTTGCGATAGCGCGGTGGCCCCAGATATTGGGGTCTGGGCAGCGATGGTCACCACATATGGCGGTCCCAGCGATGCCTGCCGAGCGACCCAGTGCGGATTCGAACTACATTTCGCGGTTACTTCTGAGTGTCGGGGTGGTGTCGCCAGCTGCCATCAAGTAGCCGATAGCTGCGTACCCTCGTAAGCGCTTCTGATACATCCTGGCCAGCATTGGAACATGGACGTCGACGTAGTCGAAGATCGTTACCGCCCGTTTTCGCTCGTGGAGTCGGTGCAGCCTTCCCGCGTATTGCTGGATGGTGCCTTTCCACGAGACCGGCAGCGCAAGGAAAAGAGAATCGAGCCGCGCATCGTCGAATCCCTCGCCGATGTAGCGGCCCGTGGCGAGCAAGACGCGCGGTGAGTGGTCGGGGATCGATTTCAGCGATGCCGCAACCGCTCTTCGTTCACCTGCCCCCATGCCTCCCCGAAGCACAATGAGGTTCTCCACGCGCGAGGCAAGGAGTTCCTGCATTCGCTCCAGGTGTTCCGTGCGCTCCGTAAGCACCAACGGTGCTCTGCCATCACCGACTGCCTCAAGCACGTCGGTCACGATCATGTCCGTCCGGGCTTGGTCGTCCACCAGCCGCGAGTAGATCTCCTGGATGCCTGCGTCGGCCGCATCCACCGACAATGCGAAGGACGTAAGCCTGGGGACGACGACGTGCTCGAACGGCTGCGCTTCAGCTTGGGCCCGGGCATCGACACGGTGCCTGATCGGCCCGCACTGCAGTACGAGGATAGGGTCGTGCCCGTCCTTGCGTGTTGGAGTCGCGGTGAGTCCCGTTACGTAGCGTGCCCGGACTTCGCTCAGGACGCGTTCGAAGGTCACCGCTGGAACGTGGTGGCACTCGTCGATGAGCACTTGACCGTAATCGGCGACAACGTCGCGGACTTGGCCCTTTGCGCTGAGGCTTTGAAGCATGCCGATGTCAATCGTGCCCTTACCTTTGTTCCGCCCCGCACCGAACTGGCCGATGGACCGGGTCGGGATGTCGAGGAAGGCCGCCAGGCGTTCTCGCCATTGGTCGGCCAGCTGCTGTCGGTGAACAAGCACCAAAGTGTTGACGCCGCGCTTGGCGATCAGCCAAGCCCCTATCACGGTCTTGCCAAAGGCAGTCGGTGCCACGAGCACTCCGATGTCGTGAGCCACGAGCGCTTCGGCTGCAACTCGTTGGTCGTCAGTCAACTCCCCTTTGAAGCTGAGCGCGACGGAGGTGCCGCCTTGGCGTTCGTCCTTGAGGTTGACCCAGACTCCCTGTTTCTCGAAGACCTTGAGCACCTCCGCAAGTGTCCCTCGGGGTAGTGCAAGGTGGTCGGGGAAGTCCTCCGAGCAATCGATCACGCGCGGCTTGTCCCAGGTCGAAAGACGCATGGCCTGAGCTCGGTAGAACTCGGGATTCTGAAAGACCGCCAGGCGGCGTAGACGGCTCAGCATCGCTGGCGGAAGCTCAGGCTTCGGAATAAAGACGCGGTTTGCAATCACGACCTCCACCGCAGCCGGCATCGGGCCTGCTATCGGTGCGTCCCTGCGGTGACGCGAAGGGCTCAGCGTCCAAGGCTCTCGCGCTTGCTCCTCCGTCTCGAACCAGGAGGCTTCGATTCCGAGGATCATTCCTTCCCTGGCGGCGTCGCGTACGATTCGCTCGCAATCCGTTGCAGTGAGCCGCGGGATCGATGCCAGGAACTTCCATTGATCAGGGAACGGCTGGAAATCGCGATCGAGGAACTCGGTGTTCCCGCTGTGGCGTGCGACGCGCTGCAATGGGAGTGCGATCAGGTTGCCGAAACCGCCCCGTGGCATCGTGTCCTGGTTCGGAAACAGCCGGTCGTACGAATCGAAGCCGATCTGGTGGCGCTTGTCGAGCGCCCGGGTCAAGAGGGCACAGCCAAGGTTACGCGCCGTCGCCGCCGCGACGGGGCTGTTGAAGAAGACCCACAAATGCGCACCCCGGCCGGAACGCGATCGTTCCAAGGCGGCCGGCGCGCCTAGATAGTCGCAAGTCGCTAGCACCTCGCGAACGTCCTCCTGCCAGGACGACTTGTCGAAATCAATCGCAAGGAGCCAGCAGGTCTCGTCCTCGAGAAGAGGGTAGACGCCAATGACCTTCTGACCCGTGAGGTGGCTTTGAGCCACGCTATCGTCGAACGGTAGGAGAACGGACGGATCTGGCCGCTGGCCCTTCTCACGCTTGGCTCCGGGACGCAGCGCTGGGGCGTAACCGCTCCGACCATCGCGGCTCTCCCAACGATATGCGTAGACGTCATCACGCCCTCTGAACAGGCTTCGAAACAGGGTGATCTTCTCGGCCTCCGAGGAATCCCGGCCGATCGTCGTGCCAACGGCTCCGAGGGGCATCGGATCGCGAGCCGGCGTATCAGTCGATTCTGGGCGGCGATCAACAACACGCGCCCGCAGAAGATCGTTCTCATAGCGCAGGTCTCGGACCGCCGCCAACGCCTCCTCGAGTTTCAACTCGAGCTCGCGGACTCTGTCGTCCTGACTGGACATCGGTTAGATTCTGCTAGTCCTTCCGGGGTTCCGGTCGGCGCCCGGGGGGATCACGGGTTTCACGAAGCCGCAGTCAACCAACTGGACGGCGACGAATCGCCATGCGCGTCGTGCTAGGCGCCCATCGCCCGAGAGGCTTACAGATGAAGCGAGAGCTGCGGACTCCGAGCAAGGCGAAGCTTGATGCCATGGTGGACGAAGCCACCGTCGACTGCAATAACGAGTCCGAGCAAGCAACAGGCCTGTTCACCATGATCGAGGAGCACCTCGCGCTCCCGTTCGAGACGCTTGTTCTGGGCGTGCCTGTAACGGTGACCAAGGTGGATATCTCCGATCGCGACGAGATCATGGCGATATGCAAACGCGCAGGCGTGACACAGCGCATTGCGATTCTAGACATACCCTTGCCCTCTCCCGCGCCGGCCGGCGTCGAGTGGATTGCGGCTTATCGCCATTGGATGCGCGGAGGGATGCAGCTCCTCTCTTAGGCTAAGGTTAGAAGCTGAAACTTAGCTTCGGTGGTATGCTCCCAAAGGATCCTTTGCCATGATGGCTCGCGCAGGTCACTTCGTTCAGCAGGCCGCTGGCTTCAAGGCGTTCGTACCGGCGGACTTTCCGCCACGCGACCTCGCCATTGATGCAGGCAGGACTCGCCTTCTGACCGCCGCCCATCAGGCGCTCGGACGGCTCGTCGGCGCCGCCGACTTTGTTCCCAATCCTGACCTGTTCATCGCGGTCTATGTTCGCCGCGAGGCCGTGCTGAGCTCTCAGATCGAGGGGACCCAAGGAACTCTGGACGAACTCTTCCAATTCGAGGTCAGTCCCGAGGGCATGGAGCGTCCGCGGGACCTCGAGGAGATCGTCAACTACGTCCGAGCGCTCAACCGGGCGCGCGATCGTCTCGAGGATCTCCCATTGTCGATCCGCCTCATACGCGAGATACACGCCGATCTGATGGCTGGGGTGCGCGGGCGAGAACGTGAACCCGGCGAGATCAGGAGATCCCAAAACTGGATCGGCGGCCCGACGCTAGCGAATGCCGCCTTTGTTCCGCCACCGGTTCATGAAATGTGGCATGCCCTCGACCAGTGGGAGAAATATCTCCATGACGATTCCTCCGATCCCCTTATTCAGGCCGCCCTCATGCACGCGCAATTCGAAACCATTCACCCATTCCTTGACGGCAACGGCCGAGTCGGTCGCTTGCTGGTACCGTTGCTTCTGCAGGAGCGTCGTGTGCTCGAGCGCGGCCGTGCGCTGCTTTACCCGAGCGTCTACCTAAAGCTGCACAGAGACGAGTACTACCAGCGTCTGACCCGGATTCGCACCGACGGGGACTGGGAGGGGTGGGTCGACTTCTTCTTGGAAGCCATCCGGCAGGTCGCCCACGAGGGACAGGCGACGATTCGAGATGTCCTTCACTTGCGCGAGGAGCACCGGGCTATGGCCGCGGCCGACGGGCGGGCGGGGCCCAACATGGCGCGCGCGCTCGATGCACTTGTCAGAGAACCAGCGATGACGGCAGCGATCCTCGCCGGACGTCTAGACGTCAGCGAGGTCACGGCCATGTCGGTGATCAACCGGCTGTCGGCCCTCGGACTGCTGCGTGAAACCACGGGGCGGCGCCGAAACCGCGTATTCAGTTATGAACCCTACCTCGATCTCTTCAGCGAGGCGTCCTTCCAACGCCGTGTCGAGTCGGCACCGAAACCACCGGGACTGCCGACTGCACCTTGAACGGTACGGGGCACATCGAAGGCCATCGGGGGACTTCGACGGCCGGTCGCCCTGCTCCCCAGTTCGCCTGCTGCACGTTCATGCGAGCCGAGCCCCGACGGGTTCCGAGAGACGATATCGCGTGAGCTGCTCCCGAATGTCGTCCGACGGCGCCAGCAAGAGAGTTCGAAGACCGTCCACTAAGGGGACCCTCCAATTCGTGTCCAATGCCCCCATATACTCCGGCAACCTTTGGTACAAGAACTATCTGAAGGTGGCCGCCAGCCTGCAGGCGGCCGAGGCTGAGCGAACGGCGGATGCGCTTGCGGGCGCGCTTGGCGCAAGGGTCGACATCTCACCACATCCCACCAGTGGACTACGGCCATCGCCTGATGAAATGCTCGGCGTGGAGGAAGGGGTCTTCATCCCGGCAGGACGGCAGTCATCACCCTTTCAGGGTGCATTTGAATCCCTCGAGAAGGCAGAGCCACGCCGCTGGCTGGTGGCGACGTCTAGTCGCGAAGGGTTTACTGGCGAGTTCAATTACCTAAATCCGGCAATGATTGACGGTGTTCCAGTCGGGGCCGGTGGCGATGTCGCAACCGGGATCGTGATCATGACCAGCTCACAGGCTCACCCAAGGTTCGGGTCCGGAGTTCTGATTCGACTCGGGATGCCGATCTCTGTGGAGAAGGACAAGCTGAGCGGATTGGCCAATCGCCTTAACTTGTTCGAATCACAGGGCCAGTCGCCCGCGCCTTTCTTGGGAAGTTGGTGCGCGATGGGATCTCACCTGTGGTTCGTGAGCTTCATCCCTGCTGTGCTGGGCCAAAACTTGAGTGAATCGGCACGCACCACGGTGCTTTACAACTGGGCAATCGCACAGATTGTTAGGTCGTCCTGGGCTCGAACGTTGCTATCCTCGAGCGGCGAGTGATCCTTCAGTCGGCCAGCTACCGAGTCACCAAAGAGCCTGCGTCAGCGAAGTCAAGAAACTGGCGCCTACTCATCTGCGATCTGCGCCCAGCGGGCGAGACGTGGCTACGTTGACGCCAGTGCGAGCAGGTTGATCTGCCCGAATAAGCCAAAACGCGTGACAGACACTTAATCCCAAACGACTGGCTGCGATCGGAAGCCGCTGAACTACGCTATGCCGTCGTGCTCGAAATCGTGGCTGACTCCCGCCGCCAGTTCAGGGCTCCGGCCAAGCCAGACGCAGGCGCGCCCTGGCGCAGCCATGATTGCGATCTTAGGTCGGCCGTGCGGCAAGAAATCGCAGAGTGTCTTGCACCTCCCGGGATTGCGATGGAGGAATTCTGGGTACCCGGGGGAGGCGACAATCGTGCCGACCTAGCGGTAGTGGACACCAAAGTCCGAGGTTTTGAGCTCAAGAGCGCCAGCGACAGTCTGGCACGCCTTCCATGCCAGGTTACCGCGTTCGGTCGGGTCTTCGACTTCATGACTCTGGTTGCCGACTCTAGCCACCTGCAAGCGGCAGAGATCCTTGTTCCCGGATGGTGGGGTATCACTGAAGCGTGTTCCGGCCAAAATGGGGTCACCCTGCGGCAGCGTCGCGAGCCAAGAGAGAATCCAGGGGTCGATCGCATTGCGCGACTGATGTTGTTGTGGCACTGCGACCTGGTCGACGTCGCCTCTCAGTTCGGCCTGACACGGGTCGAAAGGATGCCGAAGGCGCGCCTGCGAGAACTCCTATCCAACGCCGCCACCGACACCGGAACGCTGGACGACATCGTGGCTACAGCGCTACGCTCCCGGCCGCGAGCCAAGGCCACACTCGCCAGTTGATTCACGAGCTGGCAAGTCTGATCAGTTGATCACACATTTGGTCGAGCTGACTGCAAACGAGTTGCATGTGATGGGACGCTCCAACCATTCGCCACATGCGTTGATCTGCAGGCCTCCGAGTTCCGTCTGCGACGTCCACGATGCATTTATCGCCGGCTGAAAATCCCGCGCCCTTGAAATCGGAGTGGTGCATCAGCTTCTTGCAGAGCTGGATGTACTGCTCAGGACCAAGGCTTGCCTTGCCTCCCCTGGCAATTAAGTAGTTATCTTCGGAGGTGTAGCGAATCGAGACACGCATCAGGCTTCGGATGAGCCTGGGATCCATCTCGTCGAGATCAACCGGGGGCTCTGGGGACTGAATGCCGTAGTCCGCGTACGTGGGCAATCGAGGCAGATCGGTCCTGCTCAAATTGGTGAGTTCAATCCACAGCACCCATTCATCCCGAGGAAGCGTCGATATGCGATTGGTTGGGAATTGCTTCAACGTAGGGGGGATTACGGATCCAGCCACGATGAGGTTGCGCCATTGATCGATGTGCGGCAGGCGACTGATGGCTTGCGCAACGCCACTGGACGTTGCCTTGCGTTTTGTGACCAGCCCGAGATCCAACATGAGATCGATATCAACGGCGCTGATGCGCAACGATCCCAAGACGCCCGTGATGGTGCCGGACAGGTCCTGCTTGGATGCACCGATAAACTCGTCCCGCGTCAACCTGAGACACACTCCGCGCATATCAGTGGCAGCCGCGTCTGCTATTGCGTGCGTGCGGGCGGGGTGCATCCTTGTGGTTGCGACGGGTATCACATGCATTGCGCCTTTTGATGACCGGCATTCGGCCAATACATATGCAATCACGTTGACCGGCTGACGTTTGATCTGAACTGTCTCGTCGCCCTCAAGTCTGGGGAAATCCAAATAGAACGGTCTCTTCGGGCCCAAGGCCCGCCATAGGTGATCGGCAATCTGCGATGCTCCTGCGATGCCGCGCCGACCTAGTTTCAACTGCGCTTCAACCAACGGCGTTGCGGCATTACGGACGAGTTGACTGTCCACGTGCAAAGCGTCGTATTCGCCCGTCTTACCTTTCAGGATGGGGACGTAACCGCATACCCCCTTTGCCAGGGCGATCATCGCGCGTTCACGTGTTTGTGGATTGGGGGGAGTCGCCGTTCGTCTCGTGGAGTTGGCACTGGTAAGTAGATTACTTAACAGGCACCGTTCCGCTGAGATCAATCGCCGAGGCAGTCAGTGCTGAGTAGGCGCAGCCCTCAAGGCAGCTGGACCGCGGCTCCACCTCCATTACACCTGGGTAGCCGTGGTACCTCTGAGGACCGATGCCCCGCACACGGTCGTCTCCGCTGAGCAGGCCCGCCAGTTGCAGCAGCTCGTGGGCGGCCACGCTGAGACTCATGGGAAAGACGTTTCTACGGGCATAAGCCTCGCGTTGGGTTGCACTCAGGCCCTGCATGTAGTCGGGGTCGTCCAGCAAACCCTCGATGTCCAAACTCACATCGCCGATATCAAGCGCTCCCAAGCACACAAGACAGGCCGTGCCGGGTCCGACAGTGTGGATGCGCCAGTCGGCGTGTAGCAGACGCCCCGCATGTACTCTGACAAAGATTCCGCCGTCTATGACGGGAATGAGATTGGCGTATGCGACTGAGTTCATGAGATGGCGCGGCCAGGGACGATCCACGCATGAGAACACGACGTCGCAGTCGAGGATTCGGGCGAGCCCGCCGCCACTCAGCAGGCTGCCGCGATAGATGTCAAGGTCCAAGCCTTCAGAGGTCGCAGACTCTTTGATGTGTCTGGCGGCAACATCCACCTTGTGGCGACGCAGACGTACGTCAACGTGTCTTGCACCAGCCGTGCGGTCGAGGTTTCGGAGTTCGATGCGGTCGTGGTCCACTAGTACGAAGTTCGAAACACCGACGCGAGCGAGGCCTTCGGCGACAACGCTGCCCACGCTGCCAAGACCAACGATGCCAATTCGAACTCGGGCAAGCACACCTTGAGCCTCCTCGCCCCAGACACTCACCGTGGCAACTTGTGACTTACCGACAGGAGGAGATGGCACAAGCTGGGGGTGGAATGTCACTCGCAGGCGCGAGCCCACGACCCGTACATGGTGGACGTCCTGGCGTCTGTACCGAAAAGGAGTCTCTCGAACCCAAACACGAGCACTCCATGCTCCGTTGGTGCCCCAAGTCAGGCCCAGTAGAGGCAGACCAGTGCGGCCCCCAACGGCTGAGGCCAGCCGATCGCGCTCGGCAACTACGTCGTCCTCGCTCATGTCCTGCCATCCCGGTCCAAGATGGCTATGGATCAGTGCGATACCAGCGTCCGCGGGGCATTCATCTAACACGCGCTGCAGATAGGGTTGGGTAAACGCAACATTGCCCTGAAGATTTCGGTCCCCGTCGCCAGGTAGCGCTAGCCTCGAAAGTATCAAGCTCCTCCGGCGGCGCCCTTCAGCTAGCCGGTAGTAAGCGAAAGTCAGATCCTCCTGCAGAGGACCCTTATCGAAGTGGGACTCCAGCACTTCCTCCAAATGACGCTCCATGGAGACGGCAAGCTCCTCAGCGACGTGTGTTAGCCCTGGAGTGTCCAACCTATGCGAGCTGCGTATTCCCAATACCGAGACGATGTGAGCGACCATCGCTTGTGGGCTCGTCACTCTAACCGCCTGGCGACTGAGGTATTGCCATCCCGACCCGAGTTCGCTGTCCCGCGAGGACTGTGTGCCTGCCGCCACCAGGGGTGGGCGCACGTGAATTGCCGAAGGAGCGACGTAGGGTATCTGAGTCGAGAACTGGATCCCCACGTCCACTGCATGGCCGGCGTCTTTTCCTGTCGGGAGCGTAAAGCCGCTGATGACAATGAAGTCGACGTTGCCGGAACTCCGTACAGTGCTCACACGGTGGCCGAGACCAACCAAATAGTCGATCAGTTCTTGGTTGCTCATGACCTAGGACGTCGGCGTCGGGCCCTGAAACGTGGCGGTGAAGCGGTCCCCCGACTTAATGTCGACCACTACATCGGGACTGCCGTAAGGCTGTACCGCCGTGTCGAGCTTGAGGACATAGTTTTCTGGCGGAGTCAGTCCCGCCTTCTCAAGGATCTGGCGGACCTTGAGGTCGTCCTGCTCCGATTCCTGCTTCTCGCCGTTGACGAAGTAAACAACGCGCTTGGGTTCCATAGGACCCTCCTTGGTAAGTGGTATGGCTTCACCCTTAGGGTTAAGCCTAGCAGATATGAGCGAAGGGTTCATAATATCGAGTTAGGAGACGAAAACGTACGGACCTGAGTTTTGCGGATGCCAGCTTTGAACAATGCTGTCGGAGCCAGCGACAGATGGAATCCACGTATGGCCCGTTGGCTCCAGTTCTGCGGCGCCGGCTGCGGCAACTGGAGGCGTACGTAGAGTTTGACCACGCCTTGGCCGGTCCCGGCAGGCTCCGGCGCCACGGTTCTGGTCCCCGCTTCGCCCTTGACCTCGATCAGGAAACTGTCCTGGTCATTGAGCGCATGACTGGAGCCGATCACGAACTGCTCGTAATCGGTCTGGACGCTACCGGTGCCTGATCTCAAGACCTCGCGCTTCGGCGGGGACTATGCAGTTCCCCCCGGCGAGTCCTTACTCGAACTCCTGCAGGAGAAGTCGATGAACCAGAGTGATCTCGCGCGGCTTATGGGCCGGCCTCCGAAGACCATTAACGAGATCGTGCAGGGTAAGGCCGCCATCACTCCCGACACGGCACTTCAGTTGGAGCGGGTCCTTGGGCTCAAGGCCTCAGCCTGGAACCGCCTCGAGGCCGACTACCAGGAGGATCGACACCGGCTGGAAGAAGAGCGGCGACTGGCCGCGGATACTGACTGGCTCAAGCGGTTCCCGCTCGTGGAGATGCGCCGGCACTACCTGCTTTCGGCTGCGGGCGCGAACGCGACAGCAGCCGAGGAACTACTTCGGTTCTTCGGAGTCGGTAGCAAAGCCGGTTGGGAGAAGCAATGGACCCATGTGTCAGCGATGGCACGGCTATCCCCGAGTTTCAAATCAAAGAAAGAGCCGTTGTACGCCTGGCTGCGCTGGGGTGAGATCGAGGCCTCTCGCATTAAGCCTCGTGCGACATTCGATGTCGCGCGATTCCGAAAAGTCCTGATGGAAGCCAGATCGCTCACTGTGCTTGCGCCGAGGCAATTCATCCCACAAGCACAGAAGTTATTCGCCAGCGCTGGGGTGGTGATCGTATTTCTTCCGGAATTCACTGGGACCAGGGTGAGTGGTGTCGCCCGCTGGATCCTCGGCAACATACCTTTGATTCAGGTCAGCTGGCGCCATAAGACCGACGATCAGGTTTGGTTCAGCATTTACCACGAATCCGGCCATCTGATCTTGCATCGCAACAAGGAGATGTTTTTGGACGACTCCCCGTGGCCAGAGGAAATTAGCTCCCTCGAGACCGAGGCCAACAAGTTTGCAGGAGACATGTTGATCCCGCCGACCGCGTACCGCGAATTCCTAGACGTGGGAGACCTTTCTGTTTCGGCGGTGGGAGACTTCGCGGATGCCATCGGCATCGCTCCGGGTATCGTTCTTGGCCGGCTGCAGCATGAAGGGCGTGTGGCTTGGAGTACAGGCCACAGGCTTAAGCAGACGATGCGCTGGCAGCTCTCAGAGACGCCCAGCGTCAAGTAGCGCCCTTAAGTCTGCGGCCATTGGACAGCCATCGGAGCCTGGAGGCCGGCGTCAGCCTTGATGCGGACGGTTGCCGCCGGATTGACTCTGGTCTGGTTGCTCACAAGGAGTCGCGATCGAACTAGCAGCTATTTGCCGTTCGACCCCGAGTGGACCGATCTCGCGACCTTCGCACCAGTCCCCGCTGACCACCTAGCCTCGCTCATCTGTCCAATCCCTGTGAAGCCGACGGGGGCCGCGAGCGTCCCCGCCGGATCACAGCCGTATCACGCATTACCGGCACCGGACGGCTCTAGGGGGTCACCAAAGGACACCAGCCTGGTCGATTTCGTATTCGCGAGGCGGGAGTCTGTCGGACACTGGAGGACATGGCATCGACAGGGTTCGGGACCGTGAGGCCCTGGGTTCAAATCCCGGGCTCCACTCAGGTTGTCGAGTCAACAAGCACTGAGGCAGTAGTCGCAGTAAGGTCGGCCTGTCGTGGCGAATCGCCTCCGGGCCGTGGTTTTCGACCTTGACGGAACGCTTGCCAACACCGCGAGCCTTGCGGTTGGGCGTCGAGTGCCGGCGCAGGTTCTGACTCTGTGCCCACCTGGGGCCGCGCCGACGATCGCATTTGGCGGTGGTGTCGCGGGCCTCCCGGGACGGCTCATCGCTGCTGGATATCGAGTTGGCATCATTACGCGATCGCCGATTGCGTATGCGTCGACGGTCATCGGTCTCCTCCAACTCGACTATCAGGCATTCAGGTGCAGTGCCGAACCTGAAGTGAATTTGCGTGCTGCCGCCGCACAGCTTGGTGTGGCCTTGAGCGAGGTCCTCTATCTGGGGGATCGGGCTACGGACGAGGCCGCCGCTCGGTCCTGTGGGACCCAATTCATGCGTCCCCCTTGGGTCGATGGCGGCACTCCGTTCGGCCTCCTGTTGCGGCTGAGGCTTCAAGATGGCCATTTGGCTAATGAACCGCATCGTCGGCGCACTCCCGACAAGAGATATCTGGGCTCCTACGGTGGCCAACCGCCATGGGTCTCCGCATTAGCAACGCTTACGGAGTACCCGGGCTATCGGGGGCGGCGTGTTTTCCAAGAGGCCTTCCTCGAAAGTGTCCCGATCGAAGCACGACGATGTGTGATGCCCGACGATGGAAGGGTCTTTTGGCCGGAGATCGTTACCTCCGCCGAGAGACAAAGGGATGCGAGCCTTGAGGAAGCAGTCATTGCCGCTGTTGGCCGGTTGTTTCCAGCCGTTCCAATTGATAAGGGTGTTCCGTGTCCGACACGCGCTTGCGTGCGGTATGTGAGCGATTGGGGCGACCTTCTACGAACCGCGAAGAACTGGGGTTCTCTCCACTCTGGCTCGGAGGTGAAAACCGACATGTTGGAATTACCGGCGACCGCCATCGCAGCAGCTTTGACCGCCATGCACGATGGGCTCGTCGTGGTGCCAGTGGCTTCGTCTCCATTTAGCGCCGCACGTCCCGGCGAGGCTTCGCGTAGGCTGGCCCATCGCGCGGCTGCGATGTCAGGCCGGGAGGTGGTGGAGGCCCTCGAAAAGCACGATGCTGAACAACGATGCGTTCTCGCCGGTCGGGGTCGCCGGGTTGTTGTCGTGGATGATCAAGTCACGGCGGGCACCCATCTGACTGCGGCCGTCGAATCTCTTAGAGCCTCGGGCTATCGCGTCGAAGGAGCTGTGGTCTGGAGTGCCTCGCGGGAAGGACGGCACGACCCGAAGGACTGCTCGATGATTCAATGGCAAGGTAGCAAGTACGGAACGCACCCGATCGCTTGTAGGCAGCACGGTTGGTGACATCGCTCAGGTTGCGATCGGCAGAGGGCCTCTTAGCCCTACTCGGATTGCCGGGGATCGGCCCAGCGCGCGCCATCCGGCTGGCCACTGCGTTCGAAACGGCCGACGCGCTACGCGACGCCGACCCGAACGTACTGCAGCGCTTGCTCGATCATCCGGTCTCAGCCCGCGACCTCCTGGGACTGGCTGAGCCGCCAGCGGCGCCGGACGGCATCCGTCGCGTGGGCTATTTCGATGAGGGCTACCCCCACGGATTGCGAGATCTGTCCGTCCCACCAGCCGTCCTCTGGGTAGTGGGGACCCTCCCTGACGTCCCTTCGCTCGCCATCGTAGGCACCCGCAATGCCGACAAGGTTGGGCTTATGGCTGCTCAACGTGTCGCCATGGCTGCCGTGGCAGCCGGCTTCGGAGTTGTATCCGGTTTGGCTCTGGGGATCGATGCGGCTGCCCAAAACGCGGCAGTCGAAGCGGGCGGACGCACTTGGGCGGTGTTGGGGGGTGGCGTCGATCGACCCACCCCAGTGAAGAATGTCGACTTGGCCGCCCGAATCGTTCAGGGAGGGGGAGGGCTCATCGCGGAAGTGGCGCCGGGCTCTCGTACGACTGGGCCGGCGCTCGTCGCGAGGGACCGGCTCCAGGCAGCTATGAGCCGAGTGACGGTCGTTGTACAGTCGGGAATCCCATCCGGAACTCTGCACACTGTCCGGTGGACGCTCCTACTCCGGCGCCCGCTGGCAGTCTTGGCACCGCCCGCCGCACACCTAATCAGCAGTTCATGGGCCGGAAATGAGGCGCTCATCGATCCGGAAGGTTGCAATCCGTCGCTTCTCGGGGCACGCGGACAGCTCGCGAGTGAGATCGGCTTGAGGCGGCCAGTAGCCGACCTTGTCGTTCGAGGGCGCGAAGACTACCCGCGCCTATGGGCAATTGCAACGGGCGACTTGAATTAGAGTGGCGATCCAACGACCCACGACATCGCGGCGGTCGTTGCGCCGCCAGTGGTCGACTGAGTAACCCGTGTACCTAAAAGACCTCACCGTGAGGGGCTTCCGCGCTGGGGCGAGACACAACCTCGTGTGCACCTTCCCGGGTCGTTTCAGTGTGCTGTTGGGTCCCAACAACGTCGGCAAGACCACCGTCTGTGACGCGCTGTATCTCGCGCATCCCCACCACTTTCCTCAGCTTCCTAGGCCTTCGGTGGCTGTACTCGGCGACACGCCAAGAGTCATCGAGGTCGCGTTCGAGTACGGTGGCAAAGGACCGGAGGGACCGCTTGGCCAGTCGCTCCTCGCCCAATCGCAGTCACCGCCTAGATGGTCGCGCCGCTTAGAGAGATCTCTCGGCAACGTTCGTGGCGTTGGCATCGATAACGGACACCATGTAGATGAGACTCGCCTCATCTACCTGCCGGCGCATCGCAACCCAGTCGACGAGTTGGCCCGTCGCGAAGCCGAGGTACTCATCGAGTTACTCCGCGCCGAACAGGAGCGCCTTCATGGACACCGAAACCTCGCTGACGTCCGCGCTCTGGCCGCAAGCCTTCTCGATGGACTTGTCTCTCACGATTTGATCCAGTCAGTCGAAGCGCGCGTAGCTCAATATCTCGGGCATCTGACCGGCGGCGTGAGCCGGCAATTTCCATTCGTTGGTCGTCAGGAAGTTGATGACGCCTTTCTCGCCAGAGTCTTGGAGTTCCTGCTCTCGGCTGTCGATCAGCGGGCTCTAGCGCAGCGCCTGGAGGTGTCAGGGCTCGGATACGTGAACCTCCTCCACATCGCCGTCACACTCGCGGCTGTACCCGGTGGCGCCTCCGTCCCACAAACCGAATCCGCCTCGTCTTCGCCTGAGGAGAGCAACCCATCGGATACGCCGGACTCGCGGGAAGTCGGTGAAAACGAAGGCGTAATCGCAGAAGCCGACTCTGAGGCCGAGGCTATCGAGGACTCCTTCTTCCCCGAGTTATTCCACGCAACGATCGTGATCGAGGAGCCCGAAGCACATCTTCATCCTCAACTCCAGCACGGCCTTATGCGCTATCTGCGTCGGGTTACCCAAGAGCGTCCAGAACTCCAGCTGATTGTCAGCACTCACTCAGGCGAGATGATGAGCGCGTGTAGGCCGGAAGACATTGTGGTCCTCAGGCGCGACAAGGATGGTAGCCACGTAATTAGACCTATTGCGGGACTCCCACTCGAGCCGTCAGATCTGCAGAGGGTGCTGAGGTTCACCGCCCTCCACTTCGACGCAACCAGGACCGCCTCCCTATTCGCTGGGCGCCTTGTTCTCGTCGAAGGGATTACGGATGCCCTAATCCTCCGCGAGTTAGGGCTGGACTGGGCGGGCGAGGATCATTGGAAGCGCGAATTTGTTGATGCCCTGACGATCGTTCCAATGGGAAACAGAGTCGGTGAGTGGGCGGTCCAGCTCCTCGCTACGCCTGGATACGAGCTTGCGACGCGCATTGCCATCCTCCGTGACACTGACGACCGATCAGGGAGCACCCCGGCCGAGCCGAACTGGATCACCAAGTACAACCCTGAAACCGTTCGGTGTTTCCTGAACCATCCCACCCTTGAGCCAGCGATTACACCTGGCAACGAGGATGTTGTCGGCGGCGCTCTCAACGCAATCGGGCTCACTGCGCCGTCTCCGGTGACGGCCGAAGCGATCGATCTCCTCTTCCGAGACGGGGGCCGCGAGCGCAAGGGTGAGTTCATCTTCACTCTTGCCGGGCTACTGCAAGACGCGCGAGGGGCCGGGCAGAAGCCGGTCATCCCGCCCCACATCAGCGCCTTGTTTGCCTACTTGTACCCGCAGGCTGATAACGAACCTACGGAGGGCACTCCTGATGCCGCGCCTGCCCCTCACTGATCAGCAGAAGAACGCGACCTGCGCTGTCTCGACACGTCTCTTTATCGAAGCTGCCCCTGGTGCGGGTAAAACTACCGTGGCTGCAGAGCGCTACGGGGTTCTGCGCTTCGGCTCACGGCGACGCTCACGACGATCTGTCACGGCCATTAGCTTCACTCGGTCGGCAACCGGCGAACTCACTCGGCGCGTGCGGAGTCGCTGGGGATCCAGCGCTTTGACTTGGCCTCACGGGGTCACGACGGTCGACAGTCTGCTATGCAACATCTTGCAGCACCTGCTTAGGCGCAACGTAATCCGCTGGCCGGGAGACCACACAATCCTGACTGTGCTGGACGACTGGCGCGGCCACCGTGGATTCCGCTGGCTCACGCCCGGGAACTACCGCCGGGTCGTCGCTCTAGACTCCTCGCGCAAAGTTATCTCAAGAGGCGAACGGGTGACCGTCGCGCGCCCTGGCATCGGTAGCCGAGAGTACTTTCACGGGCACCTCGCGGCGGGTCTTTGCACGCACGAAGAGATTAGAGGCCTTGTAGCCGCGGCCATCACAGACGAAGCGATGCGCGGGGTAATCGTGGAACTTCTTTCATCGTCGGTCGATCATCTCGTGGTGGATGAAGTCTTCGACGCCAACGGGCTCGACCTTGCCCTCATCGCGCTTGCATGTGACGCCAACATCGCCGTTACCCTCGTTGGTGATCCTTGGCAGGCTCTCTATGGTTTTCGCGGGGCAGAACCGGAACTGGTTCCGAAGCTCCTCAAAGATTGGAACTTCCACTCGCTTCCCCTCTCGCAGTCCTTCCGCTTCGAGACCCCGGAGATGAAAGACCTCGCGACACGGCTGCGGGATGGACTTCCGGTGGCCATCATCGAAGGTGGCGATTACCAGGTTGTCCTCGCAGCGAAATGGGATCAACTCTGGCAGGCGCCGAACCATGTGCTGCCCCTGTCGTTCGGCCGCACTTCCAACAAGACGGACGCCGCCGCAATCGTGCTGCTGGACCACCTTGTTTACTCGACGTTCAATACGCGAGCAATCTTTCTTCCCGAAGCGCTCGTGCTATTGGACCTCGACCAAGACACTTATCGTAAAGATGGTCCCGCCGTTCTTGGCAGTGTGGTCGAAACGCTGTCCGGTAACGGTGTAGATGCGCCATGGAGGGCATTGGCCGCCCTCCGATCCGCGATGAAGGATCTCGGCGCACCGCGTCGGCCTCCTTCGAGCAGTGGCGACAACGAACAGAAGCAACTCGACCGCCTCGCCTTGCTTGCCACGCGGCTTCGGTCTGGAAGGACCCTCATTCCGGGGATGACGATTCATCAGGCGAAGGGCCGCGAATGGGATCGAGTCGGAGTACGGCTCGGAACGGCCGAAGTTAGCCGCCTCGCCGCCGGACTCAAGCAGTCCGTTGAACCCGATCGAGCGCTATATGTGGCTCTGACCCGTGCGCGCCAACACGTGCGCTCGGTTGCTTGAGCGAGCCCTGCAAGCGGAGTCGTGGGTTCTTAGTTCCGACCCAACTCTGCTCGGCTGACCGCGGGGCCGACGCCGCTATCACACCCCAGGGCTTTCTACACCAACACAGGCCTCCTGTCTTTCAGCGCCGGCGCATACTTTTCCTAGGAAGCGCTGCTAGAGACCCGGCCGAAAAACGGCCTTCACGGAAGTAGGCCATGGGCAAACGTGGGCACGGGCGAGTTGCGCTGACTGAAGGGCAAAAAGCCTCGGCGAGCTCCAGATGGCGGCTTGCAAGCGACGC
>Ga0307373_10003480_pt1 | contig 27417 bp, 22 predicted proteins | sample OX2MG_FD_202534 | JGI IMG/M metagenome (GOLD analysis project Ga0307373, IMG submission 202534) | Soil microbial communities from Risofladan, Vaasa, Finland - OX-2 | ecosystem: Environmental > Terrestrial > Soil > Coastal area > Acid sulfate soil | place: Finland: Risofladan, Vaasa | collected... | reverse complement strand
TATCGGTCTTCGACGAGTTGCCGCGCGTTGCGCGCGAGGCGAAGCGCCTTGTCGTCGTTCTTCAAGAGCGAGAGCGTCGCTTCGATAATTGCCTGATCGCTCGTGCGGACGAGCGCATGCACGTTATCTTCCAATCCCTCGATGCCGCTCGCGCCGACCGGCGTGGTGACGATCGGAGTTCCCAACGCCATTGCTTCCAAGAGCTTATTCTGGATTCCCGCGCCGACCGTCTGCGCATGCACGAGGATTTTCGCGCTGTGCAGGTAGGGCCGAATATCTTTTACATCCGCGTGGAGTTCCGCGCCGGGGGTATGCTCGATGAGTTTGCGAAGCTGCTTGTTTGGCGATTTGCCAACCATCACCAGCTTCGTGCGCGGCGAGACTTCTCGAATTTTTGGATAAATATGCTTCAGCAGCCGCCGCGCCATTTGGATATTGTGGTACGTCCCAAGATAGCCGAAAAAAATGATCTTATCCTCGCGCTCGCCGGCATAAAATTCAAAATCATCCAGGGCCACGCCGTTCGTGAGGATCGCGGTCGGCAGCTTTGCATTGGCCGCGAGGATGCGCCGCTCATCTACTTTGGAAACGAACGTGACGCGCTCGAACCCCTCCGCCATGGCACGCGGCTCGTAGTCCCGCAATCTTCCGGCGTCGATTTTACGGACAATATATTGCATCTGGTCGCCTGGTCCGCGAAAGAAGGAGAACCGCTCGGTTGCGCGCTCTTCCAAAATAACGCGGGCATCTTCCGCGACGAGGAGCTTTGGCGTGTGCGCGTTTAGGCCACCGAGATGCCGAACAAATTTTGCGGTTCGCAAAAAGAAGCAGACGATCAGGTCGTACTTGTTCGTGGCCAGTGCCTGGTCGACGGCGGCCTGCATTGTGGCGTCATCGTAATACGCAAATTCAATCGGCCGATTGCCGACCAGCGACTTTGCGACGCGGATGGTGGCATTGCGCTTATCGAACGGAAGCAAATGGACGTTCGCGAGGGCTTCGAGTTCCGGAATCGTTTCGGGGGTAGCGCTGCGAGCTTCGTCGAGCGCGATCAAATCGACTTCCGCGATCGAAGAAAGATGCTGCACGAGGTAGTAGGCCTTGATCCGGTCGCCGCCGATTAGAGGAAACGGAAAGCGATAGGAAAGAAAGAGCACGCGCGGACGCCTCTCAGGCGATTCCTGCCGGCCGTTTCGCGCATGGACACTCGCATGACCGTTCGAATGGCCATTCGCATGACCATTGACACGGCCATTCGTGTGGCCATTCGCCGGATAATCGCTTTTCTCGGTGACTCGTGACATTACGGATGCACTGCTCAAAAAAATTGTTTTGGACGGCTACCAGTGGTTAATAATTAAATCCGCCTCTATTAAGATGACCATCGAAATGGTAAAAGGTAACCGCGAAAAAGCCAAAAAGTATGGGTAATATTTTGTGACCTGATGCGTTCATCCGGGGCAATAGGCCGCCCAGACAACGATGTTGTATGAAGGATAAATTTTGAAATCGTGAAGATTCATCGGTCATCATGGTCAAAAGAACGGTTCGAAGCACAGGATGCTCCTGGAGGATGCGGCCCACGGATACCCGAAAACCGCAGCAAAGCATGATTAAACTCCAAATGATGAAAGAATCTTCCCGTTATTTTCACTAAAATTCGAAGAAAATCGAGGCATAGCGGATGAGCGATCATCCGCCAAACCACTTCGAAGGGATTTCGTTCACCGCAGGCCCATTCTAAAGCAACGAATACATCGCTGCAAAAATAACGATTCGGCAACCCAAAAGCAAGATAGGGAAAAATTTGTGACCTAAAACGGGGGCTGGGTCAGTCACCCCATCCATCCCAGCCAGCCTTCTTCTCCCAGAGAAAGAATGGACATTATTCAGTTTTACGGATGGTTACGGAAAGCACAATTGAAAGGAGCAGCACCATAATCACCACGGCCAGCGCCACGGTATTGCTGATAATCGCCGCTGGCCAAACGGCGGGAAGGATCATCTTCACCCCGATGAACCACAAAATCACCCCCACGCCCTGCTTCACGAACCGAAACGCATCGTGCGCGCGCTCGAGCAGGAAATAGAGCGCGCGTAATCCCAGCACCGCGAGAATATTCGAGGAATAAATAATAAACGGGTCGCGCGTTACGGCAAAGATCGCCGGAATGCTATCGACCGCGAAAATGACGTCCATCACCTCGATCACAACGAGCACGAGAAACAGCGGCGTGGCGAACGTTCGTCCCTTCTGGCGAATAAAAAACCGGTTCCCATGATACTCTTCCGATACTCGTACAAAACGCCGCACCATCCTCACGGTGCGGCTTTTTCCCGGATCGAATTCTTTTTCGCCTCCGAGGGCCATTACGAACCCCGTGTAGATCACAACCGCGCCCAGCAGATACAGGATCCATCCGAACTGCCGGACGAGCGCAACTCCGGCGAAAATAAGAATGCCACGCATGATCACCGCGCCAAACAGCCCATAATTAAGCGATCGCCGCTGCGCCTCGCGCTTCACGCCAAAATAGGTGAAGAGCATGAGGAAGACAAAGAGGTTATCGACCGACAGCGCTTTTTCGAGCGCGTACCCGGTTAGGAATGCTTCCGCCGGCACGATACCCCATGCCGCATAGATTCCGAGCGCGGTGAGCATCGAAAGCCCAATCCAAAAAATGCTCCAGGCGAGAGCGCGTTGAAAACTCATTCTTACTTGCTATGTTTCAGCAAAAATTCCCGTTCTTCTTTCGAAAGGCTCTGCATTCCCGTGCTTGCAATTTTATCGAGAATAGAATCGATTCGGACTTCAACGGATTTGGGGTCGCTCGTGTCCGTTCTTCGCCCTCGTTTGCGTTGGAGCAGGTCTTCCGATCTATTTAAAAATGCGCGGCCAAAATCGTACTGCCGGTATGCAATATGGAAATAGGCGATCGCGGCAAACGCGCCAAACGTTGGCCCGAACAGATTCGCTGCGCTGGTATCGAGTTCCATTCCGCTCATGGGAATGATCGAAAGAATATAAACGGCGAGCGCGATCATCCATGCTTTCACCCAAAATAATCCGAAAATGGAAATCTCGCGCTTTGGCCACAGGTAGGAAAAGCCGCCAAGCAGGAACATCGTGAGGATACCCGGGCCCGCCAGTGCTCCGCCCGGACTCAGAAGGGAAAAAAGAATTCCTCCCACGATGACCGCCCCGGCAAGCGCAGCCAGAAGGCGCTTCGTATGCACGATCGTTTCAAGTTCTCCGCCGAACATCGCGATGAGTATCCCATTCCACAGAAGTGTAAAAATGCTGGCGAGCAAGCCATGTATCGAGGCGAGCACAAAAAACGGATACGTGACGAGCCGCCAAATCTGCCCGCGCCAAAGGAGTTGCGGAAACAGCGGCAGCACTGAAACCGTGAGCGACGGGATGGCGAGCGAAAGCAGCGCCGAAGCTACCAGCGCGATGATAAGGTACTTGCACAGCGGCGGTAAATTCCTGAACATTATTTCGAAGCGCCACGCACGTCCGGCCTTACGGTAAACCCATTCTCCTTTAAATATTCCACGACCCTTGCAACATGATCGCCCTGCAATTCAATCGTATCCCGTTCGGCGGTTCCGCCAGCGCTATATTTTTGTTTGAGGGTCTTCGCGAGTTTGTCGCGCATCTCCGTGGAAAGCCGAAGCCCTTCGATGACGGTTACCGCCTTGCCGCGCCGCGCTTTTCTATCGAGGAGAACGCGCACCTCCTGCCCTTCGCCGAGTTTCCGTTTTGCCTGCTTTACAACGGCTTCCTTTGCTATCGCCTCGGCATCGTCCTTCGAGAGCAGAGTGGAGAGATGGGAGAGATCGTGGAGCTTCATGCTTTAAGCAGTTTGCAATGCCCGCAATCCCTTCTTTCCAATATCGCTGCGGTAATACGCGCCATTGAAGCTTATTTGCGCGACCGCATTATATGCCGTCGTAATCGTTTGCCGCAAATCTTCCTCGAATCCGATGGCGGTGACGGAAAGCACCCGTCCGCCGGAAGTAAGGTAGCGGCCATGCTCATCCAATTTCGTCGCGCCGTGGAAAACAGCGATGCCCTCCTCGATCTCCTTCTTCTGTGTAAATTCTTCCAGGCCGGTGATAACCTCGCCCGTCTGGTAACTTTCCGGATAGCCCTGGCTCGCCATCACAATCGTCACCGCCGAAGCTGGGAACTGTTTGATGGGCAACAACGGGGCAAGCTTTCCCTCCGCGCAGGCGAGAAGAATCTCGGCGAAGTCACCTTCGATGAGCGGGATTACAACTTCCGCTTCGGGGTCGCCAAAGCGGACGTTGAATTCCACGACCCGCGCGCGGCCATTCGCGATCATCAGGCCGCAATAGAGCACGCCTCGATAGATGCGGCCTTCGTCGCGAAGTCCTTTTAGCGTCGGCTCGATAACTTCCTTTTTCACTTGCTCGATAATTTCTTCGGTGACGATCGGCGCCGGAGCGTAGGCGCCCATGCCTCCGGTGTTCTTTCCCCGGTCGCCATCCAGAATGCGCTTGTGGTCCTGCGCCGGCGCGAGGACGGTATAATCGACGCCATCGGTGAGCGCGAAAACGCTCGCTTCCTCGCCTTCCATAAATTCTTCGACCACCACGCGCGAACCCGCTTCGCCGAAAATACGGTGCGTGAAAATTTCATCCAGCGCATGGGTACCCTCCGCTTCGGTCTCGCAAATGATGACGCCCTTGCCGGCGGCAAGGCCATCGGCTTTTATCACCGCCGGATAATTTACGTGCCGAAGAAATGCGCGGCATTCGATCTGGTCCTCGAATGCGAAGACGGCATAGCGCGCGGTCGGAATGTCGTGCCGCTGCATAAATTCCTTCCCGAACGCTTTCGAGCTTTCGAGCAGCGCCGCGTTTTTGCGCGGACCGAACACGGGGATGCGCTCCTTATCCAGCGCGTCCGCCACGCCGGCCGCCAGCGGACCCTCCGGCCCAATGACGACGAGATCCACGCGCTCCCGCATGGCAAAGCCCAAGACGGCTTTCACGTCCGTGGGAATGATTTGCACGGTCTCCGCCACCTGCGCGATGCCGGCATTACCCGGCGCGCAAAATATCTTCGCCACCCGTGGCGATTGCTTTAATTTCCAGCAGATCGCATGCTCGCGCGCGCCGCCGCCAAGAACAAGAATTCGCATGTACTATTTTCTCTTCCGAATTTTCAGGCTGATTAACATTTAACATCGGGGCACTGCAAAATTACGATGAATTGTGGCGGGAAGTGGGAAATTGGCAAAGATAAAAACGCGCGCATACTTTTGGATATTATTAATGGTGCCGTTTTCAGCTCATTTTCGCCATTCATTCTTATAGCAAGTTAATTCCATTTTGTTTTTTGCGTTTTCATTTAATGAATATTATTTAATAATCGCCGCCGCGTTCCAGAAAATCCGAAAATTTGTTCGAATTGATGTAAAAAATTATTTTGAAATATAATCCGAATTCGCTTGACTTTTCCAATTTTGCTTTGTATATTTGTAGTGAACATTCCGTTCGAACCGACTACGGCCCCTTTGTCCGCCCACGGATCCCTCGAAACGTGCTCTAAGCCGGAGGCATCGGCCTCCCGCTGATTGGCAATAATTTGACATTTTCGAAACTTTTTCAGAAATACTATCATGGCAACTACATCACGCATCACGCATCACGCATCACGCATCACGCATCACGCATCACGCATCACGCAGCACGCAGCACGCAGCACGCAGCACGCAACTCGCAACTCGCAGCATGCAATAACCGCGTCTCGGAAAGGTTCCTAATCATGCTGGCACTTCTCGCCGCTGTTCTCATATGCCTTTCGGGCGCGCGGGCGCAATCGAACACGGAATACAGCTTCCGGCAGCAGAGTAATTCGGATTATGATCATTCCTACTCGCCAAGCCCCATACTTACCATGGACTGCCTTGCCGCCAATGGCTACGGACAGTGGACACTCAGTTCAGCTAATCAATATTGCCCGAGCATGATGCAAGGCCCTGTCTATCCAGCCGGCTGGTATCTCTTGGAAAATGCGCTTCGAAATCCATCAACCAAGTATGACCCCTCGGATCCAGTGGATTTTCCGGGATGTATTCCTCCAGGGGTGGTTGATTGTTCTGGCTATGACGGAACTTATGGACAGGATTTTGACACCTGCTCACCAGCGACCGAGCCGAAGGCCACAGCCAATCTCGATGGAGCGATTACCTTTATTTGGCCTGACGTTTCACGGCAGACGTTCGATGTTTGGGGTTTTAGAAAAAGTGATGTCGATCTTTCGCTTTCATTCCTAACGTTCCCAGCGAATCCGGTGCTGCCTGCGAATATCATCGCAATGCCTATAACTTCATTCCCAGCAATTTCCACCACATCGGGTACGGCCACCCACAATATCGTAACAGCCGCGCCATTTCAGGATGAATTCGATGTATGTTCCGATGCGGCCTATCTTTACATTACTTGGTGCTCGAATACGCACATGAGTGAGAATATCGGACCGAGCGAAATATGGTATGAAGTGCTCGACATTAACACGATGGCGCCTGTGCTTGGCCCCGCATCCGCAGGTTCCGGAATGCGGCCGACGATTGCGTGCGATCCGCGCAATAACCGATATGGCGGAACAACCATCCATTTCGACCTTGCTTTCATCGCACCCGTCAATGGTAGTTTCGTCTCCGAGGGGACACTTTTGGGTGGCACACCGGTGTGGGAAGACTATAATGCCGGTGTTTGGACCACCTATCCCATGTCGATTTACGTCTTGAATCCCTTAGGAGGCGAGAACATGAAGTGGTACATCGCATCCCACGTCCGCGCGTTGGTAAGCAGCGTGCTGGGCGGCGCGTGGAACCCGGCATGTTACGCCATCGTCGCAGGGTTTGACGGAGACGTGCTTTCCCCCGTACTTATTCTCTACAACTTGAGCGATCCCCATATTACGCCCGGAATTGCGGCCTATGTCGATGGCGATAGGTTGCCGCCCTATGGCATTCCTTTAGGCAATCCTAATCCAACCGATCCTATTCCTGCTCCAACTCCTCCACAGATAGGCTGGCCCGTCAAGGACGCGCCCATTGTCGCGATGGCCAATCCTTACGACAATCAGGATGTGAGTACCGATATTCCTCCGAACTGGAGAGAGTACGACCAGTTCCATTGTCTTTATCAACTCGATCTTTCGCAAAATCCCGGGCAGCCCGCGAACGAAATAAACCCCCTGCTCATCGTTCGAAATGCAGATAATGGTTTAACAAACCCGCCACCGCCAGACCCCAATGCCGGCCCGACTCCGCCGGATACGCGGCTTGCGCTGAACCAAGTGGAGATTACACCGCATCCACCCCAGCCGCAGCTTCTTCCCGATCCCACAACCTACTGCGCGGCCGTGAACCAAATGGGTATTCACGTTCATTGGCGCACGCCGGATGGATGGCATTTTTATGCCCGCGATATGAACCGAACCTTCGATGAAGACATCGATGAAAACACTTTAGTTACCGATCAATGCACAGTGAGCGATGGAACGGCGCATGGGGGAACAGTCGGTGCAGCAATCAAAGGATACAACCACATGACTATTTGGACTGATCCCAATTATGGACCACCAAGTGCCGATGGAACGAGCGGACTGTTCTCCCCGCTGCTACTCGGACAGCATAACGAGCATGTCGGAGAACTGATATTTGTCGGAGATGGAGTCAACCTCACAGTCGGTGGAGCTGTAAATGAGCCATGTAACGGCGGAATGACACTTCCTCCTTGTAGTGCAACGCTCTCCGTCATGCCATTTTTCTATTTTGATTTTCTTGGATCCTCTCAAAGCGTGATAGTGAACCCCACTTCTACTTTCGACTACTTCGGACTTTATGCAACTCATGACGCAAGCGGAGACCTAACCATTGCCTACCCTTATCTCGGGATCGGGACTATGTTTACGGACGGAACAGGAGATGGCACTGGCGCGGGGACGATCGATCTCGAAGGAGACGCGACAGATAATCCTTCTTCCCTCCCGGCCATTCTTAATGTCCACGGGGGTGCGAATTTTAATACAGGGGCGGGCGGGACGCTGATCTCGAATAACGCACAAATTAATGTGGAATTCGAACCAACAGTCTATCCAAAAACATCCGTGACTGGGAATTCCTCGAATACGGGACAATTGTATCTCGGCGGAAAAACCTCCATTGAAAATACCTCGGTTTATAGTTGGATTCCTACAAATTCTAGCTCGATAACATTCTTGATTGATCATGGATACGCTGGAACTGATCATCAGTTTTACGCTCAGAATTCATCTTTTATCAATGCCTCATCTCCCGACATCGGCGATGGTGAACTATTTTTTCAGGGTTCTCTCGATGCAAGCGGCTCGCTAGGTTCCGTGGATATTGAAGGTTGTCATTTTTCTGGGTATAAAATTTGGCTTCACGAACCTCATACGGACGGAGTAAATAGCAATTCGGGTGAGTTCTCAATTTTGGATTCATACTTTGATGATCAGCATGGTAAAACTATCTTTATCGATAATCCAACTAATCCTACGGGTTTGGATGAAAAATTTTACAATGCTCAGATTACTCTCTCTGGGAATCACTTCGGGACTATCAATCCTAACCTTGATCCGGACGACGCCGATCATGGAACTTATGGTATCTTTATCTACGGTCTTGATGGGAACTGGGATGGTGAATACGCTGATATGATCGGCAACATTGTGGTTGAAGGGAATTATTTTACATCAAACAATTGGTCGCGCATATTCCCATTGCCATCAACATACCATACATATGGGGGTGGGTATAATCTAACTTGGTGCTCTGCTATCTGCTTTGAAAACACGACAGGGAATATTCTTGGGAACAACACCATAACAGATAATGCATACACAAATGGAATTTTCCTATCAGCTGGGTTAACCGGAGGCAGCGCACCACAAACAAATACTCTCATATGTAGCAATACCATTCAGCATCTCCATTTGGCGCCTTCTGTTGGATATTCATACAGTTCATGGGATAACTGCGGAATTCAAATTCAGAGCCATATCGGTAGAATAATGTTAAATCAAATTTCAGATTGTACTCTCGGTGTAGCCGAAGGATTTGTTTGCAACAACCTATTTGGCTATAACACCCTCGATAACTACGAATCCTCATATGGCCTCGGTTATGCATTAAGTTCCACAATGTATTTCACGTCCACATCGACTGGAATCACGGTTGATCTATCGAGTAGTGATGGAGGAGGCTATAATACGGTAAGAGCAACGTATGATCCGAACATAAATTCCGGTTGGGCTACAGGTCTGATCAGACTTGATGAAGGAACGAGCTTGTTGCTGGATGAAGGCTATAATAACTTATATCTTTGTCCGCCGGGTTCCCCAGGTTCGGGTTCCTCACAGCCATCAGGAACTAATGCCCTCATTTTTCTCGGAACCGGACCAACTTTTATTACAAGTCTTGGATCCCTTGATTATAATTTTTTTGGGCAAGACGGCGATGGACATAAGATTGATCCTGCCAACGAGGCTATATATGGCAAGAACTCTTGGAATGCCGAATGGGGTTCTAACCAATATAATGCGTGGAATATATCATTTTCCCCCTCGCCAACCCATACTCAGAGTTCACCAAGCAATGAGAGCGGCGAGTGCGGGAACTTATCAATATCTCACAGTAAAAGGTTTACGCCACAATCGGATGTGACTGACAGTAACTGCCAGAACTCATACAATATCGGAAGGCTTGATCAACGTAGTCGTCTCTATCAGTCATCGTATGATACACTACAGATATTCGTCGAAAATTGCTCAACAAATCAAATGGCACCCAATGCGTTTGCATTAATGTCAGCCGACGTTCAGGAAGGCGGTAATGGTCCAGTGCCAACTTGCTGGTCGAATTTTCAATTATGGCTTCTGTCTGCACTCTCTTGGAATCCACAAGATCCGACATATTTTTGCGCGGATGTGGAAACTATTGAGGGAACGTTCGGCTATTTCGGAACATCATGGGATACTCTTAATGATGCTACTAATAAATCGCTATCAGTCCTCTATTGGCTAATAAATAATCCTTTATGTACTAATAAAAGTGATAGCATGGAATACTACCAGAGTCGTGGTTTGCAGAAACAGACTTGGGAAAATACGCAAGATACTTCAAAAGTGAAGCTCGATACAACCATCTATTCCATGCACGATCTTGGCTTAGACAGCATACTAAAATACGCCGCGCTTTTAGGCGTGAAGGAGGAAACGGAGAGCATCGTTTCGAACGCGAGCGCCTACCCAAACCCCACGGGCGAGGGAACGATACTTTCGTTTGGCACGAGCAAGGAAGCGTATGTGCTCATCGCGCTATTCGATGTCCTCGGCCACAAAATGGAGACCACGCATTTCGAAAGCGTCTTGCAGCCGGGTAACCATGAAGTTCCCATTTCCTTGTCCGGCCTGCCTTCGGGAACATATTACGCCCGCATCCAAACCACGTATGGTGAGGCCCAAACGGTGAAATTGGTGAAGGAATAGCACCCACAGCCCCCTCCTATCTTGCTTCGCTCGCAGGAGGGGGGAGGCGAGCAAATGGGATGTTTTCTACTTCGTCAATGGGATGAGCCGGATTATATTTTTCGGCTCATCCGGCGTGCAGTAACCGTGTGGAGACCGTGCGTGAAGGAGATCGAACGATGGTCTTCAGAGTGAGCCTCCGACTCCACCTCGTGTTGGCATTAAAATTTATCGAATGGCTGGGTGATGCCATTCGAACGCACACGCCGGGCTGCCATCGTCATGCTGTTCAGTGCCGCACTGCCGATGCGAGCGCATACGCAACCGTTCGAGAAGGTCGTTCCGGCCATCGCGCGCGACGCCGCATTTACGAATGGGAATGCTTATTCTATTGACGATCCGTGGGTGACCGGTTCGGTGATTCTTGCCGGCGGCGTGGGAGGCTTCTGGTGGGTTTTCGATCATAAGCCCGACCTTACCGATTCGGAACTCCGCGCGATCAACCCCGATCACGTTCCCATCTTCGACCGAATTTCGCTGCACCAAAATGTCGCGCTGGTGCATCGATGGATGAATTATGCGCACATCGGTCAGGGCATTGGCGCCTCGATGCCGGTTTTGCTGCTGCTCGATCCCGCCATTCGCCGCAATTGGTTCGATATTCTTACCTACGCGCTCGAAGCCGATATGGCGGAGCTTGCCTTCTACACGCTTTCGCCGCTTGGCCCGCGATGGGTAACGCGCTACCGGCCGCTCGTCTATTATGCCGATGATTCCGGGTGTGAAATCAACCGAAGAGAGGGCTACAATAAGGCCTCGTTTTATAGCGGCCACGTGGCCTCTTTTGCAACGACAGCTTTTTTTATGGCGACCGTCTATTCCGATTATCGTCCGGCGGCCAGCAAAACTCTTCTTTATACGTGCGCGGCGCTGCCGACGCTTGCCATGGGTTTTATTCGCTTTATGACGCTCGATCATTTCCCGTCCGATATTCTGGCTGGATGCGTCATCGGGACGGCGTTCGGCCTGCTGATGCCACACCTGCACAAAATTCCACCCTAATGCTTTTCTTCGCGTTGAAACCATACCCGCAAAAACATCCTTTTCGGGATAGCATTCTTTCGCTTCACTCGTATTTAAAATGATGTCAGGAAAAAACAGGGTTCTCTCGGCCTGCGCTATGGTTGCGCTCACGGGCATGCTGGGTGCGGGGCTATCTTCGTGCGATCGCGGCGCGGGCGAGGAAATAGGCGTCGCGCGAAAATTTGCTGATGCGGTGGCCAGCAACAATGCGGTGGGCCGCGATTCGATGATCGCCACGCAGAAATTCAAGGATTATTTCAAGAACCCCTTCGTCGCGAGCGACATGTTGACGTGGTTTCGCTCGTTTTACGATTATCAGAAACATCAATTCGACAAGTACCCGACGGCGGACGTGGATTACAACCTCGCGCCCAAGCTTCAGGGCGCGCTGATCGACACCAACGCTATCGAGGAGACGGGAATGGTCATCGTTTCCTCCCCCACGCCCGGCGTGGACGCGGCGTTTTTCTGGCTCGTCCGCCAGAAGGGCGAGCCGTGGCGCGTGGCCGTGGTAACCAAAGGCGAAACGGATGTGGATTTTCAATAAAAATGGAATATGCTTAAAGAAGGCGACAAAGCCCCGGACTTCACCGCAATCGACGACAGTGGAAACCATGTATCGTTGAAAGATTTTCGCGGCAAAAAAGTCGTGCTCTATTTTTATCCGAAGGATAATACCTCGGGCTGCACGAAAGAAGCGTGCGATTTCCGCGATAATTGGGCGCGCATCAAGCGAAAGGACGCCGCTCTTCTCGGCGTCAGCCCGGATAGCGAAAAGAGCCACGGAAAATTCAAATCGAAATTCGATCTCAACTTTCCGCTCCTCGCCGATGAGGATAAAAAACTTGTGAACGCTTACGGCGTCTGGAAAGAAAAATCCATGTATGGCCGCAAGTACATGGGCGTCGAGCGAACGACCTTCGTGATTGACGAGAAGGGAAAGATCGCGAAAATTTTTCCGAAGGTGAAAGTTGCCGGGCATGTGGACGAGGTCCTCGCCGCCCTCGCGTAGGTCGGTGCTTCCAGCCCGACCGGTCGGGCTGGAAGCGCCGACCTACGCGTTTCTTATGAACTCCATGCTCGAAGAATTTCTCCCACCCGAGCGCGTGCCGAAGTCGATCGGCTCCGCGCGGCTCCTGCTTCGGCAATACCGGACTTCGGATGCCGAATCGCTGGCCGAGCTTCTTGCGATTTCATACAAAGACCATCTCGCGCCGTGGTCACCACCCGGCATGGAACGCGAGGCCGAGCGCTCCGGCGGCCGCCGCGCGGCGAGGGAACATATTCTCGTTGCGCTCGATAAATGGGAGGATGGTTCCGACTACCGGTTCTTCATTACGCTCCGCGAGACGGGCGAGCTCGTTGGCCAGATGGGCCTTACGCAAATCATCCGCGGCGTTTCACACTCGTGTTTTATTGGGTATTGGATCGGCCTGCCATTCGTTCATCGCGGTTATGCGACGGAAGCGCTCGTGCTCGCGATGGAATTTGCGTTCGATGTGCTAAAGCTGCACCGCGTCTCGCTCTGGATCGCGACTGGGAACGAAGTGAGCCTCAAAATTCCGGCCCGGCTTGGCCTGCGCTTTGAAGGAACCGCCCTGCGCGGCCTCTTCTTGGGCAGCCAATGGCATGACACGCATATCTTCGCCATGACCTCGGAAGAATGGAATGAAAGAAAAGCGGAATTGAAATCGCAATTCGCTCCGTGAACTGTAATTATTGTCTGAACCGTGATTTATGGGATTTAAAAGATTAATGGGATGGGTAGCGGTGGCGCCGAACGGATACGTTGTGATCCTTTGTATCGCCTTCATCCTTCATCCTTCATCCTTCATCCTTTCCCCGCAATCGCTCGCGCAAAAGCTGCAATCGCAATTTCTGAGCGCGCCGGCGGTCTCGCTTAGTTTCGATCTGAAGAACGCGGGGCATATTCTTATCACCGCCGATTTAAAAGGCGGCCACATTCGCCTCGAAAGTCCATCGCTCCTAATTATCAGCGATGGCAAGACCGTATGGAACTACGATAAGACCGCCGATCGGGAAACCATAGATAATGTTACCGCCGGTTCGGAATTTCACGATCCGGCGAGCCTGTTTCGCTTCGCCGATAATTATACCGCTTCGATTGCGGCATCGAACGGGAAGACGCGCTACACGCTCGTGCTCACGCCGTCGCAGACATTGCAATCGCTCCTAAAATCGGCGGGAGAAATGGAGTCGCTTCAGCTCGATTTGGAACTTCATGGAAACCATGTCATGATTACCAAAGCCTCGGCCACAAGTTCACGCGGCACAACGCAAATCGAACACCTTCAAATCAAAACACTAAAACAAGTCCTGTCATCGGAGTTTATTTTTACGCCAACGGCTACGACGAAAGTGATCGATCTGCGGGAGTAATGGGCTGCTTGCGCGCACCGTGTAGCGCCCGGAGTATACTCCGGGCGCTACACGGTGCGTCCGAGCAATCGCTTGCTAAATTCGAGAAGCCCATTGCGCTGCATGTCTGGCAGCGATTCTAATTGGCGCTCGGCGCTTTTTGTGTACTTCGCGGCCATGCTCGCAGTTTCATCCAGCACCCCAAGCCGCCGGAAGAGCGTGCGAGCGAGCGGCACATCCTCCAGCGTTGCGCTGCACTCTCGGATCCCGTCGAGCAGCCTGAGATCCTCTCCTTGAATGTCATTATGCTGCTGCATTGCCAGCACGAAGAGCACAGTTCGTTTCCCTTCTATAATATCGCCGCCGATCGTTTTGCCAAACGATTCGCCGCCCGTGAGATCGAGCAGGTCGTCCTGAAGCTGAAAGGCAATACCAATTTCTCGCGCGAAGCGCCGAAGGATTTCGATATTCGCTCCGCCGTTAGCAATCGCTCCGAGCGCGGCGGCGAGTTCGAAGATGCGCGCGGTCTTGAGTTCGACCATCGTGAGATATTCCTTCACGCTCACGTCGTCGCGATCCTCGAACTCTTTGTCGAGCGCCTGCCCCTCGCAGACGGCGCGAAATCCCGCGCTGAATTCCGCGAGCATGTCTCCAGCATTCGGCGATTGCGCAAGCGCGCCGGTGGCGAGCGCGACGATCGCATCCCCGGAAAGAATCGCCGCGTTCAGGCCGAATGCAATATGAATAGCCGGGCGGCCGCGCCGAGTTTCGGCATTGTCCATAATGTCGTCATGAACGAGCGTGAAGGCATGTAGCAATTCGACCGCAGCCGCCGCCGGAAGCCACGCAGCTTCCGCAGCCTCGCCAGCCGCAAGGGCGGTCAGTGTTGGCCGAACGCGCTTCCCGCCGCTCGAAAGCGCGGCCCGAACCGGATCGTAAAGCGAGCCTGGCTGGGCAGGAATATACCCCGCTAAATAACTATCGACTTTGGGTGGGATCTGGTCGAAGATCATTCGAAGCATCAAAAAGTGGCTTATTTTGCCGGAAATAGTACAATTTCCGATGATAACAATCTTTCCGAGCCATTAGTATTCATTCAGCATGAAATTTGCTGTATTCATTTAGAAGCTTGCATTGCAATTTGAAAGAATCCTTATTTGAAATTAATTGTTTCCGAGAGGTAACCGAATCTCTCATTTGTTAAATGAATGATACCATGCGCATACTCGTCATCGAGGATGAAAAAAAAGTAGCTCGCTTTCTCGAACAGGGATTGCGGGAAGAGAAATACGACGTCGATGTCGCCCTGGATGGCGAAGAGGGCGTGCAGCGCGCGCTCGCCGAAGCGTACGACCTTATCATCACGGACATCATGATGCCGAAAAAATCGGGCATTGAAGTGATTAAGGAAATCCGCGCAGCCAAGCGGAACGTGCCGGTCCTCTGCCTCACGGCCAAGACCGAAATCGGCGAAAAAGTCGAAGGCCTCGACGCCGGCGCGGACGATTACCTCACCAAGCCATTCCTGTTCGAGGAGCTTTCCGCGCGCGTCCGTTCGCTCTTGCGCCGCTCCGACATCGAGAAGAAGACGCAGCTCATCTCGCGCGATCTCGTGCTCGATACCGTTACGCATACGGCCCGCCGCAAAAAGGCCGGTTCCGAAGAAGAGCAGCATATCCCGCTTACCGTCAAGGAATATGAACTGCTCGAATACCTGATGCGCAACAAAGGCCGCATCCTCTCCCGCGCCGTTATCACCCAGCACGTCTGGGGCTATTCGTTCACGATGGGGTCCAACGTGATCGACGTGTACATCAAGCGCCTGCGCGAAAAAGTCGATGCCGGCCGCGATGAGAAAGACCGCATCATCATCTCCGAGCGCGGCGTGGGATACGGCATCCGAGGCTGATGTAGCGTAAACTTTAGATGTAGCGTAAACTTTAGATGTAGCGCAAACTTTATATGTAGCGTAAACTTTAGTTTGCGATTGAGTTCGGTGCAAGCGCAAACTTTTGTTTGCAACTGAGACTTAGTATTTGAAATCAAAGTCGCAAACTAAAGTTTGCGCTACACCATGCGATTTAAACATCATATATTTGTTTGCGAGAACGTTCGTCCCGAAGACGATCCGAAAGGCTGCTGCTCGGCCAAAGGATCGGCGGAGATTCGCGCGGCGATGAAGCGTGAGATCAAGCAGCGCGGGATTCGCGGTATCGTCCGCGCGAACCAATCCGGGTGTCTCGATGCGTGCGAGTTCGGTCCCTCCGTTGTGGTCTATCCCGAAGGAGTGTGGTACGGCGGCGTAACGCCGGAGGACGTGCCGGAAATCATGGAATCCCACATTATCGGCGGCAAGCCGGTCGAGCGGCTGCGGATAAAAGACCGAAAATTCGATGGTACAAAATAAAAAACCCCTCGAACTTCGCGGGGTTTAAAATTAAGCAGTTGTATGAATTGCTCTCACCACCATCCGCGGCGGTTGCCGTAGGAGCGGCCGGTCGTGTCGGTCGATTCCGTATTATCCGTCGAGATGACGTATCGCTCGCGGAGGCCGCGCGGGCCGCTGGCCATGCGATCGCGGTCGCCATTGGATCGCTCGGTGTGAGGCCGGGCTTCGCGGACGGAAATGCTACGGCCCTCAATTTCGCGGCCATTGAGTTCAGACATGGCTTTCTTGGCGTCCGAGCCGGACTCGAATTCGACAAAGCCGAAACCCTTGGAACGGTGCGTAATCTGATCGGCAACGACGGCGGCGCTTGCCACGGCCCCGAACGGCTTGAAGGCCCCTTCCAGATGTTCAGCGGTCCAGTTATAGGGCAGGCTGCCCACGTAAAGTTTGGTCAAAGAGGTGGCAGTGTCGGCTGCCGGGCGTGTCGTGGTTTCCGTTTCCATTCCTAAGTATATCGCTCCATTCTTGTTCTTGTGAAAATCCCTTACTCCGTTCCCCTTCCAACTCCCGGAAGGGGAAATATTTAACTGTTTTTGGAGCAAGAGAAGCGGGTAACAGCGCATCCTTCCAAGAAGTTCAAGAGCGGGATTACGGGTTCCGCGGGCCGGGATTCTACTTTATCAGCGTCATTTTTCGGGTGACCGTCGTGCGGGCGGTCTTCAGTTTATAAAAATAAATTCCCGCCGGCCAATTCGCCGCGTCAAGCGTATAAATATGGCGGCCGGGATCGAGCTTGTCATTTGCGAGGACGGCGACCTCGCGGCCAATCATATCGAATACCGAAAGCCGCACCAATTCCGGTTTCATGAGGCGGAATGCTATTTGGGTTACCGACGCAAACGGCTCGGGATCATTTTGTTCGACAAACACATCGCGGTCCGAGCCATATTCCACTTTAACGGGCATACTATAGCTCGGCTCCTCCTTTTTATTGAATCCCACGACCGCGACACGGAAATAAAGATCGAGGTCTCCTTTGAGGGCCGGCAATTCTTCGAGCGCGTCATAGCTTTCGCGCGAAAGAATTGGTGAGCCGGGATGATCGGTCATCCGCTGCGGCGATTTCATGCCACGCCTCGCATCGACGGTCAGGAATTTGTCGAATGGTCCATACGCGCCAATGCGCAGTTCGAGCCGGTATTGCTTTACACCCAGTTCGCTCGTCCGCGACCAATGCAGATGGACGCGCGTGGGCGATGGAAGCTCCGCGGAAAATAAAACCGGAGCATGCTCGACGGGCGAAGTCGTCGCGCGAATGGTTGCCATACTATCGAGCGTGAAATATAAAGGCGCTGTTTCCACCACGCTCGATCGCGCCCAGCCAGCATATCCATCGAAATGGAAAATGGCGAACGCCGAGTGGCCGGTGTCGGGCGCGGCCACCACCATGCCGCGTTCGAACTCGGACGGTTCGCGATAGGCTCCGCGCTCCATGCGCAACTCGTCGATGGAAAAATCTTTATAGCTCATGGAAGAATCGCCGAGCATCATCGTCGAAATAGAGTGGAAGGGTGGCATCGAAAGCCGCTCTGACGTGGGTGGTTCCGCGTCCACGAAGAGGCGGAGCATCCCCAGCGAGTCGGACGAAAGCACGAAGTAATGCCACGCCCCATCGTTGCAAATCGCGCGGGTAGCGATCAGTAATTTCGGCGATCGCGCGACCATTCGTTCGAGGATTGGTTCGCCCAGCAGTCCAATAGCGAGGCGAAGATCGTTCCCGTCCTCCGAATGCAGTTTTAAGAGCGTTTCGTCCGCCGCATTCGTGCGAAACCAGAGCGCGATGCTGAACGGATGCCGGAAATAATCTTCTAATACATCCGGCCGTGCAAGCAAGGGTGCGAATGCTCCGCGCGTGCCTTCAACAACGAGCGCCCGCTCTTCGCGTGGCACACGCTCCATTCGGATAGATGCCACAAGCCGTTTGGTCGTAATCGAGGCGAAAGCAAAATCGTATTTCGAGGGAAACGTCATGCGCCAGTTATGCAAAACAGGAATCGGGCGCTTTGTTTTGGCATCGATTTCTGGCGGGGTATCGAGCGAGGTTCGTTCAATTAACGCGGCCTTGAGGGTAACGCGCGGCTCCTTGATATCCACAACAGGCGCGGTGGAAAACACAACAAAATACGCGATGCCCGCCGCGTTCGGATCGAAGTCCGGCGCGTAATCCGCCAGAGCAATCACGGATTGGCCCGGTTCGCTTTCGAGCAGGGACCGAACCTCGCCATAGGGCGCGATTTTTTCCGTATGATCGCTACCCGCCTCCACGCGCCAGGCGCGTTTGAATTTCCAGTTCGTTGGATATTCGAGCGCGAGCGTCCGGTCAACATTCGTTTCGCGCGCGGAAGCGGAAATAGCTATGGTAACGTCATCGCCTTCGGGAATTTGCTCCGGCGCGCGGATAAAATTGATTTCGCCCGAAGCATGAGCGGTACGAGGAAGAAGAAGCGCGCTTAGAGTAACGGATAACGGGTAAAGAGTAAATGGTAAAATTAGAGCAAGCCAATAATGCCTTTTTCTTCTATGACCGTTGTTCACTCTTCGTTATCCACTTTCCACTATCCACTTTTAATTCCTCATCCTGGCGAGATAATCGAGCCGATCCTGAAGCTGGGCTTTCGGAATGAGGAGCTTATCTTTCCCGTAAATTCCATCGGCCGGATCGCGGAACGAAAGCTCGTAGTCCTTACTCATGATGATCGCCTCCTCGGGGCACACTTCCTCGCAATAGCCGCAGAAAATGCAGCGAAGCATGTTAATCTCGAAGACGACGGGATAGCGTTCTTTTAAAAGTTCCGTCTCGCTCGCGCGCACTTCGATCGCCAGTGGCGGGCACACGCGCGAACACAGCCCGCACGCCACGCAGCGTTCGACGCCATTATCTTCCATCACCAGCACCGGCCGTCCGCGAAACGACGCGGGCGGGTCCCACCGCTCTTCGGGATATTGCCGCGTAAACTTCGGGCGGAAGAGATGCTTAAACGTCGTGAGCAGGCCGCGGATGATCTCCGGGAGATAGAGCTTCTCCCACGGAGTTAGCTTGCGGCGCTTGGCGGGGTTGTTGTATTTTGAGGTGTAGGCCATTAGAACTAGCAAACGGACACGAAAGTAGAATTATTCCTTCTTGGGCTCTAAGCTTTTATCCAATCAACCCATTCCGCGAAATGTCTGCATGATTGATAGAGGCTATCAATTCCCAAACAGCTTGCAAGTAAGGGACCATCAAAAGGCTTCCGATAGCTGGAAAACACATTTTGCAGCCGCTTACTTGGTGGATTTTCTAAATTAATTTTTTCGATATTCCCGAATTTTTGCTTAATGTTCTTTATAGTTTGAATCGATGCCTGATTACCCGGAAAAAGGCTTTCCAACAATGATTCATCGACGAATGCAAATGTTTCAAACTCATGGAGTGAAAGATAAATTTTAAGATTCGGATGAGAAAATGCGCGCTCGATAGACTCCTCTACTTTGGCAACTTTATCATAGCAATCGGATAATGAGAGAGTCTGGTCTACGCCTGGTGTATTTGATGGCAGCCCATAAAAATCGAGCATTGTAGTCACTAAAAAATGTTTTTGATTTTGCAACAGTAATTGAAGATCTTTTTGTATGTGGCCATAATTCTTTCCATGCCCGCCTGTGAAATTAGTACCGCCAGGAACGACTTTCGTAACGAGAACTTTGGGAATTATAAAAACCTGGAATGGAATGAAATAAGGAGCCAGCACATCCCTTACGAAAGTTTCCTCGGCGGGGCCCTCTACAAGCACAAGAATATTTTTCATTTGCTAGGCCGTCCTCCGATAATATTTTTTTCCCACAAGTCGCCAAGGGCATATTCGTTCAACCATTGTGTTAGTTCCGAGATATCCAATCGGTTAAATACAGTTGCCGAACTCTGTTTCGCCACAACCAAAAGGTCTTCGGGCAAAAATTGATTAACCAATGGAACAGACTGAGTTGAAACAATGACTTGCTTCTCGGAGGAGGCCTTTTTAAGCAGCCCCGCTAATAATGTTATAGCATACGGATGTAATCCGAGCTCTGGCTCGTCAATTATTATTATCGAAGGCATAAGCTTCGATGGCTGTAGTAATAGTGTACTTAAACAAATAAAACGAAGGGTTCCATCGGATAACGCCGATGCGGGGAAAATTTTTTCAGAACCTATTTCTTTCCACTCTAATCTAATTGTTTCGCTTCCGAATGGGTCTTTACGCAATATGAAGTTATCGAAGAACGGCGCAGCCAAACGCACGGATCGAACAATATTATCGTAATAGTTCTTTTCTGTCTGCTGCAACAAAAAAAGAAACGAAGCGATATTTCCGGCATTAAAGTGAAGGAAAGCATTATCGTTTATAGCAACTGGTTGCTTCATCGCCGAGGAATCGCTAGTATCGTGGAAGTGATAAACGCGCCAGCTTGATAGATTTTTTTTGACTTCCTCGGTAATTCCTTCTTTCTTGAAGTTCTCTCGGAATTTTTTAATGTCGTCATCAATACCGGATTCCAATCGATTGCTTCGACTTCCAAGCAATGAAATGTCCCAGGGTTGTTTGTAACAAGTTGTGAATCCATGGGCCCCTTCTTTTGTAAAAAAAAGTGAACCATCCGTAGTAACTTCAAAACGAGCGTCATAACTACTACCTTTGAAAGTTAGTGTGACGGACATTTCTTTGGTTGCTTTTAACCCATAATATAATATGGCCTCGGCACCCCCGGAACGTGCTATATAATTTTGAAGATTTCCCGTTATCGATTGCTGCAAAAATCTGAAGAATGAAATAAAATTAGATTTTCCTGCACCGTTGGCACCAATAAGTACGGTTAGCTGGGATAACTCAATCTCCGCATCTTTGATGGACTTAAATCCCTGGATATGAATTTTCTTAAGCAATTTCGAATATTACTATTAAGTTATTGCATCAAATACATTTTTTCGAACGCGGTAAAAATAATATTGATAATTCCCAGCGGCAGCAGCACTTTCCATCCGAGATTCATCAGTTGATCATACCGGAAGCGTGGAAGCGACCACCGAACCCAGATAAAGACGAACAATAGCCCGACGACTTTCAGCACAAAGGCGATGACTCCGATGATGGTAAGCGCAAGGCTCGACAATCCCAACTGATCGACAAACGGAACGTGCCAGCCGCCGAGGAACAGCACGGTAATCACCGCGCTCGCCGTGATGATGTTCGCGTATTCCGCGAGGAAAAAAAGCGCGAATTTCATCGAGCTGTATTCCGTGTGGTAGCCGCCGACCAGTTCGGGTTCCGCTTCGGGCAGATCGAACGGCAGCCGGTTCGTTTCCGCAAACGAGGAGACGAAAAAGAGCAGAAATCCAATCGGCGCGCGGATGATATTCCAAAGTCCGCTCGCTTGCGAGGAAATAATCGTGTTCAAATCGAGCGAACCGGAAAGCATGACAACGCTCAGTAATCCCAGCCCGAGCGTGAGTTCGTAACTAATCATCTGCGCGCTCGAACGAAGACCACCGAGCAGCGAATATTTCGATCCGCTCGACCACCCCGCCAGCGTGATCCCATACACGCCAAGCGACGTGAGCGCCACGATAAAAAGCACGCCGATATTAATTCCCGACGCAATCGTGAGCGGCACGGCGTGGGTGCCCAGCATAAGAGTGCCGCCGAACGGTATGACCGACAGGACGGTGAACGCGACGGTAATCGAAATCACCGGCGCGGCCCAGTGGAACCATTTCTGCGACATCGTTGGCTCGATGTCCTCTTTGAGCAAAAGCTTCAGGACGTCCGCCAGCGGCTGGAAGAGGCCCATTGGCCCGACGCGGTTCGGGCCAACGCGGTCCTGCACCCACGCGCTGATCCAGCGTTCCAGCAGCACCGTGTAGGACACCGCCGTAAGCACGACGAATAAAATAATCGCGATTTTTATGAGTGCTTCAATTACCATTCGAAAAACTGTGGATTAAGAATGACGAAGTGCCGAACCCCATGCCCAACTATTTATCGGAAAACACATGCAACAACATAATTGGAATGAGAATTCAATGGGAGGCTCTCTAAATTAGCGGCTTTTCTCCCGATGGCGGCGCGATTTCTAAGAATTCGCGCTTTTGCGCACGGACGGAAACTCACGAGTGTTGTATCCCGGATATGGCGGCGGCAAAGCGTAAAAAAGTGGAAAATGAACCGGTCAAACAACCGGTAGCGAGCAACGGAAGCATGGCAGGAGATTCCATTGTCGTTCGCGGCGCGCGCGTGCATAATTTGCGGGGAGTCGATGTCGATATTCCGCGCGAGAAGCTCGTCGTCATTACCGGTATTTCCGGCTCGGGTAAATCTTCGCTCGCCTTCGATACGATTTATGCGGAGGGCCAGCGGCGATATGTGGAATCGCTCTCGGCGTATGCACGGCAATTTTTGGATATGATGGAGCGGCCGGACGTCGATTATATCGAGGGCCTCTCCCCAGCTATCTCCATCGAGCAAAAAACGATTGGCTCGACACCGCGTTCGACCGTCGGCACCGTCACCGAGATCTACGATTTTATTCGCCTGCTCTTCGCGCGGACGGGCACGCAGTTTTGCGTCGATTGCAATTTGCCGGTGGTCAAGCAATCGGTCGATCAGATCATCGATTCGTTGATGAAGCACGCGGATGGTACGAAGATTACGATCTATGCGCCGGTCGTTCGCGGGCGCAAGGGGCAATTTAAAGAACTATTCCGCGATATTTTGCGGCAGGGATTTACGCGCGCCCGCATCGATGATGTGCAGAAAGACATCGCCGAAAACCTGGAACTCGATCGCTACCGCGCGCACACAGTGGAAATCGTGATCGACCGGCTCGTCGTGCAACCAGGGATTCGCGAGCGGCTTGCGGCATCGGTCGCCACGGCGCTCAAAATGAGCAAGGGCACGATCAGCGCGGAGATCGAGCAGAAGGACCAAAAAGAGAATGTTCTCTTCAGCGAAAAATATAGCTGCCCCAATTGCGGGCGCTCTTATGAAGAGCCACAGCCGAACACCTTCTCGTTCAATTCACCAGCAAGCGCGTGCCCCGAATGCCATGGGCTTGGCGAGAAGCGCGATTTCGTACTCGATCTTATTATTCCCGATCGAACCATTTCAGTAGAGGATGGCGGCATCGCGCCGTTTGCTAAGAAGCATAAAAATTGGCTGTGGGCGCAAGTCGAAGCCGTGTTCGAGCATTTCAAAACGCCACTCTCGACAAGCATCGCTTCGCTGCCGGAGCCGCTGCTCGATATGCTGATGAATGGTTCCGGCAAGCAAAAGCTCTCCGTACTCTGGACTTCCGAAACCGGACGAACCTCGAAATATCAAACGAAATGGGCCGGGGTTTTTGAAACGATGCGGTATTGGTTTAATGAGTCCGGCTCCGAGGCGCAGCGCGGATGGGCGGAAGAATTTATGGCGGCGAACGTGTGCCCCATCTGCCATGGTGGACGCCTCAAACCGGAACACCTTGCGATTCGCGTTGCCGGAAAGAACGTGCAAGACATTGTAACGCTTTCGCTTGGCGAGACGATGAAATTTTTTCAGGTGCTCTCGTTCGATGGAATAAAACAAATCATCGCCGAGCCGATTTTGCGCGAAATTATTCCACGCATCGACTTTCTCCTGCAAGTCGGCCTCGGCTATATTTCGCTCGACCGTTCGGCGCGCTCGCTTTCGGGCGGGGAGTCGCAGCGCATTCGTTTGGCTACGCAAATCGGAACGCAGCTCGTCGGCGTGCTCTATATTCTGGATGAGCCGAGTATCGGCTTGCATCAGCGCGATAACCGGCGGCTGATTCACTCGCTGGAACAGCTCCGCGATCTGGGCAACACGGTCATCGTCGTCGAGCATGACCGCGAGATGATGGAGTCGGCCGATCTCCTTATCGATATTGGCCCGCGCGCCGGAGAGCATGGCGGAGAATTGGTGGCATACGGGCCGCCAAACCTTTTTTTAAATGGGACTCATCAGACCGATCGGACGCATGAGTCTAATGGGTATTTCATTGCGCCCAATTCGCCTACGGCACAATATCTCGCAGGAACGGCTTCCCTGGAAATTCCGAAGAAGCGCGTAAGCCCGGATGCGAAGCGCGCTATTATTCTCGAAGGCGCAACAGGAAATAATTTGCGCGAGGTTACGCTTCGGATTCCGCTGGGAACATTCACGGTCATTACTGGCGTCTCCGGTTCTGGGAAATCAACGCTTATCAATGAAACGCTCGCGCCGATTCTTCAGCGAAATTTTTATAACTCCCATGTCGTACCGTTACCCTTCAAAACAATCGAAGGGCTGGAGTTAATCGACAAAGTGATCGAGATCGACCAATCCCCTATTGGCCGGACGCCGCGTTCTAATCCAGCAACGTACACGGGTCTGTTTACTTACATACGAGATTTTTATGCATCCTTGCCGGAATCGAATATTCGCGGCTATAAAGTTGGGCGCTTTTCGTTTAACGTCAAGAGCGGCCGGTGCGAAGCGTGCGGCGGCGACGGCGTAAAAAAGATCGAAATGAATTTTCTGCCCGATGTCTATGTCACCTGCGATGTCTGCCGCGGCAAACGGTATAACCGCGAGACGCTCGAAGTGCATTACAAAGGAAAGTCGATTGCCGATGTGCTCGCAATGAGCGTTACCGAAGCCGAGGAATTCTTTAGCGAAATCCCGCGCATCAAGCGAAAACTGCGCGGGCTTTCTTCCGTCGGGCTGGGATATATTCGTCTCGGCCAGCAAGCGCCCACGCTTTCGGGCGGCGAGGCACAGCGCGTGAAGCTCGCGACGGAGCTTTCGAAAGTTGCGACCGGAAAAACGCTCTATATTCTCGACGAACCTACCACCGGGCTTCACTTCGAAGACATCAAACACCTGATGAGCGTGCTGCTGGAACTGCGCGCGCGCGGCAACACGGTCATCGTGATAGAGCATAATCTCGATGTCATTAAAATGGCCGATTGGATCGTCGATTTAGGCCCGGAGGGTGGCACGGCCGGCGGAAGCATCGTCGATGAGGGAACTCCCGAGGCTATTGCCCATCGTTATAACAGTACCGGAAGTTATACGGCATTCTATTTGCGAAAAGAATTGGGAATGCCGACGGACAAAGCATTATTGAATTGACTACACGACCACGCACAATTTGGCTATTCGCCGCGATGCTCCTGGCATCGTGCGGGACCGTCCCAAAAACTACCATTACTTCGTTCCCGGAAGGCCCGCCGATTGCCTCGGTCGATGATTCGCTCTTTGCGCGCGTGCTCGAACGCGCGGTGGCTCCCGATGGAGCGGTGAGCTATTCGGAACTCCAATCCGATACGGACCTCACGGCCTATCTCCGCCAGATCGCCGCCGTTCAGACCGATGCGTTCATTTCGCGCTCGGAACTCCTCGCCTTCTGGATCAATGTGCATAATGCTTACGTGCTCGATATGATCCGCAAGGCGTGGCCAATTCATTCCATCGACGATATTTCCGGATTCCGGTATGCAAACGTCGTGCTCGCCGGAGGTAACCGGTATTCGCTCGACGCGATCGAGCACGCCATTATCGAGAAACAATTCCGAGAGCCGCGCGCGTTTTTCGCGCTCTTCGATGGATCGCGGTCATCCCCTTTATTGCAGCGAGTTCCTTATACCGAAGCCAATCTGAGCGAGGAACTCGACCACCAATTAAAATCTTTCCTTGCCGATTCGACTAAAAATTATCTTGATCGCCGGGCGAATACGCTCTATCTTTCCAAAATTTTTGAAACGTATTCGAGCGATCTCGCGGATGCCGCCGGAGGAACGCTCGCGGATTTCGTCCGCGATTTCGCGCCGCCCTCGATGGCCCAGTGGATCGGCCGGCACCACGATGTAAATATTTTGTATCTTCGCTATGATAACACCATTAACACCAGTGACATCGAACCTACCCACGTACCAACCCACTACCCCACGCGTCGAAGAGAATCTGGAGGCATTAGGTAAGAGCTTCAACGTGTTTTTAGGGGCCGCCACGCGCTACCCACGCGATCTCATCCGCCTAAAGCCGACGGATATTGCCTTCAGCGCAACGGAGGTCGTCTATCACATGCTGGATGTCGAGCGGCTTTGGCAGCGGCGAATGCGTGGCCTGCTGGAAGGAACGATGAAGACATTCCAGCAAATGGATCCTGACAAAGAAGCGCGCGAGCAAGGATATAACGAGAAGCCGTATGAGGATGGCATTTCGGAATGGAAACGCGCGCGCGAGGAAACGCACGCGCTCGTTCGCGGCATGAAACCCGATGAATTGCTGCTCGCCGGTATCCATTCGAGATATGGCGAAATGAATACGTTCGACATTCTTGCGAAAATGGAAGAGCATGACCGCACCCACGCCGCGCAATTGGAAAGAACGCTCGGACAGGTTTCGCAAACTAAAGTTCACGTTACACCGGGCGCTGCACGTTGATTATTGCACTCCTCATCGGCGCCATTACGGGCTGGCTCATGTCAATGCCGATCGGCCCGGTCAACGCGGCCGCAATTTCGCGCACGCTGAAACATGGCTTCAAGATTGGCCTGGCCGTCGGCGCCGGCGCGGCGATGATGGACGTAATCTATTGCGGGGGCGCGGCGCAGATCAACCAGTTTTTGGTTGAATCGCCGGTCATCAATTTATTTTTCGAGTTGGCCGGCTTCATGGCACTTTTATATCTCGGCATTCACCAACTGCGAACGAAACTACCCGGCGAAAATAGATCGGATGAAGGCGATGGCCTGGATCGTGGGCGATCAACCGGCAAGCGAGTTATAGAGCGGCTGAAAGAAAAAAACATCGCGGAGCCATTTGTAATAGGAATTGTGCTTTATGCCACGAACGTAATGGCCGTACCGGAATGGATCATCATCTCCGGATTATGGCGAAGCTGGGGTGTTCTTGGTTCGGGCTTTACGATGAACGCCTTCTTCGCGCTCGGCGCAGGCGTGGGCACGTTCGGA
>Ga0307373_10003478_pt1 | contig 27420 bp, 23 predicted proteins | sample OX2MG_FD_202534 | JGI IMG/M metagenome (GOLD analysis project Ga0307373, IMG submission 202534) | Soil microbial communities from Risofladan, Vaasa, Finland - OX-2 | ecosystem: Environmental > Terrestrial > Soil > Coastal area > Acid sulfate soil | place: Finland: Risofladan, Vaasa | collected... | reverse complement strand
GTTGAGACGGCGGCCGAGGCCAGCGCCACCGAGGCCAGCGCGACCGAGGCTGGCAAGGTCGACGCCGAGGCGCCCGAGGCCGAGGCTGACGTCCAGGCGGACGCCGAGGTCGACGCCCAGGCGGAGGCCAGTGACGAGGCTGGTGACGCTGCAGAGGCCGGCGACGAGCAGGCCGACGAAAAGTAGCCTGACGGACAGCAGTCCGGACTCGGGCGGTCCTGGGGTTGCCGGCGATGGTGGCGCAGGCAGCGGCGGGCACGGTGTCGTCCGGCTCAGACTGGACCTGGGCTACGACGGCTCGCAGTTCCACGGCTGGGCGGCCCAGCCCGGCATGCGCACGGTGCAGGGAGTGCTCTCCGGGGCGCTGGGCCTCCTCCTGCGGCTGCCGCAGCCGCCTGAGCTGACCGTGGCCGGCCGGACCGACGCCGGGGTGCACGCGCGCGGCCAGGTCGCGCACCTCGACGTGCCCGACCACACCGGGCTCGAGGACGCCGTGCCCGATCAGGCCGGGTCTGATCAGGCCGGGCCCGATCAGACCCGGGCAGCAGCGGCACCGATGGTCCCGGCCCGGCTGAACCGGCTGCTCCCCGCGGATGTCAGGGTGCACGCGATCCAGGTTGCGCCGGGCGGGTTCGACGCGCGGTTCTCCGCGCTCTGGCGGCGCTATTCCTACCGGATCTGCGATCTCCAGGCCAGCGCGGACCCGCTCCGCCGGCACGACACCCTCTGGCATCGCCGCCCGCTCGATCTCGACCTGATGAACGAGGCGGCAGCGGCCTGCCTGGGGGAGCACGACTTCGCCGCGTTCTGCCGCCGCCGGCCAGGCGCGAGCACGGTCAGGGAGCTGCTCAGGCTCGACTGGCACCGGGACGAGGACGGCGTGGTCGTCGGGACGGTGCTGGCCGACGCGTTCTGCCACAACATGGTCAGGGCGCTGGCCGGAGCGGTGCTGGCGGTGGGCGATGGCCGCAAGCCGGCCAGCTGGCTGTCCGCCGTTCTCGCTGCCGGAGTCCGCGACCCGGCGGTCACGGTCCTTCCGCCGCATCCGCTCTGCCTTGAGCAGGTCGGATACCCTCCAGACGCGGACCTCTCGGCCCGTGCGCTGGTGACCCGGCAGGTCAGGGGCACCAGCTAGCTGGCTCGCGCTGGGCGCCCGCGCGGCGCCGGTCAGGTCGTCGGCGGCGGGTTGCCGTCCACCATCCGGTAACTCAGGCTGACGTTGACGGTGCGGTTGATCACCAGGTTCATGAACGCCTCAAGGCGCGCGCGGCCAGCATTGCTCCTCGGCGGGCTCAGGTCCGTCGCCTCGGCCCAGACGAGGACAAGGTAGTGGCCCTTGACGAGGGCCTCCTCGATTCCGGTTCCCTGGCCGATCGAGCGGGCCGGCCCCGCCTTCGCCGCAAGCTGGGCGACGAACGCCGAATGGCCTGCCTTCGAAGCTACCTTGTTCGCCAGGCCGAAGTTCTTCAGGTTGAACACGCCGATGGTCGCCATTACCCTGGCGGACTTCGACAGGTAGGTCGCCCTGAGCGCCTGCGTGCAGTCAGCCCGCTTGACCGCGGCCTGCAGCGCCGAGCCGATCAGGGCCGAACGGCAGTCCTTGCCCTTGGCCTGCTTCGCCCTGGTGTAGCTGGTCCCCGCGTTCGAGATCGTGGCCGGGAACAACTCGCCCATGGTCAGCGGCACCGCGTCTGTCTTCCTGCTCCCGATGAACGCCCACTTGCCGGCCGGCGGCGTCGGCGACGTCGCCACCGGGGTCGGCCTGCCGTTGGCCTTCGGCTGCCTGGCGGGCGAACTGCGGCCCGGGGACGTCAGGACGAGGACGATGGCCACCGCCGCGATAATCACGGCTGCGGTTCCGATGGCGAGCCAGGCGGACTGCCGCTTCCTGCGGGTACGGGTCCCCGACCGGCCCTTGCTTCCTGACCGCCCTGTGCTTCCTGACCGCCCTGTGCTTCCTGACCGCCCTGTGCTTCCTGACCGCCCTGTGCTTCCTGACCGCCCTGTGCTGGCCGACCGGCCCTTGCTGGCCGACCGGCCCTTGCTGGCCGACTTGCTGCCGGTGCTCGCAGCCCGTGTCTGCTCGCGGGTCGGGCCGGCCGCGGAGCCGCGCTCGCTTCCGGCTGTCGCGGCGGGTGCGGCAGATCGGGCGGCCGTGGCCGGGACCGGGTCCCTGATCGCGGGAATCGAGTGGTTGGTGTCGAACTCGTCGGGCGTGATCGTGGCCGTGGCAAGCTGCGTGGCCGTGTCGGCGTATCCGCCGGAGCGCAGGTCGCTCTCCTGGCCGGCCCGATCGCTGCCCGGCCGGTCGGACTGACTGCGGTTCCAGGCGGCGAACGGCCCTGGCGGGTAGACAGGAAGGGACTCACCAGGAGCCGGGGGAAAGCCGCGTACGGCGTTGCTGGCCACGGCGGCCCGGGCCGTACCGCCGCCGGGCCCGGCGCCAGGCCAGGCATCAGCAGCCGGGTATTCGGAAGCCCAGAGGTAACCCGCTCCCAGCTCATCGTCCGGCCAGGCAGGCCCGCTCGCGGCGGCGTCGTAGCCGGCCTGCCGATAGCCGGTCCCCGGCTGGCTGGACTCGGAGTCTGCCCATGGGTATCCGGAGCCGGGCAGGTCGGAAGCGGTACCGCGGTATCCGGCGTCCGGGCCAGGGGGGGCTGCCCCAGATCCGTCCCTGGTTACCGGACGCGTCCCCGCGCTTGCGTGGTTCACCCGGTAGGCGGGGGTAAATAGCGACGCGCCTCCGGTTCCGCCGGCTGGCGACGGCTGCTCGGTGGGGCCCCCCCGCTGGCGCCGGCCTGATGATCCGCCAGGCATTCTGTCACCCGCATTCCGCATGCCGCGAGCGTACCGTTATGGCGCCGTCAGCGAGTCAGGTAGCCTTGATTGCGATCGCCGAGACCAGGGAAGCTTAGGCGCACTAGCGGGTGGGCCCCAGTTATACCTCGGTATTTTGACCATGGATGGCAACTGCCGGTATCCTTGCCTGGCGTCCATCTGCGCCGGAGTGCCCGCGTGCCCGCTCAGCGGGTAGATTTGCTGCCGCCGGTGCTGCGGATATCCCACGTCGGGTCGGCAGACCGGGCGCGGGCCCAACCATCAGGACTCACACGCGAAGGCTTATGACTGTGCGCACATTCAGCCCGAAGGCCGCCGATGTCCAGCGACAGTGGCATGTCATCGATGCGTCTGACATCGTTCTCGGCCGGCTGGCAAGCCAGGCGGCGGTTTTGCTGCGCGGCAAGCACAAGCCGATCTTCGCGCCGCACATCGACACTGGCGACTTCGTCATCATCGTCAACGCGTCGAAGGTCGTGCTGACCGGCAACAAGCTGGCCGACAAGCGCGCCTACCGGCATTCCGGTTATCCCGGTGGCCTGCGGGCGGTCGCCTACAGTGACCTGATGGCGTCCAACCCCGAGCGTGCCGTCGCCAAGGCGGTGAAGGGCATGCTTCCCAAGAACAGCCTGGGCAGGCAGATGCTGAGCAAGCTCAAGGTCTATGCGGGTCCTGACCACCCGCACCAGGCGCAGATGCCGGTCCCCTTCGAGATCTCGCAGGTCTCCCAGCAGGCCGGCGCTGGCCGGGCCGCGTCGAAGTAACCGACTCGGTCGGCACGAGGACAGAACGAGCCGATCAGGAAGCACGAGGGAAGAAACCGTGGCTGAGCCCACAGTCGCGCCGGAAGCCGGCGCTGGCGACGAGGTCGAAGAGACCGCCGAGTACCTTTCGCAGTACACCACCGAGACCGGTGAGGCGGCGAGCACCTCAGGCAAGCCCGCGGCGCGCAGGCCGGTGGTGACCGGCCATGCTCTCGGCACTGGCCGTCGCAAGGAGGCAATCGCCAGGGTGCGGGTCATGCCAGGGACCGGGCAGTGGCTGATCAACGGCCGCACCATGGACGTGTATTTCCCGAACAAGGTGCACCAGCAGCTGATCAGCGAGCCATTCGTGACACTCGGCGCGGAAGGCCAGTTCGACGTCGTGGCGAGGATCACCGGCGGCGGAGTGACCGGCCAGGCTGGTGCGCTGCGCCTCGGGATCGCCAGGGCGCTCATCCTCGTCGACCCGGCGAGCCGCCCCGCCCTGAAGCGCCTCGGCTTCCTGACCAGGGACGCGAGGATCAAGGAGCGGAAGAAGGCGGGCCTGAAGAAGGCACGCAAGGCACCGCAGTACTCCAAGCGCTAACCCCAGGCGTTGCCTTCGGGGGTGATGGCGTACATGGGGCAGCTTTTCGGCACTGACGGAGTACGTGGCGTCGCGGGGCGTGATCTTGATGCGCGCCTCGCGACGAGCCTGGCGGAGGCGGCCGCTCACGTGCTCGGCGGCACGCACGCATCAGGTGAATCCAGGCCCGCCGCGGTCGTTGGCCGTGACCCGCGTGCGTCCGGGGAGTTCCTCGAGGCCGCGGTGGTCGCCGGGCTGGCGGAGAGCGGTATCGACGTGCTGCGGCTTGGCGTCGTGCCCACGCCGGCCGTCGCTTACCTGACCGACGCTCTCGGGGCGGACTTCGGCGTGATGCTGTCGGCCAGCCACAATCCGGCACCAGACAACGGCATCAAGTTCTTCGCCAGGGGCGGCCTGAAGCTGCCGGATCACGTCGAGGACCAGATCGAGGCCCGGATGGCCGCGCAGGCCACGGATGCTGGCGGCCCGGGTATCCCCGCCGCGGGGTTCGGCCGGGTCCGTGATGCCGCTGGCGAGGCCGAGCGTTACCTGGCGCACCTGCTGTCCACCGTGGGCGTCGGGTCATCCGGGCAGGGCGGCCCGGTCAGGCCGCTCCGGGGATGGCGGGTCGTCGTCGACTGTGCGCACGGGGCCGCCTACGCGCTGGCACCGCGGCTGCTGACCGAGGCAGGCGCCGACGTGATCGCGATCGGCGTGCAGCCGGACGGGATCAACATCAACGCGGGCTGCGGCTCGACCAGCCTGGGCGTGCTCCAGGCCGCGGTTGCCGAGCACGGAGCCGACGCGGGCATCGCCTATGACGGGGACGCCGACCGCTGCCTGGCGGTGGACGCGACCGGCGCGGTCATCGACGGCGACCAGATCCTGGCGATCCTCGCCCTGGCGCTGAACGAGACTGGCCGGCTGGCAGGCGGCACCGTCGTCGCGACGGTTATGGCCAACCTCGGGTTCCGGCTGGCGATGACCGAGGCCGGCATCGAGGTCATCGAGACACCGGTCGGCGACCGTTACCTCCTGGCCGCGATGCTGGACGGGAAGTACGTGCTCGGCGGCGAGCAATCCGGCCACATCATCATGCTGGACCACAGCAGCACCGGCGACGGCATGCTGACCAGCGTCCAGCTGCTGGCGACAGCCGCTGCCCGCGGGCAGTCGCTGGCCGAGCTTGCCGCGGTGATGACGAGGTTCCCGCAGGTACTCGTCAACGTGCACGGCGTCAGCAAGGCCAAGGTCGCGGCCTCGGCCGAGCTCGCCGCGGCGGTCGCGGACGCCACGACCGAGCTCGGCGAGACGGGCCGGGTGCTCGTCCGGCCGAGCGGGACCGAGCCCGCGGTCCGGGTGATGGTCGAGGCGGTCGACTCAGGTCAGGCGCACCAGATCGCCGACCGGCTGGCCGACGTCGTCCGCAGCGCAGGCTGAGCGCGAACCCCGGCGCCAGCCAGGCGCCGCCTGCGGCAGCGGGCGGCCCGGACATGGCAGGCTGTGACCGTGATCGCGGGAATCGGCGTCGACATCGTGGACATCGCCAGGCTTGAGGCCGCGCTGCGGCGCACCCCCGAGCTGGGGACCCGGCTGTTCACCGAGGCCGAGCGGAGCGGGGTGAGCGAACAGTACGCGCCGACCGCGTCGCTAGCCGGCTGCTTCGCCGCCAAGGAGGCCCTGGCTAAGGTCCTGGGCGCCCCGCCCGGGCTGCGGTGGACCGACGCGGAGGTAGTGCGTAATGTCGCGGGCCGGCCGTTTCTTACCGTGCGCGGCACGGTCGCCGCCACCGCGCGCGAACAGGGAATCGGGGCGTGGCACCTATCGCTGAGCCATGATGGCGGCCTGTGCGTGGCGATGGTGGTCGGCGAACTCATCGCGCGGGGGTAGGACGCGCCCAGGTAGTCGCCGGGATAGGAACAGCAGCGAGATGACCGGCTCGGGTGCGACCAACTCGGGCCGGACGAGCAACGCGAGCGAGGCGAACGATGAGAGACGCCCATGCCGTCGCCGACGTCAGAGCGGCTGAACGTGCCCTGATGGCGCTAGTTCCCGACGGGGCGCTGATGCAGCGGGCCGCTGCGGGGCTGGCGTCGGTCTGCGCCGGGCTGCTGGGCCGCGTCTACGGCTCGCGCGTCGTCGTGCTCGCCGGGACCGGCGACAACGGCGGCGACGCCCTGTTCGCCGGGGCGCGGCTTGCCGCCCGGGGCGCGCAGGTCACCGCCGTTGGGACGGGACCGGGCCTGCACGAAGCCGGTGCGGCCGCGCTGCGCCTGGCGGGCGGGAGGCTGGCGGCTGCTGGCGGTACGGGCGCTGGCGGGCCGGGTGCCGCCGGGCCGGAGATGGCCGAGGCGATCGCGGCGGCCGACCTCATCATCGACGGGATCCTGGGCATCGGCGGCCGGGGCGGGCTGCGCGAGCCCGCCGCCACGCTGGCCGCCCTGACGGCCCGCGCCGCCGAGAGCGGGGCCATCGTCGTCGCTACTGACCTGCCAAGCGGGGTGGACGCCGACACCGGGGTCGTGGCCGGCGTGGCGATCAGGGCCGACGTGACCGTGACGTTCGGGACCATCAAGCCCGGCCTGCTGATCGATCCGGGGGCGAGCCACGCGGGCACGGTCGAGCTCGTCGACATCGGCTTGCGGCCGCACCTGACCGCGCCGCCAGCGGTCACCGCGCTTCAGTCAGCCGACGTCGCCGCGCTGCTGCCGGAGCCCGGCGCGGAGTCGGACAAGTACCGCCGGGGCGTCCTCGGGGTGCTCGCTGGCAGCGAGAAGTACACGGGCGCGGCCGTGCTCAGCGTGGGCGGGGCGATCCGCGGCGGGGCGGGTATGGTCAGGCTGGTGTCGGCCCGGGCAGCCGCTGACGTGGTTCGGCAGCACTGGCCGGAAGCCGTGATCACGGTGATCGATCCCGCTGATCCGGCCGGCCCGCAGCCGACGGGCTCCGGGAGTTCCGCCGGACCCGCCGCGATCGAGGCGGCCGGCCGGGTTCAGGCATGGGTGGCCGGGCCTGGTCTCGGCACGGGTGACGATGCGGCCGAACTGCTCGCTACGGTCCTGGCGACGTCGCTGCCTGTCCTGGTCGACGCCGACGGACTCACCGTTCTGTCCCGGCACAAGGAGCTGCTCGCCCGGCCGGCCGGGGCGGCCACGCTGATCACGCCGCACGCCGGCGAGCTTGCCCGGCTGGTGAACGGCGATCACGACCAGATCGAGGCCCACCGGCTCGAGTCGGCCCGCGCCGCCGCCGCCGGCCTCGGGGTGACGGTGCTGCTGAAGGGCTCGACGACCGTGGTGGCAACGCCTGACCCGGCCGAGCCCGTGTTCGTCAACCCGACCGGGACGTCGTGGCTCGCGACGGCCGGGTCCGGCGACGTGCTGTCCGGACTGGCCGGCGCGCTCCTCGCCCAGGGCGTGCGGCCGGCCAGGTCAGCAGCGGCTGCGGCCGCGTTCCTGCACGGGCTGGCCGGGCGCCTGGCCGCGCGGGGCGCGCCGGCCGGCGCGAGCGACGTGCTCGCCGCGATCCCCGAGGCGATCCGCAGGGTGGCTGGCGGCGATCAGCCGTGACCGGCGCGCCGGGGTAGCCGTGACCGGCGCGCCGGGGCAGCCGTTAGCCGGGAGTCAGGCCGGGTACCGGCTGGAGAGCGCGTATCGCAGCACGGCCATGTCGCCGGCCCGAGTCACCGCGACGAGCCGCGCCCGGTGCCCCGGGTTCCACGGGAACTGGCCGTCCCCGACGAACCGCGGAGCAGCGGAATCCCCGATGAAGAACGGCGCGACGGAAATCCGGAGTTCGTCGGCGAGCCCGGCGGCGAGGAACTGGGTGTGCAGTGACCCGCCGCCCTCTACCAGCAGCCGTGCGATGCCCCTGGCAGCGAGATCGGCGAGAACGCGGTCGAGCCCGACCAGGTCACCCGCGTCGATGACCTCGGCGGCGGCGCCAAGCCGCTCCCTGGTCTTGGGCACGGCGGCGGAGGCGACGTAGACGATCGGTTCGGCTCCGGTCGCGAAGATCCGGGCCGCCGGATCGAGATTGCCGCTGCGGCTGACCACGACCCTGGCCGGATCCGGTCCGAGCCCGCGGGCGATCCTCGCCTCCCTGCGGGCCTGCGAGCGCAGCAGCAGGGCCGGGTTGTCGGCGCGCACCGTACCAGCTCCCACCAGGATCGCGTCGCAGGTCGACCTGACCTCGTCGACCAGGTCGAAGTCGGCATCGCTCGACAGCCGCAGCGGCTTGGCCGAGACGTCATCGATGTACCCGTCCAGCGACATCGCGCAGCTCAGCAGGGTGTAGGGCCGGTCCACGCCGGTAAGCCTACGGCGGCTCACGCCGCGACGACCGGGGCCGACTGGGTAACAGGGCCGGTCGCGGCGGCCTAAGGATCGGTGGCCGGCGCCTGGAGTTGGTGGCCGACCCGCCTTGTGGAGACCGGCGTGACACGGGTTACGGAATCGCGGTCGTCTGGCGGGGCGTTCTCTAGGTGCGGTGAAACGCGTCTCCCGCCAGTCCCGATACGCCATCGGGATCCAGCGCTGCAGGCTGGCAGGCCGTGCGCCGGGCCGGGCAGTGACCACTGATCACAGATTCAGGGAGTTAGTAATTAATATAATAAATGTTCTATAGATGACGTAAATCGTCATAGCGAACGACCTCATGTCCTGACCGGTGCAGCGCGCTTGTCAAAGCCCCTGAGACAGGGCGGCACGCCGGACAGGCCGGGTCTTCCACCGGTTGCACTGGACCGGCAGGCGGCTAGTCGATCTGCCTAATTTGCTGGCTGGCTGGCTGGCTGGCCGGCTTGCTGTGCTGACTGGCTTGCCGGTCGCTGGCCGATCGCAGCCCTCTCGTGCCGAACGGAGTCTTAGATGCGCTTTCGGAGTAGCAGTCCCGGCCACAACGGCTCTGGTGCCCAGACCGGCCCGGGTGCCCAGACCGGCCCGGGTAGCGGGTCACCCACAAAGCGCGTGCGCCGCCCGGCGCGGCGCGGCCTGGCCGTCGCCGCTGGCGCCGCCGTTGCCCTGGTCGGCACTGTCGTCGGCGTGGCGGCCGCGGGAGTGACGTCCGGCAGCGGGCCTTCCGGCAGCCGACCTTCCGGCACTGGCGCTTCCCGCACCAGCCTCTCCGGCGGCGTGTCCCGCGTCGGCACCGGCGCATCCGCCTCACGCTCCAGCGCCGGCGCCGCCGGAGCGAAGTCCAGGCTGATCAGCGCCGGCCAGTCAGCCCATCCGGCAACGGCCACGCACCTGCGGACGAAGTCCGCCGGAGCCGGATCGCCTCAGTCGCCGGCCACGCGGTCCAAGGCTGATGCCAGGGCGCAGGCGGCGACGAAGGCCGCCCGGCCGAAGGCACTGCGGACCTCGTGCCGGACGGTCGGCCACATCGGCGACTCGACCTCGGTGGATTTGATCTCGCCCGACTACCTGCCGAACCCCGCTCAGCGGCTTGCCGCCCGCTACGCCGACGTGGGCGTCAGGCACCTCACCATCGACGCGTCCGGCGGGCGCTCCATCGTCGAGGAGATGCCAGGCCAGATCAACGGTTACAAGGTCGCGAGCGCCTGGCGGAGCCAGGGCTATCGGGGCTGCTGGGTGTTCGCCCTCGGAACCAACGACACCGCGAACGTGGCGGCCGGCTCCTCGGCCGGGATGATGGCCAGGATCGACCAGATGATGGCCGTGGCGCACGGCGAGCCGGTGATGTGGGTGAACACGCGGACGCTCCTGCCGTCCGGGTACTGGGCGAACGCCAACGAGCAGGTCTGGGACGCGACCCTGGTCAAGGCCCTCGCGAAGTACCCGAATATGCGGATCTTCGACTGGTCGGCTGTCGCACGGCCGGGCTGGTTCCTGTCCGACGGGATTCACTACAACTCCCTCGGGTGCGCGATGCGCGCCAACGCGATCGCCGATGCGCTGGCCAGGGCATTCCCGCTGAACGGCCACAGCGCGGGCAAGATCGTCCGGTAGCGACCGCCGCAGATGCCTGCGAAGGAAGGGCCGGCCGGGCAGCCGGTGCGATGGACGCGCAAATCGCAATGATCAGACTGCCGCCCGGCCGGCCCTTCTTACGCCGGTCAGCACGGGCCGGCCATGGCAGTTCAGTCCGAGCCGAACCAGCAGGCACCGCCAGACCGCCCGCGCTAGCCGGATCGGCCGCTGCGCCACGCCTAATGCATTCGTCCGTACCGCCCTTTCGAGTTCCAATTCTTGCCACCCACGATACGTAGTCGTTAATTCACACCGGGTAGTGCCTTCCCTGCCCGGAGTGAATGAACGATCTCGCGTAACGGGGGCGAGACGGACCTGGGCTAGGGGGAGACATGCCGAGGCCGGTGAGCTCTGGCCAGCGTTACATGCCTGGCCTGGACGGACTGCGTGCGCTGGCGGTGCTCGCTGTCATCGCCTATCACGAGCAGTTCGGATGGGCGCCAGGAGGACTGCTCGGCGTGGGCGTCTTCTTCACGCTCAGCGGCTTCCTGATCACCAGCATCCTGGTCTCCCAGTGGTCCGCCGACGGGCGGATCCGGCTCGGTGACTTCTGGCTGCACCGGGCCAGGCGGCTGCTGCCGGCCCTCTTCGTGATGCTGGCCGTGGTGACCGCCTGGGTCACGCTCGCGGACCGGGCCAGGCTGGCCAGCTTGCGAGGAGCGGTCGGAGCCGCGGCGACGTACATCAGCAACTGGTACCTCATCGCCAGGAACCAGTCCTACTTCGCCAGGTTCGCCCCTCCCGCTCCGCTCGACCATCTGTGGTCGCTGGCGGTCGAGGAGCAGTTCTACCTGCTCTGGCCGCTGCTGCTGATCGCCGGGCTGATCCTGCTGCGCAGGCGCAAGGCGGCCACCGCCTGGCTGATCGTGCCTACGGTTGTCCTCACGGCAGCGTCGGCGTACGCGATGCTGCACCTGTACCAGCCAGGGATGGACCCGACCAGGGTGTACGAAGGGACCGACACTCGCGCCTTCGGGCTGCTGATCGGCGCCGTCCTGGCGCTGGCCTGGCCGAGTGGCAGCAAGCGGGGTGCGCACAGCGCGGCGCCAGGCAGACGCGCCACTGTGCTGCTCGATATCGCCGGGATCGCGGGCCTGGCCTGCATCGGCGTGATGATCTGGCGGGTCGGCGAGTACTCGCCGTTCGCGTACCGGGGCGGCCTCGTGCTGCTCTCGGTCGCCACGGCCGCGGTCGTCGCCGCGACCGCCTATCCTGCGAGCCTGGTCGGCCGGGCCCTCGGCTGGGGCCCGCTGCGGTGGATCGGCGTCCGCTCCTACGGCATCTACCTGTGGCACTTCCCGGTAATCGTCCTGACCTCGCAGCCCAACACCAAGCCGAGCCTGGCGCTGGCCGGCCTCCAGATCGCGGCGTCGGTCCTTCTCGCAGCGCTGTCCTGGGAGCTCATCGAGGAACCGATTCGCCAGGGCGCCATCGGCCGGGCCTGGACGCGCGTCCGCGCCGCCGGCTGGAGGCCGAGGCTCAGCCAGGTCAAGCTGGGCGGCCTGGCCGCCACCGCAGCTGCGCTCGGGGTGCTCGCCGTGGCCGGCTTCGGGCTGTCGGGAGCCACCCGGGCCGGTGCGGGCTCGGGTGTGGGATCAGTCCTGTCGGCTGGCACGCTCCAGCTGCCTGTCACCAGGACCGTGGTCAAGGCTCCGCCCACGAACGCTGGCCCCGGCGCCGGGCAGTCCCCGGCAGCCGGGCAGGCGGCGAGCTCCGGCGGCCCGCTCCGCACGTCCTGCCGGGCGGTCGCGCACATCGGCGACTCGACCTCGGACGGGCTCGTCTCGCCCGAGTACCTGCCGAAGCCGGGCGAACGGATCGTCGCCCGCTACGAGGACGTCGGGGTGCGCTCGGTCGTGACCGACATCTCAGGTGCCCGCTCGGTCGTCGAGGTCCTGCCCGGCCAGATAAACGGCTACGACGCGGCCAGGAACATCACGCGCGGCGGGTTCCGGGGCTGCTGGGTCATCGCCCTGGGGACGAACGACACCGCCGACGTGGCGGCCGGCTCGAACGTCGGCCTGGCCACCAGGATCAGCCGCATGATGAAGGCCGCCCACGGTGAGCCAGTGATGTGGGTCAACGTCAAGTCGCTGCTCTCCAGCGGCCCTTACGCGGAGGTCAACATGCTGCGCTGGGACCGCGTGCTGATCGGCGCCTGCGCGAAATACTCCAACATGCGGGTATTCAACTGGGCTGCGGAAGTGAAGACCAAGTGGTACATCTCCGACGGGATTCACTTCACCTCGATCGGCTACAAGCACCGCGCCAAGATGATCGCCGACGCACTGGCCCGCGCGTTCCCGCAGGCGGGCCAGAGCAGCGGCTGCCTGGTCAGCAGCTAGCGGTGCCGCCCGCTACCGCGAGGCGGCACCGCTGGCAGCCGCGGCTAGTCCTCCGCGCGGCCGCCGAGGTGACGAGCCAGGAACTTCTCGGCGGCGGCGTAGAAGACCATCCGGTTCTCCGGCTTGGCGAAGCCATGTCCCTCGTCGGGGAAGAGTATGTACTCGTGGTCGATCCCGGCATCGACGAGGGCGGAGACGATCTGCTCGGACTCGGCCTGCTTGACCCGGGGGTCGTTGGCGCCCTGGGCGATCAGCAGCGGGATCGAGATCTGGTCGGCACGGGACAGCGGAGAGCGTGACCACAGGAAGTCGACGTCCGTCTCCGGATTGCCGACCCGGCGATGGAACTGGGCGATCATCGGCGCCCAGTACGGCGGGACGGTCTCGATCAGGGTCTTGAGGTTGGACGGCCCGACGATGTCGACCGCGCAGCAGTAGACCTCGGGCGTGAACGTCGCGCCTGCCAGCGCCGCGTAGCCGCCGTAGGACCCGCCGTAGATCGCGACGCGCTTGGGGTCGGCCCAGCCTTCCGCCACCGCGTGCGCGACCGCTTCGGTCAGGTCGTCCTGCATCTTGGCGCCCCACTCCCGGTCGCCGGCGTTGACGAACGCCTTCCCGTACCCGGTCGATCCGCGGAAGTTGACCTGGATGCAGAGGTATCCTCGGTTGGCGAGCCACTGGGCCTCGGGATCGAAGCCCCAGGCGTCCCTCGCCCACGGCCCGCCGTGCACGTTGAGCACGGTCGGCAGCCCGGCGCGCAGGCCGTCCGGCGGGAAGGTCGCGTACCCGTGGATGACCAGGCCGTCGCGGGCGGTGAAAGAGAACGGCTCCATGGGGGCCAGGGTGTACTGGCTCAGGGCCGGCTGGTGCTCGAAGAGGAAGCTGCCCTGCCTGGTCGCCCGGTCGTAGGCGAAGAAGGGGATCGGCCCCGAGTCGTTCGTGAAGGCGATCAGCCAGGTCGCGTCGGCGTCGTCGGCACTCGCGAAGTTGGGGTCACCGGGGTGCAGCGCCCGGATCGCCGCCAGGTCGTCGGCCACCGACGGGTCGAGCACGATGTACTCGGACCGGTCCTTCAGCACGACGACGACCTGCGGCTCCTTCGTGTCGGGATCGATCCGCACGCCGCTGATGTCGGCCTCGGGATCGGCCGCGAGCACCTCCTGCGCACCGGTCGCCAGGCCGATCCTGATCAGCCTCGCGGTCTCCTCGCCGAGCGAGCTGACCATCAGGAGCGACTGCCCGTCGGCGCTGAACGCGACCGGATCGGTGGTCAGCGCGTCCTCCGCCGGTATCGTCAGCAGCTGGCGCCAGTCGTCGTCCGCGCTGTCCCGCACCATCACGACGATCCCGCCGTCTGGCTGCGGCGCGAACGCGCCGCGGACGGCCAGCCGGGAGTCGGCCAGCCAGGCCAGGAAGCCCGGATTGACGATCTCCTCGGTCAGCTCGCCGGTATTCAGGTCGAGCCGGTAGACGTCGTGCAGCTGCGGGTTGTCCTTGTTCAGGCCGACCAGCACGTCGGTCGGGAAGTCCCGCTCCATCGCCACGATCTGCGTCTGCACCCCGTCGAACGGAGTCAGGTCGCGGCGGGCCATCGTGGTCAGGTCGACGTCATGCAGCCGCCAGTTCTCGTCACCCCCGGTGTCCTGCAGGTATAGCAGGTGCTTGTTGTCGTGCGCCCAGGCGAAGGTCCTGATGCCGCGGTCGGTGTCGTCGGTGACGACCTGGGCCTTGTCCCAGTCCACCCCGGCTTGAGGGCTGACCGGGGCAAGCCAGACATTGAGGACTCCGTCCTTGGGTGCGATCCAGGCGAGCCTGGTGCCGTCGGGTGACAGCCGGGGGCTGACCCGTTCCGGGTTGCCGAAGAGAACCTTCCGGGGAATGAGTTCGACCATGGAAGTACCTAACCACGTCGGCCGTATCCGCCGCGAGGTGCAGCTGCAGCCATCCTGCCCGCCGCCGGGTCCTGCCTCCCGGATGGATGGGCCATCCATCCGGGTTTTCACGGATGCGCGGCACATCCATCCGGCGGCTGCCCGCTAGGCCGGGCGGAGCGGTGGCCGGTTACTGGCACACTTGAGGGCCATGGACGGGCATTCTGAAGCGGTTGTCGACCTCGGAGCAATCAGGTCAAATGTCGCGGCGATGGCACGGCATGTCGGAAACGCCCAGGTCATGGCGGTCGTCAAGTCCGACGGCTACGGGCACGGCCTGCTCGAAACCGCGGCCGCGGCCCTGGCAGGCGGCGCGGCCTGGCTCGGCGTAGGGCACGTGGCGGAGGCCCTGGCGCTGCGCGCCGCCGGTGTCACTGCGCCGGTGCTCTGCTTGCTGGCCGCGCCGGATGCGCCGCACAACGATGCCATCACGCTCAGCGTCGACCTCAGCGCGGGCAACGCGAGCCTGGTGCGGCAGATCGCCGCCGCCGCTGAGGTGGTCGGCAGGCCAGCGCGGCTGCATCTGAAGGCCGACACCGGGATGAGCCGCGGCGGCGCCCCGGTGGCGCACTGGCCCGAGCTGGTCGACGCGGCCCTGGCTGAGCAGGCCGCCGGGCGGTGCGAGATCGTCGGCATCTGGTCCCATCTGGCCTGCGCGGACATGCCGGGGCATCCGTCCGTCGACGCGCAGCTGGCCGCCTTCCGCGACGCGCTCGAACTGGCCAGCCGGGCGGGCGCGCGGCCTGCCGTGCGACACCTAGCCAACACGCCGGCGCTGCTCACCCGGCCCGACGCGTGGTTCGACCTGGTCAGGCCGGGCGGCGGGGTGACCGGGCTGTGCACGCTGCCCGGCGGTCCTCCCGGCTGGCTACGGCCGGCCATGACCGTCCGTACTCATCTTGTTCAGGTCAAACGGGTCGCGCCCGGAACTGGCGTCTCCTATGGCCACAGGTACGTGACCGGGGCTGAGACCACGCTCGGCCTGGTACCGCTCGGTTACCACGAGGGGATTCCCCGTGCCGCGACGAACATCGCGCCCGTGCTGGTCCGCGGCCGCCGCCTGACCATCGCGGGCACGGTCTGCATGAACCAGTGCGTGGTCGATGCCGCGGACCTGCCAATCGAGGCAGGTGACGAGGTCGTGCTGTTCGGGCCCGGTGACAATGGCGAGCCGACCGCGCAGGAGTGGGCCGACCTGCTCGGCACCCTGTCCTACGACATCGTGACGAGGTTTACGGCAAAGATCCCGAGAAGCTACTGTGGAGTAACCGAGGCGGAAGTCCCGGCAGTGCGAACTGCCACGGCCGTCGCCCGGTGCGCGAGCGACCACGCTGAGGTGGCGCACGCGGGCGGGCAGGAGGTCTGATGGTCAGCTGGCGCAGGCTCACCGGGGTGACCGGACTGGCCGCCGGGGCGATCGCCGCCGGAGCAGGTGCCGTGGTGATGGCGGAGAAGATCGCCGTAGGCCGGATCAGGCTGCGCCCCGATCCCGCGGTCGGCGAGCCGTTCGGTGACGTCCACGGGGAGCCGATGACAGTGACGGCCGACGACGGCCTGCCGCTGCATGTCGAGATCAGCGGCCCTGCGGACGCGCCGGTCACGATCATCTTCTGCCATGGCTACACGCTGAACTCCGACGTCTGGTACTACCAGCGGGCCGGGCTCGAGCACAGCGCCAGGTGTGTCTTCTGGGACCAGCGCAGTCACGGCCGGTCCGGCCGGTCCGACCCCGACCTGGTCAGCATCGATCAGCTGGGAGCCGACCTGCACGAGGTGCTGATGGCCACGGTGCCCGGCGATATGCCTGTGGTGCTGGTCGGCCACTCGATGGGCGGCATGACCGTGATGGCCCTGGCCGACCAGCATCCCGAGCTGTTCGGAAGCAAGGTCATCGGCGCGGTGCTGATCTCCACGGCGGCGTCCACGGTCGACCCGGCCACCTGGCTGCCTGCCCCGCTGCGGCCCGCTGTCAGGATGGCGATGCCGTCGATGATGACCGGAGCGTCCAAGGGCCGGATGGCCGAGGTGGTCGAGCGCGGCAGGCGGTCGGCCAGCGACATCGCGTTCCTCGGCACAAGGCGGATCGCGTTCGGCGATCCCAGGGTGAGCCCGACGGTGGTGGACTTCCTCGAGCGGATCATCAGGGCCACGCCGATCGACGTCATCGCCGACTTCTATGTCGCGCTGGTCGGGCACGAGAAGCGGCACGCGCTGAAGGTGCTCGGCAACGTCCCCGTGCTGGTGCTGACCGGCGACCGGGACCGACTGGTGGGCCCGAGCCTGTCGGACGAGATCGCGTCGGCGATCCGCGACGCCAAGCTGATCAGGATCCACGGCGCCGGGCATGTCGTCATCCTCGAGCGGCCGGAGGAGGTCAACGAGGCCATCGCCGACTTGGTCACGCAGGCCCTGACCGTGCACATGGACGATGAGTGAGCGGCTGAGCGCCGGTCAGTCCGGGCCGGCCGGGCCGGCCGGGCCGGCCGGCCCGGCCGCCGGTGCGCGGCCGGCGGTGACGGTGCGGCTGAGCGTTCCCGGCGCGGCGCAGATGCGGCGGCTCGGCGTCCGGCTGGCTGGGCTGCTGCTCCCGGCCGACCTCGTCGTGCTGGCCGGCTCGCTGGGCGCGGGCAAGACCACGCTCGTGCAGGGGATCGGCGAGGGACTCGGCATACGCGGCCCGGTGACCTCGCCGACCTTCGTGATCGCGCGGGTGCACCCGTCGCTGCGCGGCGGACCCGACCTCGTGCACGCGGACGCGTACCGGCTCGGCAGCCGGCTGGAGGTCGACGACCTCGACCTGGATGCCGACCTCGATCACTCGGTCACGGTCGTGGAGTGGGGCGAAGGCCTGGTCGAGGGTCTGGCTACCGGGCACCTGCGCATCACGATCGACCGGCCCGTGGCCGAGACCGCCGCGGCGGCCGGGCCGGAAGATGGCTCGGAAGACGGCACGCAGGATCAGCCCAGGAGGGTGACAGTGGCCGGCTACGGCAGCCGGTGGGAGGCGGTCGCCGACCGGCTCAGGGCGGCGCTGGCCGACTCGCTGCGCTAGCCAACTCGCTGCGCTAGCCAACGAGGCCACGCATCCCGGGCGAAGCTGAGCTCCCGGCGCAGCCCCGCGGCCCGGCGCAGCCCCGCTGCCCGGCGCAGCCCCGCTGCCCTGCGCAGCCCCGCTGCCCTGCGCAGCCCGGGCGAGGCATCGCTCCCCGGCGAAGCTCCTCTCCCGCCAAGGCCCGGCGCCCGGCGAAGGTCCGCTCCGGAGTAACAATTGTTCCGATCTGTCGCCCCTCGGCGGTGCTCGCGCCAGTACACTGCGGGAATTCAGACCCGCTTACCGTCGTCACGCACGGTCGGATGCCTGTCAGGGAGGCGCGCCGTGACTGAGCAGGGCTACCCGCCTCGCCAGCCCGACTATCCCGGCCGCGGCCGGTCGAGGACATCGCAGGAACCCCGCAGGACCGGCTGGCAGATGATCGACGCCTTCGATGACGGTCCCGATACCGACTCCGACCTGCCGCCGTGGGCCGTGCCCGGTGGCATCGAGCCGCTCCGGCCCGCCCGCAGGCCGCACCGCGCACCGGAGCCTGGCCAGTTCGACGAGCCGGGGCCGCCGCCCGCCGAGCCTGACCAGGACGGGCCGCCCAGCATCACGAGAAGGCCGCGCCGCAGCCGGGCGGCCGTTACGCGGCGCCGCAAGTCCAAGCGCAGGCTGGTCACCTGGGGCGGCACCGCGATCGTGCTGCTGATCCTGGTCGGCGTCGGGTTCGTCCTGTTCCAGTCACCCGCGCCGAAGAGCCGGTACGTGACGACGCTGCAGAAGGGCGAGTTCAAGGCGGTGCCGGACGCCTGCAAGGTCGTCGGGGCGACTGCGCTGCGCCAGATCATGAGCGGTACCCCCACGAGCACCCAGCCTCAGCAGGGCTCAGCGCTGAGCCAGTGCGCCTTCACGGTCGACGCGAAGCCGACCTTCCGGGTCCTGCAGATCAAGGTGCAGGCCTATGACGCGAGCCTGACCGTTCCCGTGGGGGACGGGAGCGCCACCGTGGACGCGAAGTACACCTTCGCCGAGCGGCGCCGCCTGCTGGCCCATCCGCTCAAGCGCACGCCGCAACCCCCAGCCACGATCACGGCGGTCAGCGGTCTGGGTGACGAGGCGGTCAGCGCGGTGCAGGTCTTCCACACGAAGTCGGTCATCGATCTGGTAACGGTGCTGGCCAGGTACCGCAACGTGCTGATCACGGTCAGCTTCCAGGGGCAGGCGAGCGGCGGGTTCGGCCCAGTGACCGTCAGCGAGCTCCGCTCCGGAGCACTCACGGCGGCGCGGGCGGCGCTGACGCAGGTCAAGGGCGAGCCGACCGTCTGATCCGGTCCGAGCGCCGGTCTGCCAGGTCCGGGCGGTCCGGCCGGCCCTGCGGGGTGACTACGCTGTGACACCGTGCTGATCCTCGCCTTCGACACCGCGACGCCGGCGGTGACCGTCGCGCTGCACGATGGTTCCGGTGTCGTGGCGCACGAGTCCGCCGTCGACGCGCGCCGCCACGGCGAGCTGCTCGCCCCGTCGATCGCCAGGATCCTGGCCAAGGCCGGCGCGGAACCCGGCGACCTGACGGCCATCGCGGTGGGCACCGGACCCGGTCCCTATACCGGGCTGCGGGTCGGCCTGGTGACCGCCCGGGTGCTCGGCAGCGCCTTGTGCCTCCCGGTCGACGGCGTCTGCACGCTCGACATCATCGCGGCGGAAGCCAGACATGCCGCGGCTGGCCATGAGTTCATCGTGGCGACGGACGCCCGGCGACGGGAGGTCTACTGGGCCAGGTACTCGGCGCAGGCGCAGCGCCTGTCCGAGCCGCAGGTGAGCCTGCCCGCGGCGGTTCCAGCTGGCTACCCGATGGCCGGGGAGGGCCCGCGGCTGCACGCCGAGCTGGCCGCTGGCGGCGAGACGATCGGGCCGCGTTATCCGTCCGCCGCGGAACTGGCCCAGATCGCCGCTGACCACGTGGCGCGCGGGGTTCCCCCCGAGGAGCCTGAGGCCCGCTACCTGCGCCGGCCCGATGCCAGGGAACCTGGCCGGCCGAAGCGAGTCACGCCGTGAGCCTGTCCGCTATCGTGCTCCGCCCGATGACCATGGCGGACCTCGACGAGATCCTCGAACTGGAGCTGGCTGTCTTCGGCGCGGAAGCCTGGACCAGGCAGATGCTCGCCGCGGAGCTCGAGCAGCAGCCCGCCAGCAGGTACTACCTGGTCGCCGAGGACGATGGCCGGATCGCGGGCTACGCGGGGCTGCTCGGCGCCGGCTGGCAGGGTGACGTGCTGACGCTGGCCGTGACGACCGACCGCTGGGGCCGGGGGATCGGCTCCGCGCTGCTCGAGGCCCTGCTCGCCGAGGCCGCCAGGCGCGGCTGCACCGAGGTCTTCCTCGAGGTGCGCACTGACAACAGCCGGGCGCAGGAGCTGTACCGCCGGCACGAGTTCACCGAGATCGGGATCAGGCGGGGCTACTACCAGCCCTCAGGTGCCGACGCGCTGGTCATGCGCCGCAGCCTGACCGGCGCCGCGACCCGGGAGCAGATATGACGGCGCCGCTTGTGCTGGGAATCGAATCGTCGTGCGACGAGACCGGCGTTGGCCTGGTCCGCGGCCACGACCTGCTCGCCGACGCGGTCGCCTCCAGCGTGGACGAGCACGCGCGGTTCGGCGGTGTGGTGCCCGAGGTGGCGAGCCGGGCCCACCTGGAGGCGATGGTTCCCGCGGTGCGGCGGGCGCTCAAGGTCGCCGGGGTCACCCTCGGCCAGGTCGACGCGATCGCGGTCACCGCCGGGCCGGGCCTGGCCGGTGCGCTGCTGGTCGGCGTGTGCGCCGCCAAGGCCTACGCGCTCGCGCTCGGCAAGCCGCTATACGGGGTCAACCACCTGGCGGCCCACATCGCCGTGGACCAGCTCGAGCATGGCGCGCTGCCGGCTCCGGCGATCGCGCTGCTGGTCTCGGGCGGCCACTCCTCATTGCTGCTCGTGCGCAGCCTGACCGGCGACATCACGCCGCTCGGGGCGACCATCGATGACGCCGCGGGCGAGGCCTATGACAAGGTAGCCAGGCTGCTCGGGCTGCCCTTCCCCGGCGGGCCGCCGATCGATGCTGCCGCACGCACTGGCGACGCGTGGTCCGTTAAATTTCCTCGGTCGAAATATCGTGACGGCACGGCCGACTTCTCGTTCTCCGGGCTGAAGACGGCGGTGGCGCGCTGGGTGGAGGCGCGGGAGGCGGCCGGGCTCGCGGTGCCGGTCGCCGACGTCGCGGCCTCGTTCCAGGAGGCGGTCGCCGATGTGCTGACCCGCAAGGCCGTCGACGCATGCCTGGCCCAGGGGGTCGGCCACCTCGTGATCAGCGGCGGGGTGGCGGCCAACTCGCGGCTGCGGGCGCTCGCGGCGGAGCGGTGCGACGCGGCGGGGATCAGGCTGCGGGTGCCGCGGCCCGGGCTGTGCACCGACAACGGGGCGATGGTCGCGGCGCTGGGCTCTGACCTGGTCGCGGCCGGCGCCGAGCCGTCCGGCGCCGACTTCGCCGCGGACTCCGGGCTGCCGGTTACCCAGGTCCTGGCCGCCTGAGCGAGTCTGGGCTGGCTGGGCCGCGTCGGCGGGGCTGGACGGGCGGTTCGGCTGCGCGGGTCAGCGGCGCACAGTCCGCTGGGCCAGCGTCCACATCGGGAAGGTGAACTCGCCCGAGGCGGTCCGCGGCGTCGCGGCGAGGTAGTCGCGAACCATGGACAGCACGGCCTCGCGCTCCTCGGGTTCCATGATCAGGAACATGGAGTGGGTGCGCATGGTCTCGAGCAGCGAGTCCGCCGTCCTGACGTGGCCATGCTCGAACCCAGAGATCTCCGGCGGGCAGAACAGCTGCTCGCCGGGGCCGCGCAGCCAGGCCGAGATCCCGTCATCGTCCTCCTCGTTGAAGGACGTGAGGGCCACCACCTGCTTCCGGCCGGCGACGCGGTGCAGCCCGGCGACCCAGTCGACCCGGTCGTCATCGGTGTTCCACAGGCCGGAGAACACGCCGCCAGGCGTCAGCACCCGGGCGATCTCCGGCATTGCCCGGTCCAGGTCGAACCAGTGCGCCGCCTGACCTGCCAGGACGGCATCGACGGACTGACCGGGGAGCGGTATCGCCTCCGCGCGACCCGCCGCCGCGGTCACGCCGGGCAGCCAGCGGTGCAGTTCGGCCAGCATGTGCGGGTCGGGTTCGACCGCGACGACGCTCGGCTGGCTGCTGTCGAGCGTCAGGCTGGCCAGCTGAGCGGTGAGCTTCCCGGTGCCCGCGCCGAGGTCGAGGATCCGGACCTGGTGCCTGGGCGGGCGGGTGACCGGTTCGAGTGCCCACCGGATCGCGGTGGCGGGGTAGTCTGGCCGGTGCGTGGCGTAGGCCGAGGCCGCGGCTCCGAATGAAGCCGCGCGGCGGTAATGCTCGTCGTCGGGAAGCAGAGCGGTCGTGTCCTGGTCGGCAGGCGTGTCCATGAGCGGCACCCTAGCCGGACCGCGTCGCGTTGACGATGCGTGCTTGATGGTGCTGGTCGAGGGTGCCGGGTGACGGCTCAGCTTGACGGGCCAGCGTGACCGGCAGCGTGACCGGCAGCTTGACGGAGCCCAGCGGCAGGGCTACTGTGCGGACTTGGCACTCGATGGTATAGAGTGCTAACTGCGACGAGGATGGGTCTGGCACCCGCGACGGCAGGCCCCATGGTCGCCTCTCTTAGTAACTCAGCTAGCCCTTTCCGGAGGGGGAGGTCAGATCGTGACGACCGCCACCAAGGTTGTTATCAAGCCGCTCGAAGACCGGATCGTTGTGCGCCCGCTCGATGCAGAGCAGACCACGGCATCCGGGCTTGTCATCCCAGACACCGCCAAGGAGAAGCCCCAGGAGGGCGAGGTCGTAGCTGTCGGACCAGGCCGGTTCGACGACTCCGGCACCAAGCGCGTCCCGATGGACGTCAAGGTTGGCGATGTCGTTCTGTACAGCAAGTACGGCGGTACCGAAGTGAAGTACGCGGGCGAGGAGTACCTCGTGCTCTCCGCCCGGGACGTGCTCGCAGTCATCGAGAAGTAAGCGAGCAGATCCAACGGCGCGGGCAAGGCTCGTGCCCGGCGTACTCATTGCGCCACCCGCCGCCCCGGATCGGTCGGTGGCCTCAGGAGGAATCTCCTGGGGTTCCCGGCCTGCCCGGGGCGGCGGCTTGAAACCTGACTTAGTACCGACCATCCAAAGAAGAACGATCAGCTGAGGTGCTTCATGGCCAAGAGCCTGGATTTCGATGAGGAAGCGCGGCGGGCGCTTGAGCGGGGTGTAGACAAGCTCGCGGACGCCGTCAAGGTGACGCTCGGCCCGCGTGGCCGCAATGTCGTCATCGACAAGAAGTGGGGCGCTCCGACCATCACCAACGACGGCGTCACCGTCGCCAAGGAGATCGAGCTGGAGAACCCGCAGGAGAACCTGGGCGCTCAGCTCGCCAAGGAGGTCGCCACCAAGACCAACGACGTGGCCGGCGACGGCACCACGACTGCGACCGTCCTGGCGCAGGCGATGGTGCACGTGGGCCTGCGTTCCGTCGCGGCGGGGGCGAACCCGATGTCGCTCAAGCGCGGTATCGACGCGGCCGCGGCCGCCGTCTCCGAGAGCCTGCTGAAGAGCGCGCGCGATGTCGAGGAGCGGAGCGAGATCGCCGATGTCGCCACGATCTCGGCACAGGATGCCAAGGTCGGCGCGATCATCGCCGACGCCTTCGACAAGGTCGGCAAGGACGGCGTGATCACCGTCGAGGAATCGGCCACGATGGGCCTGGAGCTGGAGTTCACCGAGGGCCTGCAGTTCGACAAGGGCTACATCTCGGCGTACTTCATCACTGACCAGGAGCGGATGGAGGCCGTGCTCGAGGATGCCAACATCCTGCTGCACAACGGCAAGATCTCCTCGATGGCTGACCTGCTGCCGCTGCTCGAGCAGATCGCCCAGTCGCGCAAGCCGCTCCTGATCATCGCCGAGGACGTCGACGGCGAGGCGCTGTCGACCCTGGTCGTTAACAAGATCCGCGGCCTGCTGAACGTCGTCGCGGTCAAGGCGCCAGGGTTCGGCGACCGGCGCAAGGCGATGCTCGAGGACATGGCCATCCTGACGGGCGGCCAGGTCATCAGCGAGGAGGTCGGCCTCAAGCTGGAGAGCGCCGGGCTTGACGTGCTCGGGACGGCACGCCGCGTGACGGTCACCAAGGACACGACCACGATCATCGACGGCGGTGGCAAGCAGGATGCCATCAACGACCGGATCCGCCAGCTCAAGGCCGAGATCGAGGCATCGTCCTCGGACTGGGATAAGGAGAAGCTCCAGGAGCGGGTCGCCAAGCTGGCCGGCGGAGTGGCTGTGCTGCGGGCCGGCGCGGCTACCGAGGTCGAGCTCAAGGAGAAGAAGCACCGGCTGGAGGACGCCATCTCGGCGACCAGGGCGGCGATCGAGGAAGGCATCGTGGCAGGCGGCGGAAGCGCGCTGATCCAGGCCTCGGTGCACCTCGGCGACCTGGGCATGTCCGGCGACGAGGCGACCGGCGTCAGTGTGGTCCGCAAGGCGCTGCTCGAGCCAGCCCGCTGGATCGCGCTGAACGCGGGCGCGGAGGGCGGTGTCGTGATCGCGGCCGTTGCCGAGATGCCGGCCGGCCATGGCTACAACGCCGAGACCGGCGAGTACGGCGACCTGCTTGCGCAGGGCGTGATCGACCCGGTCAAGGTGACCAGGTCGGCCGTGCAGAACGCCGCGTCCATCGCCGGCATGCTGCTCACCACCGAGGCGCTGGTGACCGACAAGCCGGAGAAGGAAGAGGCCGAGGCTGGTCACGGTCACGGGCATGGTCACACGCACTGACAAGCCGATGATCTGACGGCTGAACGACGGGCCGGGACTCACCAGAGTCCCGGCCCGTCACCGTCTCCGGAGTCGGGTCCGGGGTCTGGTCCGGGTCGGTGGTCTGGGTCGGGTCGGTGGTCTGGGTCCTGGTCGGTGGTCTGGGTCGTCTCCTGGTCTGCGGGCCTGGGTCGTCTCCCGGGGTGTCCATCGTCGTGCTGTCCTCTCCGTGGCGGTCGTTGCGTGCCTGTCGCGGGTGCTCTGCGCTCAGTCTCTCCAGCCCCTTCAGCCCCTCCAGCCCGCTAGTCCCTATCGAGCACTCCCGCCCCAAGGGGTGCTCCATGATCCTGGACGATTCTCAGAACGCGGACTTCTCTCAGTAATTGAGACTGAATAACGACCACGCTCTGAGAATCGTCCGCGATCATGGCGAGCGACTGCCCCGTGGTGGCGGGTGGGCTGGGCGGCAGCGCTGACCGGCTGGCCTGGCGAGCGGGGAGCTGCCCGATGGGGCTGAGTGGCTGGCCTGGTGTCGCCGGGTTGCCCGGTGGCGCTGAGTGGCTGGCCCGGCGGTACCGACGCTCTGGCCTGGTGTCGCCAGCAGCTGCCGGGGTTGCGAGCGTGGGTGCCTGGCTGTGCTGCGTGGCTGGACCGCTACGCCCCCGGCACCGCCTGCTGGCCGGACCAGCGGGGGTAGTTAAGTTGACAAATAAGGGGCCAAACCTTTGCAAGTGCGAATTGACAGGTATGGCGGTCGACCCAAAGCCTGCTGTTTATTGACGTCGATTTCCATGATTAAACTGCCCCTTTACCTGGGCATCATCCGTGCGTGACCGCTTGATGCGTAACGGCATACCGCCGAAGGGGGAACGCATGGTTCAGCAGGCTGTCAGCGACGCCGACTCGGCCGCGACGATCATCGACCTGACCGAATTGGCCGCGCGGGGCCAGCCGGCCGCCATCGACTCGCTGCTCAGGCAGATCCGGCCGATGGTCGTCAGGTACTGCCGCTCCAGGCTCGGCAGCGTCGCCAGCCAGTACCATGTCGCCGAGGACGTGGCCCAAGAGGTCTGTATCGCAGTCCTTACCGCCCTGCCGCGGTATCAGGATATGGGCAGGCCTTTTGCCTCCTTTGTCTTCGGCATTGCGTCCCATAAGGTCGCCGACGCTCGGCGATCGGCGGCCAGGCTGGCGATTCCCACGCAGGACCTGCCGGACAGCCCCGATGACCAGCCGGGACCCGAGGAGTCGGTGGTAGCCAGCCTGGAGGCGCAGCGCGCCAGGGCGCTGCTGGCCCGCCTTCCTGTGCACCAGCGTGAGCTCCTTGTCCTGCGAGTACTGACCGGGCTGTCAGCCGAGGAGACCGGCGCGGCTCTTGGCATGTCGGCGGGTGCCGTCCGTGTGGCTCAGCACCGGGCCCTGCTGCGGCTGCGCGCCATCGCGGTTGAGGAGTTCTACGGCAGCAGCGCCTAACGAGCAGGGCCTGGCGAGGGGCGGGCGCCTGGCGAGGGGCGCCCTGGCGAGCGGCGCCTGGCGAGCGGCGCCTAGCTACCATTGCCTGGCAGCGCCAGGTGTGGCTCGCTAGCGATTCTCTGAGCGTGCGCAGAGCAAACCCGCACCATTGCCTGAGCAAGCCCAGCAAGGCTCGCTTCTGCCGCTGCTCTGCTCAGGCAGCTTATGGCACGGCGACCGCAAGGACGACGACTGCGACAGCGCCTGCGACCACCCACCTCAGCCAGTGCCGGCGCCTGGCCGGCTGGTGCATAGCCATGCGCTACTCTCCCTCGGTCCAGTTCGATGGCCGGATCATGGACGTCTCGACGTCTCCGACCGGGACGTTCTCGCTGACTCACCCGATCAGCCTGGCGCCGCTGCCCGTGACCGGGACGGTCAGGATTTATTCGGCCACAGGACATTTCACCTTGCACGGCCACAGCAGGTTGGTGACGTTCACCGTGTCCGCGAAGCGGACCGGCCAGACCATCTCGATCTCGGGCTCGATCCCGGTTACCTTCGCCGACTGGAGCATCCCGAACCCTAGCTTCGGCAGCTTCGTCACCACCCAGAACCACGGGGTCCTGGAGTTCCTGCTGAATTTTGGCACAGCGCAACGGGGCCGCGACTGGCCTGATCCCGGTCGGTACGTCGGTCACTCCGGTCGGCGCGTCGGTCAGCCCGGTCGGCAGGTCGGTCAGACCGGTCAGCCGCGCGTCAGCCCGTGCTGGCCAGCCAGTAAGTCGGCCGCTGGTCAGCTTCCGGGCACCTATCATCACTTGGCGTCATGATCACGCGGGAATTGGTCCTTTTGCGGCCGCCAAAGTTATGATATGAACCGCTGGGCAGCCCGTGGAGGCGCCCGGTCACTCGCCCGAGCTTGATGGATGCCCGTTATGGGGCTCATTGCCCGGTCGCCGTTATCGAGCTGGATCCGGGCTAGCCTCGATGCAGGGACGTGACCGTCGGCCGCTCTGACAACTGCGGTCCCGGTGCCCAGGACTCCTGGTGCCTGGTGCCTGGCCATTCGCTCGGCCAGGCGGATGCCCCTTATGGGGTCCATTGCCTGGTCGGCGTTACCGATGGCGCGTTGCTCGCCTCGATAGGGGGGCGAACGCCTCCCGACGTCGACCACCTAGCAATCCCCTCCGCCAGCGGGCCGGTCAGCCAGCAGCCAGCGGGCCGGTCAGGCAGCCGGCCGGTCGAGCTGCCGGGACTCCTGGGCGGCCCAGAAGAACAAGCCGCCGCCGAGCACGACGACCGCGCCGATCAGCAACGTCGTCCCGGCACCCGCGTGCAGGAATGCGGAGGCCCCGGCGAAAGCGCCGGCCAGCATCGCGAGGACGGCGGCAATCCGGCGGGGGGCCTGCGGGTTGGTTCCGCCGCCGAGCGTCGAGTCGGCTGCCAGACCGGTCAGCGTCATGGTCAGCACCGTCGTCGTCAGGTCGGGAACGGCGAGCCGCCGGATCGTGGAGTTACGCACCCCCATGCCGAACGCGAGCGCCGCGATGATCGTGTAGCGGGGCCAGCCCTGCGACACATGGGCCACCCCGAACGCCAGGGCAGCGGCGGCCGCGGTCGCCACCGCTTCGATGGTCATCGCCACGGCAAGGAGTT